>Ga0247766_1000195_pt1 | contig 13179 bp, 9 predicted proteins | sample UWRJL223509R6_FD_179946 | JGI IMG/M metagenome (GOLD analysis project Ga0247766, IMG submission 179946) | Plant litter microbial communities from Arlington Agricultural Research Station in Wisconsin, United States - UWRJ-L223-509R-6 | ecosystem: Environmental > Terrestrial > Plant litter >...
GAGCGCGACCTTGGTGTTCGCCTGCGCCTCTTTCTTCTCGGCCGCCTTTTGCCCCAGTTCAGCTGCCTTTCGCTGCTTTTCTGCCTCTTGCACCTCGTGCAGGCGGCGTTGGGCCTCGAGCTCGGCCGCGTGCGCTTGGAGCGCATTCTTCTCGGCGATTTGCTGAGCGCGGCTGATCACGATTACCGCCACGGCTGCAGCAGTCAACAACGCGAGTGTGAGGATGATCGAGGCAACCACGCCCACGCGCTTGAGCTGGGCGCGACGCACGCGGTGCGCGGCCACGGCGCGCGCGAACGCTTGTGCGCCCTCCGACAGCTCACCGCGAAAGCGACGCTGAAAACGCGCCAGTTCCTCGGCCATCTCGCCGCCCCAGAGCAACCCGCTGTCTTTGCCTTTGGTCTGCCATTGGCGCGCGGCCGCACGCAGCTGCTCGAGGAACACGCTGTCCTCGTGGCTCTCTTCCAGCCAGCGGCGCAGCGTGGTCCACGACTCGATCAGCGACTCGTGTACGAGCTCGATGGTGGCGTCACCGCTACCGCCGCCAGTTTGCACGATGAGCAAGCGTGACTCGACTAGGCCGTCGAGTACTTGGCTCAGCTCCTCGGCATTGCCGGCCATCTCGCGCAGCTCGGCCAGCTCACGCACGGCGCGCGTTCGCTCGGGGGTGACCAATTGTAGGAACACCATGCGGCACAGCGCGCGCGCGGCGGGCGTCAGCTTGCCGACCACCGCGTCTGCGTGATTGGCGAGCGCGCCGGAGATGCCGCCGAACGCGCGATAACTCTCGACAGTGAGCAGCTTGTGCTCGGCGTCGCGGCGATCCCAAAGCTCGGAGGCCGTGAATTGCAAGAGCGGCAGCGCACCGGGGCTGGCTTCGAGGTGGTGGATCATTTCCTCGACCATGCCGCGCGTTTCGAAGCGATAGCCGCACATCTCCGCGGGGTGCACCAAGGCTTCGCGTAGGCCTTCTGGACCGGGCGGGCCGAGAAAGAACAGGCCACGCGAGATTTCGGCCATGAAATGCGCGTCCTCACCGACGCGACCGAGAAAGTCGGAGCGAATAGACAAGATCACGCGCACCGGGCTCGTGGCATCGTCCGCGGCGCCCGCGAGCGCGGTGGTGAACGCACGTCGCTGCTCGGGGTTGGCGCACAGCGTGTACAACTCTTCGAATTGATCGACGAACAGCAAGAAGCGCTGGCCGGTGCGGCGAGAAATGCTGCGCAGGATGCTGCCCAGATAGCCGGGCTCGAACACCAAGCGCTGGCCGACTTCACGCTGCGCGCTCATGTCGTCTTCGACGTTCGCCGAGCTGCCCATGTTCGTGGAGTCGCCCATGAGCGGCGCGAGCAAGCTCGCTAGCGCCAACAATGGCGAACGCCCCGGCCGAGCCACCAACACTTGCCAACTCTGCCCAGAAAGGCGCAACGCGGGCACCACGCCCGCGCGCACGAACGACGATTTGCCGACGCCCGAGGGCCCGACCACAGCGGTCAGCGGCCCGTCTTGAATGCGCATGACCATGGCCGCGACTTCGCGACTACGGCCGAAGAAACAGCCCGCATTCTCTTCTTGGAACGAGCGCAACCCGGCGTACGGGCCCTTGTCGAATTGAAAGCCGGGCATGAAGCGCCCGGGCAAAAACGGCTCGAGCGCTTTGAGCAGCGAGACCGCGTCCGGAAAACGCTCGTCACGCACCTTGCGCAAACAGCGATCGACGACGTCCGCGAGCTCCGGCGCAATCTCCTTGGATTGCGCGTTGTGCAAGCTGGGCATCGGCTTTTCGATCGCCGTGACCCACTTGTCGAGCTCACCGGCGACCGCTTGCAGCGGGTGCACGCCGGTCAGCATCTGAAACAAGATGATGCCCGTGCTCCAAATGTCGGTGCGATGATCGACGTGTCCGCCGGTGATCCACTGCTCCGGCGACATGTACGCCAGAGTGCCGACGATGCCCGTCTTCGAATCGTTGAACGCCATCGAGGTCGGCGGCGCTTCTGAGTCGGGCTGAGCGTCAGCCGACCAAGCGTCGTCACGCAGCACTTTGGCGATGCCGAAGTCCAGCACTTTGACCGTGCCCGAATCGGTGATGAAGATGTTTTCCGGCTTCAGATCGCGGTGCACGATCTTTTGCTCGTGCGCGAAGGCCAGCGCGCGAACCACGCTGACCATCACTTCTACCGCGCGAGTCGGCTGCATCGGGCCAGAGCGTTCGAGCGCTGCGGCCAAGGTTTGGCCCTGCAGGTACTCGAGCACCATGAAGGGGTTGCCCTCGTGCTCGCCGACTTCGTGGATGACGACGATGTTCTCGTGATTGCAGCTCGCCGTTGCGCGGGCTTCGACGATGAAGCGGCGGGTGAGCTCCGGCGACGACGCTTGCAGCACCTTGAGCGCGACGCGCCGACCGAGCCACGTGTCACGCGCCAAGTACACGACGCCCATGCCACCGCGGCCGAGCTCGCGGATGATCTCGTACTGGCCGATGCGCGCGGCGGGCGGGGCGTCCGGCGCGAGCGGGGCATCCCAGTTCGGAGCGGGCGTCAGCCCGTCCGGAACCATCGTCCGCTTACCGATTGAAGGTGGAGGATTGTTCGAAGGACTAAATGCCGGTGTCACCGCGCCGGAGAACACCGCCGTCGCGGAGCTCACCTGTCCTGGTACACGCGGAATGATATCCGAACGCCCGCGATCCCACTCGGAGTCCTCGCGCGGGGTCTCGCTGCTCTGCGGTGCTTTCATCTGCCGATCGCCCACTGACCGCGCCTACGCGGCGGAGGCCATTATCCCGTTATTTCAAGGCTATCGAAGCCCCGCCAGGAGCGCAAGAGACTCCTCCTCCGAGCGTTTTGTCGCGTTCGGTCTCGGCACTGTGCTTGGGCGCCGGGCGCTCGACGTTTGCATTGGGCTTGTTGTCTCTCGCTGCCGCCGCGCGCCTGCTGCGAGCCCTGTCGGCAACCGCCGCCTACAAATACCGACTCTGTATTTTGGGGCGCTCGACGCGCTTCGTGACACCCGAAGCGGTGCAATCAGCTTCGCACCTCGCGCCCCGTCGAACTTGCCGCGTTGAGCGAGCGCGTTGACGAACCTCGGATGTTTTCGATAGCATTAGTCATTTTTCTCGAAGGTCTTGAGATGACGAGTGCGCGTTTCGGGGCGGGGCCGGGGTTCTGATTAGAAACCCGAGCCTCGGTTCCACGCGCTGGCTCTATCAACGATCGCGCGACGCGAACGCGCTGCGTAATGGCTTGTCCGGGCTGACGCTGACCGCTCACTTCCGAGCGCGCACGCTGGAATATCGAGCGCGTTTGGTCGCGCGCTCGACGCTGCTATAAGCGAGCCATGTTCGGTCGTTGGCTCAAAGCGTTGACTGGTTCGGAAGATCTCTCGGCTGGTGGGGTGCTGCGCGCCAGCATCGAGCGTGAACTCCCGAGCGCAGATAAGGAAACGATCACGGTCGTGACCAGCATTGCCGGCTTGCTCGGCACCGTCGCCTACGCGGACCGCGACTATTCCTCGGCGGAAGAGGCGCGCGTGCGCACGGAGTTGCTGCGTGTGCAAGGCATGACCCAGAGCGGCGTCGACGCCATCTGCAAGACCTTGCGCGAGCAGATCGTGGCCATCTCGGCCGTGGAGACGCCGCGTTTCACACGCGCGCTACTCGAGCTCGCCGATGAAGACCTGCGCCGTGAAGTGCTCGGTACGCTGGTCGAGCTGGCCGCCGCGGACGAGTCGATCACGCTGGCGGAAACCAACGTGCTGCGTCAGCTCACGACTGCCTTGGGCTTGAGCCAACAAGATTATCTCGCGGCGCAAGAGCGGCACCGCCAACATCTGAGCATTCTGAGGGGCTGAGCCTGGTCGTAGGGCGGCTGCAACGCGGACGCGACGCGCGCGCAGAGCCCGAATCGAGCCGCCTTGCAGTTCGACCGCGCGCGCCCTATCGTGCTTTCGGTGGTCGAGGCAGAACCGACGAAGGTCCCCGTACGGCGAATGATGCAAGCGAGCGACTTTACCGTGCTCGACTGCGCGACGATCCTGCATTTCGTCGTGGTCAGTGGCAGCGAGCCCGCGCGCGCCGTCAGCAGCGAATTCGAGACTTATTTGCTGGATCGCTCGGAAAAACTAGCCGATCTCAGCGACAGCGAACGTCGTGAGAGCGACGAGAGCGCGTTCGATTTCGTGCGCAGGCTCGAGCGGCTCGGCTGTGTCGTTTGCGCCGGTGTAGATCAGGCAGATTTACGCTTCGATGACGATCCGAGCAAGACCCGCAGCTGGCACATCGGCTGCATCGCGGTTTCGAACCAGGCGGATGAGCCTGAGTTCGTCAGTGTTTGAGAGCTGACAGACTGGCGGAAGACTTGGCAGCGAGTAAGCTCGCGCACGCTGCATGGGCATTGTCGCTCGTTTTCTGACCATCGTCGCGTGTTCGGTCGTCGCCTGTAATACGAGCTCGCGGCGGGCGCCCGAGCTAAAGAGCGCTGACGCGAGCGCGGTGCACGCGAGCCAGCCGGCGATTGTCTGGCCCAACGGCGCGCGTGCTGCGGTTTCGCTCACGTATGACGACGCGCTTCGCACTCAGCTCGACCACGCGCTGCCCGCGCTGCGAAAGCACGGCTTGGTCGGCACGTTCTTTCTGACCGGGACTTCACCCGTACTGCAGGCGTCGCCCGAGAGCTACCGCGCGCTCGCCCGCGCAGGGCACGAGCTCGGCGCGCACACCATGAACCACCCCTGCGACCGAAAGCTCGGCTTCGTCAAGCCGGGGATGTCGCTGCAGGATTACGATTCGGCGCGCATGGACGCCGAGCTCGCTGAAAGCATCGCGCAGCTGCGCGATCTCGGCCAGCAGGGTCCGCTCTCGTTCGCTTATCCGTGCGGCTCGACTTGGCTCGGAGAGCCGCCCACGAGCTACGTGCCGTCGATCGAAAAGTCGTTCAGCGCGGCGCGCGGTGTGACTCGCGCCATCGTCGATCCTGCGCATCCGCGGCTGTTCGAAGTGGCGAGCGTGATGGGAGACCTCAGTGCCAGCGCGCTGATTGACTGGGTCGAGCGTGCCATGCAGAGTGGCGGCTGGTTGGTGTTCACTTTCCACGGTGTGGAGGGGGAACAGCTGAGCGTCGATGCAGACGCTCATGAGGCGCTGCTGGCCTATCTCGAGCAGAACAAGGCGCAGGTTTGGACAGAGCGCTTCGGCCCGGTTGCTCGATACGTGAGAGCTCATGCGCCCGTCGAACCGGTGGCACCGGCTGCGAGCGCAAGCGCAAGCGCAAGCGCAAGATAGCGTCGCTCACCCTTCGTAGGGCAGTTCGAGCTTGTACTTTTCGTGCCCTTGCAGATCATGAATGCGCACCGTCAAGCCGTCTCGCGGGCCGTCGAGCTCCACACTGCCGAAGTTCTGTAGCCCGTCCCACGGGGCGGCACCGTTGCTGCCTGCGGGCGGTGCCCATTGAAAGCGTAGCTCGGGGCCAAAGGTCGGATCGAGCGGCTTCGGCACACCACTGATCGCGTGGAGCGGCCCGGCAACGAACTCCCAGAAGGCGCGAAATGGCGGCATTTGTTGACCCAAAGTGGCGCGACTCGGGTCGTAGTGATGGGCGGCCGCGTAGTGCACGTCAGCCGTCAACCAGACCACGTTCTTCACGCCGCGCGCGGCAATCCCGCTGAGCACCGCGGAGAGCTCTAGCTCTCGCCCGAGCGGCGGGCCTTCGCCATTGGCGTAACCCTCGTGGCGCTCGCCGTTGGGACCATCCGCAATGACGAGCCCGAGCGGCTGATCGCAAGCCACGATTTTCCACTTGGCTCGTGAGCGCGCGAGCGTTTCCACCAGCCAGTGCGCTTGCGCATCGCCCATCATCGCTCGGGACGGGCCGCGGTTGTCGTCATTGGGCGTGCGAAACGAACGCAGATCAACCAGCACGACGTCGAGCAACGGGCCATAAGAGATCACACGCTGAAGCCCTGCCACGGATGATTGGCCAGCCGCAATGCCGCCACCGATCGGAGTCCACTCGAACATTGCCTGACGGCCGTACGCCGCGAGCCTTGAAGCGTCCCGTTGCGTGTAGCGATTGTCGTCGACTTGCTGCCCGGGCCACCAGTTGTTGTGCGTCTCGTGGTCATCCCACTGGGCCAAAATTGGCACTTCTGCCGCCAGTGCGCGCACGTGCACGTCTTGCAAGTTGTACGCAAAGCGCGCGCGAAAATCGTCGAGCTCCTGAGCGACGCGGGCCACGCGGGGGTTGCTCAGATTCTTCCACACTTTCCCATCAGCCAAGGTAAAGGCCGCTGGAATAGGGCCGTCCGCGTAGATCATGTCGCCACTGTGCAAGAAAAAATCCGGCTCGACGGCGCGCAACCCGGCATAACACTGCAAGCCACCCCAACTCGGATTGATGCCGAAGCCCTGCCCACAGGTGTCGCCCGACCACGCAAAGCGAACCTGCTCCCCGCCCGGCGTGCGAAATCGAGCATTCACCCAAGGGCTGTCCCCACGCTCGGCCTCGCGCGTGAAGCGAATGCGGTAATGAATCGTCTGCCCCGGCGGTAAACCCGTGAGCGCCACGGTGCCCGCGTGATCGCTCGCTGGCCCAACGCGCGGGCCGACCACTCGCCGCGCCTGCGCAAAGTCCGAAGTCGTCGCCCACTCCACCTGCATCAGAGCCGGCTCGCTCGAACGCGCCCAAACCAGCGCGCGCCCGGCCTGCACATCGCCCGCCTGCACGCCATGCGTGACCTCCGGCCGCGTCGTCCGAACCCACGGTCCACGCGTGCAACCCACGGCACCGACCGCTACACCTGCAACGAAGCGCCGCCGAGTCAGCACCGCGGCAGCCTAACACGCGTTCGAGTCAGACAAGATCAAGCGTCGTTTTTTACAGCTTGCGAGGCCGGTGAAGCGTCGTCTTGCGCGGAGCTTGGTTGAGTTTTTGGGCAAGCGGGCGCGGCGAGCTCAGTGCGCCGCGTAGCTCTCAGCGCGTCGGACCGATAGCGGTGACGAGCATTGGCTGAGCGCTCTCGACGTTGGGAGCGGTGGAGTTAGCAGACGACAGAGTTCGGAGCGCACAGGGAGGCGCCCCGGTCTTTGCTACAAATCTTGTCCGGAAAATGGCCTGTGTCCGGTGCGACCAGGTGCGACCGGACAAGCCCCTATTTCCGGACAAGCCCCTATTTCCGGACAAGCCCCTATTTCCAGACAAGCCCCTATTTCCAGACAAGCCCCTATTTCCAGACAAGCCCTATTTCCGGACAACGGCTCAGGCGAGGCATGCGGCGTCCGCCCGGATGCGCGATGCGGTCGCGCGTGCACCGTACATCGGCGTAAATCGACGGCGGGTCGACACACCGCGGCAGCGCGGGTGTTCGCCACGCTTCGCTCCACCCCAAAGGGATGCAATCCGCCCGCGGGCTTCGCGGTTGCCCGCAGGGGAGTCGGAACGGGACGCCGAAGGCTGGGACGGTCGCGGGAGGACTCGTGACCATCAATCAAGGCTCGGGTCGCTGACACCCTTGTGCCGACAACTGGTCGCCGACTACGCTCAGAGCGATGCTCGGGGTGCGCTTCGCTTTACGATTCACCGGAGTTCTTGCGTTCATTTTCGAGGCAACGGCGGCTGCCCAGGGTGCCGCGTCCGCGAATCCGGATTTCCCCGTCGCTGGGGAGCCCTCCCGCGCGCCGTCGGGTGACGCTCAGCCAGCAACGCCTCCGGCGTCCGCACCACCCGCAACGGCACCAGCCGCGTCCGCACCAGCCGCGTCCGCACCAGCCGCATCCGCACCAGCCGCATCCGCACCAGCCGCATCCGCACCAGCCGCGATGGCGCCCGCGCCGGCGGTGCCCACCGCAACAACTGCTTCGTCCGAAAGCGCCTCGCGTGCGGGCGCGCCGCCGTCGCCCCAGTCGTCTGCGGCGGAATCCCCATCGCGACCGCGCCCCAATTGGAATCTGGGCGCGGGAATGACGCTGGCCGATAGCGCGCCCTACGGCGTCTCGTATTGGTCGAATGCGCCGAGGACGCCGGATTATCGCGTATCCATCGAGCGCCGCCTGCATCGCGACACTTGGCTCTCCTTCACGGGTGCGTTCACGCACGGGTCGTTCGAGATGCCCGTTTCGAGCCAGCAGAATCCACCGTCGCGCACGAAGATCAATTACCAAACGACGTCCGCGTCGCTGTTGCTCGGCGTTCGTCAAGCGATCGTGACCGACCTCGTCGAAGTCTCGGTGTACGGCGCCGCTGCGGGCGCTTGGTATTGGACCACCGGTGATGCTCTCGAGCCGGGCGAATGGGTGATCGGCGCATCGCCGGGTAGCATGGCGAGGACGCTTGGGTTCAGCTCGGGCATCGCCGTGGAGCGACAGCTCATCGAGCGCTTGTCCGTGCGCCTGTCGAGCGAAATCCTGATGTTCCAGTGGTCCAAGGCGACCCCTGGTTTGACCTACGCTCAGGCAACCGGCGAAGAGCTTCCGCCCGACACCAGCCACACGCAAGCGCTGATCGTGCACGTTGCCCCCGTGCTCGACCTCCGATTCTATTTCTAACGCGGCGAGAGTTTGGGGGTTGGGCAAGCGGGCGCGGCGAGCTCAGTGCGGCGCGTAGCCCCGAGTCCGACAGCGGTCGCGCGCTGGACGCCCGAGCTCTCAGCCTGATTCTTGCTAGCTGCTGAGGCGAACCATGTTGGGTTTCAAAGCCATTTTCGCCTCGTTCATAGTGGCCGCAATTCCGTCTCGCTGCGAGCCTCCGGTTTGGCTTCAGGGCGATCGCACGTCGGCTCGCAGCGCGCACAGTGCGGGCTCGCGCACGGACACGGCGTCACGCGCGGCGTCGCTTCGCGTCGAGCCGCTGGACGCGACAGCGGCCCTCCCGACCTTCGTGATGCGCGGCGAGCCGCACGGGCCGGCCAAGTTGGTGTTCATTCACGGCATGTGCGGGCACGCGCTCGGCTATGCGCAGTCGTTTCAGTGGAGCGCGAGCAAGCACGGCGTGCTGATCGCGCCGCAGGGCGATGTGCCATGTAGCCCCGGCTCTCCTTGGGCCAAGTGGTCGCTCGATACCGCGGCACTCGACCAGCGCATTGTCGCCGCATTTCGGGCGCTCGGAAGTGAAGACCCCGAGCTGGACATTGCGCTCATCGGCTACTCGCAGGGCGCGTCCCGGGCCGAAGCGCTGGCGCGCCGTTGGCCTAAACGCTACACGCGGCTGATCTCGATCGCCGGCCCGACGAAGGTATCGCCGTACGGGCTTGCCGTTGATTCGGCATTGATGATGGCCGGAACTCTCGATCGTCAAGATCTGATGCAAGCGAGCGCCAAAGCCTTCGTGGCTGCGGGACGCCGCGCGCGCTACATGCCGCTGCCGAACGCGCGCCACGGATCCATGGGTGATACGCCAGAGCAGACTATGGGCGCTGCTCTGGCGTGGCTCTACGAACCGAGGTCGACACCGACGATCGTCAATCGTGAGTGACGGTGAAGGTGTCGACCGTGCTGCCGGAGATGGTCTTGAAGTAGCCGGTGGCCTTCTTCGGATCACCACCCACGTTGAAGGTGATGAATTGTGCGCCGTAGTTGGCGCCCTGATCACTGGTGTAGATGGCGGCCCAAATCGGGCAGCTGGCGTCGCTGGTGTTGAGCGAAGGATAGGGCGCGGTCGTCGACGACGGCGTGCAGCGCACTTGATTGCGGATGCCGGTTCCGCCGAGACCGACCACGTTGACGAACGTCCTACCGCCGCCGACGCACAGACTGCTGCCGCTCGCGCAGCTCGAGTCGATGGTCTGCGTTTGGGTGTTCGTCATCGTCTTGGTGCGATGATAGGTGTGCTCGTGACCCGACATGATGATCGCGCCCTGTTGGCGGCACGCTTCGTAAACCGCCCAACCCATCTCGTCGCCTTTGCCGCCGACCTGCATTTTGGCCATATTTTGGTGCCAGTTGCAGATGCGCCAAAGATGGTTATCGCTCGCAAACAGGTTGTTCACGGTGGTTCCGGTGTCGCCGAGTTTGATCGTGCCGATGGCCAGACCGCGGAACACGGTCTTGTACGCGGCGTCGTGCGGGCCCGCGCTGCGCGTGGCGCCGCCCAGGTGATTGGCGGCCTTGGTGAGGAAGCCGGACCACGACGTATCGTCGTGATTGCCGCGCGCCAAGAACACCGGGTAGCTCGTGCCGACTACGCCTTCCGTGCGCGACCACCAGCCGGGCGGATCGGCGTCGTAGGTCATGTCGCCTTCGACCACGACTGCCTGCGCGCCTTCGGCCTGCGCGAGCGAGAGCACGGAGCCCCACGCCGTGCCGTCTGCGGTGTCGCCAACGAAGGCGATCTTGAGGTTGGCATCGGTCGGCAGCAATGCACCCGCGTTGCCACTGCCACCGGCGCCTGCACCGCCTGCGGCCGTGCCACCAGCGCCAGAACCCGCGCCGCCCGCACCGCCTGCGCCGCCCCCGGAAGTGATCACGATTTGAGGTTTGTTGGAGGAGGCTTCTTTCGAGCTGAAGTCGATGCCATCGCTGATGTTGTTCGGAACGATCGAAAGCGAAATGGCCGCATTGGGCGTGGCCAGGCTGGTGATGTCGATCTCGAGCCAAGTGCCAGAGCTCGCGCTCTGGAACGTCGAGAGCACCGCGCCCAGAGCAGGCTTGTTGCTCCAGGTGAGGCTGGTCTCACCCCACGTGGTCGATGCCACCCGACGCACTTCGTAGAACTTGCTGCTGCTGCCACTGGTCGTGTTGGTCACGCGCAGGCGCAGCTTGGCGTTCGAGATCCCGCTCACGTTCGGGATCGTGAAGCGCAGGTAGGTTTGCAGAGTCGCTCCGCCGTCGGCGCCGTCGGCGAGCAGCGTGCTGGCGGTGCCGTAGTTTGTACCAGTCGAGGTCGATCGCACGTACGAGTCAGCATCGACGCCAACGGTCGTCGTGAGCGCCGAGCCGCTCTGCGCCACGTTTTCCTCGTCCGTCCGCGCGGAACACGCGACCGGGACTGCCGCAGCCAAAAAGAATAGCGGCAACAGCTTCTTGGCTAGAACTGCAAACGACTCGGTCGTGCGTGACATCGCTTTGCTCCCATCGATGACGGCGCCAAAACAGGCGCGCGCGATGTCCGAGCTGACTAGCACCCTGTTTGGGTAACTCGATGTAACGCTTTCGCTAAGTTCTAACGACGTGATGCGCAATATGCGGCGCGCGCGTGACGAACAGGAGCGCGAAAGCTGAATCGCGTCCCGCCGCGCAGAGATGCTCAGGGCAAATTCGAAAGGCGCTGGAGCAGGTGTTGCGCAAGCGCTCGCACGCCGAGGTCGGAGTCGTTGCTGACGATTTTCGTCAGCAACGGCGAAAGCCGAGGATCCGCAAAACCATCGAGCGAATGCAAGGCAGCTAACCGAACATACGCCGACCGATCCGTGAGCGCGCCGAGCAAAGCGTCGATCGCAGCAGGGTCGCCGCGCAGCTGGGCGAGATTGCGTGCGGCCTCCATGCGCAGCGCCTCTTCCGGTTCGCTACGCAGAATGCCAGAGAGCGTCGAGGTAGCCCGAGTGTCTCCGGTCGACGCCAGCGCGGTCATGGCCTTCATGCGCGGCGTGAACGTCACTTCGTCCGGCAATTCCGTAGAATCGTCACCCGGTGCCCGTGGGTCGGTCAAAAAAGGCTTCTTCGGGACCTCGGGGTCCGAGGTCGCGATGCGGTCGAGCGTGTCCAAGGCGCGCTCGCTTTTCCGATCTGCCAGAGCGTCTATCGAAAGCGCGCGAACCTGCCGCTCGGAGGCTCGTTGCGCCTGCTCGACGAAGTATTCCTCGGCGAGGCTGCCAGGGAGCTTGCGCAACAGATCGAGCAGCACGCGCTGGCTCTCTGCATTGCGCTCGCTCTTCAACCGGCCGATCAACGGCGCAGCAGCGGTCTCGCCCAGCGAGAGCAGTTCCCGTTCAATCGCTGCCCGCGCATCATCGTCCTGTCCCGATACGCCACCCAGGCGACCGAGCAAGCGTTCGATAGCGTCGTCAGTCACTTGCTGTGGGGAAGTCGTCGTGTGCCGCTCCTCCACCGCCCGCATCGACTGCGTCGCACTCGAGGCTGCCGTGTGCGATGCGCTTCGAGCGGGTCTGGCTTCGCGGTTCGGCGGCGGACCACCCCACAGCAGCGCTGCCGCCGTCATCAGTGCCAGCGACGCGCCGGCAAACGCGCCCAGCCCGAGGTATGCCGAGTTCACGGGGCGATAACCACGAACTCGTGGTGACCCGAGCTCACCTGCACGACGTCACCTTTTGCGCGCCTCACGACGTTCGCTCGGTCATTGCTCTCACTGCCGGCGCTCGTGACACGAACGGCTCCCGGAAAGGGCATCCAAACCGTGGCGCTGCTACCCACGGGGATCGTGAGCTCTAGGCGAAAAGTTCGCCCGTCGAGCGACCAGTGGGTTTCGATCGAGCCGTAGAGCGATGCGAACGACGCGCGCGCTTCGGTCAGCTTTGCGCTTGGCCGCGGCCGAACAAAGACGTGGTGACCCGCGGGAGCTTCGGGGTCCAGCGCGATGCCGCCGATTGCGTCATACATCCACTCGCCGAGTGCGCCTCTCGGTAACCCGCGGGGCAAGCTCGAACCCGGATCGGTCAGCTCTGCGAGCTGCGCATACGCGAGTTCGTCTCGGCCGACGCGCGACAAGGCGGGTAACAACAACGCTGTGCCGAGCACCCCGGTGGTCGGTCGCCCCTGACTGCGCTCGAGTGCTGCGGCCAGGTGTTCACCCGCGCGCTGCTGAGCCTCACCCTCCAGCATGCCGCGAGCGATGGCCACGGCATAGGCGGTCTGCGTGTCGCTTTTGAGCTTGCCGTCGGGCCGTACGAATTCGGTGTTGAAGGCCGTCCGAGTCGCCCGGGCGAGCGCCTGAAAGCGTTCGCTCTCTGCCGTCAACGGGGCTCCTCCCGTCCGCAGCATGTGCGACAGCGCATCGGCGGCATACGCAAGCTCTGCCGTAGCCAAGAGCGCCGGATCCGTGCGCGGGCCCGACTCGAGGGGATCCCCGGGGCTTTCACCGAGCCCATTGCGCCAAACAAGGTCGGCATTCTGGGCTACGATTGCGTCGAGCCAGCGGCCCATGGACGTGATGTGCGAATCGAGCCCCGCGCGATCGGCGTAACAGCGATACAGCGCCCAGGGCACGAGCACCCCGGCCGAGGCGGCGGCAC
>Ga0247766_1000196_pt1 | contig 13168 bp, 7 predicted proteins | sample UWRJL223509R6_FD_179946 | JGI IMG/M metagenome (GOLD analysis project Ga0247766, IMG submission 179946) | Plant litter microbial communities from Arlington Agricultural Research Station in Wisconsin, United States - UWRJ-L223-509R-6 | ecosystem: Environmental > Terrestrial > Plant litter >...
CCTTGATACTCCAAGAGGAAGCGGCACAGCACGACCGGTTCGACCGGTTCGACCTCGCGCCGCAGTTGCGCGAGGGAGCGTTGACGCAAGCTGCGCAGCACTTCTGCGTCGCAGAGTTCTTCACCCTGGCCCCCGGCCAGGAACGCACCGGACACCAATCGCCCGCTCTGGCGCAGCCGCGCGACCACCTCGGCCACGCTCTGCCCAGAAAGGCCGTAGCGAACGCTCAACGCGGATTCGGCAAACGGACCGTGGTTGCGCGCGTAGCGAGCGATGATCTGCGTCAGTGCGTCGGGAACGGGTTCCAAGAACGCGCTGGGCGTTCCGGGCGCGGGCACGATGCCCAGAGCGTCCCGGTATCGCCCCGCGTCCTCGGCAGCCAAGTAGCGGATCTCTCGCTGGATCCGCACTTGGAACAGGCGGTGCTCCCGCTCCAGTTGCTCGAGCCAAGCTCGTCCCTCTTCAGCCGTGGCTGCGCGCTCGAAGAGCTCGCTGGCCGTCAAATCGCCGAGCGCGCGTAGCACGTCGCACAAGGCGTCCGCGTCTTTGGCGGGGTAGCTGAGCTTTTGCAGGAAGCGCTCGTGCTCGGCGATGATCTCCGGATCGAGCAAGCTCCGGAGCTCGGTCTCGCCGAGCAGCTCACGAAGTCGTTCATGATCGATGGTCAGCGCTTGCGCGCGGCGCTCGGCCAAGGGCGCGTCGCCCTCGTACACGAAGTTGGCGACGAACGAGAACAACAGCGAGGCGGAGAATGGTGAAGGGGCCTGCGTGTCGACCGTGCGCACACGAACACGTCGTTTCTCGATGTCGCTGAGCACCGAGACGAGGCCAGGCAAGTCGAAGACGTCCCGCAGACACTCGCGATAGGTCTCGAGCACGATCGGAAAGGTCGGGTGTTTCGCCGCGACCGCGAGCAAATCTGCGGCCCGCTTGCGCTGTGCCCAGAGCGGCTGGCGACGCGTCGGATGTCGTCGCGGCAAGAGCAACGCGCGTCCGGCGGCCTCGCGAAAGCGCGCCGCAAATAACGAGGTGCCGTCAATCGCCCGACTCACGCGATCCTCGACGTCCGCCGAACTCGGCAGGAACCAATCACTGGGTGGAGGCTCGTCGGAGGCGGGAATGCGGAAGATCATGCCGTCGTCCGACCACACGCTGTCGATGTCGCCCACGCGCCGCGCGCGCAGCGTTTCGGTGACCGCGGTCGCCCAGGGCGCGTGCACACGCGAGCCGAACGGGGTCAGGACGCACACGCGGTGATCGCCGACCTCGTCGATGAAACGTTCGATCACGATCACGCGATCGCTCGGTACTTCTCCGACTGCCGTCAGTTGCTCGTGCACGTACGCAGTCAAGGCGTGTGCCGAAGGCGCATCCAAAAAGTGTTGCTCGATCAGCAGCTTCTCGGCTTCGGCCTCGGTGGCTTGGGCCAAGCTGCGCGTCAGTGCGCCGATGCTTTTGCCGAATTCGAGCGGGCGCCCCGGTCGGTCGCCGTGCCAAAACGGCATCTTTCCCGGCTCGCCGGCAGCAGGTGAGACGAGCACGCGGTCATGGGTGATTTGCTCGGCGCGCCAAGAACTGGCCCCGAGCAAGAACACCTCACCCTCGCGTAATTCGAACACCATCTCTTCGTCCAGCTCGCCCACGCGCCGGCCGCCTTTGGGCCCGTCATCACCCATCAGGAATACGCCGTACAGCCCGCGATCGGGGATGGTGCCGGCGTTGGTGACCGCCAGCCGCAACGCGAACGAGCGCGCCCGCACGGTACCGCTCACGCGGTCCCAAACCAGCCGCGGGCGTAGGTCCGGGAATTCGTCGCTCGGATAGCGTCCCGACAGCATATCGAGCACGCCGTCGAAGGCCGAGCGCGGCAACTCGGCAAACGGCGCGGCCTTTCGCACCAAGCGATATAGGCTGTCCACCTCGTATGGCTCGACCGCGCACATGGCGACCAGCTGTTGGGCGAGCACGTCGAGCGGGTTGCGCGGGTAAAACGTGGCCTCGACGCTGCCCGCAATCATGCTGCGTGTGGCTGCCGCGGTCGCCAGCAGATCGGCCTTGTGCTTCGGCATCAGCACGCCCTCGGGCGTGCCGCCGACGTGGTGTTGCGCGCGACCGATCCGTTGCAGTCCCGAAGCGATCGAAGGCGGGGCTTCGATTTGCACGACCAGATCGACCGCGCCGATGTCCAGCCCGAGCTCGAGCGACGAGGTAGCGACGATCGCCGGCAATAGCCCGGATTTGAGCCGCTCTTCGATCACTTGCCGCTTCTCACGGGCGACCGAGCCGTGGTGCGCGAGCGCTAGCTCTTCGCCCGCCAGTTCGTTGAGCGCTGCGGCTAGCCGCTCGGCGAGCCGTCGGCTGTTGACGAAGATCATCGTCGTGCGGTGCCCGCGAATCAATGTCACGAGTCGTTCGTGCACCCCGGGCCACACCGAGCGTGCCCCCGCCGGGCCACGAGCAGCAGGACCGCTCGCGATGTCCCGTAGCCGCTCGGATTCGTTTGCGTCGGGTTGGACAACGGGCTCCGGCAACTCCACGCTCAGGTGCAGCGGCTTCTTCTGCGCGGCATCGATGATCGTGACGGGCCGCTGCTGGAGCTCGGAGTCGAAGCCGCCGAGCAAGCGCGCGACCTCTTCCAGCGGCCGCTGCGTAGCGGAAAGGCCAATGCGCTGGAGCGGTTTGCCAGCGCGCAGGGCCTGCAAACGTTCGAGTGACAGAAACAGGTGGGCGCCGCGCTTGCTCGCGACCAGTGAATGAATTTCATCGACGATCAGCGTCTCGACCGATTCGAGAATCTTGCGTGTCTCGGAAGTCAAAAGCAGAAACAGCGACTCGGGCGTGGTGATCAGAATGTCCGGCGGGGTGCGCCGCATGCGCGCGCGTTCGACCTGCGGCGTGTCGCCCGTGCGCACCGCCAAGGTCGGCACGCGTACTTCTTGGCCCAACCTGCGAGCGGCCTCCGAGATGCCAGTGATGGGCGCCCGCAAATTGCGCTCGATGTCGACGGCGAGCGCCTTGAGCGGCGAGACGTAAACCACGCGGCAACGCGCCTCCTTGGGCGGTTCCGGCGAATGCATGAGCTTGTCCACGGCCGTCAAGAACGCGGCGAGCGTCTTGCCGGAGCCCGTGGGCGAGAGCAGCAACGTGGAGGCGCCCGAAATGATCGCCGGCAGACCGAGCGCTTGGGCGCGCGTGGGGGCGCCGAGCGTGGTCTCGAACCAATCCCGAGCCGGAAGCGAAAGTTCGCGTAGGGGATCGGCCGACACGACGCGAGTGTACGCGCTAGGTAGAGCCAGTTCCAGTAGGCCGCCCCACGACCAGGCCTTATTGGAACTGGCTCTAGGGCGCGCCCTTCAATATCCGCGACAAGGCCGAAAGCACATCCTTGAACAACAGGGGCTTGTTGAAAAACGCCGAGACGTTTTTGGGCCGTGGCACCTCCTGGCGATAGGTGGCGCTGGTGAAAATCACGGGGATGTTCCGGAAGCGTGCGTCTGCCAGCATCTGTTGGCAGAGTTCGGCGCCGTCCATCTTCGGCATTTTGTAGTCGGTAATCACCACGGCGATGGGTGTCTCTTCCAAACGTCGCAACGCTTCTTCGCCGTCACTGGCCGTGTACACCTGGAAGCCTTCGCCCGTGAGCATCAGCGCCAGCACTTCGAGCGAGGCGTATTCGTCGTCGACGACCAGCACATTGTGTGGCGGGGCCGTCATGGCGGACGCTTCAAACGCCTTCCGGCGTACGCGCAGTGGTTTGATCTGCCGGGTGTGCCGCGACTTCCGCGGCGCTGACTGCGTCGGGCGCGACTTCGATGCCGCGCTCGGTGAGGAAAAATTCTCGAGCTGCGCTTTCGTGCGCGCTGGCGCGCTGTTTCACGATCGAGATCCGGCGACGCATCCTCGCGCCGACCGTCGAGTACTCGAGCAGAAATAGGTTCTCCACCAGCGCCGAAATCCCCTCGATTCGCATCTCCATCTCGGGGCCCGAGGGCTTCATGGTCTCGTCGACCAAAAGTGTGGTGATTTCGCGCGTGCGCAGCTCGTTGAGCAGCGCCGTGATGAAACGAATGGTACGAGCCGGATCGATGGCGGCTTGGCGAAAGCCGTCGAGGCTGTCGATCACCACACGCTTTGCACCCGTGCGTTCCACCTCGGCCAACAGCCGTGCACCTAGGCGGTCCAGGCCGAACTCGTACGACGGCTGCCAGAGATGTGAGAACAGGCCACGCTGGGCGTGGTCCGCTAGCTTCAGGCCAACGCGCAGGCTGCTTTGCAGCACTCGCTCCGGCGACTCATAGAAGCCGAACAGCAAGCCCGCTTCGCCGGCCTCCGCGCCGGTGTGCAAGAAATGCAACCCGAGCGTCGTCTTGCCGCTGCCGGAAAACCCGAGTGCCACCGAGGTCGTGCCGCGGAGTACGCCGCCATGCAGCATCAAATCCAGCTCTCGAATCCCGGTGCGTAAGCGCCGGTCGCTGGCCGATGCGGGCCGCTCGGAGCCGTCCAGCAAATCCTCGAGGCGAGGGTGGATCGACACGCCGCCTTCCCCGATTTCTAGCTCGTGGCGACCCAGCAAATGCCGCGTGCCACGGAATTTCAGCACTTCGATGGTTCGAAACGTCCGGCGCCGAAATTGCTCGAACGATAGCTCGATTAGCCCGTCGACCATGGTGTGCTCGGGATCGTTGGCGTCCGCGGCGGTCATGTTCGCGAGCAAGAGGGTCGTGCAGTTGGTCATCGCGCTCAGCATCTGTAGCTCGACCACGAATTCTTTCAGCGCAACGTCGTTCTCGGCAAGGGCCCGCGCTGGCGAAATGCCGTCGATGACCAGCAGCGTCGCCTTCTCGTCCAAGATGACGCGGCGAACCATGTCCAGCAAACCGCGTAGCTTTTCGTCACGCAGCGCGCGGTACGCGCCGACGTACGAGAGCCCATTGTTGATCAGGCTCGAGTCGAAGAAGCTCATCGTGTGCAAATTCTTCAACATCGCCGCGTGCGACTCGGCGAGCAACGTCATGTACGCCGCGCGGCCGCCCTGCTTCACGTGCTCGAAGCACAGTTGGTTGCCGAGCGTGGTCTTGCCCGTGCCCGGTCGCCCCATCACCAGGTAGATGGCGCCCCGCACCAAACCGCCACGCAGCAAAGTGTCCAGGCCAAAAACCCCGGTTTTCGTGCGCTCCACGAGCCAGGCGCCATCCGCTTGCGATTGAGCAATGTCAGTCATGGAATTCGAGTCACGCCTCGTCGCCAGAGTTTCACCAAGCTATCGAGCAAGCGCGGAGGATCCAGCGGTTTGCTCACGTGCATCTGAAAGCCTGACAGCAACGCCACGCGGCTGTCCTCTGCGCTGGCATGGCCGGTGAGCGCGAGCGCCGGGATGAACGCCCCCGCGCGCTCGCCGGACGCGCGCAATCGGCGCATGAATGTGTAGCCGTCTTCTTCGGGCATGCCCACGTCACACACGATCACGTCGGGTTGTCTCGCCCGAAGCGAATCCCGTGCCGCGCGCGCCGAGTCGACCAGCGTGACCTCGGCTCCCTCGCGCTCGAGTAGGATGCCGAGCAAATCACGCGCGTCCGGGTCGTCGTCCACGACGAGGAGATACGCGCCGCAAAGTTGCCGACCGAGTTGCGGGGCCGCTTCGCCCGAGGGCGGCACCGAGTCGCTCGTCGACAGCAGGGGCAATGACACGCTGAATGTGGCGCCCTGGCCCTCGCCTCCGCTCTCGGCGCTGATCGTCCCGCGGTGCGCTTCCACCAAGTAGCGCGCGATCGCCAAGCCGAGCCCGAGTCCACTGCCGCGCGCGCGGGCGATCGGATGCCCCGCCTGGCGAAAGCGCTCGAAGAGCAGTGGCAAGAATTCCGCCTCGATTCCGCGGCCATCGTCGATGACCTTCGACACGACCCTCCGGCCTTCGCGCCGTGCGCGAATCACGATCTGCCCGCCGGGTCGACAAAATTTGATCGAATTGTTGAGTAAATTCGCGAACACCTGCTGCAGTCGTTCGGCGTCGCCAGAAACCTCGACCGGGCCCGCGGCAAAATCGGCGCTGATGCGCAGCTGCTTGGCGAGCGCAGCGGGCGTTACGGCCTCGATCGCCGTTTCGATCACTTTCAGCAAATCCAGCGGAGATAGCGTGAGCAATAGCTTGCCGCTGATGATCCGAGACACGTCCAGCAAATCCTCGATCAAGCGCGCCTGTTGCTTGGCGTTGCGCATGATGGTGTCGACCGCGCGTGCCTGTTCGGTGGGCGCGAGGGTGCCGGCTTGGAGCAGGTGCGCCCAGCCCGTGATCGCGTTCAACGGCGTCCGCAGCTCGTGACTGAGCGTAGCGAGGAACTCGTCCTTGATGCGATTTGCCTCTTCGGCTTGAACGCGCAACGCGCGCTCTTCCGCTAGCTGGCTGGCAAGGCTTCGCGTCTTCCCGTCGCTACGCACCCGGCGATGTTAATCGATCGTCACGGAGCTACCGCACGAAAGCCGCCAGTGCCGAGTGCATGGCGGCTTTTTTGGCTCAACTCGATGCGCTAACCGAGCTTAGAACCGTGGCTTTGTGCGACAGCGTGACATTTGATCACGCCTTGGGCGGCCGAACTGCCTCGGTTCAGTCGTAGTACTCGTTGCCCAGGTGCGTGATCAGGTCCTCACCCATCATCCAACGAAGGGTGTTCTTCAACTTCATCGACTGAATGAACACATCGTGTTCGGGATAGAGACCCTCGGCCGTCTGCGGCGACTTGAAATAGAAACTCAACCACTCTTGCACGCCGCGGAAGCCGGCGCGCTTGCTCAGATCACCGAACAGCGCGAGATCCAATACCAGGGGGGCGGCCAAGATCGAATCACGACACAAAAAGTCGATCTTGATTTGCATCGGATAGCCGAGCCAACCGAAGATATCGATGTTGTCCCAGCCCTCTTTCGCGTCACCACGCGGCGGATAATATTCGATGCGGACCTTGTGATACAGGTCCCCATACAATTCTGGGTTGAGCTCCGGCTGGAAGATGGACTCGAGAGCGCCGAGCTTACTGACCTCTTTCGAGCGGAAGCTGCCCGGCTCGTCCAGCACTTCACCGTCGCGATTGCCGAGGATGTTGGTGGAAAACCAGCCCTTTACGCCCAGGCCGCGCGCCTTGAGGCCGGGCGCGAGCAGCGTCTTCATGAACGTTTGCCCGGTCTTGAAGTCCTTGCCACAGATCGGCGTCTGGGTTTCGCGTGCGAGTTCGAGCGCGGCGGGAAAGTCCACGGTCAGGTTCGGAGCACCGTTGGCGAACGGCACGCCTTCCTTCAAGCACGCCCAGGCGTACATCATCGAGTTGGCGATGTTCGGGTCGCTCTCGCGTAGACCTTTTTCGAACGCGGCGATCGATTGGTGCACGGGACCTGGCTCGAGGTACACCTCGGTCGAACCGCACCACACACACACTGCGCGCGAACAGCCGTTGTCTTTGATGAAGTTGCGGATGTCGGCGCGCAACTGCTCGACCATCTCGAACTTGGTAGCTCCGGTCTTGACGTGCGTGCCGTGCAAGCGCTTGACGAACTCTGGATAGAAGACGGCTTTCATCGGCTTGATCGCCGACAGCTCTTCTTTGATCGGATCGAGATCTTTGCTCTCGAGCACCTTGGCATGCAGCGCGGATTCGTAAGCGCTGTCGGGGAACAGATCCCAGCCGCCGAACACGATGTCCTCGAGCTTGGCGAGCGGCGCGAAGTCTTTGATTCGAGGCACACGATTGTCCGTGCGCTTCCCGAGACGAATCGTACCGGTTTGCGTGAGCGACCCGATCGGCTTGACCAACCCCTTGTTCGCCAAGAGCACGCCCGCCATCAAGGTCGTGGACACGGCGCCCATTCCCGGCAAGAGTACGGCGAGTTTACCCTCGGCTTTTTTTACGTTCTCAGGTCGTTGCATGCGCGGCTCCTAGCAAGGTGCGTGCCCGTACGCAATGGGCACGGGCCAAGGAATTACGGAAATTGTAGATGAAAACGACGGCGGCAGTGATTCTAGTTGCGGGAATTGGGTCGCGACTTCGACCACTCACCGACGACCGACCCAAGGCCTTGGTCGATCTCGGTGGCGAAACGATCTTGGGGCGCACGGTGCGCTCGTTGCTGAGCTACGGAGTGCGAAAAATCGTACTCGCCACTGGATACCGCGAGGACGCTGTGAAGGCGGCGATGCAGGGCACGCCTGTGGCAGTGAGCGTGGAGTACTGCAGAAACCCCGAATTCGATCGCACTCAAAACTCCGTATCTTTGGCCTTGTGTCGCGATGCGGTGGGCAGCGACGCTTTCTTCAAGCTGGATGGGGACGTGGTGTTCCAGCGTCAAGTGCTGGAACGTCTGGACGCTTCGTCAGCGGAGCTAGCGGTAGCCGTCGATGCCGGACGCATGCTGGACGCCGAGGCCATGAAAGTGACTCTCTCGCAGGCTTCCGCGCTGCAAATCGCCGCGTTCGGAAAAGGCATTCCACTGTCGCAAAGTGCCGGAGAGAGCATTGGAATCGAGCGAATCTCCAGCACCTTCTCGGTCACCCTGTTCGACGCTTTGGATGCCGCGATTGCCGCCGGTGACACCGGCCTGTACTACGAGGACGTGTACTCGCGATTGATCGCCGCAGGCTCCCTACAAGCCGAGGCCGTGCCCGTCGCGGACCTGCCGTGGACCGAGGTCGACGACTTCGCGGACCTGGAACGGGCCCGCGAGCTGGTCCGGGCCGGCGCCTGATCGGGGTGTCGCTGGTGAGGCGTTAGTGCGAAAGCTCTGACGCAGCGCGCCGATCCAGCGAAAACCCGTCAAAAGCCGAGTTTATTGCGAATTATCTCTGTATCGTCTTGAAATTACGGGTGTTTTGGCTGGTTTTACCAGTGACGCCGAATGCGAACAGGAGTGTCGCTTATTTGCGACACTGTGTCCGGCCGAAGACACACCGTAAGTGGCCTAAGTCATCGAATCGAATAGGCTTTGGCCCCTTGTCACGGTGCATGCTAAGTCCCATATATGCTTCAACCCGGGGCCCCCCTGGGTGACGAAAGAGAGCCTTAGAGATGACTGAGCGACGCGTCACGCGAGCCATCGTACTTGCTGCTGGCACCGGGTCTCGACTGAGTGAGGGAGCCGACGTGCTTCCGAAGCCCCTTCGTGTAGTCGGAGGTGTGCCGCTGGTCGTTCGCGTTCTTCGCACCCTCAAGAGTGCTGGCATCCAGGAGGCAGTGGTGATTACCGGCTTCCAAGGTGAGGCAGTTCGGCGCGCGCTCAAAGCCGAGACCGACTTGGGGCTCAGATTGTCATTCGTCGACAATCCGCACTTCGACAAGAAGAACGGCGTGAGCTTGCTGGCTGCCGCTCGCTACGTCGATCGCGAGTGCGTGCTCACGATGTCCGATCATTTGTATTCGCCCGAACTCGTGCGCCGGCTGCTCGCCGCGGACGTGCCGGAGGGCTCGTGTGCGCTGGCCGTCGACTACGACATCGAGCGCTGTTTCGATTTGGACGACGCGACCAAAGTCGGCGTCGAACTCGGCAAGATCAAGCGCATCGGCAAAGAGTTGGAGAGCTACGACGCGCTCGACACCGGCGTGTTCCGCATCGGTCCGGCGCTGATTGCAGAGCTGGCGGCCGTCGAGGCGTCAACGGGTGATTGCTCGCTGAGTGACGGCGTGCAGGCGCTCAGCCGCCGCGGCCGTTTTCTGGCCACGGACGTGGGCGACGTGCGCTGGGTCGACGTCGACACGCCGCAAGCGTTGGCCTGCGCTGAAGCCATGTTGCGCGTCTTCGGGGACACGCTGGGTGACGAGCCGGGCTCCGGGCAGCCGCCGGTGATCGATCCGGAGAGCATCGAGTTCTACGCGCCCAGCTGGGTGCGCGCGGCCAAGCCGTACAACGAAGATCACTTCGCCGTCGCGGAGCAAAACGACGTCTTGCGCATGATGTCGAACGAGAGCCCGTACGCGCCGAGCCCCCGGGTGATCAACGCCATCTTGGAGGCGGCGACGCGCGGGAACTTGTACCCAGGCGGCGCGCTCGCGCTGAAGAACAAGCTCGCGCTCCGCGACAGCCAGGCTGAAGGCAGCGTGATCTTGGGCGCTGGCTCGACCGAGCTGATCGACCTCGTGATCCGCACCTTCGTCGGTCCGGGTGAAGAGGTGCTGCTGAGCGTGCCGACCTTCAGCATGTACGAAGCGCGCACGCGCACCGTGGGCGGCATCCCGGTTTTGGTGCCGATGACCGAGGATCACGATCACGATCTTTCAGGTCTGATTCGCGGCGTGACCGAACGCACGAAGGTGATCTTCTTGTGCACGCCGAACAATCCCACGGGTGGCCGAATCTCGGAGGCGGACATGAAGCGCCTGCTTCGCCTCGGTCTACCGACGGTTATCGACGAGGCGTATCACGAGTTCGGTGAAGGGGAGTCGTTCTCGCGGCTGCTCGAAGAGTTCCCGAACGCCATCGTCTTGCGCACGTTCTCCAAGGCGTATGGCCTCGCGGGCATTCGCTTGGGTTACGCGCTGGCGCACCCTGCGGTGGTCCGTCTGCTCTCGCGCGTCAAAGTGCCGTGGAACATTCCCGCCATCACCTTGGCCGCCGCCAGTGCTGCCTTGGATGACGCGGCAGAGTTCGACGTGCGCATCTCCGAGCTGCGGATCGCGCGTGAAGAGCTGGTGGATAAGCTCGCTCGCATCGAGGGCCTCATGCCCGTGCCGAGCGAAGGCAACTTCGTGCTGATTGACGTGTCGTCGACCGGCCAAAGCGCGGAGCGCCTAGTAGAAGCGATGCTCAAGGACGGCGTGCTCATCCGCTCGCTGTCCGTGCATCACGCCAAGCGCAGCTACGTGCGCGTCACGGTGGGCACTCGCGAGCAGAACGCGCGTTGTATCAACGCTTTCGAGCGCGTGCTCGGTGGTCGCGTCCGGCGCGAGGCGCTCAGGGCCTACGTCAACGTCGCGAGCACCGGCGACGCCGAGTGAGCCAAGCCCGTTGCCCCGCGCGCGCTTTCGCGCGGGGTGACTTAGGAGTAGCGAATGGGGTTCTGGGACGCCTACTTTCAGAGCCTCAAGCCGCTCGAGGTCGAAGAGCCGATCGACGTCTGGGTGCATCGACCACCCGCGTACGTGCTGGCCAAGATTTTGCTGCCCACGCCGGTTTCGCCGAACCTGGTGACCGCTTGCTCGATCCTCGCGGCTTTCGCGGCGGGCGGCTGCATTTTTGCCAATTTTCCGTGGCACTTGCCGCTCGCCGGCGGACTGATTTTCTTTTCCGCCGTGCTCGACTGCTGCGACGGACAACTGGCGCGCTTGCGCAAGAGCTCGTCCGCGTTCGGGCGCATGTTGGATGGCGTTGCTGATTTGGTGGGGTCGACGGTCGTCGTCGGCGGCGGCGCGTGGCTTTTGGTCCGTAAGTATCAGGATCCGCCCTGGGCCATCGGCGCCGCCATCGTTTTCGCGCTAGTCACGATTGTCACCGGCTCGTTCCACACGAGCACGTACGATCACTTCAAGAACGTCTTTTTGCGCATGACTCACCCGAGCTACCGCGAGGGTGAAGATCTGAGCGTCGCCGTCGCGCGCTTCGAGGCACAGCGAGCCCAGCTATCGATCGTGATCCGCATCGCCTGGGCGATCTATTTCGTCTACTTGCGCGGGCAGAACGATTACGTCGACAAGTTCGACCCGCTTTCGCGTCGCTTGGCGGCCGAAAATCCCGATTTCAGCCCGCGCAATGCGGCGATTTACCGGAAGTACGCCGGGTCTGCCATGCGCTGGTGGCGGACGCTGTTCGGCTTCGGCTCTTTGGTGTTCGGTCTGGCCGTGTCCATCGCCTTCGACATCACGGACTACTACATGCTGTTCCGGCTGGTCCTGCTCAATGGGCTATTTTATGGCTATCTGCGCCCCAAGCAGCGTGAGGCGACGCGCCGGGCCCTGGAAGAGATCACGAGCCCGGCCTGAGGGATTCGTGTACGCCGAACGGGGGATGCTATGTTCCCCGAGCGTGCGCCGTTCGACCCTTGGGCTAATTGTTCTACTGCTCGCGCTGCCTGTGGCCGCTCAGGCCGCGCTGTGGCCGAGTGCTGCGCAGCGCATCGAGCGCGATTTGCACAGTCAGGACGTCGACCTGCGCAGGCGCGCCGCGCAGTCGCTGCGCGACTTGCCGAAAGGAAGCGGCACGCGTCTGGCCAGCGCGGCGCTCGAAGACGCGGATCTCGGCGTGCGCTTGACCGCGCTGGATGCGTGCCTCGGCTTCGGCCTGCCCGCGCTCGGCGATCGACTGATCCCTTGGCTGAGTGACAGCGAGCGTCGTTTGCGCTTGGCGGCGGCCGAAGCGCTGGCCGAGAGCCCGAGCGCGCGCGCGGTCCCTTCACTCGGTCGCGCGCTCGGTGATGCCGACGCAGGAGTGCGCAGCGCCGCAGCCGTCGCGCTGGGTAAGTCCGCGGCGCCGGAGGCTGTGCTGGCCCTGCTCGGGCACTTGGACGATGGCACACCCGAGGTGCGACGAGTGGTTGCGCTTTCGCTGGGCGATCTCGGGGATCCGCGCGCCGTCGTGCCGCTGATCGGCAAAATTCAAGACGCGCGCCCGCCCGTGCGCGAGGCCGTGGCGCGTGCCCTCGCGCAGTTGGCCGACCCACGTTCGACCCCAGCGCTGGTGCTTCTGCTGCACGACGCCGACGAGACGGTGCGCGTCGCGGCGCTCGGGGCATTGGCGCGGATTGGTGATCGCTCCACGGTGGCGAGCATCAGCGCGCTGCTTGCCAACGGTAGCGACGCCGTACTGGCTGCAGCGCTCGACGCCTTGTCGCAATTGCACGCCCCGGAAGCGAGCAAAGTGTTGATCGAGCAGCTTGCTTCCGATCGGCCAAGCAACGTGCAGAGCGGCGCGATCCAAGCGCTTTCGCGCTCCGGACCGACGGCACTCGAGCCGCTCCGCGGTTGCCTGAGCAGCGAGTCCGATCCCGACCGTGTGGGGGGCTGCGCGCTTGCGCTCGGTCAGACCCGTGATCTGGCGAGCGCGCCCGCGATTCAAGATGCGCTGCGACGCGGAGCGCTGAAGCCCGGGCCGGCACTGCTCGCGCTCTCGCAGCTCGGCGCTCCAGAGTCTTTGCCGACCGTGCTCGAGTATCTTGCGGATCCGGACGTCTTGATTCGGCGCTCGGCACGACTTTCGG
>Ga0247766_1000197_pt1 | contig 13107 bp, 17 predicted proteins | sample UWRJL223509R6_FD_179946 | JGI IMG/M metagenome (GOLD analysis project Ga0247766, IMG submission 179946) | Plant litter microbial communities from Arlington Agricultural Research Station in Wisconsin, United States - UWRJ-L223-509R-6 | ecosystem: Environmental > Terrestrial > Plant litter >...
GCGGAGAGCGCGTCTTGGCTCACGTCCGCCCAACGTACCGCCGTTAAGCAGCGGCCGCATCAGGAAACCGGAAGGTCACAGCTGGCGACGAGTGGCACGACGGTGGCTGTCTCGACGAAGTGCGGCCGTCTGCTTCAACGGCTTGTTGGGCGGCACCACGCCTCCCTACGCAAATCTTCCTCAAACCCGAAGACCGTTGCTCGGTTTCGCGCCGTTACATACGATCACGCATCTGATTCATCTTGCGCCGGAGTCGGTATCAAGATTCTGGTCCGGATCGTCCCAAACGATGAGGCCACGGAGGTCTTTCGCCACCGCCGTGGCAGCGCGCCGAACACATTCCTGGTGTTCATCGGGATAGAAAACGTCAAGTTCGCCATCAAGGTCGAATTCAGGACTCGGAGCGATTCCACCAACGATCGCGCCGCTGCGTAGCAGAGAGACGTCACCCGGTTCGGGCGTCCAAAGTACTGGGGCGCCGCTCTTGAACGGGTTCGCGACCATGCGCGGCTCGGGGGCAATGAGGTCAGACCGGCGTGAGACATAGGCCAGCCATTCTTCCAGCGTGAGTCGTGGATCGCGCGAGATGGTTCCGCGAACGGTCATCGTCCGCCCAACGTATCACGGCTTCAGCGGCGAGTGCCGAGCGAAGCGAGGTACTCGTCCGTTGCAAGCCGGAGTTGGCCAGCGCCTAGGACTGACCTTTTCGTTGCTCGAGGAGGTGACATTGATAACAGACTCCTCGCCAGGGACAGGTCGGCTGCTGGAGGAGAGGAACGCCGCAAAGACGGCACGGGCTGGCGAGGTGCTGTTCGCGCCAACGAGGGCAATCGTCCTCGGGACGAGATGGCGAGGGAAAGAAGAAGGGAATCCCAAAGTAGTTCGCGACACCATTTCCGACTGTGCTTGCTTCAACCGCCTCGGGCCACGGCGGGACATGCGCGTTGAAAAGCCGTATGTCGCCACCGTGCGAAAATGTGCCGAGATGAAGCTCGAAGTGAGCATCGTTGGCACTCAGAGGCGCTGAACAGTCGGCGGCTAGGCGCACAAACCATCCGGTCGTGTCGCCGTCCCAGAACGCCTCAATTGCGCGTGGCGTCTCTCCCGAGGTCTCGACGATCTCGATAGCGTCGTCAATCGTGGGGCGTTTGGGGATGGCTTGGGCGACCGACGAAGGCTCCTGTGTATGCCGTGCGGCCTTCACTTTCAGAAGGAGCCGCCGCAGAGCGTCGGAGATTGGTTTCAGCAAGTCCATCGGTTCACGAAGCGTCGTCTGGCCAACGTACCGCTGTTAAGCTGCGGCCGCTGCAGTAAACGGAAGGGCGGCAAGCGGGGATGACCGAACCCGTGGTACCGACCACGGGCGAGCGCGATCGCCTCACCATATGGAAAGCCGTCGGCTTCAATAAGCTTGTTGGGCAGCGTCATCGGAAGCTGGTCGAGTCGAATCAAGTCTGGGCGGCCTCGTCGGCTCGGGAACGCTCGCTACTCGTCTTCCGAATGTCCGCCAAAGTAGATGTCATAGCTACATTCAAGCCCGAAGCGAGCCAGGCGCGCGAGCTGCGGCGGCGACAGAATCGGCCCGCCCTGCCCATGCGCCGAAACCCAGTAGGAGTAGATGTCCGCGCTGACGCCGCGAGATAGGAGCGACGCCAAGGCTCCCGAGTTGGGCTCAACCAAGTCAAGAAGCCAATCGAGATGGCGTCGCGTGTCGCGTGAGTGGACATGGCGCTCCGAGCAAAGGAGCCACCCATGCTGAGGTCGAGGACTGTCGACGCGTGGTGAAATAGGTTCACCCTTGAGGAACGACCTCGTGGGTTCGAGCTGGAGCGCCTCGGAAATCTCCGCGGGCCCCACATCGTCCGAAAACACTCGAAGTGTGGAATACGTAACGACACAGGAGTCGTAGTTGTCGTCGTATGGGTAGGTGGGTTCGGTCGGATTCACTCGCCTGCCCAACGTATCATGGCTTCAGCTGCGAAGGCCGAGCGAAGCGAGGTCTTCGTCCGCTGCAAGCCGGAGTTGGCCAGCCGTCGCGTCAGTCCAGTTAGCTTTCACCCAAACTGGATGCCGCGGCGAGCAGGTCGCTGGGTGTGACGACCGCCCGGAAAATACTTTTGAGTTCATCGTGCGTGACGAACTGGTTGTACAAGTCGTCGCGATCGAAATCCACGAGCCGACAGAGATCCTCTACGATGTCCGAGAGGGTTGGCTGTTCTGCCGCTGACAAAGAGAGCTGCACGCCAACCAGTTTGCCGAATGCGCCCCTAGGGTAGGCGGGTGTTGTCTCAAAACTAGCGATCCGCCAGCGTCGACCGTCAGAATCGAACAAGTACAAGCGAGCGAGGTATCCGGACTGCAAGGCGTGAGGTGAAACGGCCGCGAGGGGATTCAGCGACTCGACGACCATGAATGAATCGCCCGGACAGATCGCGATCGCTGGAAACCGAGGAACGCTCACAGGTCTGGCCAACGTAGCAGGCTTCAGCTGCGAACCCGAGCGGAGCGAGGTTTCGTCTGCTGCAAGCGTAGTTGGGCGGCGGCCGGGCTGAGGCTACACGTCGAGAGATCTCGCCAGCGCCAGGGCCCGTCTCCTCAACGCCTTGCTTGTTGGGCGGCGGCTTAGCCACAAGCCCAGCCAAACGCGAACTCGTCGGGATGCATGTTGCAACGAGTCACGTGCGCTATGCCAGCATCGCCGAACATGTAGTCGAGATTGTCATTGGAATCGATCTGAAAGACGAGCGACATGTACTGCTCGCAGCGAGGGCACTGCGGGTACTCAACGCCCTGAACCCAGCTCGGCCAGCCCAGCAACTTGTCACCGGGCGCCGCGTTAGCGATGATCTCGGCAACCTCCATCTCAAGAGCTAGTTTCGGCAGCACAATGGGCGGGTCAGCACAGCGCACGGCTACAACGCCCGCGCGAAAGTCATAGTCGTAGTCGATACCTAACGTCGTATGCTCGGCGGCGCTGGGGAAGTCATCGAATTCCCTCCACCCCCCAATCAGAACTCGATTCAACGGCTCAATTGGGCCGGATTGGATGGTCGCATCGCGGGTCCGGGTGCGAAAGTGGTGTGTTCCAGAATGAGGGCGCCAGGTCTCGCATGTCCCGTCGTCCGTCGAACAATAGAAAAGTTGCAGGAGAGAGGATGTCGGCCTGGGCAATGAACTCGAGGGGATCGCATCGAAATCCAACTGCAGCAAGAAACGCATCGGCTTGGAGCAGGTTGAGCATACAGGCCAGGAATCACCCGCTGTCCCGACCGGGTTGCCGCCAAGCCACGTCATGGATCCTTCGGTGGAGGGTTCCGGTCGCCATGCGCAGCGCCGATTCCTCGCCCGCCATGGTTCAAACACAGCTCGCAGTTCATCTCCGGTCATCACGGTCCGCCCAACGTACCAGGCTTAAGCAGCGCGGGTCGAGCGAAGCGAGATCCGCGTCTGCTTCAAGCCTTTGTTGGGCGGCGCGCCGTCAATGGTCGAGGTGGCTTGCGTAGAGATCTAGTTCGACGCCGGGAAACCACGACATTGCTTTCTTGCATTCGATGACGAACCCGAGCTTGGAAATGACTCTCGCAGACGCCGTATTTTCTGGATGAATCAGCGCAACAAGTCTTCGAAAGCGAAGAACGTCCCGTGTGTAGGCAACGGCGGCGCGCGCCGATTCCGTCGCGAGTCCCATGCCCCAGAAATCCGGCAGGAAGCGATAGCCGAGCTCGACCTCCTGAACGTCGGCGAGGAGCTTCGGGCCGCAGAAGCCGATTACCCTGCCCGTTTCTTTCCAAACGCAAGCAAAGCGACCGAAACCATGAGTTGCGTAGTCCGTGAGGGGAGCGGCCGCCAAAGTTTCGCGAGCCACGTCGCGTGAAGCGAACGGAACGTTGCCAACGTAGCGGATGATTCGCGGCTCTGAACCAAGGACGTAGAATGCGTCGACGTCGTCGGCCTGGAACCAGCGAAGTAGCAGACGCTCGGTCTCGATTCGAGGGTTCGTGAAAGCTTGCTCGTCCATCCCCGTCCGCCCAACGTACCGCTGTTAAGCTGCGGCCGCATCCAGAAATCGAGGCGGGAGCAGGAAGCGGTGACCGAGCCCGTGGTACACCGCGGGCGAGAGGGAGGACGGTGCAGGTCACGACGAGGTGCGGCCGTCTGCTTCAATAGCTTGTTGGGCGGCGCTCCACGCCTCGGTCCACGCGTTCCGCGTGTAGCTCAACCGCACTGCCAGAAGAAACGGGCTTCCGGTTTCCCATCCGTCTCTCGAACGAAAATGTACCCAATGCCGCCGTCGCCAAAGGTTGCGCCTTCCATGTACCACGCACGGCCTTCATGAACTTCTTTGTCGAGCCAACATCTCATGTGCCTGCGCGTCCAGAACGACGGGAAGGGACAATAGAAGCTGTAGGTCGAGTCGAGTTGTCCGACGAAGCGAAAGCCAGCCGGAGCTTCGTCCGGGCTTTGAATCCACGCGGGAACGCCACCCAAACGGGTCCCCATGGTGACCTTGCTTCTCGTGGCCTCGTCCAGTGATAGGTAGTCCTTGTCCGACTGGAAGGCAGCGACCAAGCTGGGAGGCACCCCATCATCGAGTTCCGTCCAGGATAAGATGCGAACCTCGACGTACATGGGAGGTGACGGCGATGGGGACTGCGTTAAACCATGCTCGAGATCCTTGGCGTCGACAATCATCGCGGCGTTGCACCCGGAATCATGTGCCCAGTCTTCGCAAGACCCCGGGTCATGCCGGCAGTGGAAGACGAACAAGACTCGCCCGGTTGCCCCGAGATCGAGGCGAGGTGGGGAGTGATAGAGCTCAGCCAGAAGTGACTGCGGCTTGTTACATCTTGCGCACCGCGGCCATCGAGCGAGAGGCAACCCCCAAGGCAAGCCGCCTAGCTTATCTTGCGCAGCACCCTGCTTGCCGAGTGCAACTCCGAGGCGGATATCAGGGCGGAAGTAGCGCAACGTCCGCCCAACGTACCGCCGTTAAGCAGCGGCCGCATCAGCAAAAGAGGACGCATCAGACAGCTACGAGCGAGCCCGTGGTACCTCACCACGGGCGACAGGGAGGCGTTGATGGTCACGACGAGGTGCGGCCGTCTTCAACGGTTTGTTGGGCGGCGCTCGCGCGGTCGGCACAGTACAAGCACGGTTGCCGCCCCGAGTAAGATCGGCGCGTATTCATGCGGGCCTTGCCAACGGCGCCAGATACCGGCGAGTCCCAACGACATACTTGGTCGCATGAGGGCTAGCGCGACGATGACGGCAGGGACCGTGAACGAGAGCGACCACGCAAGCCGAATGACGTAGGCTTGTGCACGTCGAGCGTCGAGCCAGTCTTGAGCGGCGCTAGGCGTAGGACCACGAGTCGCGCGCCCCAAGAGGCAGGTGGGAATCTTGATGGCTAGCGTAAGGACGATTAGGGCGGATATCCAACCGCCCCAAGGGAGAGGATCGGAGAGAGTCGACATGATGGCATGGTCGTACGGGGGCCTAGCTGAATACGTGGCTACTGCCTGCCACGATTTGTACAGGGGGAACGAAGCCGCGATGGGCGCAAGGCACGCAATGGCGGCGAGCGTTCGCAGTGTCGCAGTTGCTCGCGTTAACGTACTCGGCTTCAACGTGACTCGCGATGGAACTCGGGTGGGGCCGTTTCCTTGGACTAGACCTGCGCCGATTTCTTCGTCCGTCCAAATGTACCAGGCTTGAGCTGGGCGGGTCGAGCGCAGCGAGGTCCGCGTCTGCTCCAGGCCGTTGTTGGGCAGCGGGTCAGCGAGCTGGGAAGGTTGCGACCTCAGCCGGTTGCTCGCGCCCGTGCTCGAAATTCGTGCGCACCGCATCACCCGTGCCGGGCTTGCGCACGTACCAGAGCCCGTGCTTCAGCGCGTTTTCGAATCCGCCGAGTACGATCTGCTGGCCTTCGTCGGACCATTCCGCGGCCACGCCGTTCATGTGGTTTCCTTTGTAATACGTGAGGGTTCGCCGTCTGCCGTTGGGGAACCAAAAGACCTCAGGACCGTCGAGCTGCCCATCGCGAAAAGACTGTGCAGAGATGCTTGCTCCGTCTTCGCCCCAGCTAAACCACGTGCCGACCTTCTTGCCGTTTGCCCACGAGTCGGCGCTTCTCTGAGACCCGTTGGCAAACCACTCGCGCGCCGGGCCGTCCAGTATTTCCCCAGGTCGCGAGCAGAACTCGGCGGTCATTCCCTCGAGGGCCTTGGCTGTGGCACCCGAAGGGCAAATAAGCTCCGGTGCCGACTCATGCCGGAGAGGCGCGCGCGGCCGAACCTCGGCTTCACCTGGCAACTGGCCGCAGGTCGCGAGAACCTCGTCAAACACAGCACTGACCGGGTAGTCCGGAGGTTTGGTCTGAGCGCAGGCCCGAGTATACGCAACGACGAAGGCATCCAGTCGACCGAGCTCACACCAAGCTAACTCGGGAGACAGTGGGCCTTTTGCATCGTGGAGTGCGCTTTCAATCGCGCTCAGGGCTGCGCGTCGGCGTTCCTCTTCCGGCATGTGACTCCAGAGCGCGCATTCCAATCCCCGTGCTTTGGGGCTCGTTCGAGATGGCGACTCGGGCGAAGGCGGCGCCTGCTGAGTGCGCTTACAGGACATGCACCCGAGGGCGACCAGAGTGGCGGCGACAAGACTGCGCATGGAGTCCGTGTGGTGCTCTCCAACGTACTGGCGTTCAGCTACGAGCGCCAGAGGGAGCGGAGCGAACGACAAGCGCGTCGGTTGCAACGCCTTGTTGACCAGCTACGCGGCTGACGTGCAGCGCCTCCATCAGGTATCGTATTCGCCGCTGTCCCAAGGCTCCCAGAAGGCCATGTAATTCCCGGGAAGGAGTTCCACCGTCCACACGCCTGGATCGTCCTCCACCTCTGACGCGAGAAGACCAAACAGCGTCCCGAACCGTTCGACGGAGAAGGGGCGCACCTCGATCCGTTTGAACCTGACCTTCCCAAGGTCTGCAAGATGCTGATCACGAATACGCCTACGCTTCTCGTCGTCCAGGGTAGCGCGAGGCCCGAGGCTATCAATCTTCGCCTCCAACAAGCGGCCGGCTTTGTCGAACAGATAGAGCGCCACGAATTCGGAACCAGGATCGTCGGGGCCATTACCGGGAACGAAGGGCGTCGTCAGGAAGAACTGGCGACCGTCGGACGTGCGCCCAACATGTTCTGCATGATAGTCGTCGTGATCGATCGCTACGAGTTCGGGAGGTCCATCGGCCATCTCGGTCTACAGAACGTACCAGACTTAAGCTGCGCGGGTCGAGCGCAGGGAGCAGGGTTCGTCTGCTGCAGGCCTGATACGGGTGCGTTGGGCGGCGCCCGCCCGGCTGATTGCGAGCAGCCTCAGATATCATGGCGCAGCGCCTCGCGCGAAGCTTGGAGTCAACGGCCCCCAGTCAGCACTCGAGAAGAATGCGATCTCGATCTTGCCAGGCGTCACCCTAAGGCCATCGCAGGCGTAGCGTCGGAAGCGGAGCGCAGTGGAGGAGACGGACTCGAGCTGAACGAAGCCAGGTGAAGTGCAGCGCGTACGCTCGAAAAGATTGAGAACGTGGTACGCGGTTCCAGTTCGCGTCAGGCCAGTTAGGGCGAGGAATCGGGCACAATCGGATAGATGAATGTCTCGTCCGAAAAGCGGAATGGGGTCCTTCCACCCACCAACGGTGGCGCGGTCAATCTTCACCCGATAGAGCGGATCGCCGTGCGGTGGTTCTGTGAGGTACTCAAAAAGCACCTCGGGCGATCCGGTCGGCAGGAGTAATGTCGCCGCAACGCCCGGAACGAGAACCGCGCGCGCGGTGACGGAGGGGCGAGTTGCTCGATAGTGGCCATCGGCGCGCTCGCCCAATGTACTGGTGTTCAGCGACGGAGGCCAGAGGAAGCGCGAGCAGCCGCGTTCGTCAGTTGCTATAGCAGGCCGTCGGGCGGCTACCGCCACCAGAGCCCGATGGGAGCGAGGGGCCTATCGAACTGTCGGACCCGATTTGCTCGAGTCAGCGACGACTAGCGTTTCTGAATCGACATACGTTTCGTCTCGCCAGTAGCCGTAGCGCGCGTCGGTAGTGATCACGAGTTCATTCTGTCCACCTTCGATGTAAGCAACTCGAAGATTGGCGACGGGGACGCCAAACCCTTCTCGCGGTTTGAAACGAAACGCAGGCAGCGCCCAGGCGCTGTCAGGCAACTGACTCACGATGCTGGACTTGCGAAAGAGCCCCCCAAGCTGGTGGTAGAGCAAGTCGAGAAATTTGCTGCGCGCCTTTGGACGGCCAGCGAAATCGAGAATGCGATCTTGATTGGCAGCAAGGCTGCCGCGAAGAAAAGCTAGCAGCGCTTCGTCGGCGTTCACGACCTGACCAACGTACCAGGCTTGAGCAGCGCGGGTCGAGCGAAGCGAGCTCCGTGTCTGCTTCAAGCCGATGTCAAGCGGCGCATCGCTAATTTCGAGCCGATCGTCCGTTGCCGCGCAGTCACAGAAATATGGAGAATGGATACGGCGGGTGAGCCACGAGAGCTGCCTCGCGCAGACGTTCTAGAAATTCGTCGAAAGACGGTGCGACGATGTTTGAATCTTCGAATTCAGGAGAGCGACCGTGCACAACGGCGCCGAGCGGCGAGACGCAGCTCGTTTGAACGGCCAGGTAGTCATAGCCTGAGTGGACTGCCATCATGAACGGGAGGTGCCGATCCCAGTATTCTCGGACCCTGGACTCGGCAGCCAGATCGCCTTCAACTGCCTCGAGGCTCATGAGCTCACACTCGTTCCAGCGAAAGCCCGCCGGGTCTTCGCGCGCGAAGAAGCTCGCGCCGAAGATCCACGCGTCGTCGCGCTGGTTGTGACAGTTCTCGATTTCGCCGAGTAGGCGCGCGAAAGGGGCAGGAAGATGCGGGTATCGACGGACCAGCGGAAGCGGCAGTGCACCGCCAGTAGCCGTGAACTCCACGACCCACCCCCGATCGGTCAGTAGCTCGAGTGGATTATCCACGACTTCAGAACACACGAACATTCTCGAGGAGGCGACGACGAATCGGTTCGAACGCTTCAACGCCGTAGAGTGCTGGGAAGCCTGCGCACTCGAGAATCGACGACCGAAGATAACTCAGAAGGTCGCAAGGCTCATCCGGTGCGGAGCGAGGTCGCAGCGGACCGGTCCAGTCGAAATGTTGCAGCGGGGTTAGCCAATCGCCGTCGACTGCCAGGCCATAAGCAGGCCCGCCGCTGATGTCGTCCTTGTGGTACCCATCCGGGGAAATCGGGATCACGAATAGATCCGCGTCCGGGTCCTGCGCCTGGTCGACAAGATCTTCGACCGCAAAGTCGAGCCAGCTATGGGAGCAAGCGTCCACATAGACACCATCGCAAAAGCCCTGCGGGCCGCGGATCCCATGCGATCCCCAGAATTCAATGTGCGCGTAGTCATTGAGGTCGACAAGCGAAATGCCGCCAACGGAACTCCAGAAAGCTCGCAGCAGCGGAGGCACGGTCCCCTGCGCCGCAGTGGCCAATCGGCCAATTCGTGCCTCGAGGCCCGAGCCCACCGCAATCAAGCCAGGCACGGCAGGGTAAGAAAGCGTCCGAAGATTTTGCTGAAGCTTGGAAACGGCCTCGACGACGCCCGCGAACGCTAGTGCCGCGTGGGACGACGCTGTGGAGCCTCCCGCGGCAGCTGCGACGCGCCACTCGGCTTGAATTTGCGTGATGGAATCGATCTCCATTCTCGGTCCTCCCAACGTACCAGGCCTTCCGCTACAACACCTTCTTTGCCAGACCGTCGTCGGGAGCCGCTCAACGCCCTGCGTGAAAAGATTCTAGACCGCGCAGCGTGGCGTTGAAGCGCGAACAGGTCTGCGTCAGGTTCCAGTTCGGCTTGCTACTGGCGAAGTCGCGCCAGAGTTGGTCAAAGGCCCTGGCATGAGCGGTCCCATTCACCTCGTCGAGGTATCTGAGGGCGGCCAGGGCTTCCGCTTGGTCGAACCAAAGGTCGTGACGCGTGAGGTAGTAGCGAAGGTACTGCTGGAGAAAGTCGACGGCCGTTGGCGTATTTAGTTGGGCAAGAGCAACGCAGTACACGTTTCCCGCATAACAAACGTCGCTACGAAGCAGTAGCCTGCCGACCAAGGCCTCGAAGTCGCTCCGCCGGTCCAAGGCGACGAAAAAGGCACCCACCGAACGGGGCCGCCAGTCGCAACTTGCGAGCAGCGTGTTGATGAGTTCCGGCGAGACCTCAGGCAGCAAAGGCCGCAGATGAGCTTCAATCGCAACGAGATTGTCGGGGACGGCCATGTAGAACGGCTTGACCCATCGATCACGAACGCTGCTGTCTAGCGGACCCGGAGACGCGGGCACTTCGAGGTCATCGAACGGCGATCGGTGCAGCACGGTAGTCCCGGCAGAATGAAGCTCAGGGGTCACTTCGGAAGAACGCTGCATCTGATTCCCGGTCTCACCAACGTACCGCCGCTAGGCATCGGCCGCATCAGGAAATGGCGGAGCCTTCAGGTAGCGACGAGCGAGCCCATTGGCCCTACCCAACCGGGCTCAAATCGGAAAATGAGCCGGTCTGATAGTACAGACGAACGATGCGCAAGACCGCCGGAAGGTCGGTCAAGACGTTGCGCTCGTGGCAATAGTAGCCTTGGTCACTGTCCCAGAGACGAACCTCGCCTGCCCCGCCTCGAGGGTCTTCATATTGCCAGTCTCCGGTCATGTGAAAGAGCGCATAGCGGCCGTCACCGCCGATGATGTTGAAGGCGTCCGCGTCCTCGAACACGTCAGCCCCATCGTCGAAATCCAGGCAACTCAGGAGAACGATCGGAAAGCAGTAGTTGTCCATTCGGGAGACGGCAGCTTCGACCTGCGGCCAGTCTGGTGAAGTCACCAAGTCCGTGTCCCAAGGCCGGCCGTCGCGATAGTACCTGACCACGGCCATCGAACGAACTGGTGAGTTTAGCGTCATCGTCGTGAATCAAACGAGCATCGAGCCATTCAACGATATCGGATGGGTTGGGCTAGCGGGCGCGGCAAGCGCTGCGCATCGCGTAGCTCGGGGCGCGGCGCGGTCCCTGCACTTCGTGCACGAAGATGATTTTACGGCGCGACAGGGCCGGTCGTGGAGCTTGGCTGGTTGGTCAGATTCGTGGGGTTGTGAATTTTGGCTTCGACTTGGGAGGCTTGGCTCAGGATGTCGGGATTGATCGAAATGTCTGTCTCGTAGCCGCTGAGGGAGCCGTGGCAGCCGGCGCAGAGGCCGTTGAAGAGTTGGGAGCGGAAGCCTTGGCGCACGACTTCACCCGGGTAAAACTGCATTTCTTCGCGTTGGAAGTGGTCGGTGGGCTGGGTGTCGCCGGCGAGCTTCACGCGCGTTTGCAAGACGAGCGGGATGCCGCCGCGGATGGTCGCGCTGGCGGAGCCGTCGTAGTACATCGTGGGCGCGCCCAGGAGGCCGCGGCGGACGTAGACTTTGCCGTAGGCGTCACTGAAGACGGAGTTGGCGTTGGCGCCGTCGATGCTGGTGATGCCGGGTTCGGGGGGCAGATCTTCCCACAGCGAGAGGGCGAAGTTGCTGGTGGGGACGATGCGACCGGTGCGGGTGTTTTGGAACAAAAGGCTCGAGATCAGCGGCGCGTCGAGGAAGGTGATTTGGGAGCGCGTGCGGCGCGCGTCGTCTTCGAAGATTTGCGTCGCGCCGTTGGGTTCGTCGAGGCGAGACTTGAACAGCCGGAGGTTGAAGCGCGGTGCGATGGCGACGGGCCAGAGGTCGTCTTTGGCGTCAGTGATGAGCGGAATACGGTCGCCGGTGGAGGCGTCGACTTCCACGATGTCGAAGTTGCCGTCGAAGTTGTCGAGAGCAACGACGTTGGCCGCGTAGCTCACGAGTAGATTCTGACTCGGTAGCAAAGACGGACTGCGATACGCGCCTTGCGTGCCGCTGAGTTTACCGGTAGCGGCGGTGTCCAGAATGCGCACGGAGTGCTGGAAAAAAGCCGGATTTGGCCAATCCTTCGCGCTAGGGGACTGCACGTAAGTCGCAGGGTCTTCGCTGAGTTGGTCGATGCCGACACTGCGATTGATGATGGCCAAGGTGCCCGCGCCGTGGACGGCGCCGTTGTCGCTCAAGATGGCGGCGAAGTTCTTGTCGCTCAGCTCGACGACGTCCGTCAGTTGGTCGAAGTCGATGGTGTTCCTTTGACCGAAGAGCGGGTGGTAGTCGCCGCCGTCCATGTTCATGCGTCGACCGGCGAGCTGGTAGAAGCCGGGCGCGCGCTTTTCCGCGACCATGATCAAGCGACCGTCCCTCATGAACGCGGGCGAGAGCTCTTGGTTCAAGAGAAACGTGAGCTGGCGGATCTTGCCGGACTCGAGCACGTACAAGTTTGCGTTGAGTCGAGACGGATCGGCGGGTGTGCGTTGCGGGCCGTGGTAGCTGAAGGCAGAGTCGTTCTTGGTGTTGCCGCGCGTGGAGACGAACACCAAGCGATCATCGGAGGCAAACGCCGGATCGAAGTTGTGGATCAGTTCGCCATTGTCGGTGAAGGCTTCGCCGTCTTCCATCGTCGGGACGGCGTTGATCGTCGGTTCGGGCGCGCAGGAGCCGTCAGCCACGACGTAGACTTGGAACGGGCTATCCGCGGATTTGCGCGCGGAAAAGGCGATTTTCGTGCCGTCCCAGGACACGGTGGGGCGGCGCGCATCGGTGCTCGCGGGCGGTAGGCCGCACAAGCTGGATAGGCTCGTCTCGGCGCCGACGGTGACGTGATTGGTCTGGTCGAGCGATGCCGCCACGCGGATGACTTCCGCACCGGGCGAGTACGATGCGAAGCTTTGAGGCAGGTCAGGCAGCGCGGCGGGGGAACGACGCACGAACACGATGCCGCTGAGCGTGGGCGGCGTGGCGTAGCGCGCGGCGCGCTCCTTTTGGAACCAGGCCTTGATTACGCAGTAAGGCGCCTGAGTGTCGAGCGATGCGGCGGGATCGACGGCGGCTGCCAGGTCCTCGTCCGTGCACTCGTGCTTTTCGGCGAAGAGCGCGCCGCCGCGGTGGACGAACCCGCCGGCTTCCGGCGGCAAGTTCTTGCGCAC
>Ga0247766_1000198_pt1 | contig 13092 bp, 9 predicted proteins | sample UWRJL223509R6_FD_179946 | JGI IMG/M metagenome (GOLD analysis project Ga0247766, IMG submission 179946) | Plant litter microbial communities from Arlington Agricultural Research Station in Wisconsin, United States - UWRJ-L223-509R-6 | ecosystem: Environmental > Terrestrial > Plant litter >...
CGTGATCACCTCTGCCCCAACACTTGATATCCAGCTCCTCCCTGACACAGCCATGGTGACGCCCGAGAGCGAGCGAGCGCTGCCAATCGTACGCCGGGTCGTCGATCTGGACGGGGCTCTGCGCAAGCACGGCAAACGGATCGCTGCCCTGACACACGAGCTCGTTGCCCCCGACCGCACACTCGAAGCTCGGCGCCACCGCGACACCCAACGAAAATCGGATTACACTGTCCTCACGACCCCAGGCCTTTGGCTCGGGAACGGCGGCAGGCCGCTGTCGGATGAACTCGAGAGCCGACCAGCAGCGGAGTTCAGAGCCGACGCGCGCGCATAAGCGATCGGCCGTCGCCACCGGCCAAACTCCGAGCCAGGGCACTCGCTCGGCGCGCAGCGCACGCTTGCCGCGGTCTTGTTCCGCGACTGACGATGTAAGCCAACACACATGCTGGCGCTCGCCGCTTTCGTCGAGCGCTGCGCAACCCCAGCCGGCACCGAGCGTGACGGCAGTGACCAAGTCGCGCGCTGGGAGCCGTGAGGGGCCAGCGCGCGTCGTGAGCCCGAAGGGACTCGACCAGCGCGCGGGCTTGCCGGGGGTCTGCTCGCTGTTCGCGCGAGCCTTCGCCGCAAGCTTCGCCGCGATGATGGCGTCCAGATCGTCCGCCGGGATTGGGCCGAGCGGGGGCGGTGCGTTGCTCGGAGCCGCGCTCGGCGTCGACGCCGGAGCTGTGCCGCTCGGCGAAGTACCGCCGACCCCCAAGGCTTCGCGGGGCCTCGTCGCCTGGCATGAGCAGCAGAGCGAAAGCGCGAACCCCGCCGTTGGAATCACCCTCCAATCCCGAAACCGCACGACGTTCAAGGTACCGTGACTCTCGAGGCGCGGCCAGTACCCGCGCCGGGCTGTCTCCAGAGCTGTTTTTTGATGGTCACGCGTCCGCGTGCAGGTCGTCAGAGCCTTCGGCGTCGCGAACCGACGCGTTCGCAATCGTCGATGGAGAGGAACCGCGCGCGACCACGAGCTCCCGATGCAGCGATACGAGCGCCCCTCTCCCTCTGATTCGAAGCGAAAATTCCAGCCGAATCTGCCGAATCGACCGACGAAAGGCGCCCCTTTTCGGCTGCTGTCACGGTCGTGTTGCGCAAGGGTTGTACAATCCCGCGGCAATGGCAGACTGCCGCCCATGCCGACCGACAGTTTTGCGTCTCTGATGACAACCGAAGGCGGGAGCGATCGCGCTCGACGCCGTTTGACGAAGGGTGAGGTCATCGACGCCACCGTGATGCAGATCGCGGGTGAATACGTGTTCATCGACGTCGGCATGCCGAGCGACGGCCGCATCCCGCGCCTCGAGTTGCTGGACGAGAAAGGCAAGGTCAGGGTCGCGGTGGGTGACCGCTTGCGCGTCAGTGTCGTCGAAGCGCGCTTCGAGGGCTCGCTGTGCAAGGCGCTCGGGCAAGCCGCGCCCGTGGGCGAGGACGCCGTCACCGGCAATGAAGTGCTGGCCGCGAAGATCACGCGTGTCGAAAAATTTGGCGTGTTCATCAGCACTGCGCGCGGCGACGGGTTGATTCCACTCCGCGAATTGCCACTGCCTCCCGGTTCGGATCACCGCAAGCTATTCACCGTCGGCAGAGATTTGACCGTCGTGCTGTTGGACGCCAACGCTCAGGGCAAGCTGCGTTTCAGCGCCACGCGCGTGGCCCGGGTCGAAGAAGAGCAAAACTTCCGTGACTTCGCGGCTGGCGTCAGCGACAGCACCGCGGCAGAGGCGGCGGCTCCGGAGACTGCGGCCAAACCGGAAGCGAACCAGAAGAAGAAGCCGCCCGAAAAGGTCGGCTTCGGCAGCCTGGGCGATCTGATGCGCGACAAGCTGGGCTTGGCCGCTGCTCCGGGCAAGGGCACCGCGAAGGCAAGCGCGCCGAGCGGCGCGCCGCGCAGCGACGTGCTCAAGCGGAAGCGCTGACGCGCGCGCCCTGACCTTCCGCTTGGAGCACGGCAATCCGCTGCTCAATCGGAGGGTGCGAACGCAAGAGACCGATCAGGCCGCCACCGTTGATGCCAAAGGCGGCCAACGACTGCGGCAAGGCCGTTTGTTGCTCCGCGCCCAACCGACGCAGCGCGGCAATCATCTTGGCTCGACCCGCGAGGTTCGCACCGCCGCGGTCCGCGCGGTATTCGCGCCAGCGGCTGAAAGCGGCGATGATCAGCGAGGCCAAAAGGCCGAGCACCACTTGCGCGACCATGGTCGCGACGAACTGCCCGATGCCGCCGCCGCCGCGCCGCTCGTCGTCTCGCTCACCGCGCAACGCGCCGTCGATCAGTCGACCAATCACGTGCGAGAAGAAGAACACGAATGTGTTCAGCACACCTTGCAGTAAGGTCAACGTCACCATGTCACCGTTGGCTACGTGACTGAGCTCGTGCCCGACGACGGCCTCGACCTCCGAGCGATTCATGCGGGTGAGCAACCCGGAGCTGACAGCGACCAGGGAGCTGTTGCGCGTCGCGCCGGTGGCGAACGCATTCAACTCGGGGGAGTCGTAAATCGCGACTTCAGGAGTCGCGATGCCCGCGCGTTCGGCCAGCTGCTGCACGGTTTGCAGCAACCACGCTTCATCCGACGTGCGCGGCTGAGTGATGACGCGGGCGCCGGTGGTCCACTTGGCGATCCACTTCGAGGCGAGTAGCGAAATGAACGAGCCGCCGAAGCCGACGATGCCAGCCATCACCACCAGCGGGCCGTAGTTGCGCATGAAATCGCCATGCCCGAACACGCCCAGGGCGCTCAGCACGTTGATCACGACCGTCAACGCGGCCATGACGGCGAGATTGGTCAGAACCAGCAACGCAATGCGCTTCAACACGAACCTTTTCCTCCAGCATCTGGGCACGGCACGCGCCGGCCTCCGTAGCTAGGTAAGCACCGAAGACCGGGCTGTAAAGCCCGGACGGCGCTGGGAATAATTGCGTTTGCGCGGTGTTTTGCGAAGGATTAGGCGAACTCGGACACGGAACTCGTGCGCTTCGGGAAAACCACTTTGCGCTCGATCAGGTCGGCCACGGTTTCGCGCAACGTTTCACCCGGGTCGCGCGCGCTGAAGCCGAGTTCGCGCTCGGCTTTGCTGGAGCTGCAATACCAGTAGTACTGCGCCATCTCCACGCTCACTTCGTCCACGGGCGGCTCTCCGCCAATCGCGCGAAGAGCCTTGGAAAACAGACGATTCACGCCGATGGCCAAGGGCCGCGAGCGCGGCATGTGCAGGGCTGGTGCCTTGACGCCGGCGATGCGCGAAAGGCGCTGAAAGAAGGCCGCGACAGTCATGTTCTTGGCGTTGAGGATGTAACGCTCGCCCGCCCGCCCTCGCTCGAACGCGAGCCACATCCCCTGCGCCGCGTCGCGCACGTCGACGAAGGCGATGCCACCGCCGGGAATAGCTGGGATGGAACGCTGCAAAAAGCGGCGTACGTCGCCGGTGGAAGACTCGCGCAAGTCGCCCGGACCGAGCAGCAAGCTGGGGTTCACCAGTACGACCTCGAACTCGGGGCAGTTCACCTCGAGCGCTTCGCGTTCGGCGTACAGCTTCGTTCGGTAGTAAGGCCACATGGCGACCAGCGAGAGCGGCACTTGCGAGCTCTCGTCCGCAATTTGCGCCGAGTTGCCGCTGACGGCCACGGTGCCGCTGGTGCTCGCAACCACGACCCGGGGAACACCCGCGCTACGCAGACCGGCGAGCGCGGCACGAGTGCCGAGCACGTGCGCACGGTGCAGCTCCTCACCCGCGTCGCGATCGCGCGACACCTTGCCGGTCGCCAAAAACGCGCCGTCACAGCCACGCGCACTCTCGGCGACCGCAGCGGAGTCGAGCACGTCCAGGGCGCGCACTGGTAGCCCCTCGACCTCACCGCCCGAGCGCGAAGCAAGCACCAGCTCGTGGCCTTGCTCTTTCAACACTCGAACCAAGTGCGCGCCGAGAAACCCGGTCGCACCGCCAAGCCAAAGTCGCTTCAATTTCCGGCTCCTTGCAATTGGAACGCCTTCTGAAACGTGAACAGGAGCTGAATGTTGTTCGACTTCACCGCGCCCGCTACGAACTCCGCGGGCGAAGGCGTGTATTTCTCACGGACGATGCGCGTGAACATCTGAGGGCTCGTCTTGAGTACGCAATCTGCCGGGCTCTCCACCTTGCCGGCGACCACTTCACAACTGTCTTGGGTGATGCGCACACTCCAACGCTCGGTATCCCCGAGCGAGAAGTAGAAGCTGACCGGCTTCTCCACGCTGCCCGCCAAAAAGCGCGTCTTCAGCTCGTGGAACACCGGCGCGAGCGTACGATCCTCGAGCAGCGGCGGTGCGGCGACTACGTCTTTTGGCGAGAGCGTCTTCAGGTCCAGCACGCTCCCTTTGGACAACGCGGTGACGGCGCGCTCCGCGAGCTTGGCGACGACACGCGAGGCCTCGCTCATGGGCAAGCCGTGAGTCAGGCGCTTCAAATCAGTGGCCAACAACGGCAAACCGATGCGCGCCTCGACCTCCCGCTGTCGCGGCAAGCTGCTGCCCTTGGGCAACGCCGCGTGCGTCCCACCCAGCCACACGGGCAAGATGTCTTTGTCGTGATGCAGCGACAGGTGTCCGAGGGAGGCTTTGAACTCGTGTATCTGGCCGTCCGCGCTGCGCGTCCCCTCTGGGAAGATGAGCACGGTCTTGCCACGCTCCAGCAGGTCGCCTGCTTGGCGCAAGGCCTGGCGCAGGGAACCGTTGCGGGTCATCGGCACGAGGTTCGTGAAGTTCTCGAAGTACGCCTTGCGAAAGCGGTTGCCCTCGAAGAAATAGTCCTGCGCAGCTAGCGACACCAAGTCTTGCCCGTAGCCGCCGAGCGCATACTTGACCAAGCCCATGTCCAAGTGACTGGCATGGTTGGCCGCAACGATCGTACTGCGATTGTGCGGGATGAAGGCTCGACCCGTCACCTTGGTGCGCAGCACCTTGTCGTAGAAACCCATCTGCGCGCGACCCATCCAATGCATCGCGGCGTCGCGCAGCGCGGGCGGGATCTCGAGCGGCTTTTCGTCCGCTTCTTCGATGGCATGGGTCGTCGAAAGCTTGCGCGCTTCGCTCGTCTCGCGCACGACCGCTTCCACCTCGGCGACCGTGGTGACCGCGGCCAGCCGCTCGGCGTCGAGTGGGCGTCCGACCTGCGCTTCGAGCGCGACCAGCAGCTCGAGCAGCATCAGAGAGTCGAAGCCGAAATCACCGCGCAGCGTCATTTCCGAGCGAACCGAAGCCGGGTCGCGGCGAGCGATGGTGCCAATGGCATTGCGCACCAGCGTTGCTGCGCCGTCCCGGGCGCCACTGCGGGAGCTCGCCGGAACCTCCGCCGCGGCGAGAGCGCGCTCGATCAAGCGACGCACCTCTCCGCGCTTCACTTTGAGGCTCGCCGTGCGCGGCAAGCGCGCGTCGAACACCAAGATCAGCGCCGGTCGTTGCACTTGCGGCAGATTCACGATCGCGGAATCGAGCGCAGCACGCGCGCGTTCGTGGCGCTTGGCGCGCGCCACATCGTCCGCCGTTTCCGGCACCAGCACGCAGGCCAGACGCTCTCCGCCGCGTCCGTCGGGGACGCCGAGCACCGTGAGCTCGTGCACGTGGTCGAGCTTGCCGATGCGTGCTTCGACGTCGTCGGGGTAAACGTTTTCGCCGCTGGACGCGACCACCACGTCTTTTGCGCGGCCGACCAAGGTGAGCTGCCCCTTGCGATCCAACTTGCCGAGATCGCCCGTGCGCAACCAGCCTTCGCTCATCACGCTGCTCGTGGCATCCGCGTCGTCGGCGTAGCCGAGCATCACGTTCGGTCCACGCGCCCAGACCTCGCCCACGCCCTCCGCGTTGGGTGAGTCGATCTTGAGCTCTACGCCCGGAATCGCCTTGCCCACGTGGCCTGCCTTCGCGCGCGGGCCACCCGGGGCGACGCTCAGCACCGGCGCCGCCTCGGTTAGGCCGTAGCCCTCGGCCAAGTGCAGCCCGAGACCAGCGAACAAGTGATGCGTGCTCTGCGGCAGCGCGGCTCCGCCGCTGACCAAGAATTTGAGATGGCCTCCGAGCCCCTGGTGCACCGGACCGAACAGCAATTTGCCGGTATCCATACCCAAGTTCTTGCCCAGTGAACGATTCAGCTCGATCGCGAACTCGAACACGTGCGAGGCGAACGCACCGTGCTCGGCGATGCGCGCCACGATTCGGCGTTCGAGCATTTCCCACAGCGCGGGCACGCCGATCAGCGCGGTGATCTTGCCCATCTGCAAACCATTGACCAGGCGATCCGCGTTCAGCTCGTCGAGGTAAACGATGCGCGAACCGCGTGACAGGGGCAGCAACATGCCGCACGTGAGCTCGAAGGTATGGTGCAGCGGCAGCACGCTGAGCACGCGATCGCCTCGTCCGAGCGGAAAGAGCGGCGCGAGCGACGCGATCAGCGCAGTCAGGTTCTTGTGCGTGAGCTGAACACCCTTGGGCTTTCCGGTGGTGCCGCTGGTGTAAATCAGCACGGCTACGTCGTCCGGTTCCGCGGCCACGCCCAGGCCAATCGAGCCGTTTTCGGCCATGGGCAGCAAGTCACAGAACGAAAGGCGGCTCGATAGCGGCGCCAGTTTCTCTTTGACGTGCGCGTCAGCGATGAATACGCGAGCGCCGGAGGCTTCACGCAGGTTCTCCGCCGCGGCCAAATCGATGTTGGGATCGAGGGGCACGACGGTCGCCCCGGCCTTCAAGATACCGAAGAACGTGATCGGCCAGGCAGGGTGATTCTGCGCGGACAACATCACGCGATCACCCGGTCGCACGCCCGCCTCGATCAAGCGCGCCGCGCACGCCGCGGACCGTTCACGCCACTCACTGAACGAGAGCCGACTCAGGCCATCCTTCTCGGTGCGCTGCAGGGCGACGCCGAGTTCGAAGCGCTCCGCCATCTCGTCGAGCAGCGCGGGCAAGGTCTCGTGCCGCTCGGGGGCCTTCTTGGCTCGGCGCAGGCGCTCCTCGATTTGCGGGAAGACGAAGCGCTCGAGGCCCGGCACGTGCACGTCCAGGAACCAAGCGCGCCAATCGATGGTCTCGGGGGACCAATCCACCAAAGCGCGCTCGGCCTCCGACAGGCGCGCGTGCGCCGCGCGGGTATTGTCACAGCCGAAAATATAGTGGTATTGGCTCGTAAACGGCAGAAACACCGTGAGCACGTTGCCCACTTTTCGTTGCTGCTCGGAGAATTCGAACACGGCTTTGGCAGCGGGTTTCAACAGCGGCGCAGCCGGGCCGACCGCGGCTTTGCGCATCAGCTGTGACAGCGTTTTGCCGTGTTTGGCGATCACGTTCGGGCCGTATTGCTCGAACTGACTCTTCGACAGCAGCGCGCCCTCGAAGTGCGACTGCAAGAACGAGAGCACTGGCCCGCCTTTGCCCGTCTTCTGAAAATAGCGACGCTTGTACAGCCCGCTCAGCTCGAAGAAGCGGCGCATCGTACACGGATTCGAATCACTCGAACCGAGCTGGTACACCGGTTTGGCAGTGCCCTCGAGCAGCTCACCCAACGCCAGTGTCAGGCCAGCCGCGACCATGTCACACGGGATGACGTCCAAGTAGTTGTCCGAGCCCGGGATCTGCAGACCGCCCTGGCGCACGATGAAGATCAACGGCGCACTAGTGTTGATGCCCTCGTTCCAACCCGGAAACGGGAAGTGCGAGGTCGATTCGACCACCGCCGGGCGCACGATCGTGAACGGCAAACCGGAGCTCGCGGCGATCTGCTCACCGATGGCTTTGGTGTACGTGTACGTATTGGGAAAACCCCAAAATTGTGCGCGTTCCATGCCCATCTCGGCCAAGCGGGCCTCGATGAATTTACGCTTCACGCGCCGCACTTCCGCGTCCAATACCGTGCCACGGCCGGGCTCGTTGCGTTCGAGCAGGTTCTTCTTCGCCTCGTCCAAGAAGCGGCTTTGACGGAAGGCGTCGCTCGCGCGGTGGCGAGCTTGCTCGATCACGTCCAAACACTCGGCGATCTCACGATCGGGATCCCAATGCGAGCGATCGAGCTCGTGCGCGCGCGGAAACGGGAACTCGCGCGGGTCGATTTCCGGCACGTGGCCGGTTTGGCTGCCGGCCACATAGCAAGTGCTGGTGTGTAGCAGCGGAACTCCGCCCAGATCGCGCGCTAGCGCGACCAAATTCTGTACACCGAACGCGTTCACCTCGAGCGCTTCGTCGAGCGGCGGATCGAAATCGACCACGCCCGCCACGTTCACCACTGCGTCGATGTTGCCGCGTAGCTCGTCGCGCATCTCGGCGGCCATGCCACAGAACGGCTGAACTACGTCACCGGCGACGACCGTGACCTTGCCGCGAATGAACGCGGTGAAGCCGGCGCCGTGGGTGGTGCGCAGCGGGTCGAGCACCGCGCTCGGCTCGATGTCTTTCAGGTAGCGCTGTTCGACGCTCGCGCCCCCCTTGGGACGCATCACCAAGTAGATGCGCTCCACATCCGGAAAGCGGGAGAGCAAAAACGACCACCAAACCTTGCCTAAAAAGCCGGTACCGCCGACGACCACCAAGCGCCGACCGCGGAACAGACGGGCCAGGTCGAGCTTCGGCGTAGAGCCGTTCATGGGTTTGATCACCCCTTCGGGTGTCACGAAGCGTGTCGAGCCGCTGGTCACTAGGCTGCCCCTCCGTGGTTGCTCGCGGGCAAGCGCATGTCACCCATGACGATTGGCGGGACCTTGAGCAGCGTGATGTCGAGCGAGCGCAGCTCGCCGCCTTTGGCGCGATACAGCGCATCCTCCATGCTGGGCGCGGTTTCCCAGCCCAATAGCTTCGGAATGTACTCGTTGTCCGCGCCGACGACGATCACGCGACCCAAATGCTGGCGGCCGTTTTCGCCCCAGTACCACATGAAGAATGGGTGCGCAGGGTGGTACGCGTAGCCCGTGCGGAACATTTGAATGAACGCCGGATCTTGAGCGAACTTCTGCTCGTAGCGATTGCGCAGCGTCTCCGAGTCGCGAGTTTCGGGCAAAAGGCGGTGCACGAAATCGATGTACGGCGCGTGCTGTTCGTGATCGAACTTGTCCGTGCACGGATGAGTGATGATCAGCGTGCCGCCTTTCTTCACCAGCGGCGCGTTGCGGTACATGTTGAACAAGTAGCCTTGCGCCAAAACCTGCACCAAAAGCGGGTTCAAGAAGGCATGCACGTTGTAGGGACTGATGAAGGGAATGCCCGTCACCAGCACGTCTGCCTGGCCCTCGATCGGCACACAATACTGGTCGAAATTGCGCGCGATCGTTTGCTCGTGCACTGCGTCCGTCGCGCCAGCGACTACGCCGGTTATCTCGTAGGGCGCGGGGAATTTGTCGAAGATGGCTTGGCGCGCGCCCTGGGGCAGCTTGCTCGTGGCCAAGACCAACCCCTTGAGCTTCATGCGCTCGGTGCCGGTCAGATCGTCTTCGTTCTTGGTCAAAAACTCGAGGGAACGGTCGAACATGCGATTGTTGACCGTGGTCTCGATGGTGAAAATGTTCAGGTGCTTGTGCGCGAGACGCCCCATCAGCTCGATGTCGCTCGCCAACTTGGACCGCTTCGGGTCCATGTAGCTGTCGCTCTCGGCGATCGTGCGTGGATTGTGGTGCGGACGCAGGCTCTTGTAGCTGCAAAGTCCCACCGCCACCGACTTGTGACCGCCATTCATCGCCACGAAGTTCAGGTTCACGTAGATCAGTAGGTCGCTCTCGGCTGCGCGGCGATTGAGCTCCAGCACGTCGCCGTGACGGGTCGCGCCGATTTCGACCATGTTGTGTTTGTCCTCGGCATCGTGATTGTAGAGCCGGTCCGGATAATAGGCGTCGAAGATCTTGTCGCCCACCATGTGCCGGATTTCGTGTGGCTTCATCCGGCGATGAATGCCGGTCGCGACGATCAGCTCGATGTCGTCGACCCCGTGATCGGCAAGCAAGCCGAGCACGATCGTCAGCACGCGCTCGCGCGCGTCTGGACGCTTCATCGGCGGCAACGGGACCGAGATGTCGTCGATCGCGATCGTCACCTTCATGCCCGGGCGCAGCTTGGCGTACAGCGGCTCGCAACCGAGCGGGTGGTTGATCGCATAGCGAATCGCCGCGTCCGGGTCTTTGAGGCCTTCGGCAGGAGGCTTCGGGTAGATGCAGCGGGTACCAGGCGGCAGATCGACCTCCACCAGACGATCGCCGGCAAACAAAACGCGCGGAGCGCTGTCGCGCTCCAATGTGACGAGGCAGGGATGATTCATTGTGGATGATTCAGATCGAAGCTGGGCCAACTGTAGGCCTTGGCCAAAAGTGCCAAGCGTTTATCGGGATTCACTGCGGCGGGGTGCCCCACCACGCTCAACATGGGGACATCCGAGTAGCTATCGCTGAACGCAAAGCATTCAGCCAAATCGTAGCCTTTGCTCTTGGCGTGCTCGCGGATCAAACGCGCCTTTTCGGGGCCGGCGACGACGGGCTTGAGCAGCTTGCCGGTGGCGATGCCGTCCTTCATCTCCAAGCGGTTGCCGATCACCTCTTGGGCACCGAGGTAGCGCGCGGCCTGCTCGAGCACGACCTCCAGCGCGCCAGAGACCAGCACCACGTCGTGACCCGCCGCGCGGCTCTTCTCGATCAAGCCTTTTGCCGAAGGGTAGAGCGATGGGCGCATCACGTTCTCGAAGGTGTCCTCGGCGAGCAGCACCATGCGGTCTTCGCTCATGCCCGCGTAGCTCGCGAACAACAGTTCGTTGAATGTTCGGCGATCCACCATTTCGGCGAGTGCCATGCGCGGCGCGCCCAGCAACGCGCGCCCGAGCCGCTTCGCGGTTTGAAGTGGCGTACCTTGATTGACCAAATAGTAGAGCGTTGGGTGAACCAAATTGGTCTTCACCAACGTTCCGTCGACGTCGAAGTAACAAGCTGCCAAAGGGTGCGTTCGCTCGGGAAGGGATGTGGTTATCGGCTCGGTTTGGCCCACTGGTCGAGCGGCCGACCGGCGGGGGCGCATTCTAACCACGAGCGGAGGCAAAACGGGAGCCCCGCTGAATGGATCGATTGCCGCGACGCGTCGCAGCGATCAAACGCCCTGAACCAGGCGCGAAATCCGGTAAGGAAGAGCTCGTGAACCTGATTGCTACTGCTAGTGACCTCGCGCAGCTCGGCCAAACGCTCAGCTCCGCCGAGGTTCTTTTCCTCGACACCGAGTTCGAATCCAACCGCTCCGGCATCGAACTGTGCCTGCTGCAAATCTCCGACGGACGGGAAATTTTCTTGGTCGACGCGATCGCGCTGCGCGATCTGACCCCGCTCGCGCAAGCGTTCCAGCGCGGCGCGCTGTGGGTACTCCACGCCGGACAGCAGGACGTAATGCTGCTCGGGGAGCGGCTCAGGCTGAGCACCCGGCCGCGCGTGTTCGACACGCAAATTGCCTGGGCGCTGAGCACGGTCGAGCACAGCGTGTCGCTCGCGTACGCGCAATTTCGCGCGCTCGGTCTACGCGGCACCAAAGCTCACCAAGCCGATGATTGGGTGCGCCGTCCGTTGCCGCCATCGCAGCTCGCGTACGCCGCTTCGGACGTCGAGCACCTACCTGAGCTGTATCGATTTTTGAGCCAGCGCCTCGTCGCGCTGGGGCGTCTCGATTTGGCGCCCGCCGCCTCGGCCGAGAGCGTTTGGGCCGAAGCTGCCCCGCCGACGGTGCTCGCACTCGAGTCGTTCCGCAACGCTTGGCAGTTGGATCATCGCGGGCAAGCCGCACTCCGCTACCTGATTCAGTGGTTCAACGGGCTGCCGGAACGGGAACGTGAACAAGCGCCCGAAAACAAGACGCTGCTGGCCTTGGCGGGCCGATTGCCCCGCTCGGTCGACGATCTACAACGCATCAAGGGGGTGCCGCGCTCGTGGTCGCGCGAGGTCTCGCAAGGCCTGGTGACCGGGCTGACGCGCGCGGCAGAGGCCGCAGACGCAACGGGCTTCGTACCCATCGATCCGCCGGCCTACGCGACGAAAGCCGAGCTCCGAGTCGACGGCTGGCTTGCCGCGGCGCGCGCGGACGTGTGCGTTTCACTCGAGGTCGCGCCCGAGCTGGCTCTGCCATCACGCATCATGAAGGGCCTGCGCAGCCACCTGGCGATCCACGGCACGGCCCAGCTCGCCGAAGCCCTGGAAGGCTGGCGCAAGACGCTCTTGGCCGGTCCGCTCGCGCAATTCGCGCTGGATTTCCCGCTCAAATCCGAGATCTCCTGACGTTCGGAGCCCAGCATCCGACCATCTGCCGCTATATTGCGCTCGTGTACACCTCCGAAGCCCTGACTCGCGGCGTCCGCGTGCGCGTCGACGCGCGCTACTCCCCCGACCACTCCGACCCGCGCCAAGGACAATGGTTCTTCCTGTACACGATCACCATCGTGAACGAAGGCCCTGAAACCGTGCAGCTGCTGAACCGTCATTGGGTGATCACCGACGCGACCGGTAACGTCGAACACGTGCGCGGCCCGGGCGTGGTCGGTCACCAACCGACGCTCAGCCAAGGCGAAAGCTTCGAATACACCTCGGGCTGCCCCTTGAAGACGCCCTTCGGTTCGATGCACGGCACGTACGAGATGGTGCTCGAGAGCGGCGAGCGTTTCCTGGCGGAGGTCGCGCCGTTCGCGCTACGCGAACCCGGCGCCTTTCATTGAGGCGACGGGCTCGACCCGTCACAGCGAGAAAAGGACCCGGCAGGGCTCACTCCCTTCGAGCGAACCCTGCCTTCTTCATCTCTTTGCTACGCGCCTGCCCTACTTCGAGCAGCCCTGCTCGTCGCTGCCGTCTTTGCAGTCCTTGATCCCGTCGCAGACCTGCTTTTGATCAATCTTGCTCGAGTTGTCCAAGCAGTAGAAAATGGGTGAACCGCAGTTGGCCTCGTCGTCGCCGTCCTTGCAGTCTTTCACGCCGTCACAGACCTGCTTCGGGTCCAGCTTCCCCGAGTTGTCCGTGCAGTAATAAACGGACGGAGGCGGCGGCTCGCACTTCACTTCATCGCTGCCGTCTTTGCAGTCTTTCAC
>Ga0247766_1000199_pt1 | contig 13075 bp, 6 predicted proteins | sample UWRJL223509R6_FD_179946 | JGI IMG/M metagenome (GOLD analysis project Ga0247766, IMG submission 179946) | Plant litter microbial communities from Arlington Agricultural Research Station in Wisconsin, United States - UWRJ-L223-509R-6 | ecosystem: Environmental > Terrestrial > Plant litter >...
GAACCGTTTGGGATCGAGACCGTGACTTTGCGACAGCTCGACGAGCAGCGCCCGGAGTGCACTGGCCTCTTGGTTGTCGCCGGCCTTCAGCGCCACCGAAAAGCTGAGCTCGGGGGACGCCCCCGATGTCAGCGAAAACTCGAACGCGGAAAGGCCATCGCCCACGTTGGCCCCCGGTTGCGTTCGGCTGCTGACCCTGAGCAATCGCTCGAACAGCTGCTGTGCGTGGTCGGCCTGGTTGGCGAGGCCGTTCGCGGAGAACAAGCTGCGCAGCTGCTGGCTCCCCTTCAGTACCAAGTCGTCAGAGGGGAGGGGATCGAGTTGCTCGAGCTGACTATTGACCGTCATGAAGGCTCCGTGTTTCGGAAGTACAAACCGGCGAGGTTCCGGTGCCGGTGTCGAAAACTATCCAACAGGCTAACGGCCACCCTGCAACAGATCATTAGCGGGGGATCCCACTAAGATTTGTGCCCAAAGTGTTACGTCTGGCGAAAACCGCCACGTGGCGAACACAGAGCTCGGCTCGATCCGGCATCATCCCAGGGCCCGATCGGCCTGCGCGAGCGGCGCAGCGGTCTATAGCTTGCTCAGCGACAAGAACTCGCCGTACTCCGGGTCGTAGTCGAACACCTCGCCTCGACCTACGTCGAAGATCCAGCCGTTCACGTGCAGCTTGCCGGTTTCCAGTCTCTCCGCCACGAAGGGGTATTCGCGTAGATGCTCGATCTGCACCAGCACGTTCTCTTGGATCGCAGCGGTGAGCTTCGCTTCCCCGTCGAGGTGTGCGTACTTTTCTTCGATCACGTTCTTGACGCTGATCGTGCTCTTGACCCAGCGGCTCACGTATTCGAGGTGCGTGACGCTTTCCGGATCCAAGATGGCCTTCAGCGCGCCACACTGCGTGTGCCCGCAGAGAATGATGTTCTGTACGTTGAGCACTTCAACCGCGTATTGGATGGCTGCAGCGGTGCCGCCCGGCAGATCCCTGGTGGGCACGACGTTACCCACGTTGCGCACGATGAAAAGCTCACCAGGCTGCGAGTTCGTGATCAAGTTCGGATCAACGCGACTATCCGAACAGGTGATGAATAGCGTCTCGGGTTGTTGACCTGCTTCGGCGAGTTGTTTGAACAGCTCCCGGTGGCTGGCGAAGAAACCGCGCTGAAATGAATGGATGCCTTTCACCAATTTCTGCATGACGGCGCGAAGGTACGCGAGCTGCGGACAAAGTGCACGCGCTTGTCGCTATCCGAGTGGCAAGACGTAGGCCATGTCGTTGTCGGCCAAATCCAGCTGCGCCTGAACTTCACTGGAGACCGCGACGTGCGTCTCGTCCAAGAGCTGCACGTCGCACGGTACCGCCCGAAAAAACGGTGGTCCGGAGAGGTCGCGGCCGAGCAGCGCGCGCGCCGGCGGACGCACCCCGGCAGCGCGTCCGATCCGAACGACGCGAGCGTTTCGCAGTAGTGTCACGTCGTCGCTGGCCGCGATGAAGTGCGGGCCCCCGTCGAACGGATCGATGCGTTCGGCGTAGCGAAACCCGACGCGACGCAGCATTTTTTCCACGCCTTTGGTCTGGGCACCGACCTTGCCGATGACGTTCTGAGCCTCGGGCGAGAGCAGGCTCGCATAGATGCCACCGCTCGGAAACAGATCACGGATGAAGGACTTGTCCGTGCTCGAGAGCAAGTCCGCCTCGCGGTAACTCATGCCCGTGAAGCGCCGCCCGAGCGCCTCCCACAGGTGGCTCGTTCCATCCGCCTCCAGCGGTGGCAGCAATTCGGCGAGTAGTTCGGATTGGAACAATTCGCGGTGCACCGCGATGTAGAGAAAGCGAACGTACGAGATCAGGAGCCCGTGACGATCGCCAGACGCACGACGCTCGGGAGCGACTACCAGTCCACCGAGCTCGGTCGGCCCCTGGTAGGAGAATCCCAGGTGGAGCACCGTGTGCTGAAAGTGTCGATCGAGCGCGAGGTGGTACTTCTCTTCACTGATCACGTCGAAGTAGATGTACGGCGCGTCACGGCGTCCGAGCTGGGCCACGATCATGGACGTGCCCACGGCTTCTTTCTTCTCCAGGTCGCGCAGCAAGAAGACGTACTTGCGTTTGCGCGGGTCTTTGATCTCGCCCGAGTAGCTGCGCTCGGAATGGTCCAGCAATCGCTGCACGTGCGCGCGGTCGTGCGGCAGGTTCACCGAGTTGAGGTGGCGCGCAAGGCCGAGCAGTTCTTCCTCGTCGGAGCGAACCGCACCGCGTATCTCACTTCGGAGCATGGCTTTTTTCGTCTATCACGAAGCAAGCGCGGCCGGAAAATGCCGGCAAATCCGCAAATGAGCGCGCGGTTACCCGCGCGCGGGCGCGAAAAAAACGACAAACTGCGCAAAAAAGCTGGTCGGGAAGTGCGGCACGTCCAGACTTCCATGATAAGGAGTCCCGCCGTGGCAGCTCAGGATTGGACGTTCAAACGCGCGGAAGCGCTTCCCCCCTATGCATTCGTGGTCACCGATGCCGTGAAGGCGCGCGTGCGTGCATCAGGCGCCGATATCATCGATCTCGGTCTCGGCAATCCGGATCGCCCCACGCCAGCCGAGATCGTTGCTCAGCTGCAGACGGCGGCGCCGGTGACGGAGAACCACCGCTACCACCCGGGGCGCGGCTTGAAGCCGTTGCGTGCGGCTGCGGCCGGTTGGTACGCCCGCCGCTACGGCGTGAGCTTCGACATCGAACGCGAAGTGATCATCACCATGGGCGCCAAGGAGGGCATGAGCAATTTATGCTTGGCCACGCTCGGCCCGGGTGATGTCGCCGTCGTTCCCGATCCCTGCTATCCGATCCACGCGTACGCGCCGCAGATCGCCGGTGCGAGCGTCGAATACTACCCGGCCAGCTCGGAAGTGGCACCGGCCAAGGCCATCAGTGACGCGATCCAGCGCGTCGAAAAGCGCGGCCAGCGCGTGAAGTTGGTGATCGCCAACTACCCGCAAAACCCCACCGGGCAGGTGATCTCCCCGGAAGCCTTGGCTGACTTGGTGCGCGTGGTGCACACGTCGGGTGCTCTGCTGCTGCATGACCTGGCGTATGCGGACTTCGATTTTTCGCGCCGCTTTGCACCGAGCATTTTCGACTGTGGCGTCGATCGCGACGTGGTCAAATCCTTCGCCGTCGAGGTGTTCTCGATGTCGAAGAGCTACAACATGCCGGGTTGGCGTATCGCGTACATGGTCGGGAACGAGCGCATGATTGCAGCTCTTGCGCACATGAAGACGTACCTGGATTACGGGACCTTTGCGCCGCTGCAGCTGGCCTCGGCCTGGGCGCTCGAGCACGGCGAGCGTTTCCCCGACGAGATCCGCAACCTGTACAAGCTGCGAGCCCATGCTTTGGTGGAGGGGCTGCGCGCGGCGGGTTGGCCGAACGTGGCCGAGCCGAGCGGTACGATGTTCGTGTGGACCAAGATCCCCCCCGCATTCGGCGGAAGGCGATCGCTCGCGGCAACCACCGAGCTCATCGAGTCGGCGCACGTGGCGGCTTCTCCCGGGGTCGGTTTCGGTCCCGGCGGCGACGAATTCCTGCGTTTTGCGCTGATTGAGGATCCCCCGCGCATTCAAGAAGCTTGCGCGCGCATTGCGCGTTTCTTGAAAAGCAAAGTCTGAGCGCTGCCCCTGTCGGATCGCGGTCCTCGCGAATCTTTTGTTGATGGTCAAGCAACACGTCGCAGAGCACCCAGCCTTCGGCGTCGCGGACGAGGGAGAGGGAGAGGGGACTAACCGCAATGCCGATCGGTTAGCAGCTCAAGAGATCGAAATCATTTAGGAAAGCAGCCCGCTCTTTTGGCAGACCTTAGAGTCTTTCACGCAGCATTTGGCGCGGTATGGGTCGTCTCGCAAAGGATTGAGTTCGCATTCGAACTCAATCCGCTGACTGCAAGGGCGCACTCCGCGCAAGTTTTCCGCAAACTTTCGGCGTGAAGCTCTTAAGTGAACGGCATTGGGACTAAACGCCAAAACGCCAGAAGAGGGAGAGACTGGGGTTCGCATTGTGCGACGCGTGGGGTCGCGGAAAAGTCAGTGTGCAACCCTTTGGGGTGCCACTGTGTGCAACCGAGAAGATAGGCGACGTTCTGACCGGCGGTCTAACTCGTCAAATTCACCCATGTACCCGGCCTGCACCGTCTTGGCTCGGTACCGCGACCTTTCTTCGACGTAGACCGACGCAAACCACCGCCCTCCAAATCTCAGGAGGCGGATTCCAGGACGCGGTGGATCGCGTCCGGAACCAAGCCGTAGCCCTCGGCAGCAGCGAGCAGCCGGGCGTTGTCCGGTAGCTCGGTGAGGAACTGGCGCGCGTACGGGGTGCCGACCAAGCCATGCAGACGCCGAACGAGCGGGGGCATTCCGCGAGCGATCGCTTGGCGCGCCGCCTCCTCTTCGCCGGTGGCCGAATAGGCGGCGTGCAACGCGAGGTACACTGCCGATTCGTTGAGCAAGCTGGGAGCCCCTTGGTCGAGCAGACTCGCGGCCTCGCGTGCGAGTTCGACTGCGCCGCCCGCGTTTCCGCAACGCCGCTCGGCCTCTGCCCACAAACCGAGCGCGACCGGCAATAGATCGCGATGCCCGGTCGTGCGGTACGATTGGGCCGCGATGCGCAAGAGCCCGAGGGCGCGCCGCCACTCGCGCTCGGCACTGGCGCGCAAGAGCTCGCTGCCGCGGTAGAACAACATGCCCAAATTGGCTCGATCGGGCGCCGCCCAGGCTCCCGTGGCCGCCGCGTCGGCGTCGGCGCGGACTTCGGCCAAATGGGCCTCCATCAGGCGATCGTTGCCGAAGGTCGCTGCCCAACCGAGCAGATTCATCTGCGCGTGGCGTACCGCGCCCAAGCTGCCGATGGCATCGGACAAGGCGAGACCGGTCTCGAGCGCGGTGCGCGCTTCTTGGCGGGCGCCGATGGTGGTCAAGGCGAAGCCGAGGTTGGTCATGATGATCGCCTCGCGCTCCTTCAGACCCGCTCCTCGCGCTGCGCTGGCCGCGTTGCGCCGGGCTTCCAAAGCGGAGGCCAGGGCGCCCTGGGTCTGACGGACGATGGCCTGAGTCTGATACGCATCCACGGCCGCGGCGCTCGTGCTCTGTTGCCGAGCCAGCTTGAGCAAGCGCTTGATCTCGGCTTCTGCTTCCGCAAACCGACCGGCGAATGCGACGCGCAACGCCAGCACTGCCGAACAGCGCGCCTCTTCGTCCTGCAAACCGAGCGCCGCCGCTTGATCGCGCGTTTCGGCCAAGCGCTCACTGATGCCTTCGCCGGAGCCCCGAGCGTCGTCGTAGCGCGCCCGAGCACCGCGCGCCCGCACGGCGCTGGCCTCGTCGTACACGTTGTCTTCCATCGACAAAATGGCCGACTCGCGGTCGCTGGCGCGCGGATCGAGTCGGCTCCAGGCTTCGTCCAAGTAGGAGGCGCGCAAGAAGCCCTTGGGCTTGTTCTCCGCGAACATCAACGCGCGCTCGGCCATGCTCATCGCGTCGGCCAAGGCATTGGCCGCGAGCGCACGCTGCGCGGCGCGCGCCCAATGCTCGGCCGCGAGCACGTGCTGCGCGCCCAGGTCGTACTGGCCGGCGACCGTCGCCGAATCCTCACCCATGGACGTCAGCCAAGCAGCGGCGAGCGCGTGCAGCTCTTTGCGCTCGCGCTCGCCGAGTGAGGCGTACGCGACTTCACGGACCAAGGCGTGCTTGAACACCCACTCGCGCGTGCCTGTGAAGCGAGACACGTTTTGCTCGGTCAAAATCTCGGAAGCCACCAGCGCCTTCATCACGCTCTCGGCTCGAGGCATACCGAGCGATTCGAGCGCGGAGTCCCAGCAAGTCAAACCGAACACGCTCAGCCGGCCGACTGCGTCGCGGCACTCTTCGTCGAGCGCGTCCAAGCTGACCTGAATTGCCGCTTCGATCGTCGGGGCGTGAGCCGTGTCCCGGCCGGACGCGCTCAAACGCGCCAATTCTTCGGCAAATAGCGGTAGTCCTGCCGCCTGCTCGGCGATCCGCTCCACGATGTCTTCGGGCACCGATTCGCCCACGACCGCTCGCGCGATCGCACGCGACGCTCGCTTCGAAATCGGGCGTAGTTCGAGACGCACGTGATCACGACCGGCGAAACGGTTCGCTTGCTCCGACCAAAAGTCGGGCCGCACGAGCGCCATCACGACCAAGGCTCGGCCAGTCGCGCGACCGAGCAAATGATCGAGCCAACCGATGCTCTCCGGATCTGCCCACTGCAAATCTTCCATCAAGATCGCCGTTTGCTCGTTGCTCGCGACTTGCAGCACTAGATCGGTCATGGCGAGCCACAGCACGTCGCGCGAGCCGCGCGGGTCGAGGCCCTCGGGCAGAGGCTCGTTGGCCAACAAGCGCGCCAGCAGGTCGCGATTTTTGGCCGTCAGTTCTTCGCGCGTGGACGGTCCGAGCCGAGACACGATGGCCTTGGCCGCTTCGGAGCTGGTCGCGCCTTTGGGCAGACTGATGATGCCGCGTAGCACGTCCGCGGCGGCGCCCAGCGCATGCCCCTGGGCGTACGCTTCACTGCGTTGCAGCACGATGTGTGGCGCCTCGGCCTGGGCCGAAATACGCGCCATGACTTCGCGTCGCAAGCGACTCTTGCCGATCCCGGGTGGCCCCGCGATGCTGACTAGGATGGGTGTCGTGTCGAGCCGCGAGCGCTCGAACGCGCTCAGTACTTGAGCGAGTTCGGGATCGCGCCCGACGAACGGCGCACCGCCCCCGCCGCGCCGTCCGTGTACGGGTTCGCCCACCACCGAGGAGCCGTCATCGCGGGTGCGGAACTCATAGCGACCTCGCCCGAGCTCGCTGGTCGTGGCATCCGCCAGTACCATTCCCGCATCGGCGTCGCGGGACAACGAGGACGCGCGGTCCACCACTTCACCCACGGGCAAGATTTCACCCAAGTCGTGAGCCCAGTCCAAGCGCGCGCGCCCGCTGGCCACGCCGACGCGCGCGCCCGCGCGAGCCAAGCGTCGTCCGAGTTCGAGCCCGACCGCCGCTTCGTTGCCGACGGCACGGCGCGCGCCCAGGTGCGCGACGATCGAGTCTTGACCGAGCGGTACGGCATCCGCGCCACGCTGACGCAGCTGCTCCAGCGCTCGTTCGCGCGCAGAAGCCGTGGCGAAGCGAATCGCGACGATTGAAGTCACGAGTCGCGAGGCACTCGAGCCAAGGCGAGAAGAGCGTGGATCGGGCACTTGTTCGAGCCAGCTCATTCGCTCCACGTCATCCGAAGCGTCGCGCAACATTGCCAGCACCTCGGTCATGCTGCCCGGCCGCGAGGCGGGATCGGTATGCAACATGCTGCTCACCAGATTGTCGATTTCTGGCGGCGTATCGCGGCGCAGCTCGCTCAGCCGCGGAGGGGCCGTGGTGACCAAGCGAGCCAATGTCGCAATCACCGTCGGACCGACGTGCGGCGGTCTGCCCGCGATCAATTCGAACAAGGTGGCACCGAGCGAATAAATGTCGCAACGCGCGTCGATGGGCGCGTCACCGCGCGCTTGTTCGGGCGCCATGTAAGCAGGTGTACCCACGACATCACCCGTACGGGTGATGCGAATGTCGGTGCGCGCAGCCACACCGAAGTCCACCAGCTTGACCTGCCACGGCCCGAGAAAACCTTCATTTTCAGGCGCTTTGCACAGAAACAGGTTGCCCGGTTTGATGTCGCGATGAATCACACCGGCGGCGTGCGCCGCTTGCAGCGCTTCGGCGACGTGCGTGGTCAAGTCGACCGCCTGCGGAATGGTCAGCGGTTCGCGCTTCTGCCGCGCGGCCAAGTCTTCACCCTCCAGCCATTCCATGGCCACGAAGGGCAGGCCATTTTCGTCGAACACGCCGAAGCCGACGATCTTGACGATGCCGGGGTGATCGAGCTTCTCCAGCAGTTGACCTTCACGCGTGAAGCGCGCTTCCTCTTCCGGAGCGTCGCCTGCCTCCGAGGCGATCACCTTCAGCGCGACGATCCGCTCGCTCTGCAGGTCATATGCGCGATAGACGATTCCCGCTCCGCCACGCCCGACCTCGCGCTCTACGACGAAGCGGTCGCCAAGTTGCCTACGTTCGGTGATGGGAGCAATGGACACGAGAAGCCTAGAAGACTAGTCCCCGTTCGCGCCGACGTCGACTGGGCGCGCCAATCAACGAGCGCGTGGCGCTCTTCGCGGTCGCGGTCGGCGCACGGCTATCGCTGGCGGCGGGGGCGGAGTGAGATCCGGCGCGCTCGGCAGGGCGGGGGCAAAGCCCGTTGCCAGCAGGTCTTCGGCTCGGACCACGGTGGAGGTGGCGCGGCGAGCGGCGGACAAGAGGCGTGAGCGGAACTCCAATTCGTTACCTGGCCAATCGTGCTCCGCGAGCAAGCGCATCGCGGCGGGTTCCAGGCCCAGGGGTTCACCGCGCAGCGAGAGGCCGACGCGCGACAGCGCTTCGAGCGCCAGCGCCTGCAAATCTTCCGAGCGTTCGCTCAGGGTAGGCAGCACGACCTCCGATGCGCCCAGCCAGCGCGACAGTTCACGGCTCAGCCGCTGCTCCTGCAGCAGGCGCTCGAGCGGCACCCGCAAGGTGACGAAAAGTCCCGGCTTCGCTACGGCCGAGACGCTCGGTGCGTTTTGGCGGCGCGCGAAATACTGAGCGATCAAGTCTTGGATTTCGAGCGGCAGGACCGCGACGTCCAAGATCGTGAGCGTGCCGCCATCGGCCAACACCAGCGGCGAGCGCTCTTTGTCTTCCCAAAGGTCGCGCGGATGCTCGGTCGGGTTGGTGCCGTCGACGATCACGAACGCGCCGCTGGCACGCGCGCTTTGCAAGTGGGCGTGTGCTGCCCAGCCGATGGCTTCTACGCCCGGAGGGGCCAAGAGCGAGATCGGCGCGCCTTGTTTGCCCAATCGCTCCAAACGCTCGAGTGCTTGGCGTGCTGCCGGGCTATAGGCGGTCGTACGGACGCTGCGGGCGAGTCGCTCGGCGAGCTCCAAATGTCGGCCCGACGCGGCGAAAATGATGTGCTCGAGGCGTTTGCACTCGTCGTCCACGCGGTCCGCGCGGGCGACGGCCTTGAGCTCGCGTTCGCGCGAACGCGCGAGCGCGGACGAGACGGCCAACAGCGCGCTGATGCGATCACCGAGCACACGCACCGCTCGCGCTTCCTCGAGCGTCATGGCTGCGGTGCGAGTGCCTGCGGGGAGCAAAATGAAGCCGATCGCCCCGTCGTCGTCGACCACGAGTGTGGCGGAGAACGCGCGGCGGTCCTCGAACCAGGCGATCAACGGACGCACCTCCGGGCGGCGCACTGCGAGCGCCTGCAAAGCCTCCGCGCGCAGAGTTCGCTCGGGCTCTTCTTTGGCCAGCTCGTACAAGCGCAGTGGGGCTTCAGCGGCTTCGACGTGGAGGTAGCCCGCGATGTCCACCGACAGCATTTCGGGTGGGCTATTGCGAAAGATCGCGGGACGAGCGTCGGGCGTGGTGCTGGTCTTGCTCAGCGCTTGGAGCGCGGCACACAGCGCAGAGTCCGGCTCTGGTTGCAGCGCGCCGCGGCTGGCGGCTTCGATCGCGTCGAGCCAGCGCGATTGCTCGGGGCCGAGCGGCTTGGCGGCGGCCCGCGCAATCAAGCCCACGAAAATGCAGAGCGTCGTCGCAAGCAGCAAGATCCCGCCCGAGTGTTCGGGCGCGGAGCGCACGACGGCACCTGCAGCGAGCACGATCGGCGTGCCCAAAATCAAAATCGAAAGAATGCCGCGCAATCCGACCGAGACGGTCGTGGGCTCGGGCGTGGTCGCGGCCCAGGTCATCGACAGCGCGGCGATGCAAACGGCAACCGGCAGGATGCGGTCGGGCGGCGCGACGTCGAGAAGACCCGCGGGGATGGCGACCGAGAACGTGGTGATGGCCAGCGAAAGCGCGCCGGATGCGCGATCGCCAACGCCGAGCTCCAGGCGTCGTAGCGCGTGCAGGCGAAAGCTCGCCGCAACGAACACCAAGAGCGAAGCGATCGCCGCGCTGGTCGTCGCATAATCGATCATCAACGGATCGAGCCGAACGCGCTCCGCGGGCAGCAAGGCGAACCCAAGTGGCAGTGCGGTCGCGATCGCCCAGAGCAGGCCGGCAAATGTTGCCGCGTCGAGTGACAGCGCTTGCTTCGGGGGCGCGAGCAACCCCGGTCGCGGCGCGATGCGCGCGATCGCGACCAATGCGGCAACCGCGGCCGTGCCGACGCCCATGTTCGCGGCGGCGTCCAGCGCGGGCCGACCGGCGGGACCGGTGCGCGCCGCGACCCACATCAGGCTACCCCAGACCACGGCGCGCAGCGCGCTGCGCGAGCTGAGCGAAACGTCGTCTTTGCCCGCGGGCACGGCGGTGCGCCGAAAGGCCTCGGCGAGCAACGCCGGCAGCGAGAGCAGCGCGAACCAGGGTAGCGGAGTGCCCGCCAAATGCGCGGCGCCCACGCATACATAAGCAAGCGCGGCCGCGGACAGCCAAAACGAGCGAGAGCGGCCGGTGACCGACACGGCGCGAGCCTAGCGCGTGCGCGACGCGCGACGCCAGCGGGCGGATTTTTTCGTGCGGCTCGAGGCCGCAGCATAACGTGTGGATGTGAAAGGGCATTTGTGCGACCCTGGGGCCGTACCAGAGCGGTACGGGTTTCCTCGTTGCGCGGAACGTGGGGCAGGGTTATCCGCCCTGCGGCGACGCCAGCGGGCGCCAAGGTGACGATGAAAAAAAATTACGTCCTCGACACGAATGTTCTGATCCACGATCCGCACGCATTTCTCAAATTCGAGGACAACGACGTCATCCTCCCGATCTACGTGATCGAGGAGATCGATCAGTTCAAGCGCGACGCGAACGAGCGCGGGCGCAACGCGCGCACGGTCTCGCGCTTGCTCGACGCGCAGCGCGCCAAAGGCCCACTGTCGAAAGGCGTTGATTTGCCGGACGGTGGCTCGCTACGCGTGCACGTTCCGCAACGGCGCCTCGAACTCAAAATCGCCCTCAACCCGAACACGGGCGATCACGCTATTTTGCAGACCGCGCTGGATTTCCGCGATGAGTCGCCGGACAAACCGACGATCTTCGTGACCATGGACGTGAATCTGCGCATTCGCGCGGACGCGCTCGGGCTCACGACGCAAACCTACGAGAACTCTGCGGTCGATTTGGATCGCGTCGAGACCGGTATCATCGAACTGGCAGTGACCGCCGCAGAGCTCGACAAATTCTTCGAGTCGAGCGCGCTGAAGCCGGTGGACGCCGACAAAATCAATCCCAACGCCTGCGTCGTGCTGCGTGACGACAGCGCGCGGCCGCGGACGGCGCTCGGTCGCTTTCACAACGAGCCGCGTGAGGTGCGCGCGCTGAAGACTCCGCGCGAGGGCCTGCTCGGCATTCGGCCGCGCAACAAGGAGCAAGCGTTTGCGCTCGACTTGTTGCTCGACGACAACGTGAAGCTTTTGACTCTGATCGGCAAGGCCGGCACCGGCAAGACGCTGCTCGCGCTCGCCGCCGGCCTACGCCGAGTGGTCGATGACGGCGCTTACGCGCGGCTCTTGGTCAGTCGTCCAGTCATGCCGCTCGGCCGCGATATCGGCTATTTGCCAGGTGACGTGGACCAAAAGCTGAACCCGTGGATGCAACCCATCTACGACAATCTGGAGTTCTTGTTGGTCGCGGGCGGCAGCAAACGCCGCGGGGTGCGCGGTTTCGAGGAGCTGTTCGACGCGGGCCAATTGCAGGTCGAGCCGCTGACCTACATCCGCGGCCGCAGTCTGCCGCAGCAATACGTGATCGTGGACGAGGCGCAGAACCTGACGCCCCACGAGGTAAAGACGGTGATCACCCGTTGCGGCGAGGGCACCAAGATCATCCTCACCGGTGATCCATTCCAGATCGACAATCCGTACGTCGACAGTGCGACGAACGGTCTTTCGGTCACGGCCGATCGCTTGCGTGGCGAATCGATCGTCGGGCACATCCTGCTCTCCAAGGGCGAACGCAGCGAGCTCGCGAACATCGCCGCCAACAAGCTTTAGGTCATGGCGATCGCCCCGCTACCGCGCGGTGTGATCGAGCTGGATCGAGCGCCGCTATTCCAGAATACGCAGCAACTGCTGCGTCGCGCCGAAGCAGAAATTCGGCTGCTCGATCGCGCGCAGCCGACGAACGCCGTCGTCGAGCGCGAGGCGCTGATCGCGGACTACGGCGCAGGTCGAAAGCGCGCCCCGAACTTCGACTACGCGACGCCGCCGGAGTTCGGCAAACTCCGCCGCGCGTTGTCCGCGGCGGTCACGGCGATCGGCGGGTTCGGCGCTCTCGGTGCTGCGTACGCGGCGCGCGCGCTCGAGCTGGAGTGCGAAGCTGCGGCCGCGGAGCAGGTCGGAGGGCCTGAATTCGCTGCTCGTTGCGCGCTTCGCTATCCGCTCGAGGCGTCGCCCGACTCAGACACCGCCGATGCCTGGGCCGCGCGTTGGATCCATGCCGAAGATGAGCCGCCGACCAAGCTGCACCGTAGCGACGATCGCACGGATCCGGAGAGCTTGATTTGCACGCTGGAACGGGTGGCAGAAGGCTTACCGGTGCGTGTGCAGATCCGCAACCAAGCTGCTGCCGCTTCGGTGGGGGATGGTTTCATCGGAGTCCGCGCGGGCCTTTGGCACAGCCGCGAAAGCGTGACGCGCATCGTGCTCCACGAAATCGAGGGGCACGTCCGACCGCGCGTGCTCGCGCAGCGCGAGGAGCTCGGACTGTTCCGCGTGGGTTCGGCCAAGAGCAGCGACGACGAAGAGGGCCGCGCGCTGCTTCTGGAGCGCGGAGCCGGCGTGCTCGAGGGTGCGCGTCGCCGTGAGTTGGCCAGGCGACATTTGGCCGCGCAGGCGGTGCGCGCGGGCGCATCGTTCCGAGAAATCGTCGACCAGTTGCTGGCGCTCGGTCAAGACATCGCGAGCGGGGTGGAAGCGGCCTGCCGCGCGCTGCGCGGAGGCGGCCTGGCGCGCGAGTACGTGTACTTGGTGTCGCTTGCGCGCGTGACCCG
>Ga0247766_1000200_pt1 | contig 12956 bp, 10 predicted proteins | sample UWRJL223509R6_FD_179946 | JGI IMG/M metagenome (GOLD analysis project Ga0247766, IMG submission 179946) | Plant litter microbial communities from Arlington Agricultural Research Station in Wisconsin, United States - UWRJ-L223-509R-6 | ecosystem: Environmental > Terrestrial > Plant litter >...
CGTTCGCGATCGCGCGCGCGATCGCGATCGCGATCGCGCGATCCGCCGCGCGCTTGTTCCTCGCGGGCCGGTCCGCTGCTGGGCGCGCGCAGGCAAGAGCGAGGGCGAGGGCGAGTCAGGCGCACTGCGGCTCCTTTTGCGCGTGGAACGATCTCATTCCGCCGTGCTCTTCGAGTAGGTCACTCGCCCACCTGAATGACTGAGCAGTGGGCCACGCGCCCCCATACAGAACCTCAAGGATTTTCTCAAGGTTTTGGCAGTCGCGATTGTTGACATGGGCCGGCCGGCCCCGTAGCTTCGCCAGCATCAGTGGGAAATAGTGGGAACAAGTGTTTCGCTAGCCCATGAAGTGTTGAAGAAGATGTTCCGCGGGCAGTTCGTTCACTCAGTCGACGCGAAAGGGCGCATTAGCTTGCCGGCCCGGTTTCGCGACGTATTGGTGGGCGAAAGCAATGCCGCGTTCATCATCACGCCGGCGCTGTTCTACCCCTGCCTGGACGTCTACCCGATGAAGACTTGGGAAGAGTTCGAGCGGGAAGTGTCGAAGTTGCCCAGCCTCGATCCGCACGCGGTTCGCTTTCGGCGCCTGTACGTGTCGGCGGCCGTCGAGTGTGAGCTCGACAAGGCCGGGCGCGTGCTCGTGCCCCCGCACCTGCGCGAGCGCGCAGAGCTCGACAAGGGCGACGCGCTCTGGGCGGGCATGGGCAAAAACTTGGAACTTTGGTCGCGGTCCCGTTGGGACGCGTCACTTGAAATTGCGCCGAGTGAGATGAGTGCCTTCAGGCTTGCAGTGGAGCAATTCAAAGTATGACCATGGCCGCGATCGATTTCGAAGCAGAGCCAGTCTTCACTCACGTCTCGGTGATGCCGGGCGAGGTCGTGGAGGCGTTGGATCCGTCCCGGGGCGGCGTGTTCGTCGATGCCACCGCGGGTGGCGCCGGGCACTCGGCGGCGTTGCTCGCCGCTTCGCCGGAAGTGCGGCTGATCGCGTGTGATCGCGATCCGCTCGCGGTGCGCACCGCGCAGGCGCGGCTTTCGCAATTTGGCGCGCGCGCGCAGTGCGTGCACGCTTCATTCGACCAAATTCCAGAACGGCTCGCTGCGCTGGGTATCACCAAAATCGACGGAATTTTGGCGGATTTGGGCTTGAGTTCGCAGCAACTCGCGGACGCCGAGCGCGGCATGAGCTTCCGCTCCAGCGGTCCGCTCGACATGCGCATGGACCCCACACGCGGTGAGACGGCGCTCGAGTTGATCGCGCGGCTGAGCCAAGACGAACTCGCGAACGTGATCTACGAGTTCGGGGAAGAGCGCCGTTCGCGGCGCGTGGCTCGCTGCATCAAGCAGGCGCTCGAAGCGGGCGAATTGAAGGACACTTTGGAGCTGCGTCGCGCCGTCGTTCGCGCCGTGGGGCCGCGCCGTTTGGGTGGCGTCGATCCGGCGACCAAGACGTTCCAAGCGTTGCGCATCGCGGTCAACGGCGAGCTGGATCAGCTGATCGGCTTGCTCGACATCGCCAAGCAGCTGCTCGCCCCGGGCGGTATCGCCGCGATCATCAGCTTTCACTCGTTGGAAGATCGCTTGGTCAAGCGCGCGTTCCTCGATCGCTCGTCTTGGCACCGCATGCACAAGAAGCCGGTCTTGGCCGGTGAGACCGAGCTGGCCGAAAACCCGCGAGCCCGCAGCGCCAAGCTGCGCGTCGCGATGCGCGTCGAAGCGGAAGCCCCGAGCGATCCGAGCTGGGGAGAGGAGGCCTGATGCGCAGCGAGCGGGTGTTCCTGATTCTATGGACTTTGGCGGTTTTGGGCGCGACTTCTGCGTTCATTTTGCACCTGGGGCTGCGCGTGAAGTCGGTCGAGCTCGGCTATGAGCTCGGCCGCGCGCACGCTCGCGTGGAACGCCTGCGCGAGGTGAAGCACGTGCTCGAACTGGAGCTCGCCTCGCACAAGACGCCGGAGCGGGTCGATTTCGTCGCCCGCACGCTGCTCGGCATGAGCGAGCCGTCGTCCGACCGCATCTTGGCGGCGGGCCGTAAGCCGGATGATGAAGCGGCCAAGCTGAAGATCACGGAGGAGCCGTGAACGTCCGTACCAACAAGACGCCCGCGCCGCTGGCCGCGCCGCCGAACGAGGACAAGCGTCGGCGTTGGGTGCGGTTGCGCATGGGCATGCTGTGCGGTGCGCTCGCGCTCGGCTTGGGGCTGGTCGTCTCGTCGGGCTACGACTTGATGATCGGTGACGGTGCGGCCTGGCGCGAGCTCGCCGAGACGCAGCGTCAGCGTCGTTTGCACGTCGCGCCCAAGCGCGGCGGCGTGTACGACCGCAATGGCAGCGCGCTCGCAGTCAGCGTCGAAGTGCCGAGCGTGAGCATGGACGCAGTCGAGCTGTTGCGCGGCGTGCCGTCTCAGCAGGTGCCGGTCGTGGCGCGCGATGCCGCCAATCGCATTGCGGCGGTGCTCGGTATCGACGCCGCGCAGGTCGAGCGTCGGATCCTGGCCAAGCGTCGGTTTGCCTGGCTGAAGCGGCAGATTTCGGCGGAAGAGGCCGACAAAATCCGGGCACTCTCGGGAGACGCCCCGTCCGGCGCAGCGCGCATTCGCGGCCTGGTCGTAGAAGGCGAGGGGCGTCGCTACTACCCGCGCCGCGAACTCGCGGGTCCGTTGCTCGGTTTCGTGGCTCCGGATGGCGAAGGCAAGGACGGCCTCGAGTACGCGCTCAACGACGACTTGAAAGGCAGCGCTGAGCAGCTCAAAGGTTTGCGCGATCGTTCCGGGCGTCTGTTGTTCTCGGACGGCATCGAAGACGACCGCGCCTTCGCCGGTCACAACATCTACCTGACGATCGACCAGGGCATTCAGTACGTTGCCGAGCACGAGCTGCAGGCCGCAGCGCGCACGTTCGAAGCGGCGGGCGGTTCGGTCGTGGTGGTAAACCCGTATACGGGCGAGATTTTGGCGCTCGCGAGCTGGCCGTTCTTCAATCCGAACGACTACACCTCGAGCCAACCCGATCAACGCCGCGACCGCGCGATGAGCGACGTGTTCGAGCCCGGTTCGACGATGAAGATGTTCACCGTCGCGGCCGGCTTGGCCGACGGCGTCATCACCCCGACGCAAAAGCTTTATTGCGAGAAGGGCGTGATGCAGATCGACAACGTGACAATCCGCGATACCCACCCCTCGGAGTGGCTGTCGATCTCGCAGATCCTGGCGGTTTCTTCCAACATCTGCGCGGCCAAGATCGGGCTCGGTATGGGCGAGGCCAAGCTGTACGACGCGCTGCGTCGCTTCGGCTTCGGGCAAGAGTCGGGCTTGCCGTTTCCGGGTGAGGCGCCGGGCACGCTGCGTCCGCGTTCGCGCCCCTGGGTGCAGGTGGAGACCGCGTCGGCCGCATTCGGTCAGGGCATCGGCGTGACCAACATGCAAATGGCGATGGCCGCAGCGGCGCTGGCCAACGGCGGTGAATTGATGGAGCCGCTGTTGGTGCGCAAGGTGACGACCTCCAGTGGTGAAGTCGTGCGTGACGTCGCGCCGCACGTGCGCCGCCGCGTGGTGTCCAAAGAGGTGGCGCGCGCCGTCTCCGAAATGTTGGTCGCGGTGACCGAAGGCGAAGGCACCGGAACGGAAGCGGCGATCGACGGCTATCGCGTCGCGGGCAAGACGGCCACCGCGCAAAAGAGCGATCCGAAGACGGGGCGCTACTCGATCGACAAGTACATTGGCTCCTTCGTGGGCTTCGTGCCCGCCGAGAAACCGGTGGTCGCGATTGCGGTCACGCTCGACGAGCCGATGCTGGAGCACGCGGGCGGTGTGGTGGCCGCGCCGATCTTCCGGCGCGTCGCGCAAATGAGCTTGAAATTGGCGGGTCTGACGCCTCGCACCACGGACAAGACGGACGTCGCCGTGCTCGCGCGCACGCCGGATCCGGCGAACATTGCCTACGAAGCGCTGCGCGAGGCTCAGGGTAAGAAGCCCCCGGTGCAAGAAGTGCTACCCACCGGCGCCGTGCCCGCCGGCAAGGTGCGCATTCCGAATCTGACGGGCGCACCCGCTCGCCAAGCGTTCAAACAAATGATTTCGCTCGGTCTCACCCCGCGGCTCAAGGGCAGCGGTCTGATCGTCAGCCAGCAGCCGCCTCCCGGCAGTGTGGTCGACAGCGCGTCTGAAGTGCTCTTGGTGCTCGAACCGGCGACTTGATTCGATGGTCCCCCACACGCCCGTCCCTGCCGCTCACGCTGTCGCCGGTCTTCCGGTGTCGGCGTTGCTCGGCGTGCTGCACAGCGAAGCGCCGCGCCTCATTGGCGACGGCCAGGTGCAGCTTCGTGGCGTGCGTCAAGATTCACGGCGCGTCGAAGCGGGGGATTTGTTCGTTGCACGGAGCGGCGGCAAACTGAGCGGCGTACAGTTTGCAGAAGCAGCGGTCGAGCGCGGCGCGGTCGCGCTGATTGTCGAACGCGGTACAGAGTTGCCGGCTGTTTCGCTGCCGATGATCGAGGTGGTGGACGCCCGGCGCAGTCTGGCGCTGGCCGCGGAAGCCGTATACGGCAATCCGAGCCGGCAATTGTCGGTGATCGGCATCACTGGCACGAACGGCAAGACCACCACGGCTTGGCTCGTGGAGCGCGCGCTGAGCGGCGCGGGTGCAAAGCCCGCGCGGCTCGGCACGGTGGGGTTTTCGTTCGACGGCAAGCATGAAGAATCTGCCTTGACCACGCCGGAAGCCGACGACATCTCGCGCTACGCCGCCGCCGTGCGCGACGCGGGCGGGACGCATTTCGTGATGGAAGTGTCGAGCATTGCGCTCTCGCTCGAGCGGGTGCGCGGATTGCACTTCAAGGTCGCAGCGTTCAGCAACTTGACTCAGGATCACTTGGACTTTCACGGTTCACTCGCCGAGTACGGCGAAGCCAAAGCCCGGCTGTTCACCGAGCTTTCGCCGGAAACTTCGGTACTCAACATCGACGACCCGTTCGGCGCAAAACTCGCTGCGCGCGCCGTGGGTCCGGTGACGCGTGTCAGCAAGCGCACTGGCGCCGATCTGTATCCCAAGCAGGTCACGGTCGACGCTCGGGGGATCCACGGGCTGATCCACACGCCCGCGGGCGAAATTCAGCTCGAATCACGCCTGGTGGGTGAGCACAATCTGGACAATCTGCTGCTCGCGCTCGGCATCCTGCACGCCTCGGGTGTGGACCTCCAGCGCGCCGTGCGTGCCCTGGCAGATGCGCCGCAAGTACCGGGCCGGCTCGAACGCTGTGACGAACCCGGCGATGATCTGTTGGTCCTGGTCGACTACGCACACACGCCTGACGCGCTGGAACGGGTGCTGATCGCCACGCGCGGATTGACGTCCCGCCGCGTGTTGTGCGTATTCGGCTGTGGCGGCGATCGCGACCCGCAGAAGCGCCCACGCATGGGCGCAGCAGTCGGACGCCTAGCGGACTACGCCTATCTCACCAACGACAACCCACGCACTGAAGATCCGCGCGCGATCGCCGACGCCGTCGAGGTCGGACTGCGTGAGATGGACGCCCAGTACGAAGTCGAACTCGACCGAGCGCGTGCGATCGAACGCGCGGTAAGCCGTGCCGAGGCAGGGGACGTGGTGCTGATCGCCGGCAAGGGGCACGAGCCGTATCAAATCATCGGCAATCAGAGCTTGCCCTTCGACGACCGCAACGAGGCGCGTCGCGCGCTCGCGCAGCGACGTCAACGCGGAGGCGCATGGCCAGCCTGATCCCGCAGAATCGCGCAGCATTTGCGCTGTCCCAGGCGGCGACGCTGGCGGACGGCGCGCTTCACGGAGAGGACGCGCAGTGCGTCGGCGTGACGACCGACACGCGCGCGGATTTGCGCGGGCAGCTGTTCGTCGCGCTACACGGTGAACGCTTCGACGGTCACGATTTCGCGGCGCAAGCGCTGGCGCAGGGCGCTGCGGGCGTGGTCGTGGAGCGCGAGCTACCCGGACTCAGCTCGGCGGTCGTCGTCCGCTCCACGCTCGCCGCCCTCGGTGCGCTGGCGGCGGCTCATCGTCAGCGCTGGGCCAAGCGTATCGTGGGCGTCGCGGGCTCCGCCGGGAAAACGACGACGCGCAGCGCCATCACCGCGCTGCTCGATGCGCTCCACCCGGGGGCCGTACACTTCGCCGCCGGCAACCTGAACAATCTGATCGGCGTCCCCATGGTGCTGCTCGGCCTCGAGCCGGAGCACAGCATCGGCGTGGTCGAGATCGGCACCAACGCGCCGGGTGAAGTGCGCACGCTGTCGACCCTGGCAGCGCCGGACCTGGCCGTTTTGACGCTGATTGGCCTCGAACACACCGAGGGCCTCGGCGATCTCGACGGCATCGAGCGCGAAGAGGGCGAGATCTGGAGCGGCCTCGGTCGTGAAGGGTTGGCGATCGCGAACGCGGACGACCTGCGCGTGCAACGCACGCTGCGAACGGTCGCTCCGATCCGCGCGCTCAGCTACGGCTACGCCGAAGGGGCCAACTACCGCCTGCGCGCGCGCACCCCGAACGCACTGGGCGGCTCCGCGCTCGAAGTCGAACGCCGCACCCCGTTCATCGAAGACGCGATTCGCCTCGACACGCCGCTGCTCGGTGAAGCCGGCGCGTACGCGACGCTCGCCGCGCTCGCCGTCGCTGAATGGCTTTCGCAAGGGGCACTCGAGCCCGAGCTCGTCTCGGCCGCGCTCTCGGCCGCCGGCGAACCCGGCCGCTTGACCCCGATCGAACTCGGTGACGGCACCGTCGTCCTCGACGACAGCTACAACTCGAACCCCGCAAGCGTCAAAAGCTCCCTGGCTACCGCGGCCGAAATCGCGCGCGCTCGGGGGGCGCGTCTGGTGCTCGTGATCGGCGAAATGCGCGAGCTGGGCGCGCTGGCGGCCGAACAGCACGACGAGGTGGGTGGGTTCATCGCCGAGAGCGGTGCGGCGCTGCTTCTAGCCCTCGTGGGTGATGCTCGGCGCTTCGTCGCGCCTGCGCAACGCGCGGGAATTGACTCGCTTTTTGCCGAAACGTCCGACCAAGGCCTGGAGCTTTTGCTCTCCCGCCTGCAACCGAAAGATGTCGTGTTGGTCAAAGCATCGCGGGGAGTGCGCGCGGAACGCTTGGTGCGCGGGCTGTGTGATGCCAAAGGGCGTGCGGCATGATTTACGAGTTCTTCTACCCTTGGAGCCACAAGTACGAGTGGGCCAGCGCGTTCAACGTGCTCCGCTACACTCCCTTCCGCGCCATCATGGCCACGATCACGGCCATGCTGATGTCGTTCTTGGTAGCTCCCTGGTTCATCCAGAAGCTGCGCGGCAAGCAGATCAGCCAGATCATCCGCGAAGAGGGCCCGGCCTCCCACTACGCGAAACGGGGCACTCCCACCATGGGCGGGGCACTGATCTTGCTCTCGGTGCTGGTGCCCACGGTGCTCTGGGCGGACGTGCGCAACATCTTCGTCGTCGCGACCACCGCGGTCACCGCGGGCTACGGTGCGGTCGGCTTCTTGGACGACCGCCTGAAGATCGAGGGCAGCAATACCCGCGGTCTGCCGGGCCGCTACAAGTTGTTGGCGCAAATCGTGATCGGCGGTTTCGCGCTCTCGTACGTGTTCCTGAACACGCCGGAATTGCCCGAGGCCTGGCTCGCGCTGCGCACGCGGCTCGCGATTCCATTCTTGGCGTTCCACAAGTACCCGATCTCGTTGCCGCTGCCGGTTTACCTGTTTTTCGCCTTGTTCGTGGTGGTGGCGATGAGCAACGCGGTCAACCTGACCGACGGCCTCGACGGCCTAGCCATCGGCCCGGTGATGATCAACGCGGGCGCGTACATGGTCTGGGCGTACGTCGCCGGTGCCGTCCTCTTCGGCCGTCCGATCGCCCAATACCTGGACATTGCAGGCATCCCCGAGATGTCAGAACTGGCGGTGTTCGCCGCGGCGATGATCGGCGCGGGCGTCGGCTTTCTTTGGTACAATACCTACCCAGCTCAGGTATTCATGGGCGACGTCGGGTCGCTCGCGCTCGGTGGCGGTTTGGGCATGCTGGCCGTCTTGACCAAGACGGAGCTCTTGAGCGTCGTGCTCGGCGGCGTGTTCGTCGTCGAGGCGGCCAGCGTGGTGACGCAGGTCACCTCGTATAAGCTGTTCGGTAAGCGCGTGTTCTTGATGGCGCCCATCCACCACCACTTCGAAAAGAAGGGTTGGCCCGAGCCGCGCATCATCGTCCGTTTTTGGATCATCTCGGTCTTGCTGGCCCTCGTTGCACTCTCTTCACTGAAGCTACGCTGATGGAATTAGCCGGAAAACGTGTGGTCGTGGTCGGCCTGGGCAAGAGCGGCGTCGCTGCGGCGAAGCTGTGCCTGGGGCGCGGCGCGCACGTGGTCGGCACCGACAGCGCGCCCGCAGAAAAGCTCTCGGACGAGGCCCGCGCGCTCGGCATCGAGCTCGTACTGGGCGGCCACGCAGGCGCCAAATTCGAAACCGCGCAGCTAGTCGTGGTCTCGCCAGGCGTGCCTCAACTCCCCGAGCTGACCCAAGCCGAACTCGCTGGTGTCGAAGTGGTCGGCGAGCTCGAACTCGCTTCGCGCTTCATCGACGCGCCAATCGTTGCGATTGGTGGCACCAACGGCAAGAGCACGACGACCACCCTGGTCGGGGATATGTTCCTCGCGGCCGGCCTGAAGACCTTCGTCGGTGGGAACCTGGGTATCCCCACGGCTGACGCAGCGAAGGAACGCTACGACGTCGTGGTGTTCGAGGTCAGTAGCTTCCAACTCGAGCGCGTGCCGAGCTTCAAGCCCCGCGTCAGCGTGCTGCTCAACATCACCGAGGACCACCTCGACCGTTACCCCAGCTTTTTGGCCTATGCGGAAGCCAAGGGCAACGCATTCGCCTCGCAAAATCCCGATGATTTCGCGATCATCCCCGAGGGAGACAGCGATTGCCGCCAGCAGGCCAAGCGTGGCCGCGGGCAGGTTCTCACCTTTGGCGGCTACGGGGACTACGTGGTCTCCGGGCGCGTCGTGACCGAAACGCGCTCCGGTGAAGTGTTCGACCTAGAGGCCAGCGCGCTTCACGGTCGCCACAACCTCGAAAACGCCGCCGCCGCGATCGCCGCCGCGCGCGCGCTCGATCTGAGTCCGGCGGCGATCCGCAAAGCGCTCGCCGCGTTCAAGCCGCTCGGGCACCGCATGGCCCGCGTCGCGACGGTGCGCGGCGTGACCTTCTACGACGACTCCAAGGGCACCAACGTGGGCGCCTCCGTGACGGCGCTGCGCGGACTGTCCGAAGAGCGCGGTGTCCTGATCGCCGGTGGTCGCGACAAGCAGGGCACGTACGAGCCGTTGGTCGCCGCGCTCGAAGCCAAAGGTCGCGCCGTCGTCGTGATCGGCGAGGCGTCCGAACTGATCGCGAAAGCCGTCGGTTCGCGCGTGCCGGTTCTTCGCGCCACCTCGATCGATGACGCGGTAAATCAGGCATTTTCCGCCGCTCAATCCGGCGATGCCGTGTTGCTCAGCCCGGCTTGCTCGAGCTTCGACATGTTCAAGAGCTACGCTGATCGCGGTGATCGCTTCGTGTCTGCCGTAGAGCGCTTGGCCCAGAGCCAGGCGCTGGGGGGAGCCAGCCCATGACCATGCTCAGGAATCTGCTCAGCCGGGGACCCGATCGCGGACCGGTCGATATCGTACTCGCCGCATTGGCCGTCGCGTTGCTCGGCTTCGGCGTCGTCATGGTGTACAGCGCGAGCGTGATCGAAGCCACGGTCGTGTTCCGTGACTCACAATACTTCTTGAAGCGCCAAAGCTTTTACGCCATCGGCGCGCTGCTGCTCATCTTCGGCATCTCACGCCTCGACTACCGCAAGCTGCGCCCGTTCACGTACCCGATCTTGGGCGTGGTCACGGTGATGATGATCTTGAGCGTGATCGGCTTTGGTCACAGTGGTGGTGGCGCCGCGCGATGGCTCTCGGTCGGGCCCATCCACATTCAGCCGTCGGAAACGGCCAAGCTCGGCTTGGTACTGTGGCTCGCGTATTCGCTGGAAAAGAAGCGCGAACGCGTGCGCTCCTTCTCCATCGGCATGCTGCCGCATCTACTCATGTCCGGCTTCTTGATGGTGCTGTGCCTCAAACAACCGGACTTTGGCGGCGCGTCCGTGCTGTTGCTGCTGACCTTCACGCTGCTGTTCGTGGCCGGTGCCCGCCTCGGCTACTTGCTCGGTCTGGCCATGCTCGGCTCCGTGTTCGCGTTTTGGGCGGTGCGCTTCACGTCCTACCGCTGGGAGCGCTGGGTTGCGTGGCTCAACATGAGTGAGCATCGCCAAGATCTCGCCTACCAGCCGTTCCAATCCGTGATGAGCTTCGGCTCCGGAAAGCTGTTTGGCATGGGGCTCGGCAAGGGACTTCAGGTCTTGTACCTGCCGGAAGCGCATACTGACTTCATCTCTGCCATCATCGGTGAAGAGCTCGGCTTCATCGGCATCCTGGCGCTCTGTACGGTGTACCTCGTGATCGTCGCCCGCGGTGTGCGCACTGCGCTGCAGGCAGAAGATGAATACGGCGCATACATCGCGTTCGGCATTTCGGTGCTCTTTGGACTGCAAGCGCTGATCAATTTGGGCGTCGCCATGTCCGTCTTGCCGACCAAGGGCCTGACCTTGCCGTTCGTCAGCTACGGCGGGTCGTCGCTCTTGGTGTGCGCCGCGGCCATGGGCATTCTGCTCAGTATTTCGCGCAAAACCAGCTCCGGAAACGCGCGCGTCGCGTTCATGGACAGCGGTTCCGGGAACGCGCCCGAAGCCAGCGCGATGCTCGTGACCGAAGCGTCTTTCACGGCTGACACGTCCAGCGCGGCGAGCCGTCGCGCGCCGGAACGCCGCAAACCGCGCATGCCGGTCGTGCCCAAGGAAGCGCTGTGACCGACACGCTGGTCTTGGCAGGAGGCGGCACGGGGGGGCACGTCTACCCGATGATCGCCGTGGCCGATGCGGTGCGCGAAATCGCGCCTCAGTTGCAGCTCGTGTTCGTGGGCACGGAGCGCGGAATGGAGACGCGCGTAGTGCCGGAGCGCGGTTATGAGCTCGAGTTGATGCGCGTGCTGCCGATCCGCGGTGGTGGCGTGATGGGCGCGCTGCGCGGCATCACGCGTGCCGCGGGCTCGGTGCCGGAAGCGCGCGCTTTGCTCAAAAAACGAAAGCCACGCGCAGTGTTCTCGATCGGCGGCTATGCGGCCGGCCCCGTGTCGCTCGGCGCGCGTTCACTCGGCATCCCCGTGGCGCTCATGGAGCCGAACAGCGTAATCGGCCTGGCAAATCGGCTGATCGCGCCCTTCGTGCAGCGTGCGTACACGGCATTTCCAGAAAGCGAGCGGCACTTCAGGCAGAGCCTCGTGCTGCGCGCTGGCGTGCCGATCCGCCGCGGTTTCGAGCCAATTCCGTACATGCCGCGACTCGACGCGCCGCGCATCCTCGTCCTCGGCGGCAGCCAAGGCGCGAAATCACTGAATGAAGCCGTGCCGCGCGCGCTCGCGCACATGGCTTCCAACGTGCGCATCACCCACCAATGCGGGGCCGCGCACGAAGCCGACGCGCGTCGCTTGTATGCCGGACTCGGCCTCGAAGCGCGCGCCCAAGTGCTGCCGTTCATCGCCGATATGCCGCAAGCCCTGGCCGAGGCGGATCTGGTGATCGCGCGTTCGGGCGCCAGCGCCGTCAGTGAGATCTGCGCCATCGGCCGGCCGAGCCTGCTCGTGCCGTACCCATTCGCTTCGGGCGACCATCAGCGCGTCAACGCCGAGTCTTTGGTACGCGAGGGCGCCGCGCTCTGCCTGACCGCCACCGAGGCCACCGCGGATCGCATTTGTCGCGAAATTACCGCACTTTTGGATAATTCCCAACGCCTGTACACCATGGCCGAGCGCGCGACGGCAATCGGTCGTCCCGGAGCCGCACACGCCATTGCTTTGGATCTTTTGGGGTTAGCGGGCGTGGCGCACTCTGAGCGTCGCGTAGCCCCCAGCCCAGCTTTCGACGGGGCCCCCGCGCCCCCCCCATCTTCCTTCTCGTTCCGGGAGGCCGTCTGATGTTTCGCGGTCGCGTGCGACACGTGCATTTCATCGGCGTCGGCGGCATCGGCATGAGTGGCCTGGCCGAGATCTTGCGCACGCTCGAGTTCGACGTGTCCGGATCCGATCTGCGCGCGGGCGAAAATACCAAAAACCTCGAACGCCTGGGTGTGCGCATCGACATCGGCCACCGCGCCGAGAACGTGCACCGCGCCGACGTGGTCGTGTATTCGAGCGCCATCGACTACGAAAACCCGGAGGTGCGCGAGGCGCGCCTGCACGGAATTCCTGTCATTCCACGAGCAGAAATGCTCGCCGAGCTGATGCGCGTGAAGTACGGCATCGCGATCGCCGGCTCGCACGGCAAAACCACCACCACTTCGCTGGTCGCAACCGTTTTGCGCGCGGCCGGCTTCGACCCCACGGTGGTGGTCGGGGGGCGCATGGCCGCACTCGGCAGCAACGCGCGCCTGGGCGAAGGCAACATGTTGGTCGCCGAAGCCGACGAAAGCGACGGCTCGTTCTTGCGCCTCACGCCCACGATCGCCGTCGTCACCAACATCGATCCCGAGCACCTCGATCACTATGGCAGCTTCGACGCGGTCAAGGAGGCGTTCGTCGAGTTCATCGAGAACGTCCCGTTCTACGGCGCTGCGGTGCTGTGCATCGACCACCCCGAAGTGCAGAAGGTCATCGCCCGCGTGCGCGACCGGCGGGTGATCACTTACGGCTTTTCCGCCCAGGCCGACTGGCGCGCCGACAGCATCCGCAGCCACGAGGGCGCCAACCTGTTCGACGCGATCCACACCGACCGCGACGGCAACCGCCGGACGATCTCCAACATTGCCCTGCCGATGCCCGGACGGCACAATGTGCAGAACGCGCTCGCGGCGATCGCTGTC
>Ga0247766_1000201_pt1 | contig 12947 bp, 7 predicted proteins | sample UWRJL223509R6_FD_179946 | JGI IMG/M metagenome (GOLD analysis project Ga0247766, IMG submission 179946) | Plant litter microbial communities from Arlington Agricultural Research Station in Wisconsin, United States - UWRJ-L223-509R-6 | ecosystem: Environmental > Terrestrial > Plant litter >...
CCGACGAGCCGCCACTCTGCGAGGCGCCGCCACTCTGCGACGAGCCACCACTCTGCGACGAGCCACCACTCTGCGACGAGCCACCACTCTGCGAGGAGCCGCCACTCTGCGAGGCGCCACCACTCTGCGAGGAGCCGCCACCCGCCGTCGCGGGTGCACCGTCGCCCGCGGCTCCCACCATGCCCCCGCGCCCACCCGCAGAAGCCCCGCCGCCGTTGACCGCTCCGCCCGTTCCGGCGGTTAGACCAGCGCCACTCGCCGCGCCGCCCACCGCACCCGAGTTGCCCGCGCTTCCGCGTGTGGGCACCGAGTCACTGCTGCAGGCCCACTCGAAGCTGAGCGTCAGAAGTAGGGGCAAAGCGAGGGAACGCGGGACGCTGGCAAAGAAGCGCAACACCTTGGAACGGGGATCTGGGGAAACGGACATCTTGAGACACACCTGATGGGAGTAATAGGCGCGCAAGCCCTTGCTCTTCGCGGCTGGGGCGAGCGGGAGCTCCAGGCCGAAAGCGCTCGACGCGCAACTTCACCAAGTACAAGTGCCGATCCCGCCGTGTTTCATATCAGAAATTCGCGCGGATCGCCGTGGAACAGAAAGTTCTGGCCTGATTGTACGCACACCTCACGCTCACCGCGCCTCGCCACGCCTGCAAGCGATTGCTCTCCCAGTTCTGGTCACCCGTTTGCCAAACTACTCAAGCTCGAGACGCCTCCCGTGTCGCTTCACCTCCAGCCGCAGTGTCACTGACTGTCCGCTGAGCAGCGGACGAGTGACGTCGCGGATGGCGGCTAGGCGAACCGCACGCAGGGCCTCGCCGGCGAGTAGGCCGTGCGCGGTGAGCGCGCTGTCGGTGATTTCGTTGTTGGCGTCTACGACTTCAGCGTCGAAATCCGCAAGTCGTTGGGCGGCTTCGCGAGCGATCTCGCGCCGCGCGGTCGTCGTGATATGCATCAGCCATGCAACTGCGGGAATTGGGCTTGCTGCTGGTGTCGGGTTTGGCGTTGTCGGCGTGTTCGACGCACTCGCCGGCTGAAGAACCGAACATCGTTCCGCGCTCGTCCGCGCTCGTCGCTGACGGTCGAATGCTGTCGGAGACAGCGGCGGCGGACGGCTTTACCCTGTTCGCAAACAATCAAGCGGCTTCGATCTTCGTTTCGGCGGGTGATTTGGCGGGCGTCAAGCGCGCCGCGACCAATTTGCAGGCGGACGTCCAGAGCGTGAGTGGCGTAAAGCCAACCTTGACCCAGGCTGACACGCCCACCGGTAGCCTCGTCGTCGTCGTGGGCTCTCTCGGTAAGAACCCGTTCATCGACTCGCTCGTCGCTGCGGGCAAGCTCGACGTCGCCTCGATCCAGGGCAAATGGGAGAGCTTCATCGTCCAATCAGTGAACGCTCCGGCCGCGGGCATCGACAAGGCGCTGGTGATCGTCGGCAGTGACAAGCGCGCCGCGATCTACGGCGTGTACCAGCTGTCGGAAGAAATGGGCGTTTCGCCCTGGCACTATTGGGCCGACATTCCAGCCAAGAAGCACACGGCGCTGTACGTGACTCCTGGCAGTCACCGGTCGGGTGAGCCCGCCGTCAAGTACCGCGGCTTCTTCATCAATGACGAGGCCCCGGCGCTCACCAACTGGTACACATCCACGTTCAAAGGGCCGGCGCCCGGCTTGAACTCTGCATTTTACGAGAACGTGTTCGACCTCCTCCTGCGCATGAAAGGCAATTACTTGTGGCCTGGCATGTGGGGCAAATCGTTCAACACGGATGATCCGAAAAACGCTCAACTGGCGGACGAATACGGCGTGGTCATGGGCACCTCGCACCATGAGCCGCTGACCCGCGCGGAACAAGAATGGTACGACGCAGGCCACACCGCGGATGATTGGTCTTACGCCCAGAACGCGGCCGCCCTGCGTGACTTCTGGAAGGGCGGCGTGCAGCGCATGGGCACACGCGAGTCATTGCTGACCGTCGGCATGCGCGGCAGCGGTGACGTCGCCAATCCCGATACGGGCATCCCGTTGATGGAGAGCATCGTCACCGCTCAACGGCAGATCATTCAGGATGTGACGGGCAAAAACCCCGCGCAAGTTCCCCAAGTTTGGACGCTCTACAAAGAAGTGCAGTCCTACTACGACGACGGCATGAAGGTTCCGGATGACGTGACCTTGATGTTTGCCGACGACAACTGGGGCAACATTCGGCGTCTACCGCCGGCGGGTAAAGCAGCTCGCGCCGGTGGCTACGGCGTGTACTACCACTTCGACTACGTGGGTGGCCCGCGCAGCTACAAGTGGCTAAATACCAACCCCATCCCCCGCGTTTGGGAGCAGATGCGACGCGCCTATCACTTGGGCGCCAAGCAGGTCTGGATCGTCAATGTCGGCGATATCAAGCCCATGGAGTACCCGCTGCAGTTCTTCATGGACCTGGCGTGGGATCCGGAAGGTTGGACGGCAGCGCGCCTGGCAGACTATCCGCGGCGCTGGGCCGAGGCGCAGTTCGGAGCAGAGCACGCTGAGGAGATCGGTCGCCTCGTTTCGATGTATTCGAAGTTCAACGGCCGGCGAAAGCCCGAGCTTTTGAGCGGCACGACGTACAGCGTCGACAATTTCCGCGAAGCGACGACCGTCGTGAATGACTATCAGGCGCTCGTCGACCAAGCGCAAGCTCTCGAGCAAAAGCTCCCCGCTGACCAGAAGGACGCTTATTTCCAGCTAGTTCTGCACCCGATTCTGGCCTGCGCGAACTTGAACGCGATGTACGCGGCTCAGGGCAAGAACTCGAGATATGCCTCTCAAGGTCGCGCCTCCACGAACACGATGGCCACCAAGGTGAACGATGCGTTCACCAACGACACGACGATTACCAATCGTTATCACGCGATCAACGGTGGCAAGTGGAACCACATGATGGATCAGACCCACATCGGCTACACGACGTGGGACCAACCGGCGAGCCAAGTGCGCCCCTCCACGCAGACCATCTCTGCGAGCGGCGCGGCCGCCATCGGCGTGAGCATCGACGGCAACACTGCGGCGCTGGTGCCGTCCAGCGCAGCAGGCACGCTGCCTGAGCTGAGTGCGTATTACCCCCAAGAAGCCCGCTACATCGAAGTCTTCAATCGAGGCGCAGGCAGCTTCGATTACCAAGCAAAGAGTGACGTCGCCTATGTCACCATCACCCCGGCCAGCGGCACGCTGAGCGCTGACCTGACTCTCGAGGTAAAAGCCGACTTCAGCCAGGTCCCTGCCGGTAAATCTACGGCTACCATTACCGTCACCGGTGCGGGTGGCGATGTGGACTTGAAGCTGCCGCTGAATAACCCCGCTTCGCCGAGCCCCGCCACACTCGCGGGCTTTCCGGAGGTGAACGGTCGCGTGTCGATGGATGCCTCCCACTTTACCGCGAACGTGAAGAAAGGCGGAGTGGGCTGGTCGATCATTCCGGATCTGGGACGGACCGGCAACGGCGTGCACATTCAACCGGACGACGCGGCTTCACTGACCCCGGGCACGGATAGCCCGCACCTCGAGTACAAGTTGTACCTAGCCGAGGCGGGACAAGTGCAAGCTCAGGTTTATCTTTCGCCCTCGCTGCCGGCTTCCGGATCGCACTACCGCTACGCGGTCTCCTTCGATGACCAAGCGCCGCAGACGGTGGACATCCACTCCGGGTTGCCTAACGTCTTCAACGACACGGCGCCTGTCTGGGAAGGTTGGGTAAGCGACAACATCATCGTCAAGAGCACGAATCTCACGCCGAGCAGCGCGGGCGAACACACGCTCAAGTTGTGGATGGTCGACAGCGGCGTGGTCGTGCAGAAGATCGTAGTCACCCGCGGCACGGTGCCGAGTTCCTATCTCGGTGCCCCGACGCGGCTGCCCTTGAACACGACGCTCGAAGTCGTGATTCCTGACCGCGGGAAGCAAGATCCCGCGGGCGGCGGAGCGGGCGGAGGTTCGAACGGAGGCTCGAACGGAGCCTCCGACGGCGGCGTAAGCGCCACCACTGGCGGCAATGGCCCGGCGGTCGGCAGCGGCGCCGCAAATCCTGCTGCGGGCGGCGGCCTGGTTGCCAGCGCGGGCGCGGGCGCAGGCACACAAAACGGCGGCCTAGGTTCGGGTGGGGCCGGCGCCGCTCAGGCGGGAGCACCAAGCTCCGGTGAATCCAGCGCAGACAGCGGCGGTTGTTCGTGTTCGGTTTTTGCACGCGGCAGCGCGCCTGGGCGTCACGCGCCGGTGATCGGCCTCGGCTTGTTGTTGGCACTTGGGTCAGTCGCGCGCCGCTCGCGACGGATCATCGCGACTCGTCGCCTCTGACTCTGAGTGCCAATGGCACCAATCTCCAACTTTAGACGGGTGCTGGCTGCCGGTCTTTGCGCACTCGCGCTTGGCTGCGGTGGCCGTGCGGAAACGAGACTGGACGAGGCGCCTCAGAACACTCCGGAGACGCCGAAAGGCACGCCTGCGGTGCTAGAGGCCGTGGATGCCCTGGCCGAAGCGTACGGAGCGCTCTGTGCTTGCGAGGAGGCACGGTCGTCCGATGGTTCGTGCGACGCCGAGGAAGAGTTCCAAGGCTACGATCCCGACGCCATACGTCAGACGCTCGAGCAACACGCAATGCGCGGCGACGGCTTCACGGAATGCATTCGAGACATCGTTCAGCCCCTGAGCGCGTGCTTATCGGCCGAGCACGGCTGCGAAGACGGAGCCTGCCCGCACGCGCCCCTGCTCGATGACAGCATGGTGCTCATCGAGCTGGGCGAGTCGTGCCCGAGTCAGCCTCGCTGAGCGCTTTGCGGGCTACGAAGCGAGTTTCGGCTCGGACGATTCTTCCAGCGACTCGTCGTCGCCTTCCACCGACTCGTCACGGTCGGCGCGCTCAGTGCGTTCGCCAGCGGTGCGCACCTTCTCGTCACCATGCGGGGCGCGCAGTTTGTAGCCGGAGCCGCGCAGGGTTTCGAGCGGTAGGGTCTCGCCCAGCTTGGCACGCAAGCGACGCACGTGGATATCGACGGTGCGCGGGCCGCCTTCGTAGCGGTTGCCCCAGACGCGCGACAGCAGGTGCTCTCGCGACAGCACTTTTCCGCGACGCTCGAACAAGTAGCTGAGTAGTGCGAACTCCTTGGCGGTGAGCGCAATCGCGCGGCCGTCGACGTAGACCTCGTGGCTGCCCTTGTCGACCACGATGCCTCCGACCTTGTGGCGCTCCTCGGTCGCGAACTCGCTGCGCCGCCATTCCAGCGCACGGATGCGACCGTACAGCTCTTCCGGCACGTACGGGTGCAGACAGAAGTCGTCGAAGCCGCTCGCCGGGTCGATACGCGCGATCTGCCCAACGGTAACGACGATCATCGCACCAACGTTGTCGAAGTACGACTCCTTGCGAATTGCGCGCAGCGCTGCCACGGCGAGGTCCGGGCGATCCAACGCCTCGAACACCAGCGCGCGCGGGCGAATTTCCTGCTCATCGTCCTCGTCACCGATCAGCTCGACCGGGTCATCCCACAGGTCCAGCGTGCGCACGATGGCGCCGAGTTGTTTCAACGTCGACGAGGCCCCCTCCTCGCGTTCCAGCATCGGGCCATGCCCGATCACTGCGACGAAACTCTTCGCCCGTGAGGGCACGACGGTGGATTTCGCGGCGACCAATGGTCGTACACCCGAGAACAACGGCTGCGTCATGCGCGCGAGAATGGACGTCAAACGGTTTCTCGATTGTTTCCGACCAGACAATTCCTCCAGAACGACGTGTCGAATTCGGAGCTCCTCGCGCCTGTTTTTGGCTCTGGAAGCGCGCGAAACACAGATCGAAATAATCGACCCTAGCGCTAGCCGTGTGCGGTCGACCAACCGCGCATCGCGCGACGCACCCACAACCCGAGGGGGTCCAGCGAACGTGCGCGCTCGAAGCTGACTTTGGCCGCTGGATCACCGCGTTGATCGAGCACGCGGGCTCGTGCCAACGCAAGGACTCCTCGTGCTTCGATGCGAAGCGGCCAGAGCCGCGCCTCGTCTTCACCGCGCAGTACGAACGCCACCAGACTTTCGAACGGCACAATCAGCCCCGGCGATCGGTCGTACACGGCGCGGGCTTCAGCTAGGTCGCCCGAGAGAAGTGCTTCGCCGAACACGAGCGCGACGAGCGGCGTCGAGAGCTCCTCCGGGTGCGCAAACTTGCGATACGCATCCCGCACCGCGCCAGGTCCTCGTGCGAAATCCTCCGGTGTGGGGAACTCGAACTGACGGGCTTCGTCTACTATCGAGGGAAGCCCCTGTTCCTGCGCAAAGCGCGACGCTGCATAGTCGACGACGCGACCTGGACCGTGGGCAGCTTCAACGGCGGCCTTCAGCCTCGCAAGTTCATCGGCGGGCGTGCTTCCATTCACTACGGCAAGATGAGCCAAAAGCACCTGTGCGCCGACCTCGGGAGCCGAGCTCTCACCCGACAACGCACTCTTTGCCTTGTCCACCTGTCCCAGCTCGAGCAGGCACAGGGCACGCTCGTCTGAATCCCCTTCGCTTCCAAGACCCGCAAGCAGAACTTCGCACTGATGGTAGTCGCTGCTCGCCGAGGCTGCGCGTGCAAGCCAAATGCGGTAATCGGCAATGTCCTCTTCCTTCGCGAGTGCAGTCAGCTGTGTCAGCGAGGTCGGGAGCCTTTCCGTCAAGGCGGTCATGAACCGAAATCGATCCACGTTCTGGGGGAGTGGTGCTCCCGCGTGCACAAGAACATGCGTGAGCAATGCCGCCATAGCTGCGCTCTCAGGATGTTTTGCGTACAGCGCCGACGCCTTCGCCACGCTGTTCCCGTCCGAACGAACTATCTCGCGAAATGCCCAACGCGCGAGCGTTCGACTTTGGGGCTCAGCCGCGAGCAGGCGGTCTGCCAGCGCCGTCGCCTCCGCAGGATTCACCAAATTGGCGATGAGGAGGAGAGCATCACGAAAGCCACCATCCTCTTGTTTTGCGATCAGAACGTGGCTCTTGGTGATGGCTCCGGAATCGCGCGATGAAGAGATACTTCTCGGTGGGTCGACGAGCACATAGTCCACGGAATCGCGCACCACGAATTCGTTGCCCGCGAGCACTTCTGGGCGAACTTCCCGCGATGCATCTTGATGAGCGGCATACACCACCGACCTTCGAACTAGCGGCGCAGCGCCGAGCGGATTCACCAGCACGGCATCCTTGAACGGCGGGATCGCGACTTCGGAACGAGACACCTGCTTGCCGTGTACCGAAACGACCAAATTCGTCTTGCCGACCGGCAACGATTGCTCGAACTTTTCATGGGCAGCGAGCGAGATCTTCCTACCCGCGATCTCGATCTCCGCAGTTTGATCGAGACCACTGACGAACCACACCGTGGCCTGCGAGCCTGCGATGAACACGGCGACTGAAACAGCGATTGGAATCGCCATTGCCAGGGCTAGGCTCGCCACATCACGCTTGTTCGTGTTGGCTTTGAGCGCCTCAACCGAAGGGAGCCGCGCTTCTTTCGGTTGAGGCGCAGCGAGCAGCGCCGCAGAAAACCTCTCCACCATCGGATCGGCTTCCAAGAAGCCCTCGCCGAGAACTTCCAGCGTGCGCCGGTGCTGATCCCCAAGGAATTCGAGCCAGCCCTCTGCATACGACTTGTTCCGAAGCGCGACGGTCGTCTTCGTTCCATTGAATCGAAGATGAATCTGCGTCCCGGTGTAGACGCCATTGTTATGATGATGTGTTGCCTTGATCTCCTCGAGCAGATAGAGCGGATACACGGTTACCGCACGTGGGCGCGCACGCACCAGATACGGCGCCTCGACCGTCACGAATCCACGAACTGGGCTCGCTATGATGTGCAGATAGTTGAACAGGGCGTACCCGGATATCATCACGCCGAGCAACAGGAGTGGAACGCCACCGGGCATATGCAGTGCGACGAAGGTCATTCCGCAGCCCAGAAGACCAACGCCGATCATCACGGCCAAGAGCGACCAGAGACGCGACACCTCCGACACCGTTGCACTCGTCGGACCCGGGGTTCGGGAAGCCAGCCATGCCTGCGTTTGCTTGGGGAGCGCATGCAACCGAAGGGTCGTCTTGGGCAACAAGGCACGATACGCCTCACTCTTGGGGTTCACCGCCTGGCATTGGGCCATAACCTCGTTGGCCTCACCAAATCGTTTGAGTGCAAACAAACTCGCCGCCGTTTCCCCCATGCGCGCCGAGACGTAGCGAGCCAGATCGTCGTCACCCTGTCGCGACTCGATGAGGCGCTTAACCACGTCGCTGGCGTTACCGCCAGCAAACCGAACGATTCCGAATTTGCAGAGCAGAAGTTCCCGCGCTTCCGTCGAGTTCGGCTGCGCCGACGCGAGTCCCTCGTCGAGAAGTGCGCTGGCCTCGGTTGGCTTACCACAATGAGCGAGCATTTCCGCGAGCGCTATTCTTCTAGGGGGAATCGGGTCGAGCCGGAAGCTCTCGCGCATGGCCTCTTCAGCCTCCGCCTTTTTTCCGAGCTGCTTCGAGATCCCTGCGATGTAGGCGCGATAAGTCGGATGGGAGGGATCCTTCTTCGCCAAGTTCGAAAAAACGACTAGCGCTTCCTCCCACGCCTGCTTCTTCATCAAGAGCAGCCCATGACGGTAGTGCACGATTTGTCGATCGGCGTGGTCTCGCAGCAACTCGCTCACTATCTGCTCTGCGAGTTCCAGTTTTCCGTCGTTGAGGCACGCATCTACATCTTCCAAGCGGCGCCCCAGGGTCTCGCCATACTCGCTGTAATCTTTGGAGGCGCCGTCGAAGCGAGCGCGCGCCTCTTTGTTGGCCAGCAGTTCGTAGGCTGCGCGGATGCGCTTGAACTGCTCGGGATGCGTCTCCGGCGGATGGGCGCGCATCTTCTTCGCGTACGCCTTTTTGATTGCTCGATCGTCCGCGGTACGCTCGATTTCCAAGACTTCGTAAGGATTCTCTTTTTCGTTCACGGGGCTCCCTCGAATGCGAGCAACAGGGCTTCGGCTAGACTTTCGACAGCAACGATTTCCACGTTCCTTCGAACGAGCGCAGGCAGGCGCTGGGTATCGAGCGCATTCTTCCTCGGAATCAGCACGCGCTGGACACCGCTGAGATATGCTGCCCCGAGTTTTTCGTGCAGCCCGCCGATCGCGCGAACCATGCCGGTGAGGGTGAGCTCGCCCGTCGCGGCAAGATCTTTGCGAAGAGGTGTCCCCGAAAGCGCGCTCACCATCGCAAGCGCGATAGCGAGCCCAGCAGACGGGCCGTCTTTCTCGATCTCGGTATCGACATAGTGAATATGCACGTCGTGAGTTTTCGGTGCTTTGGTAAGCGCCAGCGCGGACGCATGGTCGCGCACGTGCGACCACACCACCTTCGCAGCCTCCACGCTCGTCGGACGGATATTCCCGGTAAAGATCAGCTCGCCCGATCCTTCGAGGGCCACGACTTCGATGCGCGAAAGCGCACCTCCGAATCGATGGTACGCAAGGGCGTGGATCCCGCCCAGAGCCTCGCCAGCGCTTCTGCGAGCGCGAAGGTCGGCCAGCTTCTGAGCGCACGGACCGCCAGGCTCCGTTGCGATCGCGCTTTCATAGGCGGCTATCGCCAAGGTTCGCTCGCCCTGCATCAGCAGCAGATCGCCCAGTCCCTCATGGGCGTCGGTTCGACTCGCGTCGAGTTTCATGGCACTTCGATAGTGCGTTTCGGCTTCACGAGCGCGCGCACCCGAGTGTAAGCAAAGCTCGGCCATTCGGACGTGGGCGCGAGCAGCAAGCTCCGCGTGCTGTTCGAGTCGTTCGAACACTCGCTCTGCGGCGGCAAATTCCAGCAGTGCATTGAGAATCTCTCCTTTGAGAAATGCGGCACCATGGCGCATCGGCTCCGGCAAGAGAGTGAAGTCACGCTTGGCAGAGCGCATGTCTCCTGCGCGAATGCTTACACCGAGTGCTTGAAATTCCGCGTGTGCGGCAAAGGGTCGAAAGGCCTTTTTCACACGCCCAATGAGAAACTCGACCCCGCGCGAAAGCGGCGGCGTCTCAGCTGAGTGGTTCGAGAGCACGTGCGCGACGCGCCGACGCGCAAGGTCCAGCTCGCCGGCTGCGAGGCCAAGTCGCGCAAGTTCACGCAGCGCATGCGTCAAAACCCATGGCAGCTTTGCTTTCTCCGCCAGAGTGAGCACGCTTCGCGTTCGCTCGAGCGTTGGCGGAGCGGTCAGTAGCGCCAGCAGTGCATCCTGCAGTCGGTCCTCGAGAATATGAACTTCCGCGAGCGCGTCGTAAATCGCCGGATCCGAATCCCCCTCCTCGAGGCAATGTTGAACGAGTTCGCTCGCGCGCGCGAACCTCCGATCAGCAGACAGCAGCGACACCAAGAGCACGAGCGCGTTCTTGTGGCCGGGGACGAGCCTGAGCGCCTTCTCGAGCTGTTCTTCGGCCAGCCTTCGCTTTTCGGCATCCCCAGCTTGCAGCAACGCCTCCGCGAAATCGACGCGTGCATCCGCGCTCGAAGGCTCGAGTACCACACGGCGTTTCTTGGTCTCTAGGGTCAAGGCTCAGTCTAACGAGAAGAGAAAATCGGTGAGGTCCGCATCGAGACGGTTCTGCGCGGTCTTGTCTCCGGACGCGAGCGCGCGATCCGCCGCATCGAGGAGAGCCTGGAGGCGCGCCTGAACCTCACCATCAAACGAAGGCAGTCGCTTCCTCGCGCTTTCTGCAAGCTCGCGTAGCGGCGGCGTCGACCGTTGCGCCTCGAGTCTCGAGATCGCCTCGCTCTTTTCGATAGCAGAAAGCCGCGCGGGGCTCTTGGAAATGGCTAGGCATGCCTCTTTGCCGGTGGATGCGATCTTGGTCGTCACCTTCAAGATGCCGTTGATGTCGTACGCGAAGGTCACCGCGATTTTTTCGCGCCCGGCGGGCGCTTTTGGCACGCCCTCGAGGGTGTACTCGTCGAGATAAACGTTGTGCTTCGTGAAGCGAGACTCACCTTGAAAGACACGGATGGTCACCTTGTCTTGACCGTCCACGGTCGTGGCGTAGGTCTCGGTTCGTTCGACCGGAATGGTCGAGTTTCTCTCGATGATCGCCGAAAACAAACCGTTGACCGCGTGGCTCCCCGCACGGCTTTGGGTTTCGACGCCTAGCGTGAACGGCGCGACGTCGGTGATCATGATTCCGGTCGCCGCAGAGATCGTTCCCACCTTGAGCCCGGCTTGAATGGCGGCCCCCAGGGCGACTGCCTCGTCTGGATTCGCGCGCGTCTCCGGCTCTTTGCCGAACGTTTCGGCGAGCAGGCTGCGCACCAAAGGAATGCGCGTAGATCCTCCCACCAGAAGAATTTGGGCAATTTGCTCCTTCTTGTAGCCCGAATCTTTGAGCGCGCTCTCCACCGGATGCAGGGTCGAGTGAACGAGATTCGCGATCAGGCGCTCGAATTCGGCACGTGACACCTCGAGCTCGAAAGGCTGATCGGCCAGGCCGACAACGCGAACCTCCGTGGTCGTCGTTGCAGAAAGTTCAATCTTCGCGCGCTCGGCGGCCGCGAGCAGCAGCGCTTGTTTACGCTTATCGTTCGCAAGCGAACAGCCGAGCGCCGTCTCGGCCTTTTCGGTGAGCCACGCACAGAACAGACGATCGAAGTCGCCGCCGCCAAGCGCATTGTTCCCGGCGGAGGCCTTTACGTCGAGTACGCCTTCGAACATATCGAGCACCGATACGTCGAACGTGCCGCCGCCAAGATCGTACACCAGCACGAGCTCTTCCCGGCTGAGGTCTTCGATGCCGTACGCGAGGGCCGCCGCCGTGGGCTCGTTGAGAATGCGCTCGACCTTGAGACCGGCGAGCTCCCCTGCATCCTTCGTGGCTTGACGTTGCGCGTCGGTAAAGTACGCCGGGACCGTGACGACCGCCTCCGAAACCGGGGCGCCGAGAAAGGCTTCGGCATCCTCACGAAGCGATCGCAGGACGAGCGCGCTCAGCTCTTGAGGGCTGTAGGTGCGATCCCCGAGCACGATCTTCTCCGTGCTGCCCATCTTTCGTTTGAACTCGGCGATGCTCCATTCCGGCCGCAAAATCAGATCTTCACGCGCAGGTTTGCCGACGAGAGCTCGCCCGTGCCGATCGATGCTCACCACCGAGGGTGTCCCACGGTCGCCCCTGCGGTTCGCGATGATCTCCGGTCGCCCTTCTCGGAGATACGCGACGAGCGAGTTCGTTGTCCCTAGATCGATGCCAACCGCCTGCATGGTCGGTAGCGAGGTTACCATATCTCCGCGCCGCCATCGACCGGACACCTCGCGAACGGGATGCCTGCACAGGTCGAGAGCTGCGGCAGAATCGAGCGCCGCTCGAACGCGCTGGCGGCGTGCGTGTCCAAATGAAAAACAGCATATCGACCTGTCCTGAGCGTTGCTTGGGCCAGGCAAGCTACTCCACGGGTAAAGGTAATTGTTGCTGCCACCGGCTGCGGTGTACTCCCATTTCCGATTCCGTAGGCGGCCGCCCGCCGTCCCAGATGCAGAACGCGAAGCTCGTGTACCAATTCACGCAGTTCATCGGCAACGTGTCATTGTCACGACTCATAGCTGCCACGAATTTTCGGAACCGAGCGACTGTCACTTCGTCCTTGTCCTGTCGGAAGTCCGAGAGGGTCGACTGAAAACTGTTCGATGCCGTTGCCCTGGGTGAATGTCCCGCCCCTGACGAACGGGCTCGCGCAGCAGTCGATCCCTTGGCATTCGTTTCCGATCACTCCAAAGCAGGAGCGGGTGCATACCGAATTCTGATCGGCAGCGTTCGTGCAAACCCATCCGCTCTCGACAGGGCATCCTGCGTTGCATCCATCGCTCCGCGTGACATTGCCTTGATCGCAGCCCTGCTCCGACTCGACAATGCCGATGCCACACAGCAAGCCAGCTCCCCCAGAGGCTCGGCCCGTACCTGCGCGCC
>Ga0247766_1000202_pt1 | contig 12872 bp, 9 predicted proteins | sample UWRJL223509R6_FD_179946 | JGI IMG/M metagenome (GOLD analysis project Ga0247766, IMG submission 179946) | Plant litter microbial communities from Arlington Agricultural Research Station in Wisconsin, United States - UWRJ-L223-509R-6 | ecosystem: Environmental > Terrestrial > Plant litter >...
CGACGCTCAGCGCGCTCCCAGATTAACCGCCAAGCCGCGGAGGCCGCCAAGCGGCGAGGAGTGACCCAGCTAGGAGCAGAACCTCCAAAACGCTCACAGAGAATTTGGGGGGTCGCGCAGCACGTCGAACTTCGCCGTATCTTCGACGCAAGCGTCAGAGAAGAGCAACCCCAACTCTCCCTCAGATCTCTGCGGCCTCCGCGGCTTGGCGGTTAGTCCCTCTGTCCCCTTCGTCCGCGACGCCGAAGGCTGAGTGTGCTGCGACGTATTGATTGACCATCAACAAAACTCGGACAGGGTCGCCAGTTGTTTTGAACTAGCGCTTCCCTGGGCGCTTGCCGATGGGCAGCGACGCAGCCTTTGCATGACCCACGGTCTTGGCCTTGCGTTTCGTCGCGTCTTCTTTCAGAGCCTTGGCCTTCTTGGCGGCTTTGACCTTGCTCGGGTCGGGCCGTACTTGCTCTGCGAGTGCTTTGGGGGCGACCGCGCAGTAGCTCTCTTTTACCCAGTCGCGCAGCATCTCGAACGAGGCTTGTGATTGATCGTCGAGCTTTGCGGTGACCCAGCCGCTCTTGCCCAGGCCGTAGCCCGTGGGTGACGTGAATGGCAAGCGCAACGCGGCCTTGTTCGAATTCGGCAGCTTCACGCTGAACCCGAAGTCGGGATCCATGTCGCGGCCCAGAAATACGAACACCTTGCTCCTGACCTTCAGCGCGCGTTCGCCCCAGGGCATGTCCTCATGGACCTCGGGCAAAGCGAGTGCAAAATCTCGCAATTTGGCGCGCAGCGTTCGAACGGGGGTCGGCATGGAGCCAGGCTAGCTCACGACTCTCGCCGCGGTCGAGGCCGGCTCGACGCGAAGGCTTCACTCCGCCTGAGCGGCGGCGGGCTCGAGTGTGCCCGAATGGATGGAATGGCGCTTTTTTCGCGTGAAACGATCGAGCGACAAGTATGTCACGGGGGTCGTGAACAGCGTCAGGAGTTGCGACAAGATCAGCCCGCCTACGATCGCGATGCCCAGCGGGCGGCGCAGCTCCGAGCCAATGCCGCTGCCGAACGCGAGCGGCAGTGCTCCGAGTAGCGCTGCTGCGGTGGTCATCAAGATCGGACGAAAGCGCAACAGGCAAGCTTCGCGAATGGCGTCGTGCGCGGAGACTTCACCGTTTTGTCGAGCTTCGATCGCAAAGTCGATCATCATGATCGCGTTCTTCTTGACGATGCCGATCAGCAAGATCAGCCCGACCAACGCGATCACGTTGAACTCGGCCTTGAACAGCAGCAGCGCTAGCAGCGCGCCCACGCCAGCCGACGGAATCGTGGACAAGATCGTGATCGGGTGAACGTAGCTTTCGTACAGCACGCCGAGCACGATGTAGACCGTCAAGAGCGCGATCATCAGCAGCATGGGCTGGCTCGAGAGTGAGGCCGAGAACGCTTGCGCCGTGCCTTGAAACGCGGCGCGCACGCTGGGCGGCATGCCGATGTCCTGTTCCGCGTCGTCGATCGCTTTCATCGCGTCGCCCAGCGACTTTCCCGGGGTCAAATTGAATGACAGCGTCGTCGCTGGGAACTGGCCCTGGTGATTAATCGCGAGCGGCGTATAGGTGATCGAGGAGCGCGTGATCGCGGGCAGGGGAACCTGCGCGCCGCCCGGTGCGCCCACGTACAAGTCTTTCAAGCTTTCGGGGCCGACCTGGAATTCAGGCTTGGTCTCCAGCACCACGCGGTACTGATTGAGCGGCCCGTACATGGTTGCGATTTGCCGCTGCCCGTATGCATCGTACAGCGCGCTGTCGATTGCCGCAGGCGACAACCCGAGTCGGGCCGAAGTATCGCGATCGATGTTCAGCGCCAAGGTGAGTCCGGAAGTCTGTTGATCGGTGGCGACGTCCTTCAAGATCGGGATCTTCTTGAAGCGCTCCATGACTCTGGGAGCCCAGTCGCGCAGTTCGTCGAGGTCCGCGTCTTGTAGCGTGTATTGATACTGGGTGCGCGAGGCGCGCCCGCCGACGCGCACGTCTTGCACGGACTGCATGAACAGATTGACGCCCACCAATTTGCCGAGCTTTGGTCGCAGTCGCGCAATGACTTGATCGGCTGACGCCTGACGTGGCGGCATCGCTTTCAGGTCGACGAAGACCGTGCCGGTGTTGCCGGTCGAGCCGTTGCCGGAACCGATGAACGAAACGACGTTGGCCACGTCCGGATCAGCCTGCACGATTTGGTTCACGGCCAATTGCCGTTCGCGCATGGTCTTGAACGAGACGTCTTGCGGCGCCTCGCTGAAGCCCATCAGTTGTCCGAGATCTTGTTGGGGAAATAGTCCTTTGGGCAAAATCACGAACAAGAACACGGTCAGCGCGACCGTTCCGAGTTGCAGCAACTGAACGAGTCGCCGGTGCTCGAGCACCCAGTCGAGCGCCCGCTCGTATCCGCGCAAGATTGCCGCGAATACCCGCTCGGAGGCGATGTACAGCCGTCCTTGGGCGTGCCCGACGGGGCGCAGCAAACGCGAACACATCATCGGCGTGAGCGTCAACGAGACCAATGCCGAAAAACCGATGGCAATGCTCAGCGTGACGGCAAACTCGCGAAACAGTCGGCCCACGATGCCGCCCATCAAGAGCAACGGGATGAACACCGCCAGCAGCGATACCGTGATCGAGACGATCGTAAACCCGATCTGCTTGGCACCCTCGAGGGCCGCCTCCAGCGGGCGCTTCCCCTGCTCGATGTGGCGCGTGATATTTTCGGTAACGACGATGGCGTCGTCGACGACGAATCCGGTCGAGATGGTGAGTGCCATCAATGACAGATTGTCGAGGCTGTAATCGAGCAAGTACATCACGCCGAAGGTGCCGACCAAAGACAAAGGAACGGCGACGCTCGGGATCAAGGTGGCGCGGACGCTGCGCAGAAACACGAACACGACGCCGATCACCAGCACCACGCTCAGCAGCAAAGTCTTTTCGACGTCACGCACCGAGCCCTTGATCGATTTGGTGCGTTCGACCGCCACGACGACATTGATCGCCGGTGAAATGGATTTGACGAGCTCCGGGATCAGCTTCGTCACCCGCTCCGTCGTCTCGATGATGTTCGAGCCGGGTTGGCGCCGAATGATCAACAATACCGCGCGCTTACCGTTGTGCCATGCGGCGACGCGGTTGTTCTCGACGTCGTCGAACACGTCCGCGACTTGGTTCAGGCGCACCGGCGCGCCGTCGCGATAGGCGATCACCACGGAGCGAAAAGCGTCCGCGCCAAACAGCTGATCATTGGCACCGATGATCGTGGTTTGTCGGATGCCGGCGATGCTACCCTTGGCTTCGTTGGCGGTGGCGGAAGCAACTGCCACCCGCAGATCAGCCATGCTCAGTCCCATGCCGGCGAGCGCCTTCGGATCGGCTTGGATGCGTACTGCCGGTTGCTGTCCGCCGCCGACGGTGACTTGTCCGACCCCTGGCACTTGCGAAATCTTTTGCGCCAAGATGCTGTTGCCCGCTTCGAACACCTGGGCGAGCGGCACGGTGTCCGAGGTCATGGACACGATCATCACCGGCGAGTCGGCAGGGTTGACCTTGCGGTACGTCGGACGGAACGGCAGGTTGGTAGGCAGCTCACCGCCCGCCGCGGCGATCGCGGCCTGCACGTCGCGCGCCGCGGAATCGACGTCTCGATCTAGATCGAACTGGAGCGTGATGTTGGTCGTGCCGAGCACATTGGTGGAGGTGATCTCGGTCACGCCCGCGATGCGCCCGAAGCGCCGCTCGAGCGGCGTCGCGACCGCCGAGGCCATGGTCTCCGGACTTGCGCCGGGCAGGCTCGCGCTAATGGAAATCGTCGGGAAATCCACGCGGGGTAGGGGGGATACGGGCAGCAGCGTGTACGCCCACGCGCCGGCCAGGAGCACGCCAATCGCGAGCAGCGTGGTGGCAATCGGGCGTCGGATGAACGGTCCGGCGATGCTGCTCCCACCATCGACCTTTGCGACTCGCGTCATGTCCCTTCCGGAGCGGGCTGAGAGCTGGACGCGCCAGGAGCGCGCTTGTTTCGCGATAAGGAACGCCCCAAACGGTCCATATAGAGATAGACGACGGGGGTCGTGTATAGCGTCAGCACCTGAGAGATCAACAGCCCGCCGACGATGGCGATACCAAGTGGTCGACGCAGCTCGGAACCGGAACCCGAGCCGAGTGCCAGGGGCAGGCCACCGAGCAACGCGGCCAAGGTCGTCATCATGATCGGTCGAAAGCGCAGCAAGCACGCCTGATGAATCGACTCCTCGGGCGACATGCCGTGCTCACGCTCGGCCTCGAGCGCAAAGTCGATCATCATGATCGCGTTCTTTTTGACGATGCCGATGAGCAAGATGATGCCGATCAGCGCGATGACGCTGAATTCACTGCCGCAGATCATCAAGGCCAGCAACGCGCCGATGCCGGCGGAGGGCAGCGTCGAGAGGATCGTGATCGGGTGGATGTAGCTTTCGTACAACACGCCCAGCACGATGTAGACCGTGACCAAGGCGGCTAGAATCAACAGCGGTTCGCTGGCCAGCGAGTCCTTGAACGCCTTGGCCGTACCGCTGAAATCGGCGCGGATCGCGGGCGGCAGTCCAATTTCGGCCTCTGCACGGTGGATCGCTTCCACCGCGTCGCCGAGCGAGCCGTTGGCCAAGTTGAAGGACAACGTAACGGCCGGAAATTGGCCCTGATGGCTGAGCGCGAGCGGCGCCGTGGTGTGCGTCATCTTCACGAATTGAGACAGCGGAACTTGCGTGCCGCTTGCTGACCGCACGTAGATGCGATCGAGCGCGCGCGGATCTTCACTCGCCTCGGGTCTCACCTCCAAGATCACGCGATACAAGTTGAGCTGGGTGAAGATGGTCGAAATTTGTCGCTGACCGAACGCGTCGTAGAGCGTGTCGTCAATCAGCTGCGGCGAGATGCCGAGGCGCGAAGCCGTATCGCGATCGATTTCCAGGCTCAGCTGTGGGCCAGCTGCTTGCTGATCGCTCGCTACGTCGGTCAGTTGCGGCAAAGTCTGGAGTTTGCTCAGCATCTTGCCGGCCCACTCGTTCAGCTCGTCGCCGTCGGCGTCCTCCATCGTGTACTGGTATTGAGTGCGACCGACGCGGCTGTCGACTTGCAGGTCTTGCACGGACTGTAAGTGAGTTGCGACGCCCGTGACCTGAGCCAATTGCGGCTTGAGTCGCGCGATGATCTCGTCGCTGGTCGATTTGCGCTCGTCCCGCGGTTTCAGGGTGATCGAGAGTCGTCCGCTATTCACGGTCGCGTTCGTGCCGTCGGCACCGATGAACGACACCACATGCTCGACATCAGGGTCTCTGCGCACCACGTCCGAGATCTGCGTCTCGAGCTCCATCATGCGAGGAAACGAGACGTCGGGGCCGGCCTCGGTGACTCCGACGATCAACCCCGTGTCTTGCTGCGGGAAAAAGCCCTTTGGCACGATCCAAGCCACGAACAGCGTGAACAGCAAGGTGCCGACGGTGACGAACAAAGTCGTACGCTGATGCCGCAGCACCCATTTCAGTCCGCGGTCATACAGCGCGACCATGCCGTCGAAGGCCCTCTCCGACCAGCGATGGAATGCACCGCGCTCGGCCAGCGGTGGCTCGGGACGCAGCAGGAACGCGCACATCATCGGCGTGAGCGTCAAGGACAACAACGCCGAGACGCCGATCGCCACGCTGAGCGTCACCGCGAATTCGCGGAACAGACGGCCGACGATGCCGCCCATGAACAGCAACGGGATCAGCACCGCAATCAGCGAAACCGTGAGCGAGACGATCGTGAAGCCGATCTGCTTGCTGCCCTTCAAGGCCGCCTCGAAGGGCGATTCGCCCTCCTCGATGTAGCGGGCAATGTTTTCGATCATCACGATCGCGTCGTCGACTACGAAACCGGTCGAGATGGTGAGCGCCATCAACGACAAGTTATCCAGGCTGTAGTCCAGAAGGTACATCACCCCGAACGTGCCTATCAGTGACAGCGGCACGACCAGACTCGGAATCGCGGTCGCACGAACGCTGCGCAAAAACACGTAGATCACCGCGACGACCAGGCCGATCGTCAATAGCAACGTGAACTCGACGTCTTCTACCGATGCGCGCACGGTCTCGGTTCGATCGCTCAACACCTGGGTTTGGATGTTCGACGGCAAAGACGCCTGGAGCTGCGGAAGCAATGCCTTCACGCGGTTGGCGACCTCGATCACGTTCGCCCCCGGCTGCCTTTGCACGTTCAAAATGATGGCGCGTTTTTCGTCCGCCCAACCGGCGAGTTCGCTATTTTCGACGCCGTCTTCTGCGGTCGCGACGTCTTGCAAGCGAATCGGCGCGCCGTTCTTGTAAGCTAGGACGAGCGGGCGAAATGCTTCGGCCTTGAACAGCTGATCATCGGTGGCGATGGTGTAGCTTTGGCGCGGGCCGTCCAGCGTACCCTTGGGTTGATTTACGTTGGCCAGCGCGACTGCCGCGCGCACCTCTTCCAAGCTGAGCCCCGCGCCCGCCAACGATTCCGGATCGACTTGGATGCGTACCGCGGGTTTGGCTCCGCCGTTCAAGCTGACCAAGCCGACGCCCGAGACCTGAGAGATCTTCTGAGCTAAAATCGAGTCGGCGTAGTCGGAGACTTGACTCAAGGCCAGCGTGTCCGAGGCCACGCTCAGGGTGAGGATCGGCGTGTCGGCCGGATTGCTCTTGCTGTACGAGGGCGGGGTCGGCAGCGTCTTGGGCAGGAGATTGGCGGCCGCGTTGATCGCCGCTTGCACGTCCTGCTCGGCGGCGTCGATGTTGCGTTCGAGCGTAAATTGCAGGGTGATTTGCGAGCTGCCGAAGCTGCTCACGCTCGTCATCTGGGTCAGCGCCGGCATTTGCCCGAACTGCCGTTCCAGCGGCGTCGTCACCGTCGCCGACATGGTCTGCCCGCTTGCCCCTGGCATGAACGTCGAGACGACGATCGTCGGATAGTCGACTTGAGGCAGCGCCGACACGGGCAGCGCGCGGAATGCCACGATGCCTGCGATCAAAATTCCGATCACGAGTAGCGTGGTCGCCACGGGGCGACGCACGAACGGCTCGGAAATGCTCACGGCTTGGCTCCGCCGTGCTTTCCTTTGCTCGTTCCGGTGGGTTGCTCTGCAGCTGGTGCGTCGTTCCCGCCGCCGGGAGCGCCGGTCGAGCGAGCTTGACCGGTCACGCTCGACCGCAGAGCCACTTTGGCGCCCGGCTTCAATTGATTCTGCCCCTCCACCACGACTTGATCGCCGTCTTGAATGCCCTTGGCGATCACAGCCCACTGGTCCTGAACCGTTTCGACCTCGACCGGACGGAGCGCGGCGGTTTGATCCGGCAGTACGACGTACACGAACGTGCCCTGCGGTCCCCGTTGTACGGCGGGCGCGGGGACGGAGAGGACACCGGCGCGTGTCGCGAGCAGCAGTCGAGCGCGCACGAACTCGTTCGGCCAGAGCGCCTTGTCGGGGTTGGGTACGGTGCCCTTCAGTCGAATCGTCGCGGTAGTCAGGCTGACTTGGTTGTCGACGAGGTTGAGCTTTCCGCGACCGAGCAAGCGATCCCCGTCGCGGCTGTAGGCTTCGATTTGCAGACCGCCGGCAATTTCACGGTTGATTTGCGGCAGGTTGTCTTGCGGCAAGGTGAACACGATCGCCATCGGGTCGAGCTGAGTTACGACCACGATACCATTAGCGTCCGACGCATGGACGACGTTGCCTTGATCGACCTGACGAACACCGGTCACGCCTTCGACTGGCGAGCGCACCTCGGTGTAATTGAGCTGCAACTGTGCGTTCTCGATTTGCGCTTCGTCGGACTTGATCGTGCCCGCCAGCTGATCCGCCGTCGCGCGTTGGTCGTCGAGCTGCTCTTGCGTGGCGAGCCCTTGCTCATGCAGCGCGGTGTAGCGCGCCAGGTTGACCCTGGCGTTTTTGGCTTGCGCCTGATCGCGCGCCAACGCGGCTTGTGCTTGATGCAGCTGGATGGCAAACGGGCGAGGATCGATGCGCGCCAGCAGATCGCCCTTTTTTACTTGTTGCCCCTCTTGGAACAGGATGGAGGTGAGCGGGCCGTCGACCTGAGGCCTGACCGTCACCGTAACCAGCGGCACTGCATTTCCTAGGCCGTCCAAGAACACCGGAACGTCCCGTTTGGTTGCGCGTGCAACCACCACTGGGATCGGGCGTGCGAGCGTTGCGCTGTCGCCGGGCGCTGCGCCTGTGCCGCCCAACGTCCCCTTGCGACCTCGTGCGAAAATGATTGCGCCACCGAGCGCGAGCACCAACGCCCCAGCCAAAATCCAGCGTGTGAGTTTGGGCTGCTCGACGCGTGCCGGGGCAACTTCCGAAGTCATGATTCACTTTCAATTGCCGGCTGAAAACCCCCGGCAACACTATGCAATGCCACTACTAGGGCGGCCTCGCTTGCCAGAAAAGCCCCCTACAAATTTGGTTGCAGAACACTGGCAAAACTATCGGAATTCATGGGGAATACGGGGCGTTTCGCCCCGGCCGAACGAGCCTTTGCTGCCTACCCCTGCAACGTCCGTGGGTTCACCCGACGGACTGCACCCGACGTGTGTCGATTCGTGTCGAGCAACCGTGGCCAACCCATGCCGCGCGCGACTCAGGCGGATTTCGGGGGGATTGCCGGCGCATCAGGGCGGATGTGCTCTTTGCGCGGAAGCGTATCCGACATCTGCCTGCAACATGAACGGGCCGACTCTAGGGCGATGTACCCCCTCACAGATGAGGGCTCCCGCCGCGCAACTCAACGAGGCGATCTGCCATGACGCTACCTGCTGTACCACCCCAAGCTCTGCGATCGTCGGTGCCGAAGAACGAGCCGCTCGCCCGTTTGCTGGGCGTGCGCAAACCGCTCGACGCGCAGGCGCGATTTTGGGTAGGCGTGCTGGCCTTTGCGTTGCCGCTCTTGAGCTGGTGCGCGATCAGCTACGTGCCCTTCATCTGGCATCCACAAGTGTTGGTCTCCGATGCAGGTGACACCAAGGTCCCCGGCGAGCACAGCTATGTCGCGGTGGGCGAACGCGTCGACTTGGACGTGGTTATCCTGCGCAACCGAGAGCTCGACGCCGCGCACGCGCGGCGCGTCTCGGGGGACCGAGTGAATCCGATCTACTTGCAGGCGCCGCATGCCGTCGCGCGGGCACTCTACACGGCGTTCACGACCGCGCCCGAGCGCGATGGTGATGCCTGGTTGCACGAGAGCTTGATGCAGAGCTGCAAGGTGATCTTCTGGGGCTTCTTCTGGTCCGCGGTCATTGGGCTGCCGTTGGGCATTCTGTGCGGCACTTTTCCGTTCTTTGCGCGCTTGTTCGAGCCGTTCGTGGACTTCGTGCGCTACATGCCGGCGCCGGTGTTCGGCGCGTTGGCGCTGACCGTGCTCGGCCTGCAAGACGAGCCGAAGATTGCCATCATCTTCATCGGTACCTTTTTCCAGATGGTGTTGATCGTCTCGAACACGACGCGCTCCGTCGAGGTGTCGCTGCTGCACGCTGCGCAGACACTCGGCGCCAACAAGCGACAACTCGTTTGGAACGTGGTGGTGCCCGGTGCGATGCCGGGTCTCTATCGAGACATGCGCATCTTGATTGGCTGGGCTTGGACTTACCTGGTGGTTGCGGAACTGATCGGCGAAAAATCGGGCTTGAGTGCCTGGCTGTATCAGCAACAGCGTTACCGACACTTCGACAACGTGTACGCGGCGATTGTCATCATCGGCTTGGTCGGTCTGGCCACGGATCAGTTCTTGGCTCTTTTAGGCCGCTACCTTTTCCCGTGGGAGACGGGTCAAACCAAGCTCGTGCGCATTCTGCGTGCCATGCGCCGCTCGCTACCACCACGCGCGCGGCTCGCTGGTACCTGACTTCTTCCTCGAGCGGCACCAATGGCTCTGCGCCGCGAAAGCTACTGACTCATGCTCGACGATGATCGTATCCAGTTACCCAGTTACCTCGACCACGTTCCGGAAGTCGCCCAGTACTTTGCCGAGATAGACAAGCGCAAGGTGGTGCTCAGTATCGAGCACTTGTTCCGCGAATTTCCCAATCCCGACAGCCCGAGCGGTAAGATGGTCGCGCTCTCGGACATCAACTTCAAGGTTCGGCGCAACGAGTTCATCAGCGTGATCGGCCCGTCGGGATGCGGCAAATCCACGCTGATCCGCGTGGTCGCCGGCTTGGAAGATCCGAGCGCCGGCATCGTTGCCGTGGACGGCATTCCGGTGACCGGACCCGGCGCGGATCGCGGCATGGTGTTCCAAAACTACACGCTCTTTCCCTGGCTCACGGTCAGGAAAAACGTGCTCTTCGGCCCCAAGATGAAGGGCCTACGCGACGACAAGGCGACTAAAGCCGCGGATGAATGGCTGAAACTGGTCGGGTTGACCGATTTTGCCGACCTGTATCCGGCGCAGCTCTCGGGCGGCATGAAGCAACGCGTCGCGATCGCGCGCGCGCTAGCCAACGATCCGCGGATCTTGCTGATGGATGAGCCCTTCGGTGCGCTCGACGCTCAGACCCGGGCCAGTATGCAGGCGCATTTGTTGCGCATTTGGCAGGCCGCTGGCGTCACGATCTTGTTCATCACCCACGATCTCGATGAAGCCATTTACTTGTCCGATCGCATCGTGGTGCTCGGCGCCCGCCCCGGGCGGATTCTCGAAGTCATCGATGTTCCGGTGGCGCGGCCACGTTCACCGGAGCAGTTCCTTTCTGGCCATTTCTTAGCTACGAAAAAGCGGCTCGAGGATTTGATCCATCGCCGAGATCAAGCTTCCGACGCTGGAGAATTGATGCATGACTGAAGTGATTCGAGACTGGCTCGTCGACGAGCCCCTGCGGGGCGGCCAGATGTGGTCGCGCGTCCTCAAGCGTGGTCAGGTCTTGCGCGTCACCGACGTAGAGGGCCAGGGTTCGGTTGCGGCTCTACTGTTCAACGCGGATCGCCCGCTCGAGCGCTACAACATGCCGGACACGCTGAAGGCCCAGCACATCGCACGGATCACGAGCGGCAATGTGCTCTATTCCGACATGGGGCGCGTGCTGTGCTCGGTGATCGCCGACACTTGCGGCTGGCACGATACGATCACGGGGCTCGAAAACTTCGCGTCCAGCAGCGCGAAATACGGTGCCGGTGATTACCAGGCGTTACGCAATGACTGGCACCGAAACAGCCGTGACAATTTGCTGGTCGAGCTCGGCAAGTATGACCTCGGCAAGCGTGACTTTGGCCCCAATCTCAACCTGTTCGTAAAAATTGCGGTCGACGCCGAAGGCAAGCTCGCCTGGGTTTCCGGCAATTCCAAGCCGGGCGCGTTCATCGAGCTGCGCTCGGAAATGAACACCCTGGTCGTGCTCTCCAACACCCCGCACCCGCTCGATCCCACGACGACGTACCGCGCAAGACCGATTCAGCTCGGAGTGCGCCTGGCCGGCCCGGTTGCGGCCGACGATCCTGCCCGCGTTTCCTGCCCCGAGAACGAACGCGGCTTCGCGCTGACCGAAGCTTACTTTCTCTGAACGGATTTATGGTCATGGCACTCTCCGAAAGTTCACTCGATCCGAAGCAAGCGATCTTCGACACCGTGCTCGGGTCGGGGCTCGGCTTCAGTCACATCATCAAGCGAGGGGAAACGTTTCGCATCGTGGATCTGGAAGGCAACCAGGCCGTCGATACGTTGTTTTACGACGCAGCCGACCCGAGCGAACGTTACAGCGCGGTCGATACGATTCGCAGCCAAGGCGGTATTTATCTGAGCAGCGGCTCGCCGCTGATTTCGACCGAGGGTCGCGTCATGCTGCGCATCACGGCCGATACTTGCGGTCGCCACGACACGCTCGGCGGCGCGTGCGCCGCGGAGTCGAATCAAGTCAGGTACGCGATCGACAAGAAGTACATGCACAGCTGCAGGGACAATTTCTTGCTCGAAATCGCGCAGCGCCGCCCGCAGCTCACGTTGCGCGACCTGACCGCGAACATCAATTTCTTCATGAACGTGCCGGTCAGCCCGGAGGGCGAGCTGCACTTCGATGACGGGATTTCAGCTCCCGGACGCTACGTAGAGTTGCGGGCAGAGAGCGATGTTATCGTGCTGATCTCAAATTGCCCGCAGTTGAACAACCCTTGCAACGGTTACAACCCGACCCCAGTCCGACTCCTCGTCTGGTCGGCGTAGGTAAGCGCCGCCGCGTCGCGCTCAGCGTCGACGGGCCGCTCCGAGATCCTCGAAGGAGGAAAATGTCATGTTCGAGAAAGTTCTGATCGCCAATCGTGGCGAGATCGCCTGTCGTGTGATTCGCACGCTGAAGCGGCTCGGTGTCGGCTCGGTCGCCATCTACTCCGAAGCCGATCGAAATTCGCTGCATGTACTCGACGCCGACGAGAGTGTCTGCGTCGGCCCGGCTGCCGCGTCGGCCAGTTACCTGAACCGTCAGGCGATCCTGGATGCCGCGCTCAGTACGGGCGCCAAAGCGATCTTTCCCGGCTACGGCTTCTTGAGCGAGAACGCGGAATTTGCCGACGCGGTCGAGGCGCGCGGCATTGCCTTCGTCGGGCCGACGCCGGAGCAGATGCGTCGCTTCGGCGTCAAACACACCGCGCGGGAGCTGGTGGAGGGCTTGGGCGTGCCGCTCTTGTCCGGCACGCCGCTGTTGGCGGACGTCGATGCCGCAGTCGCCGCCGCGGACCGTATTGGCTACCCCGTGATGTTGAAGAGCACCGCGGGCGGCGGAGGCATCGGCATGCAAGTCTGCCGGGACGCCGCCAAGATCCGCGAGATCTTCGACTCGGTCCGCTCGCTCGCGCAGAAA
>Ga0247766_1000203_pt1 | contig 12831 bp, 11 predicted proteins | sample UWRJL223509R6_FD_179946 | JGI IMG/M metagenome (GOLD analysis project Ga0247766, IMG submission 179946) | Plant litter microbial communities from Arlington Agricultural Research Station in Wisconsin, United States - UWRJ-L223-509R-6 | ecosystem: Environmental > Terrestrial > Plant litter >...
CACTGACCGCCTGCTCGCGACACCCCTCCGCAACCAACGTCAAGGTGACTTGGTCGAAGCGCACTACGCCGCTGCTGGGTTCCTGCTTCTGACGCGAAGTTGCATCGAGCGGTTGGTCGCGGCGCACCCAGAGCTAGCGTACGACACACCGCAAGGGCAAACGTGGGCGCTTTGGTCGCCGTTCTTCGAGGTGCGCCCATACGGGGAGGACGCGGCATTCTCCAAGCGTTGGCAGAGGCTCGGCGGCAAGATCTGGGCGCACCCTCAGGTCGTGGTGAAACACTATGGCGACCACGCTTACCTGCCGGTCCCCACGGAAGACGGCGCGCCATTCGAATTCGGTAAGCTGCCGATCTGACCAAGGCGCTGGAGCGATGCCGTCACGCGGGTTGGCTGGAGTCCGACATGGCGCGTGGCCTTTTCAGCATTCCCGGCGTCGGGTACGCTTCTTCGGTGTCCGGCTCGCCCGCGATTTCCATCATCACCCCGACGTACAAGCGTGAGCGGCTCCTACGATTGCAGCACCAAACCGTGCTGCGCCAAACCGAGCAGAACTTCGAATGGCTCATTTTGGACGATAGCCCGGAGCCATCGGCCTATTTTTCGCGCTTGAACGATGCGCGCATTCACTACACCCATCATGCAGGCAATCGACTGCTGATCGGCGCCAAGCGCAATTGGCTGGTCGAGCGAGCTCGTAGCGAGTTCATCGCGCATTTCGACGACGACGACTTCTACGCAAGCGACTACCTGCGGGTCATGCACGAGAGGCTGCAGCGCGGAGCGGACCTGAGCAAGCTCTCCGCTTGGTTCGTGTACACGACGCGCGTGCAGAAGCTCGGCTATTGGGACACGGTGATCACGCGTGGCCTACACTTTCGCTTCTCGGACGAGCTGATCAAGCCCGTGATGCTCACCGACGCCAACGCGCAAGCGTTCGATGTGCACTACGCGGGCTATGGCTTCAGTTATGTGTATCGCAAAGCCCTGTGGCAGAAAACGCCGTTCCCGGAGCAAGACTTCAACGAAGACTGGGGGATGGTGAGCGCGGCGCTCGCGCAGGGCTGTAGGCTCGATCACTTCGCCGACACGCAGGGTTTGTGCTTGCACGTGATGCGCGGGGACAACGCGTCGATCTGCTATCCACAGTACATTTTGCCTGATTTCATGCTCGGGCGGATGTTCCCGCCGGAAATCGCCGAGCATCTGCGTGCCGAGTGAGCCGGACAATGAAGGTCGCGGTCATCACGCCTTACTACCAAGAGCCGGACGAGACGCTCGCGCGCTGCCTCGGCTCGGTCCGCAGCCAGGACCATCCCGTCACCCACATTCTAGTCGCTGATGGGCACCCGTCGGATTTCGTGGATCGCGCGGGTGTCCGCCACGTCCGTTTAGATCGCGCACATTCCGATGCCGGCAACACCGCCCGCGGAGTGGGCGCGTTGCTGGCAGTCGCGGAAGAGTTCGAGGCGATTGCGTTTCTCGATGCCGACAACTGGTTCGACGCTCAGCACGTGTCGACGTGCATTCAAACCGCGCTTTCCACTGCCGAGTTTCCCGACTTCGTCGTCGCGCGCCGTCGCCTGCGCCGGCCGGATGGCAGCGAGCTTCCAGGGTTGACCGAAGCGGAGGAGCGAGGCGAGCACGTCGACACCAGTTGCTTCTTCATGCTCCGCTCGAGCTTTCACGTGGTAGCACGCTGGGCGGTCATCCCGAAAGCGCTCGGGCCGGTCGGAGATCGCGTTTTTCTCCGCATGCTCGCGGCCGAGAACTTGCGCGCCAACCGCTGCCCGTTGACCACCGTGAACTACCTATGCACGTATCGCTCCCCGTACCTCGCGCTAAACGAGGAACCCCCGCCCTCGGCCAAGCCGGACCCAGATCCAGCGCAGTTTACGACCTGGTGGCGTTCGCTCGGTCCAAGTGAACGCGCGCTCGCGAATCGCTTGCTGGGCTTCCCGCTGGTCAAGGGGAAGTCTGGCTAGACGTGCCGGTCCGGCCTGCGCTGATCGTCGCCGAATGAGCTCGGTCCCGCGCCGCCACTATCTGATCAGGGCGCCGGGACGCAGCCGCTATTGCACACGTACCCGGGGTTACACTGCGCGTCGCGATTGCATTCTTCGAAGCAAGTATTGTCCAATGGATTCTTGGCGTAGGCACCGTCGCAGTCCCCGTCGTTGTACAGGATCGGGATGCAGGTCAGGTCGTCCCTTTGATCGCCGCAGGACCACGTGGGCGAAGCGCAAAGGTTGTTGCACACGTGGTCCTCCGCACACTGGGAGTCGTAGTGACAAGATTCGTAACAGCTATTGGCAAATTGACAGGCGTACGGCGAGCAGTCGGGAATACTTCCGCACGGCTCCAATGCTTGGAGCTGCACTGAGCTCCTGCCCTCGCCGCTCGAGCACGCCACGGAAAGCAACAACAGTACGCTGACTCGAATGCTTTTCGATAGGAAAGTCATGTAGCCGAACTCCTTGCTGAGGTAAGGGCAGTATCGGCAAGCCGCTGATGACAGCGAGTCCTCATTTTGGGTACAGCGCTAGATGACGGCTCAGGACTAGTCTTTCATGTCTGGCGTGGTCTCGATCACGTGAAAAATGCATGCACTTCGCGGGGTGAGGCGGCGCGCTAAATGCCGACTGCGATTCGTTTCGAGAATGCGCATCTGCGCGTTCGTTTGGGCAAAAATTCCCCAATGCCGCTGAGTCGCTGCGAGTGCCACGTCCGCGCGAAAAATTCGCCTCCGACGGGCTCGTGTATCGCACGCGATCCGAGGTGATTTTTGTGAGGGAGTGACCGCGCGAATGTTTCTGGTTCGATTCTCCCGTATTCGTCGCATCGATCCGAAACGCCGAGCTTGCGCGCCGTCGCTGACTCTTCACGTCTGGCGAATATCGCCAGTACCGCAGCGAACAACACGCCGCTGACGCGCGATTGTACGCCGATGACACCAGCGAGTCAGAGTATCGGTCCGCGAGGATGATCGAACGCGATTCGCGCCGACCGTAGTGTTTGATCTCTATTCGGGGTTATCGCATAAGGGTGACGCTGGAGGGTCGGATGCGCTCAACGATGTCTGCGAATTCAAGGTCTCGTGCTGCAACGCTCTTGGTTGCTGGTGATGGCCGCTTGCAGAGCAAAGTGGAGCGGCTGGCGCGTTCGGGCAATTGGATGCTGCAGCTTGCACACGACGGACGCGAGGCCTTGCACCGCATCGATGCGACGCCACCTGCGATGATGTTTGCCAGCGCCAAGCTTGCCAGTCCTGGGCCGAGCGGCTTCGAAATCTGCCGAAGGCTCAGCGAAAGAGCCCCCGAAGCGTGCTCGATTCTCGTTCTATCGCGCGTATCGACGGAGGCCCGCTTGGCAGCCTTTCAGGCTCATGCCGATGATTGCGTGGAGGAGCCGCTCGACTCGCGAGAACTCTCCGCGCGAGCCAACGCGCTCGCTCGTCGTTGTGACTTGCCCTTGCCGTTTTTGGTCCGAGAGGACGTAAAGCCTGCCTTTTCTCGGCCGTCCGCGCTCGTGCAGCAGCGCGCAGCCATCCTCGCCCGGCGCTACGGTCTGAGCCCGAAGCAGGAGCAGATCGTCGCTTTGGTTGGTAGCGGCGTCTGCCTCAAGGAAGTCGGTACGGCATGTGGATGTCTAGATTCCACGGTACGCACCCACCTCCGACGAATCAGCGCCAAGCTCGACTGCGGCGGCACGCGCGAGATTTTGATTCAGCTGTTCTCGTTCGACGCCTAGCAACGCCGGCTCGCGAAGTCGCGCCGCCAGCCCAGTAGGCGTCCTCACCGCCCCGAAAGAAACGGCACACGCTGAAACAACCACTCCGGCGTGTTTCTCACGATCGGCATGATCCCTTGCCAGAAAAAAGGCACGTACGCTTCCGGGACCCGCGCGTCGAGCGCGCGCAAGATCGAGCGCGCGACGGCCGCGGCCTTGCCGAATAGCGCGTGCTTTTCGTGGTCGTGCGTCATCGGCGTATCCACCGGGCCGAGCTTGATGGTCGTGACACTCACTCCGGAAGCGTACAGGCGTGTGCGCAAACCCTGGAGGTAGGTGTTGAGCGCGGCCTTGGCGGCGCCGTAGCTGTAGTTGCGCGGGCGGCCGCGCTCCCCCGCTACGGAGGTGATCACGCCGAGCGTCCCGGCTTTGTTCTGCTCTAGATGGTTCGCGAGCGGGATCAGCAGTGACACCACACTGGTATAGTTGACTCGGAAAATCCGTTCGGCCTCGACGATACTGCTTTCACTCTCGAGTTGGTTGCCGATGTCTCCATGGGCGATCAACACGCAGTCGACTTGGCCGAGCTCGCGCAGCGCTTCGCTGACGCAAGCCTCGTTTCGCTCGAGCTCGGCGAAGTCGGCGGTCTGGGTGGTGACTCGGGTCGCAGCGCAGCGCAGCGCGACTTCGGCGAGTTTGACCGGATTGCGGCCGACCAGATGCAGGCGGTCCCCGCGTGCGGCGCACAACACGGCCACTTCGGCGGCGACCGCAGAGGTGGCGCCAAAGATCAACACGTGCCGGCCGTTCGCTGACTCGGTCATCAGAAGCCGATCTTGCGCATGACGAAGCGAGGCAAGCAGCGAATCACGAGCATTACGAGCGCCCAGATGCCCGGCGTGTAGAGCACCGGCTTGTTCTTATCGAGCGCGCGCACCACGTCGCGCGCCACTTGGTCGGGTTCCCCGGCAAAGGGTGGCGGCTTGAGCCCTGCGGTCATGCCGGTTTTTACGAAGCCTGGCTTGACGCAGAGCACGTTCAACCCGGCCTCGTGGTACTTGTGGTCGAGCGCCTCCAAGTACACCGAAAGGCCGGCCTTGGCTGAACCATAGATGGCGACCGGCTTTCGGCCTCGATCGCCCGCAACTGACGAGAAGACGGCCAGTCGCCCTCCGCCCCGCGCGAGCAGTCGCTTGCGGACGTGCTCGCAGAACACCAAGGTGTTTGCGTAGTCGAGCGTCACCAGCTTGCGCGTCAGCTCGATATCCGCTTCGAGCGCGTCTTGCGTCGCGAACATGGCCGCGGTCACCACCACGGTATCGAAGTTGCCGAGGGCGGTGTCCGCGGCGTCGAGGGCGCCAGCGAAGCCTTCAGGAAGGGCGAGATCGCACACGGCGTAACCAACGGTTCTGCCCGAGGGATGATGCGCCTTCAAATCAGCCGCGCTGCGCTCGAGCTCGGCTTCTTCGTTGCCGAGCAAGAACACGCTATCTCCCCGCTCCACCAAGCGTCGCGCTATTGCGCGGCCCATGCCGCTCGTGCCGCCAAATACGATTGCTTTCATGCGTCGTCGGCGCGGACGCTAAGCCGGAACATCGCCACCGGCAAGAAGGCAGTGGGCCGCTCAGTTCGAGAGCCGTACGGCAGGGGTCCAGGCGCGTTTTCCGTCCGGCAGCTCTACGCGCGCGCGCACGTAGCCTTCGTCACCGCGCAAGACATAGACCGCTGGGCCGTCACTGGGCGCGGCGTGACGCGTGAGCTCGCGCCCACCCGCACCGATGAACACGACGGTCGCGTGGGCCTGAACCGGCTCGACTTCATATTGGCGATCGCGCACGGCGATGCGCCTGAGCTCGACGCCAGTCGACGCGTACAGCTGCCCCTGAGCCATCGCCGAGCAGATCGCGATGCTGTCAGTCACCTCACCGAAAGTCGAGATCCATGCGCGACCCGGCGTGGCCGGAGGATCACTCGAGAAGTCGATGTGATGCTCGTCGTCGACTCCCACGCCCATGAAGTCGGCGCCCGCGCCGAGCGCAATGTCCCAAAGTGCCTCGTGCGAAGGTCGCTCCGCGTCGCCCGCGGAATGCACGTAAGGGTGACCGCTGGCGATCTCGAGCAGCGGCGCGTCTCGCGCGTCCGTCACATCCGCCGGGGAGAGCGCCCAGTCGAAGTTCGGGTGGTTGACGAGTGCGACACCGCCTTGGTGGCGCACCGCCCCGATGCCGTTGGATAGCGCGGCAGCCGCGCTGGCGAAATTCCCACCGGGAATGCGGCTCTTGATGCACAGACCATTGACGTGCACTTGGCGCCCTCGGCCAGTCATCGTGATCTCCTCGCCCGAGATCAGCACAAAACTTGGATCCTGAAGTGAAGCGTAGCGCGCGGGACGTGAGAGCAGGTTGTGATCGGTCAAAGCCAAGAATTGATAGCCATGAGTGCGATACCAGGCGATGGTCTGCTCTGGACTGCTCCCGCCGTCACTCAGCGTCGTGTGCGTGTGGATGTTACCCTTTTGAAAATGTGTGGCCTCGAAGGTTCGACTGAAGCGTGGCTGCACCGAGGCGTTGACCGCGGGATCCACCGCGGGCAGGACCGGCGGGTCACCGGGCGCGCCGAACCCCAGACCGCTGAGCAGGCCGAGCGCGCCGATCAGCGTGATTGAGATCCCCCTGCGATGCGTGGAAAGTGACATGTGGTTCGGTTAGCCGAGATACGGCGGCTTGGCGTTTCACTATAGCGCGAGCCGTGGCCAGCCCCAATTGCCCTGAACATCCCCAAGAAACCTGGAAGCAACGCTGACGGCAGCCCGGATGGAACTCCTGGCCCGTGCTGGAAAAGACGCCGCCTGGAGTTCCAGCCGGGCTCGGCGTTGGAATGCGAACGCATGTGGTATCGTCGAATCCGTACGCGCCGTGAACATCACGATCATTCGCAAACTCCTCGCGCCCGAGCTGCTCACTCAGATCAATGCCCGACTTGGCAACGCCAAGTGGCTCGACGGGCTCATGACGGCGGGCCCGACCGCCGCGCGGGTAAAGCGCAACCTGCAACTCGAACCCGGACCGGAAGCGCAGGAGCTCTCGGAGCTGGTCAAGAAAGCGCTGCTCGCAAACGACAAGTTCCCGCCTGTCGCGCTACCGCGCAGGATTACACCGCCGCTGATCAGCCGCTATGAGGTGGGCATGGAGTACGGCGCGCACACGGACGACGCGGTCCGCAGTCGCGACGGAATTCGAACCGACTTGGCCGCAACCCTCTTTTTATCCGAGCCGGAAAGCTACGACGGCGGAGAGCTCGTGGTGAACAACAACGCGGTCAAGCTCGCCGCCGGCGATTTGGTGTTGTATCCGGCGACGACCGTCCATCGGGTCGCGCCCGTGACGCGCGGCGTTCGCCTGGCCGCCGTGATGTGGATCCAGAGCCTCGTCCGAAGCCAAGAGCAACGCGAGGTGCTGCTCGCATTGCACGGCGCCATCGCGCGGCTCGGCGATCACCCGGTAACGGTAAGCGTCGAGGCAGTGCAACAGAATCTGTTGCGCATGTGGGCCGAGCCATGACGCGCGGCCCACGAGCGCAGCTTCAAATCAGGGACAACTGGCGTTCGGTACGCCGATCGCGCCAGCGTTGAGCCAGTTCAAGATCAGAGTCTTGTTGGTGGACGAGATCGTGCCTTGTCCCGGCGGGGGCATCAGACTGTTGGTGAGCTTGTAGATGATGGTGTCCTTCTTGTCGCTGATTTGAGCGAAGGTGACCAGGGAGACCGGCGCGCCGTTGCTTGGCGTTGCTCCGTGGCAATTGCGACAGACGCTGAAAGCATTGTCGACGTTGCCGGCGGAGCAGGTACTCGAAGCCGGCGTGAACAGCGTAGTCGCGCCACCGGAACCACCAGCTCCTGAGGTGCCGCCGGAGCCACCCTTGCCGCCTGTGCCGCCGCTGCCGGCCGAACTACCGCCGCTGCCGCCCGTGCCGCCGCTGCCGGCCGTACTGCCGCCCGTGCCGCCGCTGCCGGCCGTACTACCGCCGCTGCCGCCTGTGCCCGTGCCGCCGCTGCCGGCCTTACCAGCAGAACCTCCAGCGCCACTCGCACCAGCTCCGGAAGTGCCGCCGCTGCCGGCCTTGCCGGCGCTGCCAGCAGAACCTCCAGCGCCACTCGCACCAGCTCCGGAAGTGCCGCCGCTACCGGCTTTGCCAGCGCTCCCGCCCGAGCCGGAACTTCCGCTCATGCCAGCGGTGCCTGCTGAACCGCCAAGACCCGCGCCACCGCCGACACCTGATGTACCGCCGACCTCTGCACCGCCGACGCCTGCCGTGCCGCCGCTGCCGCCCGGTGGCGCCCCGGCTTCGCCGAATTCCTCCATGCCGGCGCTTCCCGCCTCGCTCGCTGGCTCGCCTCCGACGCTCGATGCGCCGGCCGTGCTCTTACCGCCCGCCTTGCCGGCGCTGCTCGAACCCGCGGTCTCGTCGGGATCGGGCACCCAAACCTCTTTCGTGCCGCCGCACGCTGGGGCGAGGCCTGCGGCCACGAGCACACTCAAAGCACTCAACTTAAGTAGATTTGATTTAGTCATCGCGACTCCCTTTGCGATCTGCACCGGTCGAAAGCTCCGCGTTCAAGCTCGCGGCGTCGACTGAGCATCTCAGCGTGATGCGATATGACTCGGCCCGTGTTTCTAAGATGCTTATTCGGTGTAGCGGCGAGACGCACTCAGTAACATTTCGAAAAAAGAATCACTGACAGCCTTGAGGCGCCCCGATCGCGCAGCTACCGTTTTTTCCAAGCCACTTCAATACGGTCGACTTTTGCCAAGCCGACAACGTGTACGGCGGCCATGGCATCGTGCCACTCTTGATCACGCCGTAGATGAGTGGAGCATTGGCCTTGATATCGGCGAACGTCACGTACGAAGTGCCCGCGGCTTTCACGGGCGGATCTCCATGGCAATAGCGACACACATACAGCGCACTAGACACCGCGCAGGGCAGCACCATGTCCGGCGTCGAGGGGTCATTGGCCGGATCGCACACAGGCTCGACAATCACCGGAGGCGCGCCGCCGGCCGCAGGCTCGACCGTTTCCGAGCCGGCCGCGCCCGTTTCTCGCTCAATCATCCCACCACTACCACCGAGCTCGCGAGGCAACTCCTCAGTGGCGCCAGCACCACCGTTTTCAAACTCTGATTCACCTGGCACAGATGGTGGCTGCTCGGCGGGCGGGACATCGTCGCTCATTGCAATGCTCTTGGTTCCGCCTCCGCTGCTCGACGCCGGTGGCTCAGCGTCAGGCGCGCCGCCTGCGCCCAGCTGACTGCCTGCTTCGGCCTCGAACCAGGCTGCACCACCCGCTGTTCCTCTCGAACCTGCGCCGCCGCTCGTCGTGACCGTCATCCCTTCGTGGTCGCTGGAAGAACACGCCCAAGCGAAGAGTGAGGTCACGACGAGCAGCGAAACAAGCGAGGCTGCCTGACGACGCCTCTCGTACATTCACTGCTTGCTGTTGCGGCGGCGGAACAAACCAAGCATTGCCAAGCCGAGGCCCAACAGCGCTGCACCGCGGCTCTTGCTCGCGGGCGTCGAGCTCGACACGCTGCAACCGCCGTCGTCGACCGTTTCGTAGTGACCCTTGCCGGCTGTTCCAGCCGAGCTTTCGCCGGCCTCACCGGTGCTGCCACCGACCGAGCTCGAGCCCGCCTTACCGGTGCTCGGCTTGCCCGCGGTGCCCGAGCTGGACCCGCCCGTGCTGGAGCGGCCGCCAACGCTAGTTTCGCCTGCCTCGCCGGCTTCACCGAGCTCGCCCGCGGAGCCACCGCTTGCACCGCCACTGCCGGCCATCGCACCACCCGAGCCAGCGCTCGCGCCACCTGCGCCGGCGGTAGCGCCGCCGCTACCGCCACCGTCACCGCCGCCGCTACCGCCCACACCAATCACGACTGGCGGCGGGACCGGAGTCGGCACGGTGTAAGTCAACGCCGGCGACGTGGACGTGTTGCTCGCGCGATCGGTCGCGTTGACCTTGAATGTGACAACGGTTCCTGCAACCTGAGCCGGGATCGTGGCACGGAACAAATCACCACCGTAGAACTTCCCGGTCACGGTCTTCGACGCGCCGCCAGCGATGTTGTACGTGACCGAGGTGGCCTTGATCTCTTGACCTTGCTCGTTGGTCACGTTGTCACGCAGGGCGTAGCGAATGACCGTGGGCGTCTCCGACAGCGGTGCCGGCGTCTGGACCGCACGGACGAGCGGCCCCTTGGTGTCCGGCACCGAACCACCGGCGCCGAAGTAAACCTTGTCTTCGTAGAAACCACCCTCGCCTTGGCCGGTAATCATGTCCAGCATCTTGTCGCCGTTCAAGTCCGTCAGGTCGTGCCCCAGCGTCGAATCACCGGTCGTACTGGTACCGCTAAAACCATAAGGAATGCCGTCGGCGGCGAATATGAAACGCCCCGTTCCGTCGTTCATCAACAACTTTTCGCTGCGACCGCTGGTGAGCGACGCGACGATCAAGTCGTAGTGATTGTCGTTGTTCAGATCGGCACACTTCAACGCGTTGTCGTCGGCACCGGGCTCACCGAATACGCGATTGACCGTATCGTCCGTGAACTTCCCGTGACCGTCGTTGACTAGGATCTGAGATACGTTGCCGCCCGTGCCGCCACCATACGCCCAGCTGATGTTGGTCGCCGGCTTGGTGCCAACGTTGTCGATGAGCAGGTCGAGATCGCCGTCGTCGTCGATGTCGCACACTTCTTGGTTGTAGACGTACGGGCCTTGCTTGGACGGATAGTTCGTGGTGACGGTTTGCTTGAGACCGTCAGCCGTCCACGCGACCTGGAAGTTGGTGGCGTCCGTAAAGTTCGCGTTGCCGTCGTTCAAGAAGATGCGACTGAAGCCATTTCGCATATTGATGACGATGTCGAGATCGAAATCGTTGTCGACGTCGGCAAAGTCCACGTCGATCGGTCGGACCCCCCAGTACGTGAGCGTACCTGCGGTCAGGGAGGCGGTCGCCGGCTGCGGGGGGTTGACGCCAGCAGCAGCGATGGTCGGCGGCAGTCGATTGGTCGGAGCCCAGAAACCGGGGTCTTTTTCGACCTCGGCGAGGGTAAACTTGCCCTTGCCATCGTTGGTGTAGAGGATCGCGTGTGCGACGGTGTTGGTGGAGCCCATGCCCCAATCCATCACGATCAGGTCCGGATCAGCGTCGCCGTCGAGATCGCCCATGTGACAAGATCCGGCGTGCGACATCAGCCCGTCCGGCAGGAGCGTTGCCGACTTGTCTTCGTACACCCCGGGAGTGGTCTGAATGAACAACTTATCGAGGTCGAATCCGAACGCTCCCGGTTGATAGATGTCGAGATCGCCGTCCATGTCTACGTCTGCCACCGCGATCTGCCGGTTGCGATTGTGGGCATTGTTGAACGCCGTTGGAGTCACGTTGGTCAAGACGCCCTTGTTGTTGAGATAGACTACCGATTCCTCGGCCGCGCCGACGCTGTAGTAACCGCCGCCATTCGCCATGAGGACGTCCATGTCGCCATCGCCATCGATGTCGGCAGTGGTCAACCAGCTCGTGAAGCAACCCGATTTGGTATCCTGACACGGCTGCGGCGAGGGCATCGCAGTGCCCGAATCGAGCACGAAGAACCCAATCGCCTTCGCCTCACGTGGAGCCGAAAAGGCGGCCAAGAGCCCAACCGCAAACACGCTCGAAACGCGCGCAGCCGTCTTCCAGGCGGACCCCTCAATCCTCTTTGGATCGTCTTTGAGCGCGGCGGCACCCGGTGCCAAAGACGACGAGACAGAACCAGTGACACGAGATTGCTTAACCATGATCGAGATTTTCCTAAAGATGAGAAGGGGTTTCTTCCGAAGAAACGAGACTGAAGCGCGGGGCGGGCGCGGTCACCGCACGCCCCGCACGTGACGGCTCAGGGTTTCACGTTGACCGTGAGCGGCGATCCGCTCGTGCACGTGACACTCAGCTTGTCGGACAGTGGCGCGGCCGCGGCTTTCGCGCAGAACGCGTCGTAGCTGGCGGTGTCCGGCGTGGCCGCGGGCACCGTGCTGCCGTCTTTGGGTTGAATGCCCAGCATCAAGAACTGCGGCGTAGTGATCAGCGCACCGCAGGCCCGACGCAGCGAGCCGTTCAAGTCCGGTGCCAAAGCCGCGTCGGAGGTCAACGAAGCGCCGAAGAGCCCTTCGAGCTGCGCCTTCTCCGTCGGACCCGAGATCGTAGTCTCACCCATGATGCGGTCCTTGAGCACCACGACCAGGTCCTGAAGCGTGTATTTGCCGGCGACCTTGGCCTTTTCCACCAAGCCGTCGATCACGTCCGGCGCGGTGTTGGTGACGAGCTTGTTGCAGAGAGCGAAGCGATCCTCCCAACCCAGGCGCCCTTGGAAGTCGAGGCCGCGGAAGCCGGGCCCGGCGTTCTTCAGGTAGAAGCCCGTCTCGGTCTGGAAGTTGAACTCAGCCGTGCCGCTGTTGACGCCACCAACGGTAACTGCGTTTTCGCCCCAACCGGACTCGGCCGGGAACACGGAGCCGTACGGAACGAGTGGCCAGCCAAGCGCGCCGTAGGCGGCTCGTGCCTGGGTCCGCGCGCTGATCGCTTGCACGCTGTCGCTGACGCTGTTGCCGCGATGAGTCGGGTCCGGCTCAGCCATGCGCCAGGGATCGAAGATGCGTGGAGCGTCATAGGGGTTGTTTCCGCAGCCGCTGTCCGGGGCGGCCATGTTCATGTAGGGGCTGGCAAAGATGGCCGAGAGCAGCGCCTTGTTGGAGTAACCGGACTTGATGAACGCCTCGGTGAGAGACCACAGCGTGTCGCGTTCGGCGGCATTGCGCGGGAAGTAGTTGGCGATGGTCAGCGGGGTACCGGTGACTTCTTTCCAGACCTTTTCCACGATGCTCATACTGACGAGGTAGGCGAAGGCCTTGTCGGCGTCCGCGATCTCCCCGTCGGCGTCGGCCCCGAGGCCTTCGACCTCGAGCTTGTTGAACCCGGCACGCAGCGACGATGCGACATCCCACATCGAGGTGCGGAGGCCGGCGACGTTGCCGAGCCGCGATTCGACGGCTGCCATATCGGTGGGCAGC
>Ga0247766_1000204_pt1 | contig 12787 bp, 10 predicted proteins | sample UWRJL223509R6_FD_179946 | JGI IMG/M metagenome (GOLD analysis project Ga0247766, IMG submission 179946) | Plant litter microbial communities from Arlington Agricultural Research Station in Wisconsin, United States - UWRJ-L223-509R-6 | ecosystem: Environmental > Terrestrial > Plant litter >...
CAACCCCCAGCCAGCTCTGCGGATGAAACCAAACCGCTGACAGTGGAAAGAGGGCCGCCGAAACTCGCTGGGGGCCGTCCAGCTCCCACTAGTTTTTCGTCCTTGCGCGAGTGCGTTGGCAGGCAACACGGCTCGTGGTACACGCGGCGCGGGTCATCGACCCAGTAACAGGCGCGCAGTAGCGCACCGCTACCTCCCTGACCAAGCACCCCGCAGGACTTAAGCGAACATGACGACGACAGCGAGCACGGCCGGCACCAAAGGCAAAATCACTCAGGTCATCGGACCCGTGGTGGACGTGGAATTTCCGGCGGGCAAGCTGCCGAGGATCCTCAACGCGCTGACGCTGAACAATCCTTCGATCAACGGTGAAAAGGACAACTTGGTCCTCGAAGTCGCGCAGCACCTGGGTGAAGGCGTCGTGCGCACGATCGCCATGGATGCTACCGAGGGTCTGGTTCGCGGCGCGGAAGTGACCGACACCGGTGAAGCGATTCAGATGCCGGTCGGCAAAGAAGTGCTCGGCCGCATCCTCAACGTCGTCGGTAAGCCGGTCGATGGTGGGGGTCCGGTGAACGCCACGAAGGCACGCAGCATTCACCGCGAGCCGCCGCCGTTCGTCGAGCAGAGCACGAACGTGGAAATCTTCGAGACCGGCATCAAGGTCATCGACTTGCTCGCTCCTTATCGTAAGGGCGGCAAGATCGGCCTGTTCGGCGGTGCAGGCGTCGGCAAGACCGTGCTCATCATGGAGCTCATCAACAACGTGGCCAAGGCGCACGGTGGTGTGAGCTGCTTTGCCGGCGTCGGCGAGCGTACCCGTGAAGGCAACGATTTGTACTTGGAAATGAGCGAGTCCAAGTTGGAGACCGGCGAGACCGTGCTCAGCAAGACGGCCCTCGTTTACGGCCAGATGAACGAACCCCCGGGCGCTCGTGCCCGTGTCGCCCTTTCGGCGCTGACTGCCGCCGAGTACTTCCGCGACGAAGAGGGCCAGGACGTGCTCTTGTTCGTCGACAACATCTTCCGCTTCACTCAGGCAGGCTCGGAAGTGTCCGCGCTCCTCGGTCGTATGCCGAGCGCCGTCGGTTACCAGCCCACGCTGTCGACCGAAATGGGTGGCTTGCAAGAGCGCATCACCTCCACGAAGAAGGGTTCGATCACCAGCGTGCAGGCGATCTACGTGCCCGCGGACGATCTCACCGATCCCGCGCCAGCGACCGCGTTCGCGCACTTGGACGCCACTACCGTGCTCTCGCGCGCCATTTCCGAGATGGGCATCTACCCCGCGGTCGATCCGCTCGACTCCACCAGCACCATGCTTTCGCCGCAAATCGTCGGTGACATCCACTACGGCATCGCTCGCCAGGTGCAGAAGACCCTGCAGCGCTACAAGGATCTGCAAGACATCATCGCCATCTTGGGCATGGACGAGCTCAGCGAAGACGACAAGCTGGTCGTCGCGCGCGCCCGCAAGATCCAGCGCTTCCTCTCGCAACCGTTCTTCGTTGCCGCGCAATTCACCGGTTTGACCGGCAAATTCGTGCCGCTCAAAGAGACGATCGCGGGCTTTCAAGAAATCCTCTCGGGCGCGCTCGATGATCTGCCGGAGCAGGCGTTCTACCTGGTCGGCAACGTGGATGAGGCGAAAGCCAAGGCTGCACAGCTGAAGCAGGCGGCTGCGTGATGGCAGACACGATCCATCTAGAGATCGTGACGCCGGACGGTGTGAAGCTCGCCGCCGACGTGAACGAGTTCACGGCGCCCGGCGCCGAGGGCGAATTCGGCGTGCTGCCAGGCCATGTGCCGTTGCTCACGGCGCTGGCCACCGGCATGGTCACCTATCTGGTCGGCGCAGAGAAACACACTGTGGCCATCAGCCGTGGCTACGCGGAAATTGCGGCAGACAAGGCGACGCTCCTCACCGTCAACTTCATCAAGAAAGAGGACATCGACCCGGTCGTCGTCCGTCTGGATTTGAAGGCCGCGGACGAAGCGCTCGACAAGTTCGACGGCGATCTGCAAAGCCCTGAATACACCGAGCTCTTGGCGAAGGAGTTGTGGGCCGCCACCGAGCTCGAGGTGTACGGCGATCCGCCGCCTCCACGCATGAAAATCCTGAACGAGCTCTCCTTCGGTCACCGCGAGAACTACGCGGCGCTCGGCCAGAAGGACGAGTCCGAAGCCGCCGCGACCGAGGAAAAGCCAGCCCATTGAGTGAGTGGAGCCCGAAGGCCCAGCTGCAAAGCCGCGGGCTCCGTCCCAAAAAGCACTTCGGTCAGAATTTCCTCGCCGACGAGCAGCTCGCGCAAAAGATCGCGGATCTGGTGCCGAAGGGCGCCAGCGTCGTCGAGTTGGGCGCCGGTCTCGGCGCCCTCACTCGGCCGCTTCTGACCCGCGCGGGTCACCTGGTGGCCGTCGAGCGCGACCGCGATCTGGTGCCCGCGCTCGGCGAGCTGTTCGCCGCTGAAATTGCCAGCGGGCAACTGCGGGTCGAAGAAGCCGACGCCAAGTCGATCAGCGTCAGGGAGCTGCTCCGAGACGCCCCGGAGCCGTTCGTGCTCGCGGGCAACCTGCCTTATCAAATTTCCGGGCCGCTCTTGGAAGCCGCGGTTCACACGGCGGGCGAAGTCGAACGCGTGATCTTCCTCTTGCAACTAGAAGTCGTGGATCGCCTGATGGCCAAGGCGAACAGCGAACACTACGGCGCACTGTCGGTGTTCGTGCAGGCGGCGTTCGACGTAGAACGGCCGCTGGTGATTCGTCGCGGCGCGTTCTATCCGCAACCGGAGGTCGACTCCGCAGTGGTGCTGCTCAAGCCGCGCGCTCTGCGCATCGCGGAGACCACGGCGTTCCGCGCGTTGGTTCGCGCCGGATTTCAGCAGCGCCGCAAGAAGTTACGCAACGCCTGGGAAAATGTGTGCGGCGTCGATCGCGAGACGCTCGCGGCGCGCGCGGCGCGCGCGGCGATCGATCTCGATGCACGCGGCGAAACCCTGTCCGTGTCCGATTTTGCTCGCATGGCCGCGGAGTTCGAGCGTTGAGGTGGTTCGGCTTGGCCCTCGCGCTGAGCCTGCTCGGCTGCCAGGCAAAGCCGGAGCGCGATCCACTGGTCGAACGCGCCGCATTTGGCGTGTTCTTCGGTGGTCAAATCCAGGACCGCAAAGAGCTGCCCTTCGAGCTCGATCCCGCCAAGCAGACCTGCGGCATTCGCGTCGATTTTCGAGAGGCGCTGACGCAGCCCGCGAAGGTCAGTTGGGAAATTGCGCGGCCGCTCGGCGAAAAGGCAGGCAAGCACGGCGAAAGCAGGGAACGAGTGACCGAGGTCGGTGAGGCCGCGGCACGGGTAGGGGAGCGGCGGCTCGACGTCCCCTTGCTACTTCGGCAAGGGCAGGCCCTCGGCAGCTGGCACGTGCGCGTGAAGGTCGACGAGCGCACGGTCATCGAGCGCGACGTGCTCGTGTTCGATGCGCGCGAGCGACGCTTGCGCGAGACCGACGCGGGCCGCTGAGCGCGAGCGAAGGACCTGGATGCCCAGGCGCGCGAGCGCGAGCGCGCCGCGATCGTGCGCTGCCCGCGCCTGCGCGATCAACGCAGTGAGCACCGGATCGGACGCGCCCGGTGCGGCACTGGCCAAGTCCAGATCGAAGCGCATGGGCACCCAACGCAACTCGTGACGCCGGCGTGGCTGTTGCGCGAGCGCCCGTTCGAGCGCGCCGCGGCTGGTCGGATCGGGCGTCGGAGACCAGAGGTAAATCAGGCTCGGCCGTGGCTTGGCTCGGCCAAGCTCGGCCAAGACGCGGATCAGCTCGTGATCGGTGCGCTGTCGATCGGGCTCGAGCCGCGCGGGGCAGCTCAGGCCGAACGCCAATAAATAGCGGCGCAAACTGCGCTCGCGGCGCGACGCCGACAGCACCTCGTGCGCCTCGAAGGGCGCGCGCGAGCGCAAGCGATCCGCGCGGCGCGCGATGCGCTCGAGCTCGCTCGAACGCACGCGCTCTGCCGCGTTGGGATCGAGTGGCCGCATGTGTTCGAGGACGCGCGCAGCAACGTCCGCTTCGTCCAGACCGCTGCGATCGGCGTCGACGAAGGTCGCCGTTTGGCTGAGGGCGTGCAGAATGCGCGCGGTGTGGTTCGTGCCGCGCTCCGGCTTCAGCAAGTGCAATGTGCGCGCGGCGACGACGCACAAGCCGATGCGATCACCGCGCGCGGCATGGCGAGTGACATAGGCCGAAACTTCGTCGATCGCGCGATCGAGCGGAGTGTAACCGGGGTTCCCCGCGCCGAGTTCAATCGAGGCGTCGAGCACGAACCACACGACGTCCCGCTCTTCACGCTCGTATTCGCGCACCATCAAGCGGCCGCGCTTGGCGCTGGCTTTCCAGGCGACGCGGCGCAGGGCGTCCCCTGCGCGGTGCTCGCGCAGCTCGCGCAGCTGTTCGCCGTCGCCTGCTGCGGGGCCCGGCCGACCCCGCTCTGCGCCGCGATGGCTGCGGCCACCGCGCGCTTGGTGCGCGAAGGCCTGGTACGCCCGCGGCATGACCTCGATGCCGAACGGATTGGCGAAGGTCAGCGGGACTTCATACAGGCCCGGGTTGCCTTGAACCTCCAGCGACAAGCCGTGGATCCCGAAGCGGCCGACGCGTCGGCCCACGACCCGCAGGACCACGCGCAGGCGGCCGCCCGCAGGGACCTCGCCTTGCGACGGGACGATGTCGATTGAAAGCTCGGGCGCGAACACGGCGCGCAGACCCACGAAGCGCGCGGCACGCGAATCGCGATTGCGCACCTCGGCTTCGATTTCGAGCAGCTCACCTCGGCTGGTGCGCGCGCTGCGCGCGTCACCGCGCCAAAGCATCTCGAAACCCGCGTTGCGGATCCGGTTCACGCTGAACTCGGTCACTGCGCGCGCCAGCGCGAGGCCCACGAGCAACGCGCCCGCCCAAGCGACGACTGGGCCGCTCTGCATCAGAAGCCCAGCGGCGACCGCGACTAGGGCTGCCCCTGCCAGATCGATGCTGGTGCGAGTCGGGTGGACCTGCACGGAGCGGAGAGACTATCCTACCTTCGGGTAGACTTGAACCGCTGGCTCGGCCTTTCTTTTGCGTGCTGCTTCGGGGCCCTGGCGAGCTTGAACGGCATTGGCGTCGCGCAGGCGGCCTCGCCCGGGTCGGCTGACGAGCCCGCGCAGTTCCCCGCGAGCTCCGAGCACGACGGGTACTCCAAGCTCGAGCGGAGCGTCATCGACCAAAAACTCGCCGAACGAGGGCTCAGCTCGGAGCCTGCGCCCGAAGGAAAGCTGATCGAAGCCATCGACATCGTCACGCTCGACGTGTTCGACGAGCGCGATCCGATCCCCGACTTCGTGAACGTACTGCATGCGACCAGCAGCGAGTCGGTGATTCGGCGCGAACTCTTGTTCCGGGAAGGGGAAACGTATCGCGCCTCCTTCGTCCACGAGACTGCGCGCAACTTGCGTAACCTCCAGCAGCTCTCGATTGTGCTGATCGTTCCAGTCAGGGGCAGCCGGCCTGACCGCGTACGCCTGCTGGTGATCACCAAGGACGTGTGGAGCTTGCGCCTCAACTGGGCGCTCGAGCTGTCCAACTCGCACATCACTTCATTGGTGTTGAACCCGAGCGAAGAGAACCTGTTCGGCTCGCACGCCGTCATCGGCGCCATGTTCATCATGGATCCAGCGACCTATTCGCTGGGTGGTTCCCTCGGGCACCGGCGCTTGTTCGGCACGCACCAAATGGTGACGATGGCCGCGAACGTGATCAAAAATCGCGACAGCGGCGCGAACGAAGGGTCATCTGGAGAATTTCGTTACGGTCAGCCGCTCTATTCGCTCGACACGAAGTGGTCGTGGGGCACATCGATCTCGTGGCGAAGCGACATCGCGCGCCGCTTCGTCGGGGTGAAAGTGGACACGACCGCCGGGATACCGGTGGAATACAATCGCGATCGGCTGTACGGCGGCTACGAGCTCATTCGCTCGTTCGGGCGCCGCTTCAAGTACGACGTTTCGCTCGGATTCGAGGCCGATCGACGAGTCTACAGCACGCGTGATCTGTCCGGCTATTCGCCGCTCCAAGTGCAGCGCTTCATCGACGAAGAGTTGCCGCTCTCCGACCAGCGCATCGGTCCGTTCGCGCAACTGCACGCGCATCGCACGGACTATCGCGCGCTCTTGGAGGTCGAGACCCTGGGTTTGCAGGAAGACTATCGGCGCGGGCATGATCTGCTACTCCGCCTGTACGGTGGCATCGGCGCGCTCGGTTCCACCCGCGATTTGCTGGGCTCACAAGCGTCGCTCGCGTACACGGTGCCGGTGGCTGACGGCTTCATTCGTCCGGTGCTCAGCTCGACGATCGAATGGGCGACCTTCAACCGCAATGACGCGCTGTTTCAAGCCGCGCTGCGCATCGTCTCGCCGCACTTCGGCTTTGCGCGGCTGATGATCGACGGCGAATTCTTCGATCGCTACTACAACTACCTGAATCGCCACTATGTTCTGGGGGGTGACAATCGGCTGCGCGGATACGCACCGGGCGCCTTCCCCGGCTCGACCCTAGTCGCCATCAATACCGAGCTGCGCACGACCTCGATCGACATCCTGTCGGCGCAGGTCGGCGCCGCGGCATTCTATGACGTGGGTGACGCCAAGAATCACGTCGAGAATCTGCGGCTCAAGCAAAGCGTCGGGCTGGGCGTGCGCGTGCTGTTCCCCGAGTTCGACCGAATCGTCATGCGCGCTGATTGGGGCTTTCCGCTGAGCCCCGGGTACCAGAGCTTTCCCGGCGCTTTTTTCCTGTCATTTGGCCAAGCTTTCAGCATGCCTTCAGTGCCCGTCCCGAGCGTCCTGACCGAGAAGCTGTAACCGCGTGCTATAGTTTGGGGTTTTCATGAGCGACCTGTCGCGCATTCCCCCCGAGCTTCGACGTTACGTCGTCGAACAGGACTACGCTCAGTACAACGAGATCGATCAAGCGGTGTGGCGCTTCGTCTTGCTGCAGACCTACCAGCGGCTGCAGCACACCGCGCATCCGGCGTACCGCGACGGCCTTGCTCAAACCGGCATTTCCGTAGCGCGCATCCCGCGCATTTCGGAGATGAGCGAGTGCCTGTCGCGCTTTGGTTGGAGCGCCGTGTGCGTCGACGGTTTCATTCCGCCGCGCGCGTTTCAGGAATTTCAGGCGGCCAGTATCCTACCCATCGCCGCGGACATGCGCTCGATCGATCATCTGACGTACACGCCCGCGCCGGACATCATTCACGAAGCCGCCGGCCACGCGCCGATCTTGCCGGACGCACGCTACGCCGCCTACTTGCGCGCGATCGGCGAGGTAGGAAAAAAGGCCTTCGCTTCGCCGGAAGACGCGCGGGTGTACGCGGCCATTTTCGAGCTGTCCGAGGTCAAAGAGACGCGCGGTGCTGCTGCCGAGCTGGTGCAGCGCGCCGAACGACGGCTGGAGGCTGCGCTCGCCGCAGTCACGCACGTGAGCGAAGCCAGCCGCATCTCGCGCCTGTATTGGTGGACGGCCGAGTACGGCTTGGTCGGAACGCCGAGCGAGTACCGCCTGTACGGCGCTGGTCTCTTGTCTTCACTCTGGGAGAGCCACGCCTGTCACGACCCTTCAGTACGCAAGTTGCCGCTCGCTGCGGAGTGCGTGGAGCAAGGCTACGACATCACTCGCACCCAACCGCAGCTGTTCGTGGCGCGTGATTTCGACCAGCTGTTCTCGGTACTGAGCGAGGTCGACGCGACGCTCGCGCATCATCGGGGCGGTGACGCTGCACTGACCGCCGCGCTGCGCAGTGAGGACTTGTCCTCGCTGCATTTTCGCGAGCAACGCTTCGTGAGCGGCGAGTTGTCCCACGTCGCCGGCGGTGCAACGGGCGGTCTGCTGACCTTCCGGGGACGGGTTGGCTGGGGCGAACGCGGCAAGCTCACGCACGTTTTCGAGGCTCCCGAGCACGGCTATCGCTTGCCGTTCGGTGCACTCGCCGATGACTCGGCGCTCGGTGCGCTCGGTGCGCTCGGTGGTCGCGTGCGTTTGCGCTTCGCGTGCGGCGTGCGGCTAGAAGGCGTGCTCGTGAGCTGCTCGCGGGACACTCACGGACGCCTCCTCAGCGCGCGCTTTTCGGACTATCGGCTCCAATCCGAGCGCTTCGGCATCGACGAGAGCGGCGCGGACTACCTGCTATTCCTCGCTGATGAACTGGTCACGGCCCATGCCGGCGCCCTCGATCCGACGTACCACGCCGCGACCGAGCCGACGGGCGTCAGCGTTCCGAAGCCGAGGCAGCTCGCCACGCGCGAACGCGCGCTGCTCTCACTTTACGAACGCGCGATCGACGCCTTCAGAAATCGAGCGGGCAGCGCTGCCTTGCCCGTGTTTCAAGCCATTCACTCCGAGCTCTGCGCGCGCTTTCCGGAGGAATGGCTGCTTCGCTGGAACTTGCTGGAGTGCTTGTGCAAGTGGGGTGAGACGGGGGCATTCGGCGCCGAGCTCGAACGAGAATTGCTCGCGCTCGAGCTCGAGTATGCCGAGCGCGAACCCATCGCTTCGGGGCTGCGTTACCTGGCATCCCTTGCTGGGTGAGCGTCTGAGGAGCGCAGCACTGAGCACTTTTCGGCACACCCCTGCGCACCGGATCCATCCGGAGCTGTAGCAATCGGCCTCGGAACATACGGTAATTGCTGATAATTCCTGCCCGGTTGAATCTGACTGGACGGTCAGGTGTGTTCTGTCTTAATGGCATGTGTATTCGTCTGACTGGACGGTCAGCGCGGTTTGCCGCACCTGGCTTGTCCAAGCGTTCGTTTGGCGAGGCAATCATGGATGTACTTACCGATGTTCTGGATACCGTTCGCGTGGTGGCGGCCTGCTACGGCCGCATGGAGGCGACGGCTCCCTGGGGGATCCGCATTCGCTCCGGTGAAGACGCCAAGTTTCACGTAGTGCTGGAAGGACGCGCGCGCTTGCTGCTCGACGGCGCCGACGAGCCCATCGAGTTGAACGCCGGCGACATCATCGCTTTGCCGCACGGGCACGCGCACTCGCTGCTCGACGATCCGAAAGTGATGGCCGAGCCGCTCGAGGAATTGCTGGTGTGTCGCGCACGCGGCGACGGCAACACGTTCCGCGTCGGTGGGGGCGGGGAATCAGCGACCATCGTCAGCGGCCGCTTTCGCTTCGAAGATCGCAAAAACAATCCGCTCCTGTCCGTATTACCGCCAGTCATTACCCTCAAGGGTGAGATGGGCAAGTCGGTGCGCTGGCTCGAGCCCACGCTCAAGTTCATCGCCTGCGAAGCGGCTTCGGGCCGCCCCGGATCGCAAACCGTGATTGCGCGTTTGGCGGACGTGCTGTTCATTCAAATCGTGCGCGGTCACTTGGCGAGCTTGCCAGCGAACGGCAGCGGTTGGCTGGGCGCGTTGGCGGACGCGCAAATCGGCGCGGCGCTCGGGCACATTCACCAAAACCCGGAACAAGACTGGACCGTCCAGTCTCTGGCTTCCAAAGTGGCGATGTCGCGCTCCGCGTTTGCCTCACGCTTCATGCGCTTGGTCGGCGAACCCCCGCTCTCTTACGTCACGCGCTGGCGCATGCAAAAAGCCGCCGGAATGCTACGCGAAGGCAAACAAACCCTGGCCGAAGTCGCCGCCCAAGTCGGCTACGATTCCGAAGCCGCCTTCAGCAAAGCCTTCAAACGCGCCGTCGGCTCGGCACCAGGCGCCTACCGCCGCGGCCTCCGCAACGGCGGCCTAGAAGTCGTCGCCGCCTAGCCCGCTGCCGAATCTTGTTGATGGTCACGCATCACAACGTGACCGTCAAAGCCTTCGGCGTCGCGGACGAGGGGAGAGGGGACTAACCGCCAAGCCGCGGAGGCCGCCGAGGCTCCCACGGCGTCAGAGCAACGGCGCGCGAATTTGGGGGGTATCCGAGCGAGTCGCTCGCTCGCGTTATTTTCGACTGAAGCGTCGCGCATAGTGACACCAAAAAATCTCCTCTGATCTCTGCGGCCTCTGCGGCTTGGCGGTTCAATCTCAGGGAGACGTTCAGCGCTCGATTGGGTCGTGCGCATTTCGCGCCCCGGAACGAAGTGCGCTTCGAGATGCGTTGCTGGAGCGAGCGCGCCCACTCTTCTACACAGGCCTGACTGCGCGGCGGTAGCTGACTTTTGCTAGGGCTTCTTCGACTAGGGCGTTGCGGGCGCGGGAGTCGCCTTCGAGTTCGGGGGTGAGGATCAGGCGGTGGGCGAGCACGGGAGAAGCCACGACGCGGACGTCGTCGGGTGTCACGAAGGGGCGACCGCTGAGCACGGCGTGCGATTTGGCAGCGCGCAGCAGGCCGAGCGAGGCGCGGGGCGACGCGCCGAGCACGACGCGCGGATGGTTGCGCGTGTAGTGGGCGAGGGCGACTGCGTATTCGAACAAATCTTCTTCCACATGCACGCGCGCGGCGATTGATTGCAGCTGCAAAACGTCCGCGACGGATAGCACCACGAATGGATCGGGCGCGATGATGCCGTGCGAACGGAGCATCTGCACTTCGTCGCGTTCGCTTGGGTAGCCCATCGGGACGCGCACCAAAAAGCGGTCGATTTGAGCTTCGGGCAGGGGATAAGTGCCCTCCAGATCGACCGGATTCTGCGTCGCCAGCACGAAGAACGGATCGGGCAGCTCGAAGCGATCTCCCTCGATCGTCACTTGTCGCTCTTGCATGGCTTCCAGCAACGCAGACTGAGTTTTGGCCGGGGCGCGGTTGATCTCGTCGGCCAAGAGCACGTTGGCGAAGATCGGCCCGGCGCGCAGCGAGAAGGTCCCGTCCTTGGGATTGAGCACGTAGGTGCCGGTGATGTCGGCCGGCAACAAGTCGGGCGTGAACTGCACGCGGCGAATCGAGCAGCCGAGCGTGATGGCGAAGGCCTTGACCAAGGTCGTCTTGGCGATCCCGGGCACGCCTTCGAGCAGCACGTGCCCGCGCGAGAGCAGCGCGACGATCATCAGATCGATCGAGTTCGTGTCGCCGATGTAAACGCGACCCACCTGTCGCCGGACTTCGGCGAGTCGCTCGCGCGCAGCTTCGATCTCAGTGACGTTCAACGCCTGCATGCTCAGATCCGGGAACGTTGCTCGATTTCGTCGAGGATCTCCATCACCTTTCGAGACAAGGCAGACAAGCGATCCTTGTCCAATCTCGAGCGTTTGCGCGCGAGGATCGGCGCTTGGCCCTCGCCCAGGGCCCGAAAAAGCTGGCTGATCTCCTGCACGCGCGCGGCATCGAACAGCTGTTTTTTGGCCAATTCTGCGACGATTTGCTCGGGTGACGCGAGCCGCGACAGGTCGAGGCGCTGGGTCAACGCTTCGGCCAGCGCGGAGCGCAGCTCGAGTAGCACCAGCGCGGGATCGGTCGTCGGTGCCGATAGGACGGCCGCACGGCCGGCGAGCCCGCCCTGTGCGACCAGCAGCGGTGCGAGCGCGTAGCGTGGGACCGAACGTCGATAGCGTCGCGAGCTGTAGTTGAGCGCCCAAGCCAGGGCGCCCGTGCCGGCCAACGCAGCGAGCGCTAGTGAGAGCGTACCCGGGAAGCCATTTTTTTCGAGCTCGCTCGCGAACTCCGACAGCGTCTCCGACAGGTTCGAGAGTTCGGACAGCGCGCCGCGCGACCCGCCGAAATGACCCTTCTGGCCGAAGTCGTTGGCGAGCACGTACAGTTTGCCTCCGCGGCTGACCCCTGCGTCGTTCTCCGCCAAGTACTTGAGCAGCCCGATCGCGAACGCGCGATTGCCGGGATAGCGCAGCATCTCGTTGATCACGACGGATGGGTCGCCCATCGCGAACAAGCGCCCGCTTTTGGCGATGATGCCGGTCACTGCCAGCGTCGCATCGGGCTCACCAGTTGCCGGAATTTTCAGGACCTGGGTCAGGTTTGGGTGTACCAGCGCGGTTGGGTGATTCGTGACCACGCGATCGACCCCGCTCACGACGGGATGTCGGTTCTGTTCCTGACCCGCGACTTGTTCGACCGCGGGTACCGCGATCGCGAGCCTCGGATTGTCGCGCAAAGATTGGGCGGGGGTGCGCGGCGCTTCCACGCGGTGGATCTGAAAGCGCGCCAGGAAGTGCGCGGCCTCGCCCCGGTCGTCGAGCACGGCCATGCGCCCACCGGCGCGTAGGAACGCGGACAGCTCGTTGTAGTCGAGCTCTCGTTCCGGATGCAGGATCAAGAGGGCGTCGTCCTTGCCGAGCTGCTCGAAGTCGGCCGTCGCCAGGACCTGGACCTTGCCTTTGCCGAGCTCCTGTTGGGCGAGCGCATACAGTTCGCTGGTTCCCTCCCAACTGGTGTCGGCGACGTCAAAGCCTTTGCCCCAGGCTGAGCCGGCCAGGGCCTGAAGGGCGACCATGAGTGCAGCTCCAGCCGAAATTGGGAGCCAATGCCGTGGCGAAGTCGGTCCGCCCGGCGGCCGATTGTGCTGGCTGGGTGCTAACGAAGTCACCATCTGGCCGTACCTTAGCCGTGAACGCAGTGAAGGTAGCCACCTGGCGCTGCGCATCGCATCATCCGGCGTTTTTTCTGGTGTTTCCAAACCGGCTTCCCCAATGCCCGCACACGGCCCGACACACGGGTCGGGCAACCTCCCCCGAGCACCGACTGAAAACCTCAACTTTCACTTGAACTTGGATCCGAGCGTGAGGCTTGACCGATGTCTAGGGGTGGCTAAAGTTCAAGAGTATTCCCGGCGCAAGCCCTGACAGAAAGCGAGGACTCGAGAT
>Ga0247766_1000205_pt1 | contig 12786 bp, 13 predicted proteins | sample UWRJL223509R6_FD_179946 | JGI IMG/M metagenome (GOLD analysis project Ga0247766, IMG submission 179946) | Plant litter microbial communities from Arlington Agricultural Research Station in Wisconsin, United States - UWRJ-L223-509R-6 | ecosystem: Environmental > Terrestrial > Plant litter >...
CGCCTTGAGATAGGCTGTCTGATAAGTGATCAGCGCGTACGCAGCCGAGTGACTCTTGTTGAAGCCGTACGAAGCAAAGCCTTCGATCTCGGTGAAGATGGCGGTCGATTGTTCGACGCTCACGCCGCGCGCGAGTGCACCGTCGGTGAAGGCCTTGAGCTGCTTCTGCATCTCTTCGGCCTTCTTTTTGCCCATCGCGCGCCGAAGTAAATCTGCGCCGCCGAGCGAGAAGCCCGCCAGTTGCTGGGCGATTTGCATCACCTGCTCTTGGTAGACGGGCACGCCATAGGTCGGCGCCAGCACGTCGTCGATCAACGGATGCAGTTTGCGGATCGCCTTCTTCCCGTGCTTGCTGGCGATGAAGTCGTCGATCATGCCGGTGCCGAGCGGTCCCGGGCGATAGAGCGCCACGGCAGCGACGATGTCTTCGAAGCAGTCGGGTTTCAGCCCGCGCAAGAGCTGCTGCATGCCGCTCGATTCGAGTTGGAACACGCCGGTGGTTTCACCGCTGGCAATCAGCGCGTACGACTCGCGATCGTCGAGCGCGATCTTCGACAGCGAGAGTGGTTTGCCTTTGCGATCGGGCCGCGCGTTGACCAGCTTCTCGGCGATGTCGATCACCGTCAGGGTTTTGAGGCCTAAAAAGTCGAATTTGACGAGACCCGCAGCTTCGACGTCGTCTTTGTCGTACTGCGTGACGATCGTTTCGTCGCTCTTGAAACACGGGACGTGATCGGAGAGCGGGCCCTCGCTGATCACCACGCCGGCCGCGTGCATCCCCGCGTGACGGGTCAGCCCCTCCAGCTTTTTGGCCTGTTTCACCAACTCGGCAATGCGCGGGTCGCTGTCGTGCAGGGCCTTGAGCTTGGGCTCGACCTCCAGCGCTTCTTCGATCGTGTAGGTTTTGCCTTGGCCCTTGTCGGGCACGAGGCTCGCGATGCGTTGCGCCTCGGGCGCGGGCATGCCCATCGCGCGCGCCACGTCCTTGATCACGCTACGCGCCTTCAGATTTTGAAAGGTCGCGATCTGACCGACGCTCTGCTCGCCGTAGCGCTGCGAGACGTATTTGATCACCTCGTCGCGCCGCGCCATGCAGAAATCGACGTCGAAGTCGGGCATGCTGACGCGCTCGGGGTTCAAGAAGCGCTCGAACAGCAAGTTGTAGGGCAGCGGGTCTATGTCCGTGATCCCGAGCGAATAAGCGACGATCGAACCCGCGCCGGAGCCACGGCCGGGGCCCACGGGGATCCCGCGGTCCTTCGCCTCGCGGATGAAGTCCCACACGATCAAGAAGTACCCCGGGTACTTCATGCTCACGATCACATCGAGTTCGCGCTGCAGCCGTTGCTGGTACATCGCGACATCGACGACCTTACCCAAGGCCTCGAACTCCTTGAGTCGTCGCTCGAGGCCTTCCTGCGAGACGTGTCGGAAATAGCCGTCCAGATCGTAGCCCTCGGGCACTTTGAAGTGCGGCAGCATGGGCTGGCCCAAGTCCAGCTTCAGGCCCGAGCACATCTCGGTCACGAGCAAGGTATTGTCGATGGCCTGAGGTAGCGCCGAGAAGGTCGAGATCATCTCCTCCTGGCTCTTCAGGTACATCTCGAAGCTGCCGTGATGCAGCGGCTCGGCTTCGGCGAAAGTCCGACCTTGGCGCACGCACTCGAGGTAGATCTGTGCCTGCCCGTCCTCCTTGTTCATGAAGTGGACGTCGTTGCTCGCCACGAGCGGCAAGTTCAAACGCGCCGCCGCCTTGACCAGCGTGTCGTTGACCACGCCTTGTTCCGGAAAGCCGTGATCCTGAAGTTCGACGAAGACATGTCCGGGGTCGAACATGTCGCGCAACTCGCCGAGGATCGTCTCGCCGCTGTCCGGGCCGTATTCTAGAATGCGTTGCGCCGCGACTCCGCCCAAGCAGCCGCTGAGCGCGATGATGCCTTTGCTGTTTTCGGCGATCTGCTGAGTGGTAATCGCGGAGCCGTGCGGGCTCGCCGAGCGCAAGTGGCCCTCGGAGACCAGACCGATCAGATTCTTGTAGCCCTCCTTCGTGGCGGCCAAGAGCACCAGGTGGTCGAATGCCGCTGAGGCGTCCTTGCGCACCACGTTCACCTCACAGCCGAGGATGGGTGTAAGGCCTTGGGCACGCGCCGCGTTGTAGTGACGAATGGCGCCGTACATGTTGGCGTGATCCGTCAGCGCGATCGCGCGCATGTTCTGTGCCTTGGCTCGCTTCGCCAACGAGTCGAGCTTCACCGCGCTCGTCAAGAACGAGTACTGAGAGTGAACGTGTAAATGAACGAACTCGCGCGCCACGAACCCGTGGCTTACCACGGCCATCGAGAGCTCCGCTCGCGCCCCGCTGAAGGTTCTTCCTTCGGGGATCACGAAGCGGGTAATTCAGCGGCGCTCGCCTCTGTTTTGGAGCCCGACCCCAAAAACAGGCGCTCGGGGCCGGCCACGGGGCCGCCCGGGGAGACATCGCACATCGAAACATTCTGGGTTGAACAGAACCGGGGGCTGGTTCGTCTATCGCCCAGGTTTGCGGCTTGCTTGGGGCACGCGCTTGCGTGTCGCCGGGGACTTGGACTACCGGTTTTGCCCATAGTCAGGGGACCGCACGCGCTCGGCGCACGACAAATACCTAGAGTCTGTGGAGGAATTTGAAATATGTTTGGTAAATCTGCGTTCGTGATTGCTGTCGCTAGCGCCTTGGTGGTGCCGGTGATCAATGGCTGCCAAGCCTCGTTCCATGCGGGTTCCGAGCCGGCAGCCGCACCGACGCCCACCCCCGCGCCGCCTCCGCCTCCGCCTCCGCCGCCTCCCGCGGAGACCGCAGCGCCTGCTCCGGCACCCACGCCCGCGCCAGCACCCGCCGTCGTCGTCAAGGGCGACAGCGTGCAGATCCCGGGTCAAATCGAGTTCGACACCGGCAAGGCCACGTTCAAGGCCGGGGGCGGCAGTGACGCCGTCGTCGATCAACTCAAGATCTTCCTCGATCAGAACCCCAAGATCACGAAGCTTCGCGTCGAAGGCCACACCGACAACGTGGGCACCCCTGATGCGAACGTGACCCTGTCGGGTCAGCGCGCGCTCACGGTCAAGAACGCCGCCATCGCCAAGGGCGTAAAGAAAGAGCGCTTGCTGGCAGTCGGCTTCGGCCAAAATAAGCCGATTGGCGACAACACCACGGAAGAAGGCAAAGCCAAGAATCGTCGCACCGAGTTCCGCATCGCCGAAATCGGCGGTAAGAAATACTTGGGCCTCGATCCCACCGGCGGCGGCAAAGTTTTCGAATGAGACGAGAGCGCTGAGCGACCGCGCTCGGCATGAAACCACGAACGTGCGGCCGGGTGCTTCCTGGCCGCACGTGTTTTGTGGCCACGAGCCGTGCTATGGCAGGGAGAAAATGCCCGTTCGGATCAGCCAGATTGCTTCGCTTTCCCTCGCCGCGTTTGCCCTTGCCTGCAACAGCACCCCCGCTGACCTGCGACCGTGGAAAGCCAGCGATCACGATCACACGGTGAATCCGAACGAAGACCAAGTGCAAGTGACGGATGCCGGCTCCGAAGCGGCAAACCACGGACTCGACGACATCACGATCGTCGCTTGGCAGCAGAACTGCACGACCTGCCACGGCGCACTCGGTCGCGGTGACGGCCCGCAGGGCCAACTCCTTCACGCTTCCGATTTGTCGCGTCCTGATTGGCAAGCGTCGGTCACCGACGAAGTGATCGCGGCAACCATCCGCCAGGGGCGCGGGCGCATGCCGAGCTTCAACCTGCCCGACGCGACGATCGCGCGTTTGGTCTCGCTGATCCGGATGCTGGATGTGAATCAAATGCAGCAGCGCGCCGCCGCAGCAGCCAGCGGAGCGCCGACAACGAAAGCCGCGCCCGCGCACGCCCCAGCCGGGTCTGCCAACGCAGCCTCGGCCCCGAAGCGGGTCGGACGTTGATTCAACGCGGGTTCGCTCGCGGTAGCTCCGCACGGCGGCTCGCAGCGCGCGGCGCCGTCGTGCTCGGCGCGGTGTTGGTCGGCGGTCAGCTCATGCGCGCGGCACCTCGCGAACAAACTCTCATTTTCCCGGTGGGCTCGACGTTCCCGAATGCCAGTCGCTTTGCAGCATCATGGAAGCAGGCGGGCGACGACGAACCGCGCGGCGGCATGAGCCTCACCTTCGATCAGCCCCCTCCCTTGCAGATCCGCCAGCGCGCCAAGCTGCCCGACGGCGACTACATCGTCTCCATCGATATCCTGGAGCGCCAAGCAAGCCCTGTAAAAGGAGCGCAGACCGGCGGCGAAACCGGCGAAACGGGACAGCCGCCGGGAAATGCCACGCAAGCCGGCGAAACTGCAGGTAGTCGCGAAGGACTACAGACAATCATCGAACGCCGCGTTAGCCTGGTAGGCGGTGAGGCGCTGATTGCACTCGCCGTCGTTCCTCGCGAGCCGAGCGTTTCTGAGTGACTCATCCCGTCCCTTCCTCTGAAATCGCCACGCGCGCGCAACCGCTCGCTGGCGGACAAACCGACGAGCTGCTCTTGGTCGTCGTGTCGGGTAGCGCTCGCGGCAAGCGAGTGAAGCTCGGCGAACGACTCACGGTCGGCAAGGCCCCCGACAACGATTTGGTGTTGCCGGACGACACCGTTTCACGCCACCACTGCGAGCTCGAGCGCACCGCACGCGGCATCGTCGTGCGTGATTTGGGTTCGACCAACCACACCCGCGTCGGCCGCACCGCGGTGCGTGAGGCGGTGATCGAGTCTGGCTCGACGATCGTGGTGGGCAGTGTGGAGCTTTTGCTGCGCGGCGAGCCCAATCGCACTCAGGTGCTGCCGAGTGAGGCCACCAGCTTCGGCGAAGCGCTCGGCACCAGCCTGTCGATGCGTCAGATCTTCGGCGTGCTCGAGCGCATCGCACCAACGGACGCCTCGGTGTTGCTCGAAGGCGAAACCGGCACCGGCAAAGACGTGCTGGCGCGCTCCATTCATCAGATGAGCGCCCGCAAAGACCAGTCCTTCGTGGTCGTGGATTGCGGCGCGGTCAGCTACAACCTGATCGAGAGCGAGCTGTTCGGGCACGAACGCGGAGCGTTCACCGGCGCGGTCGCGGCTCGTCAGGGTGCGTTCGAAATCGCCGGCCGCGGCACGGTATTTTTGGATGAAGTCGGCGAGCTGCCACTCGATGTTCAGCCAAAGTTACTGCGTGTTCTGGAATCTGGTGAGTTTCGGCGCGTCGGCGGCAACAAGCCCCTGCACGCCGAAGCGCGCATCGTCGCGGCCACCAAACGCAACCTGAAAGAAGAGGTCGAGCGCGGCAAATTCCGGGAGGATCTGTACTTCCGCTTGTCAGTGGTGCCGATCACCGTTCCGCCACTCCGCACTCGTCGTGAAGACGTGCCCGCGCTGGTCGATCAGTTTTTGGACCTGGCGCGCAAGCGAGATCCGAGCGCTTCCGCGATTTCGCTCACGCGCGAGACCGTGAGTGCCCTGGCCGCGCACGATTGGCCGGGCAACGTGCGAGAGCTGCGCAACGTGCTCGATCGCGCGATTTACATCGCGGCTGCCGGCGGCGAACGCGAGATCCGCTTGGTCGATTTGCCGGTGTCGCCGGGTTCGATTTCGGGCGCGCCGCCCTCCGCGGCCAACGCTGGTTATCCCGCCTTCGACGCGGACAAGAGCTACCGCGAGATCCGTTCCGATTTCGAGTCCGAGTTCGAGCGTCGCTACGTCGCCTGGCTGCTCGATCGTCACAGCGGCAACATCAGCGCCGCCGCGCGCGAAGCCAAGATGGATCGCAAACACTTGTATGATCTGGCGCGCAAGCGTGGCTTGCGCGGCGATCGCTGAGAGCCGGTCTCAGAACCCCGGACCGAGCCCGCGCCGCCGTTGAAGAGGCGCGAGCAGACCAAGGCGCGGCGACGAGGCGTACCCGTAGGGTACGTTGAGGAGCCGCAACGCAGGGCTGCGAAGCGAATCTGAAGGCGAGCGACGGGAGGGGTTTTGAGACCGGCTCTTCGCTAGAACTCGCCGCGCAGGCCGAGTGACCAGAGCAGCGCGAGCGTGTCGTCGGGCGCGCGACCACCGAGGGTGAAATCGCGCAAATTGGTCTTCAATAGGTCGAAGCTCACAGCGCCCGAAAGGCTCAAAAATAGCCCGAGGACGCGCTGGCCGGGTCGGCCCTCACGGGTCACCAGCGCGCGAGCGCCGAGCAAGTAGCTCGACAGCGGGGACAGCTCGCGATCACCACTCCAATACTGACCGCGAGGTCCGGTCGCGGGCTCCCCGCCGGTGTAGTCGTCACTCCAAAACAGCGCTTTGGTCTGCGTGTAATAGCGCGCACGCACCAGCACGCGCAGCCATGGCAACATGTAGCGTTCGGCGTCGAGCTCGTAGGTTTGGCCGAAGATGTCCCAGGTGTCGCGGTACAAGCGCGCGCCGGCCGAGAAGGCGGTCTGGAAGCTGCGCAGGTAGTACTTGCCGCGCAGCCCGATCGCGCCGCGCGCGCGATTTTCCGGGTGATTTTCCAATGCTTGGTCGCCCGCTGACGCGATCACCACTGACCGGTACGGATTACCGAGGAAGCCGTTTTGGAGCGACGCGCTGAGCACCATTTGCGTGGCAAACACCGGTGTCCAGGTTTGGGTCCAGCCGACCTGGAAGTTGTTCAGGCTGATCTCGCGCGACGCGCGCTTCTTGTCGTTGCTGAAGCAACCCTGGGAATTGTCCAGCGCGAGCCGACCGGAGGGCGCATCACTCGCAGCGAATGCCGTGGTGCACACCTGGTCGAAGCCGCGCCCGTACGACAGCTCGATTTGGGTATTTTTCTGCAGAAAATCCGTGCCCGCAGACACGGCGAAAGCGTTCGAACGGTAGTCGTGCTCCGTGCCGTACGTGTAGCTGCCGCTGAGGTGCGTTGTCGCGCGCGTGACGGTGAAGCCGCCCGTGAGGGCGTGACGCGTGTCCGAGAAATGGGTGGCCGAGGTGACGATGTCGACGTTGCTCAGCCGACCGCCCTTCACCGACTCGCTGGCGCCCGACACGATGTCGGCCTCATAACCCCCTTGCACGGTGAGCCAATTGAGGGGCTTGACCGCGAGCACCGCGCTCGGATTCACCACTGTCAGTCCGCTGCGCTTGGACGGTTCGACGAACAACGACGAGTTCACATCGAGCGTAGCGACTTGCGCGCGTGCAGACGTTGCCGCGAGCGTGACGGATAGTCCAAGCAGCGCCCCCGACCAGCGCCGTACGCAGCCCAGTGCCCCCACGCGGGGCATCGTCCGTGAAAGCATCGAGCCGAGCACCTTCAATTACAGCCGCAGCCGCCTCCGCGCACCGAGCCGCCACCCGTGGAACCTTCGCGATTGTCCAAAACGTGCTCCAGCGCCGCTCGATCCGCCGACTTTTCGTCGAACTGCATCGTCGGATCGGCCAAGATCGCGCGTTGCTCCGGCCGCACCGTGGCGCAACCCGCGCTGGCGAGCAGCAGCAGAGCTCCGAGCCCGCCCGCCAAAGCCCTTCGTACGACGCTGATTTGGAGCTGTTTCATCGGCGATTGATCCTCAAAAATAGGTTCCTAGGCCAGCGATGTAGGTCTGCACGTTTTGATAGGCGTCTTCCGTGTACAGCACCATGTTCGAGGCCTCGAGCCGCAACAACACGCGAAAGCGCAGCGAGACGAGCAAGCCGCCGCCGGCGCGCGCCTGAAACCAATTGCGATCGGTACGCACGCCCTGTTCGTCTTTGGGCGTTTCATGCATGCCACCGAAGCCGATCGTGACGAACGGCGCGATCGCCCAATCGGGCGCGAGGTTCAGCGTGCCGGCCAGGCCGTAGACCACTCGCCGGCTGTCGGTCTTCAGCGACAAGCCGATGAACGGCTCGAACGCGATGGCGGGCGCGAGCACGTAGGCCGGCTTCAGCTCGACGTAGCCATCACGATCGTACACGCCGCCCATTAGCGCAAAGCCCGCGTGTGCCTCTTGCAGCGCGGGGGGCGCGAAGAAGCCAGGCTTGGATGGCGCGTCTGCGGCATCTTCACTGACCGCGACGGCTTCGACGGTGTCGCCGAGGACGTACACCGTGCGCCCATCCGCCATCAGCACTTGCAGCCAAAAGCCGCTTGTCTCGCGAGTCTGAATCAGGAACGTTTCGCCGCGGTGCGCGCGATAGATCACTCGATGTGACACGCCCGGGCCCGCGCGGAGTTCGGTCTCGGCCACGATCACCCGCGCAAAAGCGTCTTCTTCCTCGGCAGCACGGGCAGCCGCGGGAGCCAGCACGGCGGCGCAGAAGATGACTTTGGCTAGCGCTCTCATTGATTCGAGAAAACGGTGGCCCACTGCCGAATCGCGTTTGCGTCCATCGAGTTGAGCTCGAAGATCTTGCGCGGGTGGAACTGGTTTAGCGTGGGTCGCTGCAAGAGCGGCGCGAGATCTGGGTCACGCTTCATGCGCGCTTGGGAGGTTTGATAGTTGTGCTGGGCCGAATCGGGAATGACGTTGGTTCCAGGCAACACGCCACCGCCGCAAGTATCGCCGACGCGCGGCATGTAGTCGGTCAAGCGGTACGCCGTCGCGCTGAAGTGACAAGCGCCTTGAGTGTCCCCTTTGCTCGCGTCGCCGGTTCCACAACCGTTCGCGAACAGAACCGGTTCGACCTTGCAGTAAAAGTAATTCTGGTCGAACACCACGTCGGCGACCGCGAAATCAGGCCCCGGGTCGATGGTGGTCGGGAGGAATCCTTGGTCGCCGCAGCCCGTTAGAAGCGAAGCTGTTACAAGGCCGAGGAGTGCGGGCGCTCGCCCGATCACCCGACTGAGACGACATTCCACATGTCGCACGCTAACAAAACTCGTACACGCACGGGCGTGCGATCCCCCTGGCCGCTGAGTCGGCCCGCATTTAGGGAGGCTTCACACCCACATAAATAACCCCTTGAGTCGGAAAGGCTTGAACGCGGAGCGCTGGCCCGGTAACAGTTTGCCCCTTGCGCGGCGCCTGTGGCACGCTCACCTACATCAACTTACCTTCTTGTCCTCGCAGTCGTAGTCGATCGTGTGCTCGAGCTCTTAACTCGAGTCCCAATCCCCCGCTTCAATAAACGCGCCCCGCGCCTTTCCGTCGGAGACCCGAGAATGAAGTTGAATCCGTGGTACGTCGTCGCCCCGTTGCCGGTCGCACTAATGGCCGCTAACGGCCCATTTGGCGCGCAGCTCGCAGTGCTGGGAGTCACGATTGGCATCTTTTTCGGCACCTTGGCTTTGGGTCGCCCGACGCCGGGCAACGCCACCACGACGAACCACTGACTCAGTCGGACAGCGAACCGCCGCGCTCGGGCACGGGTGAACGCCCCCTCCGCCTGAAGCGCATCGAAGATCTCTCGTTGCATGACGTCGAGGCTTTGCGACTCATTCTGAGCGGCAGCTCCGTCATCGACTGGCATCGACTGAATCTACCGAGCCCCGAGGCCGCGCGGCGCTTCCTCGAAAATCACGAACTGCGGCTCGAAGTCCCTGGCGACCGCGCCTTCATCGAACACGTGAAGAAGGACGCCGTGAGTTACCTCAGGCGTCACTTCAAGTTTGCGATCCCAAAACCGGTAGAAGCCGCCGGAATCGAGGAGCTCATGCTGCTCGCCTCCGGCAAAGGCCACCGCCAACTGTGCGCCTGTACGATCTTGAAGACCGTGCAGATCATCAATCACATGGCGGGCCGGGAGCTCTTGTTTCGCTTACCAGTGAGCGATCGTGATCTGTTTCATTTGGTCGAAGAGAAGGTGTACCGCGTCGTCGGCACGATGCTCAGCGAGGGTTTCCCGATCACCGAGTTCATCGGCGGGCGTAAAAACCTCGACTCCACGTACACCAAGCTGCTTTCGAAGCCAGAGGCGACCGCTGCGGCTCTCTACGACAAGCTGCGTTTTCGGATCGTGACTCGAACTCCAGAGCACGTGCTCCCGGTCCTACATTATCTGACCGAGCAGCTCTTCCCGTTCAATTATGTCGTGCCGAAACAGAGCACGAATACGATTTTTCACTTCCGCAGCTATTGTGATCAGAGTCCGCACCTGGCGAGAATGGTCAAGGATTTCCAAGGTCCGGTGGATGACTCGCTGCTGCCAACCGACAATCGCTTTAGCGCACCCACTTATCGGGTGATCCAGTTCGTGACCGACGTTCCGGTTCGCGTACCGCCGCATTTGATGGAGCTTGCGCCCCCCGGCTCGGAAAACCTCGGGCCAATCGTATACATGCTGTGCGAGTTTCAAGTGCTGGATGCCGAGAGCGAAGCCGCCAACGAAACCGGCGAGGCCAGCCACGACGCGTACAAGCAGCGCCAACGCCAGGCGGTATTTCGCCGGCTGCGCCGCGGCTCGCGCGTGGCCGCAAAGTCCTGACAAGCAGCCTTCAGGCGGCAAATTCGATGATCACGCCCCGCTGAGCCTGCCAGGTTGCGGCAAGGCCGGCGCGGGCGGCTCAAAATTCGACGTGCTGACCCGCAATTGAGCCGAAAGCGGCTGAGCTCCCGCGAAAAATGCGATAGGAGGGGCGCATGCGGCTTCACAGCGCGAAGGTGCCCCAGATTGCGGGCGAAATGGTCGGTGCGCTCGTTTCGGGGGGCGACATCGAGAGCGAGTCTCCCAAGGAGGTCAGCCTCGACATCGCGTCGGTGCTCAACCAATACATTCGAGACGAGCAAGAAGTCAGCTCACAAGCCAAGGATATGTTGGCGGCTCGTGGGCTACCCCAAACGGAATACAACCGCATCCGCAAGCTGGTCGCCGAAGAGCGCAAGATCAAGCTCGGTGAAGACGCGATCGACTACCTGCTCGATCAGCTGGTCGAAATGCTGATGCACTCCGCGAACGTGGACGAGATCTTCGCCGAAGACTTCGTGCTTCGCCGCAAGATGCGCGACCCGCTCCGTCGCCAGTTCGCCGAGGATGAAGAGATCGAGCAGCAGATCCGCGGTCAGCTGAAGCACGTACAAGAAGGCAGCGCGGTCTGGGAAGTCGAGTACCGACGCATGACCGAGGAAATCAAGCGTCGTAAGGGATTGTAAGATCTCGTGCGAAGCATGACGGGGTTCGGCGTCGGCGAGGCGCCGCTCGGCGACGGGCGGGTGACCGTCGAGCTTCGCGCGCTGAATCATCGCTTTCTCGACGTGCGGGTGCGCTTGCCGGAGGAGCTCACCGAACAGAGCTTTTTCATCGAACAGCTGGCGCGCGAGAGCCTGGCGCGCGGTCGCTTCGACATTGGGGTGCGCCTGGAGGGAGCCGCGCTCCCGCCGCCCCTGTTTTCCATCGACCGCGCGCGGGCCCTCTACCGAGGCTTGTGCCAACTGCGCGACGAGCTCGCCCCCGGTACTGATTTGCCGATCACGGCGCTCACCGGCATGCCTGATCTGGTCACGACTCCGACCAGCGCAGATTCGGAGGGAGCCCGCGCCGCGCTCAAGGAGGCGTTCGAAGCAGCGCTCGCCCGGCTCGACGAGATGCGCGCCCAGGAAGGGTTAGCCCTCTCACGCGAGCTCCACGCGCGCCTCGACTCAGCACGCCGTTTGCGAGTGACGATCTCCGCTCGTGGCGGAGAAATGTTGGATGGCTACCGTGCCCGGCTGCGCGAGCGGCTGGAACGACTGCTTGCCGAGTCCGGAGTCCAGCTGGACCCGAACCGCCTAGAGGCGGAAATGGTGATTTTGGCCGATCGCAGCGACGTGACCGAGGAGCTCGTGCGTTTGGAGTCGCATTTCGAGCAATTCGCGCAGCTGCTCGCCGCGGACGGCCCGGTGGGCCGTCGACTCGACTTTCTGCTGCAGGAAATCGGGCGAGAGTCGAATACCATTGGCGCGAAGAGCCAAGATGCGAAAATCTCCCATTTGGTCGTGGAGATGAAGGCAGAACTCGAGCGCATTCGCGAACAGGTCCAGAATGTGGAGTGATGAGCCCCTACCGCTGATCGTGTCCTCTCCCTCGGGCGCAGGCAAGACCACGCTCACGGCGCGTCTGCTCAAGGAGATCCCCGAGCTGCGTTTCAGCGTGTCGCACACCACGCGCAAGCCACGACAGAACGAGCAGGACGGACGCGAATACCATTTCGTCGATCGCCAGCAGTTTCTGCGTTTGATCGAGCAGGGTGCGTTTTTGGAGTGGGCCGAGGTGCACGGCAACTTGTACGGCACCGGCAAGGCCGAGCTCGAGCGCGGCGTGCGCCCACGCGGAATCATCTTCGACATCGACCACCAGGGCGCGCGTCAGATCAAAAGCGCCGCACCTGACGCCGTAGCGGTGTTCATCTTGCCGCCGAGCATGGCCATCCTCGAGCAGCGCCTGCGCGGTCGGGCAAGCGAGGACGAAGACACCGTGCAGCGGCGCTTCGGCGTCGCTCTGCGCGAGATCGAGCACTATGGGCTGTTCGACTACGTGCTCGTGAATGAAGAGCTGGAAGAAGCGACCAAGCAACTCGTGTCCATTTTTCGCGCCGAAGAGTGCCGGCGTCATCGCGCCGCGCGGCACGCCGAACGGCTGTTGGCCGAAGGCCGTGGCTTCGGAGGCTCAAAACCTCCTTCGATTACCTAAATAGAAAGCAGCAGCATGATGATCAACAAACCTCGTGAGCAAGCAGCCCCGGTTCTCATCGTCGGATCGATGGCCTTCGATGACCTGGATTTGCCCAGCGGAAGCGAGAAGGACGTTGTCGGCGGTTCCGCAACTTACGCCGCCTATTCCGCTGCGCTCTTCGCCCCCGTGCAAATCGTCGCCGTCGTCGGCTCCGACTTTCCCC
>Ga0247766_1000206_pt1 | contig 12756 bp, 11 predicted proteins | sample UWRJL223509R6_FD_179946 | JGI IMG/M metagenome (GOLD analysis project Ga0247766, IMG submission 179946) | Plant litter microbial communities from Arlington Agricultural Research Station in Wisconsin, United States - UWRJ-L223-509R-6 | ecosystem: Environmental > Terrestrial > Plant litter >...
GTCGGTGATGTTTCGGGCGAGCTCGAGCTGAAGGTTCAGGGCAGTGAGGTGGTGGCCGAGCGCGTCGTGAAGCTCACGTGCAATGCGCAGCCGCTCAGCGGTGCGAGTGCTGTCGGCAAAGAGCTCGCGTGTCGCAAGCAGCTCGGCGTGTACGCGCCCCAGCTCGGCACGTGCGTGCGCTTCGCGTACGACGAGCCGCGACGCGCCAAAAGCGAATAGTTGAAAGCCGGCATACGCAAACGCCGAAAGGTAGGTCGCGTGGCCGCGGTAGGGACTGACCAGGTCGACCGCCACCATCGCCACGGTCTGCGCGATCACCCAGACGAACCCCATTTTCTCGCCCACGACGAGCGGGCTCTCGCCGGCCACGACGCACAAAAGCGCCCCCTCGAACCCGGTATTGCCGATCGCGAGCGCGATGAGTGCGGCCACGCTCTGTCCAGCGAGCGCCGCCGCGCGCCCTGCTGCGCCCCGCCCCGTCCGCGTCGCGAGGTGGAAGGCGATCGCGAACGATCCATAGGCCGCACACCAAACGAGAGAGCGTTGCTCGAACCGAGCTCGCCCTGACGCCCACGCCGCCATTTGGGGCACGCCCGCCGCCACCCAAACGACGAACCCGGCACCGACGAGCGGACGCTCCGAATGGGCTCGAATCATCGTCTCTCGTCAGCCTACCAGCCTTGCCGCGGTCCCGCCATGGGCCGAAAGTCACAAGAAGAATCGACGCGCTGGTAGGACGAACGGCTCATGCGCGATCGTTGGTGAGCGCGCACGATGCGGGCTATGGAGCGCCTGTTCCAAATCGTACTCGCCGTTCACATTGCCGCGGGTGCGGTTTCACTCTTGGTCTTCTCGGTCCCACTGGTCACGAAGAAGGGCGGGCGAACGCACCGCCGCGTGGGATGGGTCTACGTCGCCGCCGCGGCAACGGTTGCGGTTACTGGCTTCTTGTCATGCCTCCCACTCGTGAGCGGCGGCGGCCCATTGCGCTGGCGAGCGGGCATCTTCCTCGCGTATGTCAGCGTCCTAGCCGGCGCGAGTGTTCAGTTCGGCCTGCGCGCGCTCCGAACGAAGGGACGCACCGGCGCGTCGCGAGGTGCGATCGACCTTGTTCCGCCGCTGCTCCTCGTCGCAGGCGGGGTCGCGCTCGCCACGTTCGGTATCCACCGGTCGATAGTCCTGTACGTCCTCTTCGCAGCGCTGGGCGTTGTACTCGGCCTGGCGCACCTCCGCTTCTGGCTCACCCCTCCGGCGCACGAGCGCGCGTGGTTCCTCGCGCACATGACTGGGATGGGGACGTCCTGCATCACGACCGTCACCGCGTTCATCGTCGTGAACGCACGGCGCTTCGGCATGCGTACGTTCGATCTCCCCCTCTGGGCCGGCCCGATTGCCGTCCTCGCGGTCGGGCTGACGCTCTGGCGCCATCACTATGCAAAGCGCTTGACGGAGAACGACGCGCCGGCCCGCGCTCCCAAGGTCCATTGAGAATCGATCGGGCAGCGCGGAGGCAGATGCAAAAATCTTCGCTGCGGCAGACTTGTGTCAGGGAGCACCGCTTTGCTCGCAGTGGAAATCAGCGATCGGAGCGCGACACAACGCCGTCGGGATCGCTCGACCGACGCCGGTCCATGCCGCTCGAACGTCGCTCCCCGCGCGCATAGTGCAGCGGCGTTACGCCGTATGCGCGCTTGAAGTGGCGATTGAAGTGACTCTGATCGGAGAAGCCGCAGCGCAGCGCGACGTCGGCCGGGACACCGCCTTCGCTCAGCAGTCGACGCGCTTGCCCAGGCGCACTGCCATTTGATAAGCGTGAGGGGGCAGACCGTAGCGGCGCTTGAAGGCGCGCAGCGCTTGGAGGCACGCCAATCAATTGGTCGCGCAGATATTCGCGGTGGAGTCGAAGGCCAGGTAGCAGTAGAACCTGGCGCCTAGGTAGGTGTGGCAATCGCTGTCCGAGCTGCAGCCCGCGAAGCAAATCCTTTTGCCAAGCCCATTGGTCTCGCAAGCGTTGTCGTCTCCCCACGGGCTCACGCCGCAGTCGAGGTTGGCGTTGCAGTTTTTCGTGCACCAAGTGCCGTCATTGCACCTCCCAGTACTGCAGTCCGCGTCTGCAGAGCAGGGAGCTCCGACGCTGCCTTTGCACTTACCGTCTCCGCCACTACACAGCCGGTCTTTGCCTGCCACGCTCGGGCAGCAAACGTGTCCCGTTTCGCACTCGACGTCGACGGCACACAGGTTTCCGGTCGCAGCGCGGCAGGTGTTGGCTTGGCAGATGGCGCTCAGGCACTGCGCTGATGTGCTGCAGCTCGCCCCCGTTTTTTGCGGAACCGGAGCGGGCTCCACGCACTTGCCCGCTGCGCATTCCCGGCCGTTGCTGCAGTCGAGACTGGAGTCGCACTCTGCAAGTTCGGAGCACGCAACAGCGGAACACGAGAGCGGCGTTTTGCCTTTCGTGGGGCAGCAAAGGCTGCTCGCGCACTCGACTCCGAGCGAGCACGTCGCGCCGACTGGCTTGAGGCAGCTGGGCTGGCAAGAGCGGATGCCAAAATTGTTCGTGCAGCAGTGCTTCGACTGGCAAATCGTGTCGGTGGTGCAGGTGAAGTCGTTGGCACGCGACCCAGGTTCGAAGCAGCTGCCACCCGAACACGTCGCTCCGGGGCGGCATGAACTGTCGCTAGCGCAATAGGTCGTGCAGCGGCCGAGAGAGCAAGCGTACGTTCCGCACTGTCCGGTTGGTTGGGTGCACTGCGGTGCCGTGCAGCTTCCGGCATTGCAGATCTGGTCGTCTCGGCACTCAGTGTCGGACTCGCAGATCGAGTCGGACCGACACAGCCCCTGCGCCGAGCAGGACTCGCCCGAATCGCAATCGGCATCGGAGTCACACCGGTAAGCAGACGGCTCGTTCAGACGCACGCAGGCGCTGCCGAGAAAGAGCGCGAGCAGCGCAGCGAGCAGGATCCCAGGCAGGGCTTTCGAGCGATGTCTCATCAGAACGCCACGTCCACTTCGATGTTGCCTGGACCTGCGAGTAGCGACCAAGCGATTGCACTCTGTACGCGGGGAGGGGCGAGCTTCGGTTGGATCACGAAGGACGTGACGAAAGCCCCCGTGCCGAGAACCACCGCCGCCCAACCCAAGTCGTTCGTGAGGCGCGCCGTGCGGTACTCTGCGTGGGTCATGACGTCGTTCGTTTTCGACCACGAGACGATCGCCATTGTCGCGCCGATGCCCGCGAGCGCGACGCCACCCCAGCGCATAGGCAGCAGGTACCCGGGTGTGCGATCGTGCTGCTCTTTCAAGCGGCGTTCGTAGTCCGCGTTGTAGAGTTTCAAGCGGCGTTCGTAGTCCTCATTCAAGAGCCGTTGCTGCTCCACTTCCGGTTCGAGGCTGAACAGTGGATCCGGAGTGTCGACGACCAGCACCTGCGTCGGCTTGGGCGCGTCCGGGACGGTGCCTTGCTGCAGCAGGATCGGAGCGGTGACAGTGCCGGGCTCCAGCTGCAGCGCGTCCAGCGCGGCCTGGATCGGGATCGCAAAGCCCAAGCCTTCCACGGCGCGTCCAGCGATCTTGCGGCTGACCACGCCCAGCACCCGGCCTTGATGATTGACCAGGGCGCCGCCGCTATTTCCTGGGCTCAGCGAGGCATCGGTCTGAATCAGTGGCACGTCCGCAACCGTGCGAACGCCGCTCACGATGCCGCGGCTCAAAGAGAATGCGAGATCCTCGCTCGCGGGTGAGCCGATGGCATAAACATCCGTACCAGGTGCTTGTCGGGCTGGCTCGAGCGCGAGGCACGAACGCGCGGCCGCGCCCGCCTCTCCTGCGCCTGCCAATGTGATCAACGCGACATCGTGTTTGTGCGAGATCCGGACGACTCGTCCGCGCACGGTCTTGCCGTCGTGCAAACGCACCTCCGGGCTGCCCGTGGACACGACGTGAGCGGCTGTCATCACCAAGCCATCCGGGCCCAGGAAAAAGCCGCTGCCGAAGCCGTTGCGGCTCTTGATCACCACCGTGCCGTCCGCCACGGCCTCGAAGTCTTCCGGCAATTGCTGCGCTTGTGTGCCGCAGGTTCGGAAGGTCGCGACGGCGTAGGTCGTTTCACTCGGCAACGCGAGCTGCTCGGCATTCAGCAGCTCTTTGAAACGCGGCCGGGCCGTCAGCCGCGAAAGCGCACCCAGGGTCAACATCTTACCGACGCTCGGATCGTTGCGCTGCGGCAGGCCCAGGCCAACGAAACGAGTCAGCACCCGGTAAACGACCTCGTCCCGTTCGCGATCCAAGAGCTGCCATTCGATGCCAATCCGGCAACGCAGCGTAGAGAAATACGTCACGCAATCGAGCTCTGTCACCGTGCCGCCGAGCACGAAGTCTGCCCTGTCCGAATCGTCTTTGCCGAAGACCAGGTTCTCCGCGCCGACCGCGTTGAAGCCGGTGCCGCGCAAGGCCTCGAGGATGTGCACGCGGTACTCCGGCTTGGCGAATCCGATCTGGTCTTTGTCGATTCGCGCGAGCAGGTTGGAAAACCCCACCGCCACTTTCGTACTGGCGGGTGCGGCCTCTGCTCGTGCCGAGCTCACGCCGGTCAGTGCCATCAGCGCCGTGCTCAGAAGCACCCCCCAAGCTCGTCCCGTTCGACTCGACCACCCACGCGGATGACACCAGTGCATTCGAGCCAGCGCTACACCATTCGCCAACCGGCTGGAAGCAGGCAGAACCAAACTCCTCTAGCAGGCAGCGAAAGAGTCAGGTCCCGCGTGTGAGCGGATGTACGGCGCTTGACCGTCGCTGCTCACCGTGAAAAGTCGAGGGTAAGCCATGGCCGCTCCGCTGTCGCTCCATCACGGCTGCTGGCTCTTGATGCTGGGAGCGAGTTGCCACCCAAGTGGTGTCGCTCCGCCGCACGCATCAACGACCGTGCCTGCCCCGCTTGCAGCCGACGCGGTCGTGAGCGTTCACGTCTCGAAGGTCGAAGTGCCGGTGTCGTTCAACGTCCCGTATGCGGGCTCGGCCAAGCAGGAATTTGCCGAGGGCCTACCGCTCAGCATCGGCTCGGGTCTGCGCTTGAAACCGCGCGCTGGCCACCGCTGCCTGAGCCAAGGCGAGACAGACGGCGGCTACAGCTTGCTCGCGTTGAGTGATCGCGGCCCGAACGGAGATGCGCCCAAATTTATCGACTCGACCGGCGTGAGCCACGGTGCCAAGTCCTTCTTGTCCGTTGACTTCGCGCCTCAGCTGGTCACCATCGACGTGAACTCCAAAAACGGCGCGCGCGTCGAAAACGTCGTGCCGTTACGCGACCATGGAGCGAGGGCGATCGGCCTGCCTCCGTCGTCGTTGACGACGGAGCTCGCGGTGGACGAATCGCTCTCCACACTGCCCTCCTCCGCGGCCGGCATCGATCCCGAAGGGTTGGATTTCGACGCGCACGGCGACCTCTGGCTGTGCGAGGAATACGGCCCTTCACTCCTTCAGGTAAAGCCAGAGACTGGCGAAATCGTGACTCGACTCGTACCCGGGTCAGGCTTGCCCGGCGTCCTAGCGAATCGACAAGTCAATCGCGGTTGCGAAGGAGTGGCGGTAACTCCCTCGGGCAAGGTGTACGGCATCCTGCAGAGCACGATGGACGTCGCTGGCCTGACCAAAGCCCGCGCAGAGTTCATCCGTGTCTTCGAATACGACCCTGGTACCCGAAAGACTCGGCTGTTCGGCTACCCCCACGACGTCAGCGCGTACAAGACCAGCGCCGACGCCAAAATGGGAGATCTGTTCGCCCTCGACGACACGCGTTTTCTCACCATCGAAGAGGGCAAGGACAAGGACGGAAAGCTACGCAACATCGTTTATGAGTTCGATCTCGCTGCCGCGAGCGACCTCAGCGGCGTCGTACTGACGAGCGGGCCGAACAGCGGCAAAGAGCTGGAGTTTGCGACCTCCGCAGAGCTCACCGCTCGAGTGCGGCTCGCGACGAAGACGCGCGTGCTCGATCTCAGGGCCTATGGCTTTACCGCCGAGAAGGCCGAAGGCCTCGCACTGCTGGATGAACGCACGCTCGTCGTGATCAATGACAACGACTTTGGTGCGGGTGGCGTGATCGAAGGTGACGCCAACGGTGGTGCGGATCCGACCAAATACGTCGTCACCGCGGCGGGCGCGCTCACCTTCAACGGCGCGCGTTCACCCGGCGCGTACGAGGTTCACGCTTTGGCGCCTGACGTGCGCGACACTCGCCTCTTCATCGTGCAACTGCGGCGCGCGTTCGCGGGCTACTGCGCGCGTGAATGAGGCAGGCGCCCAGCGAGCCTCCCGCTCTATCGGCCACTACCCGCGGCGAGCTGGCTCGCGCAGACTCTGCGCCTGCGCGCAGAGGTTGCGCCAATTCGTGATGTCGGGCCGTGTCGTCGCCGAGGGAAGAGGTTGGCATCGATTGTGCTTGGTGGGACCCAACCATGACCATCCTGTGCGGCACCGACTTCTCCAAATCATCCTCCCAGGCGGCTCTGGCGGCCTGCGCCATTGCCCGGCGCCTTGGTCTCCCGCTCAAATTGGTGCACGTGATTGACGCGGGCTCGTCGATTTTGGCGTCGGGCTCTCAGACCGAGGCCTTGCACTGGTCGGTGCAGGCGCGCCTGCGCGAAGAGGCAGGGATGCTCAAGGCGCAAATGGGTGTCGAAATCGAACCGGTGCTCGTCAGCGGCGTCCCGGAAGAGGAGCTCGTCAAGATCGCGCGGGAAACGCCGGCCTCGCTCGTCGTCGTTTCCTCCATGGGTGCAAAGAAGCACGCGCGCTGGCTCGTGGGAAGCGTGGCGGAACGAGTTGCTCAGAGCTCGCCGGTACCGGTTTTGGTCGTGCGAAACGCTGCACGAATCGTCGCTTGGGCCAGCGAGGGGAACCCGTTGAACGTCATGGTGGGTGTCAGTCGGGATGCGGCTTCGAAGCGCGCACTGAAGTGGGCGGCAGGGTTGCGCGCCATCGGTCCCTGTTCACTCACGATCACGCAAATCGTGCGGTCCTATGTCGAGCACGCGCGACTCGGGGTAGCGGATGCGGCAGCGTCTACCGACCTGGACCCTGCGGTTCAGGCTGCACTATTGCGCGATCTACGTGATTGGGCAGGCGATGCGGCTGGAGTCGGTGAGACTTCCTATTCAGTATTCCCTGGCTGGGATCGCGTGGATGGACATTTGGCCGAGCTGGCCCTGGCCAGTTCCAGTGACCTGCTGGTCGTGGGAACGCATCGGCGCGCCGGCCTGGCGCGTCTCTGGCAGGCCTCGGTTTCTCGAGGCGTGATTCAGTATGCTGAGTCGAATGCAGCCTGTGTGCCGCCAGCTGAGGCGGGAGCGGAGGCGGCCACTGACCTCACCAGCTTTCGCAGTGTCCTGATCGCCACTGACTTCTCTGCATTGGGCAATCGCGCTATCCGCTGTGGCTATCGGCTCATGCGCGATGGCGGCACGGCGCACCTGCTCCACGTGATGTCGAATGACTCGAGCACCGCGCAGGCCGAAGCCGAGGCGCGGCTCCGCGCGCTCGTTCCAGCAGATGCTGCGTCCCGCGGTATCGTGACCGAGCTCCATGTCGTTTGCGAGAAGCAGGCGGCGGACGGAATTTGTTACGCTGCTGCCCGCTTTGGCATCGACGTCATCTGCATGGGTACCCACGGACGGTCGGAGCTAGGCGGCCTATTGAATGGCTCGCAAGCTCAGCAGGTCATTCACCGTTCGAGCCAGCCCGTGCTGCTGATCAAGCCGGACCCCAAGGAGTCCTGAGCCCTCGTTCAAGACTCATCTGCTAGGGGCGCGGAAAGCCTTCGTCGAGCTTCTGCGAAGACCCGCGAAATGCCTTCAATTCGTGACGTGTGTTGAGTGCACCTCGCGCAAGGCGTCCTGGTTCGGACGTTGATTTAGGCGCCGCGTGCACTCAAGTACGCGCGCCAACGATCCGCGGCAGCCGTATTGCCGCTCTTTACCAAGACGGTGATGAGCTGGCGGCAATGCTCGGGATCGCCCGACGTCAACGCGATGTTGCGTCGGAGACTGCGATCGGCACGTGACAGATCACCGGAGCGGAGAGCCGTCTTGGCGTCGGCGTCGTTCGAGCGAATCAAGTTGTCGACGAGCAGCTTGGAAGCGCGCGTGGCGCCCGCAGCTTTGAACCACGCTTGGCGCGCTTCCTCGACGTTGCCTATTCGGATCAGAATGTCGCCGCGCAAGTCGAACGCTTGCTTGTTGGTCGGTGCCCGCTCAATCAACTGATCGACGGCCTTGAGTGCCGCGGCTAGATCGGACTGTATGAATAACACGCGCGTGAGGCCGAGCAGGACGCTGTCGTTCGGTGCTCCGAGTTGCGCCGCGGTACAGAAGGCCGCATGCGCGGCCGTGGTGTCACCTCGAACCAGCGCGCGCTGGGCGCTCGTCACCGCTTGCCCGGCCAAGAACGCCTTCGGCCCCGCGTTCATGGTGGCGAGCGCTTCGCAGCTCTTGCTGGTGAATGGCGGCAAGTCATCCCAAGGAATGGCCGAGCTAGAGGTAGACGCCGGGGGCGCCGCAGCAGCTTGCGGGAGCTCGTCAACCGGCCTAACGCTGGCCTCCGGCGCCGTCGTTGCCGCGGGCGGCCCGAGTGGCGCAGTCGAAGGCGCAGCGAGCGCAGCCGTTTCGTGCACTGGCGCCGCAGGAACTGTCGCCGCGGCGCGAGCGCCCGCTTTCGCAGCCGCCGCAGGGCTCGCGCTCACGGCACGCATCATCGTGAGCCCGAGCGTGGCCGCGCCCACCAATCCGAGTACGGCGGTCGCCACCAGCCACTGGGTACGCGCGTTGATGCCTGCGGGAACGATGGGCGCGAACTCTGCTTCGGTTGCCACCGTAGAGGCGACGGCTGCAGGCGCAACCAGCGCCTCGGGCGCGTCAGCTTCGGAGGGCATAGACGGATGGGGCGCGGCAACAACAGGAGCTTCCTGTTCACGAGACGGCACAGGTGCGGTCGGCACCCCATTTGACACCTCGAGAGGCTCCGCAGACTCCCCCTTGGGCGATGCTTCGCGGGGAAGAAGTTCTTCGTTCGTAATTGCGGGGACGCCCTCGACTCGAGCTGGAATCAGAGGCGTTGTGGCCATGCGCCGACGGCTGCTCTCGGAGCGAGCCGGGAACGGAGGTGGCGTGGCGACGCGGAGCAAGGTCTTCGACTTCGCCTGTGGCACAATGAGCCCGGGTACTGTTTCACGCTCGCTTGCAGAACGCCGTTGATCGCGCTGCGCTGCTTTCGCGACGGGCGTTGCAACTGCGGGTTGCGTGCCGGAAACTGTACGCGAGTTCGGCTCGGGTCGGGTCTGCTCGTGTGCCGAGCGCTTCGAGGCAGTGCGCCAGGACGGCGGACCGTCGAGCAACTTCCAGCCAGCGTTCTCGCCCGCTGGCTGCGGATCTGCTGTAGTCGGGGCGGCGCGCGGGGCGGGGCTATCGGCGAGAACGTGGCGCTTCGCGGGGACTGGGTCAGCGGGCGGGGGCTGTGTCGGGTATTGGCTTTGGGCTCGATTCACGGGATGTCTCGTTGCACTCGAGGTTCTGGCGAGCGAGGCCGGAAGTCGTAACCGATGAATCCGAGCAGCTTGCCAAGAACGACCAGAAACGCGCTGCGTGCGATGACACTCCACACGTTCCCGCGCCATCGGGTTGGGGGGGCGATCGCGATCGCGACGAGGGGGGGCACTTGGTCGGGTATGCTGCTCGCTCTCGCGCGAACTCGCCTTTTCGCGAGCAGTTCGTTGACTGCGTCTACGGCCTGCGAGGGGTCCCGTGGAAAGGGATGCGGCTCACCCGGTCCGACCATGCTGCGCGATGAGGGCGTTTGGATCGGCTGGGTGCCGCTCGAGTAAGCGTTGGCTGGCGTCTGGCCAAAGTCCCGGAAGTCACTGCTCGGCGTGGGTATGAGCGGTGTCGGTCTCAAGCAAGAGGTGGGTGCTTCGGTGTCCGAGAATAGCGACTCTGTAGGCTCCACTAGTTTTCGAACAGACGAATCGTCACGCATGGGTTCCTCCACAATCGAGCTCTCCACGTACGTGGCACTCTGCCTCGCGAATTTATGAAAGGACCCGCGTTGCACTTTAAGTGCCGCCCGGTTGCCCATGGCGTACGTGTGGTTTGGCCCTTACTAGACCAGTTTCGCGGGGAGCTCCGCCGCGAGGTAGTCCAGCACGGCGCGCATGGCGGTCGCTCCGCGCCCTTGTATGTGGAAGATGGCGTACACGTCCAAGGGCGGCAGTTTCATTCCGACCAGTACGGGCTTCACGCGGCGCGCGAGGATATCTGGCTTGACCAGCCACGAGGGTAGCCAAGCGACGCCCATCCCCGCAACGACTGCTTCGCGAACGGCGAGCAGGTGGTTCGTCCGCAGGTGGCCATCGATGTGCACTGACTCGGGCCCGTTAGGTAGCGCCAACAAATTTTATATCTTCACCAAGGAGGACCACGCCGTCTCGTACGACCTCCAGCAGAAGATGACGGCCGACGTCAGTTGGACCGGAACTGCGATGCTCGACACCAGCCACTCTCCGTTTCTTTCCGCGACGGAAGCGTTGGCAGACACGCTCACTGACGTCGCCACGCGCTAGTCTCGAAACGCTCACCGCCCTCCAGCTTCCCTCGCATCAGTGCGAGTGCGAGTTCCGGGGACGACTGACTGGACAGAGTAGTTTCGGCATCCGGCGCCTCTTCACGCAGGATGCGCAACGCATGGGGTAGCCACCGACGTAATCCGCAAGGCGGCGGCTTCTGTTCAAAACGGCTGACCCGCTCGCCATTCGGCGCGGCCTGACGTCGCGTGCGAGGTCGACCGTACCTCGCACGTGTCGTTGGAGCCCTATGCTGGTCGCACCCCGGGCTACGCGCCGCTCACGGGGCGCCGAGCCCGCTAACCCAAACCCATTGGCGCAGCTAGGAGGGCACGTCGCGACACATCGACAGCAGGTCCGAGGTGAAGTCGTTGACCAGACTGGCCTGAGTCGCCTGAGTCGCCTGAGTCGCCAACCAGGGCAGCTCGCTACCTGAAGTGCGTGGCCGCGTTGGCTCGAGCACGAGAGCGAGCGCGCGCTCGGCGAGCTCGGTCCACGACCAAGGCGCTTCCGAAGTTGGCTCGGCCGCACTCGCAAAGACCGATCTGGCGGGCACCGCGGAGACCGAGGCAAAATTCATGGCTGCGGTAGAAGTCGGGAGGGCGCTCGCCGAACCAACGTGGGAGGCGACTTCGCGTCGAGAGTTCTGCTGCAGGCCGCGCTGTCCGAGCGCCACGAGCGAAAGCAAGCCCATGGCTGCCGTGACCCAGGCGACCGGCCTGCGGAAGCGGGTGAGGTGAGCGAGCCGCTCGGTGGTCGAACGTTGAGCCCCAACGGGGTCGAACTCGAGTGTCAGGGGCCCTTCGGCGTCGACTGGCTCGGCTTCGTAGCTTCTGAAGAAGTGCTCGTCCTCCGTCGAAAACGAGTCAATCAGTTTCGAATGCTGCACGCAGATCCTCCCGTCGTAGATTGGAGACACTCGAATCCATGGCGTTGCGAGCAGCCATTCTGTACATCGAGGCGCCTCGCGCTCGTGGTTTTCCGTCAGGAAATGGTCACGCCTGACGTGTCAATTTGTCTCGAACGGGCGGGCAATTTTCACTGAGAAAAGTGCACCGCGACAGCGACACCGCACACCGAACTGCATTGACTCGCGGCGGCTCGAAGCTGCCGAATGACTCGGCAAATGCGAGCGAGCCGGGCTGGGCCCGCCGCAGCGACGGGCCCGCACGAGAGCGCACTCGAACTAATCAGTCGCCGCTGGCCTCGCCCTCGCCCTCGTCGTCGTCCTCGTCTTCATCGCTGTCCGCGCCCTCGCGGTCGACCGCGCGCGTTTCGGGTTCGAACTGAACTCGGCCATCGCCGTTGGATTCCGCGAGCGCCTTGCACAGTGCTTCGTAACCAGGAGGCACTTCACCGACTTGTTTGGCTGCTTCGAGCGCGCCGAGTTGCTGCGCCGCCCAGACGTCGAACGGGACGAAACCACCGACCCACGGCTTGTTGGCGGTATCGAGCGTGATCACGGGATACTCTCCCTTTTCGTCGGGGACGCCGATGTATAGAAAGTGACGCGCGTCGCCGCTTTGACCAACCAGTAGGCAGTCGTCCCCCAACAGTTCCAGCGCTTCGCCGAAGCGCGGCACGAACTCTTCTCCGAATTCTTGCTCCACCAGCTCGTCGAGCGCCATCGGCTCGAGTTCGGGATCTTCTTCGTCGATCGACCAACCGAGAAAACTGGAGTCGAATGCCAAGAGCTCCTTCAAACCCGGCGATAGCTTCTCGTCATTCGGCAGCTTGAGTTTCTTCAGCACGTTCGCCGGCACCGGCTCGGGCTCGGCAATCTTGCCGGTGGACTTGCTCGTCTCGATTGCTTTTTTGATTAGCGCCGCTCCGCGCAGCACTGCATCCGTCTTCTTGGTGGCCATGCACGGATTGGACTTCAGCTTGCGAGAGCGCGCAAGGGTTCGTCGCGTAGCACTTTTGCTCGCTAGCCGAGGCCGAGCCGCGCCTGGATCTCTTCGGTCGCGGTCGCGAGGTCTTCGTGGGCCTTAATCCGGTTTCCCTCGACGTAAGCGAGGAGGCCCTGAACGGCGAGCAGCGTAATGCTCGCGTTGACTCCGCGATGACCGAGCTCGACGGTCACGCTCGGATGCTTCAACAACCCTTCGATCTCCCGGAGCAACCGAGCAACGGCTGCGACCGATCCGTGC
>Ga0247766_1000207_pt1 | contig 12691 bp, 8 predicted proteins | sample UWRJL223509R6_FD_179946 | JGI IMG/M metagenome (GOLD analysis project Ga0247766, IMG submission 179946) | Plant litter microbial communities from Arlington Agricultural Research Station in Wisconsin, United States - UWRJ-L223-509R-6 | ecosystem: Environmental > Terrestrial > Plant litter >...
CGGTGGAGCCGCACCCGTGGAGCCGCACCCAGGGTGTGGCGCGCCGTGGAGCCGCACCCGTGGAGCCGCACCCAGGGTGTGGCGCGCCGTGGAGCCGCACCCTGGGGTGTGTGGTCGGGAGTTTGGGCGTTCGAGGTCCAGCAGCGCACCTCGAAGTGCGCGCTGTGCCCGTCGCAGTTGCGTCCCGAGAAGGAGTCGAACCTTCACAAGCTGGCTTCGTAGACCTGCCGCCGGATCCGCCGGCCGAGACAATTGGTACCCCGTATCGGTATCGATCCGATTCCTCGACTTTGAAGGAGTCGCGACCTAGCCATTAGTCGAACGGGGCCGAGAAACTCGAAAACTCACGAGCGCTCCCGCCAGGGATCGAACCTGGCGTTGCGGTTTAGAAGACCGCTCGCTGTCCATCAGCGGGAGCATTGGAGACGTGCCTCGGGATCGAGCCGAGCCATTGCAGGTTTGCAGCCCGCAGCGCACCCCAGTGCTGCACGTCATGGAGTGATGGAGCGAACGACGGGAATCGAACCCGCATGTGAAAACTTGGCAGATTTCCGCTTTACCAATCAGCCTCGTTCGCATCGAGAAAGAGCGGGCACCGAGATTCGAACTCGGCTGGCACGGCTTGGAAGGCCGGCTTCTCGCCTAGAGAAATACCCGCAGATGGTCGTCCCTAGTCACACCGCTGCAAAGAGCAGGTGCTTTCGGGACTACCGGAGCCCACGTTCGGAATCGAACCGAACCCGCCTCGTTACGAGCGAGGTGCACGGCCACCGTGCTGCGCGGGCAATCAAAGTAGACACAGAGCCCACGTTCGGAATCGAACCGAATCCGCCTCGATACCAACGAGGTGCACGGCCGTCGTGCTGCATGGGCAGGCGCACCGCGGCGCAACTCGGCCGCGGTGCTGCGTAGAACTAGTCTCGAAACCCCTCCCGTCGCCCGCCTTCAGATCCGCTTCGCAGCCCTGCGTTGCGGCTCCTCGGCGGGCTCGGTCCAGGGTTTTGAGACTGGTTCTCCGTGGACCTGCTCGGTAACGCTCCGAGATAGCCTGCTTGCAGGGCAGGCGCGCCGCCTTCGGCACAAGCCCATTTCGGCGGTGGGTGACCGACTCGGTCGCTCATACACCGCCGGCAGGATGCTGAGGAATCGAACCTCATCCTGCGGATTTGGAATCCGCTTGGCCACCATGGCCTGCACCCTGTGGCGCTTCGTAGCGGTAACGATCCGCTCTCACCCCTTAGACAGAGGGGCTGCGACACCTGTCGCATCACGAAGCATTCGCGCTCTCGGCTCGAGTCGAACGAGCATGGCAAATTTAGGAAATTCGCTGCCCGATCCGCGGGCGAGAGCTGACGAATTGGGGTGACGCACGGGTAATGCTCCCGTCGTAGGCTGGGTCACGACCAGCCGGGTTCAACTTGCTCCCTCGCGTCACAGTCAGCGTGGCAGGAATCGAACCTGCTACTCCCTCGTTCCAAGCGAGGATGTCTACCAATGACTTACACGCTGATGGTCAAAAGAATCGGTCCCTCGAGCTCGAGTCGAACGAGCCTCTCTCGCTCTTCAGGCGAGCGCTGTCACCGGGTCAGCTGTCGAGGGATTAGCGGCGCTTCCTCTCGAGGAAGCACCGTGAGCATCAGCCGTAGGGGCAGGATTCGAACCTGCGGAAGGCAGATTAACAATCTGCCCAGTGTTCCAACACACAAGCCCTACGAGATCAGGGGACGGCCGCGTTGGGCCGTCCCCACGAGCCGATCCTTGGAGGGATCGACTCCGCTTACACGGAAGACCGCCACGCGCTTCACCGCACGCCGTCACGCCGTTTTTAGGAGCCTATTGGGTATAGGCTTCCTCGAATTGTCAGAGATCGCGGGCACACTTGCGCCTTGGGTTCCGGGGGCTGGATTCGAACCAACGTCGAGCGGTTCAGAGCCGCTGGTCCTGCCGTTAGACGACCCCGGAAAATAGAGCTCTAGTGAGCCCAGTGCGCTCGTGAGGAATCGAACCTCATCCGACGGTTTAAGAAACCGCTGCTCGACCAATGAGCTACGAACGCGGGGAAGCCGAGAAATGCCGACGATTCGCGGATGCGAGTCGCAGGCAGATCTCGAGTGAGTCCGGAGAGATTCGAACTCTCACCGCACGGGGTAAAAGCCCGGCACGCTCCCTTTACGCCACGGACTCGCTGCTAACGAGTCGTATGTTTGATTGCAGATAGTGACTTCAAATACACTTTTCGCTCCAATCGTGAGCCCGTGTGGAGTCGAACCACCTAGCTGAGCAGCCCAGCGTTTACAGCGCCGGTCGCCTTCCGAGGACGAACCCCGAGCCCAAAAACGAGAAAAGCCGCCTCGGTTTCCCGGGCGGCTTTTCACTGAAAAATCAGTATGAAAGCGCGCCCCTAGCTACCCAGACCTCCCACGAACATTTGGCTATGCGCGTAGCTCTGCCGGCAATCGCATTCGCGATTCCACGGCTTCGAGGGGATGAGGGCTGTGCGCAACATGACCCACTTACCATGAAGCATCGCGCCTGATTGGTCAACAAATAAAACACTCACTGATCGATTTTAAATCGATAGCAGCAATGCTGTACGCCGCATCAGTCGTATTGGTCGCATCGACTATCCGAGTGACATCTTGCCAGTGTTGTCAGCTAGGAGGCTTGGCAGGTCGATGACCTCTCCCTTCCTATCGCGTGGAGGTTACGCGCACCCGGGAAGATCGCCGGGACCGCGTGGCTTTGAGCCGCACCGTCCGGGGGAAGCCCGTCCGCTCGGATCTCTCCGCTTGTCCGTTCGGCCCAGCGCACCTCGGCGGACGCGTGCTATTTCCCCGTCCGCCATGTCCGCCCCCTCCGTCCCAGCGCCGCCTCCGACTCCAGCGGAGTCCGGTCGCGCGCGTATCCGTTTTCCGGAGGAGCTGCCAATTTCGGCGCGCGTCACCGACATTGCACGAGCGGTCGAGAAGAACCAAGTCGTGATCGTCGCGGGCGCGACGGGCTCCGGCAAAACCACGCAATTGCCCAAGATCCTGCTCGACATGGGGCGGGGGACCGAGGGCCTCATTGGCGTGACCCAGCCGAGGCGAATTGCGGCGACCAGCGTGGCGGCGCGCGTTGCAAGCGAGCTCGAGTGTCAATTGGGTCAGGAGGTGGGATACCAGATCCGCTTCGAGGAGAAGACGAGCGCGCGGACCTACGTGAAGTTCATGACGGACGGCATTCTGCTGGCCGAGATTCAGGGTGACCGACTGCTGCGGCGGTACGACACGCTGATCATCGACGAGGCGCACGAGCGCAGCCTGACGATCGACTTCCTGCTCGGCTGGTTGAAGAGCATTCTCTCCGAGCGTCCCGAGCTGAAGGTGCTGATCAGCTCAGCGACCATCGAGACCGAGCGCTTTTCCGAGTTCTTCGGCGGCGCGCCGGTGATTCAGGTCGAGGGACGCACGTTTCCGGTGGAGGTGTTGTACGAGCCGCCGGAGCCGGACTTGGACTTGCCGGAAGCGGTGGCCACCGCCGTGGCTTCGATCACCTCGCTCGATCCGCGTGGCGATATTTTGGTGTTTCTGCCAGGTGAGCGCGAGATTCGTGAGGCCGAGCGTGAGCTCACGGCGAAGAAGCTGCGGCATACGGTGATCCAACCGTTGTATTCGCGGCTCTCTGCCGCCGATCAGCGCAAGGTGTTTTCGAGCATTCCCGAGCGGCGCGTGATCCTAGCGACCAACGTGGCCGAAACTTCGCTCACCATTCCCGGCATCGTGTACGTGGTGGATACGGGCGTGGCTCGACTGTCGCGCTATGAGTCGCGCACGGGCACCACGAGCCTGCACATCGAAGCCATTTCGCAGGCAAGCGCCGATCAGCGCAAGGGCCGCTGTGGTCGCGTACGCGATGGGATTTGCGTGCGCTTGTACGACGAAGACAGCTTCGCGGCGCGCCCAGCCTTCACCGACCCGGAGCTCAAGCGCACCGGTTTGTCCGGCGTCATTCTGCGCATGAAGGCGCTTGAGCTCGGCGACGTCGAAGACTTCCCATTTCTCGATCCCCCGCACTCGCGCGCGATCGCCGAGGGTTACCGGGTCTTGCAAGAGCTGGGTGCTTTGGACGATGAGCGAAAGCTCACGACGCTCGGCGCGCGACTCGCGCGGTTTCCGGTAGACCCGCGCGTTGGCCGCATGATTTTGGCGGGTGTCGAACAGGGCTGCCTGGCAGAGGTTTTGATCCTGGCCGCCGCGCTCAACATCCAAGACCCGCGCGAGCGCCCACGCGGGGCCGAGCAAAAAGCCGATCCGCTACATCAACGCTTTCGCAACGAGCATTCGGATTTCGTCGGCTTGCTCAAGCTGTGGGCGTTCGTGCGCGAGGCCAAGGGGACGGGCGAATTGCGGCGGTTATGCCGCGACAATTTCCTGTCTTTCGTGCGTATTCGTGAGTGGGCAGAGGTGCACCGTCAACTCGACGACGTCGCCAAAGAGTTGCACTTGAGCGGCGCGAAGACGGTAGCAAAGCCGGCCGGCTCCGCGGCGGAGCTCGAACTGCGCTTGCACCGTGCCCTGCTCACCGGTCTGCTGTCCAAGATCGGCCAGTGGAACCCGGAGCAGCGCGTGTACATCGGCGCGAAGCAGACTCGTTTCATGCTGCATCCGTCTTCCGGACTAGCCAAGAAACCCCCCGCGTGGGTGATGGCATTCGAGCTGGTCGAGACCAGTCAGTTATTTGCGCGCACCGCGGCCAAACTAGACCCCGAGTGGCTGGATGAAATTGGCGCGCACTTGCTCAAACGCAGCTACTCCGACCCGCACTGGTCCGAAAAATCCGCACGCAGTACGATCAAAGAGAACGCGACGCTCTTCGGTTTACCGGTGTTTCGCGGCCGCAGCGTCGACTACGCCAGCATTTCGCCCGGCAGAGCGCGGCTGATGTTCTTGGAACACGCGCTCGTGCGTGGTGAGTATCGCTCCAAGGGCAGCTTTCAAAATGACAATCGCCAGCTGCTCGAGGAGGTCGCGCGCTACCGCGACAAAGCGCGCCAGAGCGATCTACTCGCCGATGATGAAGCGTTGCTCTCGTTCTTCGAACAACGCGTGCCCGAGCAAGTGGTCAACGGCAAGACCTTCGAAGCTTGGCGGGAAAAAGCCGAAGCCAAACAGCCAGATTTGTTGCGGCTCCGATTGGAAGACGTGCTCACGCTCGAGCGAGGCCTCTTGCCCGAGCACTACCCGGACAGTGTCGAGCTGCACGGTGCGCGCATCCCGGTCAGCTATCGCTTCGATCCCAGCGTTGACGACGACGGGATCACGCTGTCGGTGCCGTTGCCGCTCTTGTTGCAACTCGATCCCGGCGAGCTCGATTGGACGATCCCCGGTTGGCACCAGCAAAAAATCACCGCGCTCCTCGGCGAGCTGCCTCGCTCGCTGCGTCGCGAACTCGGTTCGATTGCAGAGCTCGCCGAGCGGGTTGCCGCTCGACTGACGCCATTTCAGGGCCCCCTGTTGCCGGCGCTCGCGCGCGTGGCCTCGGCCGAGGCTGGCGTCGAATTGCCGGAAAGTGCGTTTCGTTTGGAAGCCGTGCCGCCGTACTTGCGACTCACTTGTCGGATCGTCGGCGAGGGTGGACGCACGGTCGCGCAGAGCCGCGATGTGACCGAGTTGATCGAGCAGCATGGTGGCCGCGCTCGCGAGGTCTTGCGCCGCGCTGCGCCGCCGGCAGAATGGGAGCGCGCGGGGCTCACCAGTTGGGACTTCGGCGAGTTGCCGGCGTTCGTGGTGAGGCGCGTGTTCGGCGCTGAGCTGCGCGCGTACCCGGCCCTGATCGATCGCGGAAAATCGGTGGATTTGAGCTTGCTCGAGAGCGAGGGCGCGGCGCGCGCCGCGACGCGGCTCGGCGTGCGAAGGCTGTTCGCGCTTGCTGCGCAGAAGTCGCTCTCGGTCTTCGCCAAGCAGTGTCCGCCGCCGTTTGCGCTGCGCTCCGCGCTTTTGATCCCACGCGCCGAGATCGAGGCCTTTCGCGAGCTGTTCTCGACGCGCGTCGTCGAGGAGGCCTTCGGCTGCGCGGAAGGCGCGCCATTGCCGGGCGACAAGGCCTCTTTCGATGCCCAGCTCGCTTTTGGCAGCGCGCGCATCGCGCCGGCGTTCAAGGGGCTAGAACGCGCTGCCCTGGCGGCATCGGCCGAGCTTCAAGCAACTTTGCGCGCCCTCGACGGCGCTGCAAAGCACCCGAGCGCGAAGGCCGCGAGCGCCGAAATTCGCGCTCAACTCGAGCAGCTCTTCCCGCCGGATCTGATGGAATCGGTCCCGCTGGCGCGGCTGGAACAGTTCCCTCGCTACTTGCGTGCGATTCAAGCGCGTCTCACCCGCGCGATCAGCGATCCGCGCAAGGACGCCGACAAGCTTGCTCCGTTTGCGCCGGTGTGGGCCGGTTTTTTGGCTCGCCAGAGTTCGATCAGTGATCGCAAGTCGGCAATAGCGTTGCGCTGGGCATTCGAAGAGTTGCGCGTGGCCATTTTCGCGCCCGAATTGCGCCCGGCCGCGCCGGTGAGCGTCCAGAGCCTGAGCCAAGCGCTAGCCCAGTTGCGTTAGCCGGGGTCGGCTGCGAGCCTAGCGCGGTCTCGCCGAGGTGATCGGCGCGGTAGGCGGGGTGCTGGCACGTTCGCGCACCGCGTTGCGCAGGGTTGCTACTACGTCGTCCAAGTTCACGGGTTTGACCAGGAAGCGATCGGCACCGAGTGACGACAAGAGCTTCCATTCTTGCGGGCCACCGGACGCGGTCATCACGATGATCGGCACGTTTTGCGCCTCTGGGCGCGAGCGCAGCGTTGCAGTGACGGCTACGCCGTCCAGAATCGGCATCTGTAGATCGACCATGACCACGCTCGCGGCCTTTTGATCGAAGGCGGTCACCAGAGCGGCACCGTTGTCGACGCACACGATGTCAGCGTCTGGGAATTCCATGCTCAGCTTGAGCGCGAGCAGGTCTCGGAAGTCAGGATCGTCTTCGGCGACCAAAATGCGCACGGGCTCGACGCTGTCCGCGCGCGCTTCTTTCAATGCACGGCGAAACTGATCTGCAGATGCGTAGCGCTCGTGCGGACGCTTTTGCAATGCTTTCAGCAACACATCGTCGAAGGCAGTCGGCAAACCTGGGCGACGACGACTCGGCAGCACGGGCTCTTCGGTGGCGTGCCGGACCATGATGGCAAGCGCGCTGCGCCCGTCGAAAGGCAGGCTGCCGGTCAACATCTCGTACGCCATGCAACCGAGCGCGTAAATGTCGCTGCTCATGCTGGCGGGCTTTTCACTTTCGAACGCCAGCTCGGGCGCCATGTATTCGGGCGTGCCGGCGATCACCTTCGTCACATCGCCTTCCACGTACGGGGTGGCCAGGCCCAAGTCTGCGACTCGCACTCGCAACTGATCGTCCAAAAGCACATTGCTCGGCTTGAGATCACAGTGGACGGTGCCGGCCGCGTGGATCGCGGACACGCCCTGGCAGACGTCATTCAAAATGGCCAAGGCCTCGTCCAACTCGGCTTGCCTGTCGCTGCGCTCTAGCCAACTCTCGACGGTTTGTCCGTCGACTAGCTCCATCACGAAGTAAGGCACAGACCCGTGTTCGCCGAAGGAATGAATCGCGAGCACGTTGGGATGGTTGACTAGCGCCATCGCACGCGCCTCGCGCACGAAGTGCTGCCGTGCGTTGTCGTCGAACGATGCCGAATTGACGAACTTGATTGCGACTTTGCGATGCAGTTGCAAGTCGAAGGCTTCGAGCACGACACCCATCGAACCTCGGCCGAGCTCGCCCAAAATCCGGTACGTGCTGCCCACGACGTCGCCGATTGCGGGGAGGCGCCGCTCTTCGTCCGGATCGCGCAGGAACTCGTCCACCAGACGCTCGAGCTGGTTGTCCTGCGGCGACGAATCGGGGGATGCCATTTGTGTCCCCTGGCGACTGCAAGTTGCAAGCCGCAGCGAAAATGCCGTGATTTCATGCACTGAACCCGGCAATCCCCGTGACTTTCTGACTCGTCGTCCGTGCGACTGCGGCGCGGTTGCTATGGGCTGTAGCTTGCGCCGGCCGCCTTGGTCCCCCTAAGCTAGAGGATCGAAGCATGGGACCCCGACGATCCGCCATCGCCCCGAACAGGTTCTGGGTGGACTGCACTGGGCTGAGCGTTGCCGGTGGTAGCAACGGGGGAACCGAGGCGACGAGAGCCGGCTCGGGTGGTGTCTCAGCGGGCGCCGCGGCGGCTGCGGGTGGCGGGTGATCGTAGACGTGATGATTTCGGCGAGCGTGTCGGCGTTTGACGCCATCGGGCGTTCGTCCCCCGTCGGGGATCACGAGGCGCGGGGGTCACTGGCCTGGGCGCAGCGTCGCCGGGTCGATGCAGCATGAGCCGGCCTTTTCCGCTTTCGCCGCTCCCTTCAGCGCTGCCCGAGGCGGAGCGTGCAACGCTGCATGCCACGCTGCGCGAACTCCTGCAGTGGCAGCGTGATTTGAAGAAATGGCCCGCGCCGCCGAGCGCGCCCAACTCGACGCCGATCGTCTCCTTGTACGCCCAAGGCGGGTTGTGCGGCTGCGCAGGTGTGAGCGACGGCCCGCCGGGCGAGCGAATTTTGCGATCGTTCGTGCAGGCTCTGGGTGACGGTCGCTTCGGCAGTTTGGGGACCCGAGCGCGCGCCGAGTTGCGCTGCCAACTGTCGTATCCGCGCGACGCGCGTCCAGTTACAGCGCGTGAAGTCGCCGAGCAGCTGGAGGTAGGGAAGCACGGCTTGACGCTCGCGCTGCCGGGTCGCCCGGTGACGCTCTTACCGGACGTGGCGCGCGACAATTCGCTCGACGCCGAGGGCATGCTGCAAACCTTGGAGCGCAAGGCGGAGACCGCGCGCGCGGGCTGGCCTGCCGATGGACTGTACTTGTTCGAGACCGAGAACATCTTGTGTCGGCAGAGCGAGACGCCCGTGCTCGAAAAAAATCCGATCACCGCCGCTGCGGCTTGGCTCGCGCAGCGGGTGGATTCCAAAGGGCGAGTGACCTTCGGCATTAGTCCGCGGACCGGCGAACAACACCGCAAATCGCCGATGTTCCACGGTCGCGCGGCGATCCTGGTACGGGCTTTGCTCTCGCAGCGCGTGGGCCGTATTGCGGCTACGCGCGCACGGCGCTGGCTCGAGGTCGAGCTGGTGCGGGCGCTCGACGGGCGTCCTGTCGAGCAATTTCCCAGCGAGCCCGCGCTGGTCGCGGGCACCCTTGCGCTCGCGGTCATGAGCGGCATCGATCTGAGCGATGCACTGATGGCCTACGCGACGCGCCCCGAGCTCTTGGCGGCACCGTGGCATGCGGCGCAGGTCGTGGCCGCGCTCGGTTCGCGCGCCCCGGATGCCCTCTGGCATGCGTGCAAGCGTCATCTGGAGGTCGAACCGTGGGCGCCTTGGACAGCGCTCGCGGCCAAAGCTCGCGCTGACGGCGAAACGTTCGCTCGCGCGACGGATGCGCTGATCGATGCAGTGCCTGAAAACGGCCCGCACGCCGGCGGCGTTGGCCCGAACAGCGTGCCCGAATTGGCGCGTACCGCGGCCACCGTCGAAGCGCTTCTCAGTGTCGACTCGAGCGCAGCGCGAACCGCTCGGGCGAGAGCGCGCGTGTTTCTGCTCGAGCATCAGGTCAACGGCAACAACTGTATCGTCGCCGCGGATCCCGAGCTCGTGCACGGCGCGTTTCCGCAAACTCCCGTCCACGACTACTTGCAGATCGACGTCACCGCGCACGCCTTGTTGGCACTCGTCGGCAGCAGCCATTCAGTTCCCCCCACCGAATTCGCGACGGCGCCCGATAGCTGGGTCAGCGGCTGATCCTGGCGTGCGACTCGCCGTAGCCCGTGCGTCGCTCGCCGGCTCTCGAAAACCGGCTCAGTCTGAGACCCTTTGTCTTCTGCTAGTTCCCGCTGCCGCTGCGCGGAGTCCACGAGGCGGTGCGAAATCACGGCCTCCGCGTCAGCTGCGATTGCCTGCGATTGCGCCCCTGCGCTAGCCACGTCAAATTGCGGGGTGTAGGTTCACAGCCGACATCGGGCGTCTCGTTACATGTTGCCAAAATGCGCGTAGTATCGGTAACCCTGGGAAAGGAGTGTCGATGAGTCTGGTCGTCAAAGGCATGGTTCAAGTCGAAGGCACGACCTATCGCATCGTGCGCCTCAAGCGAGGGCACTATAAAGTCGTGCGCGTGCTCGATGACGCTTCAGTTGGGGTTTTTTCGGTTGGTTCCTCGTTCGAAATGAAGCCCGAAGGCATCGAGGATGAGCTGATGCGCGAGATCGCGCGCGTGGCCATTCAGGGCGCTAAGACCACCTGGGTCGGCCGCATCGCCTAGCCGGCGCCGTGCATGGCCCCCAAGCGCAGCGCCGGGATCCTGCTGTTTCGGCGGCGCGAAGGGCGCACCGAGGTGCTGCTGGTACATCCGGGCGGACCCTTCTGGAGCAAGAAGGACGATGGCGCCTGGTTCATCCCCAAGGGCGAGCTGGAAGAAGGCGAGCAACCGCTCAACGCCGCCCGGCGCGAGTTCCGCGAGGAGCTGGGCAGCGAGCCGCCAAGCGGGGAGCCCCTCGAGCTCGGCACCGTTAAAAACAAGAGCGGCAAGCTGATCTACGCTTGGGCGGTGGAGGGCGACTTCGACCTAGCGGGGTTCAAGAGCAACACGTTCGAGCTCGAGTGGCCGCCGCGCTCGGGCAAAATGCGCGAGTTTCCGGAGAACGATCGCGTTGCGTTCTTCGCCTTGCCGGACGCCGAGCCGAAGTTGCATTCAGCGGAACTACCGCTGCTCGAGCGATTGCGTGCGCTGCTGGCCGCACCGCCCTTTTCAGTCTGAGGTCCGCGCCCTCGCCTGCGACGCCCTTGCGACTTCACGCCTGCGTCCCCAAGTTCTCAGGAGTCGAAAAGCTGATGACTCCTCATGCGGTTTGGGATTTTTGGCGCTGGGCGTTTGCGCGCACGTACCTACGGGACAAGCGACGTTGGGGCGAGTCGCAGGCTTCGCTCTGGTCGGCGATCACCGGCTTGAGCATCAGCATGAGCTTCAACTTGTTGGCGCTCGGAGCCCTGGTCGCCTGGGTATTGCGGCTTCCGAGCCACGCGACGCACCCGCGTGAAATCGGTTTGGCCGTCATGGCGCTCGCGCTGGGCGCGAACTACTTGCGCTTTGCGCGCTTCGGTGACGCCGACCAACTGATTCGTTCGCTCGAGGGCAGCGCACGAGAAAGCGCGCAGCGTGACGAGCGAAAGTTGCTCGGCTACACCGTGGGCTCATTCATTGCGCCAGTCGCGATCGTGCTCGCGCGCCTGTGTTTGAATTGAGCGGCGCGCAAGCCAGACCTCATTTCGCGAAGATCAGAACAGCTTTCCGAGCAAGCCCTTGGCTTGGTCGACCGCGCTGTCGACGTTTGCACCCGTGAGCGCGCTCTCCACCGGGTCGCGCAGAACTTCGGGCAATCGACTGGTCAGAAAGCTGCGCACGACCTCTGCAACCTTCGCCGCCTGAGCCTCGCTGAGATCCGCCTGGGACACGAGTTGCGTGATGAGCTCTTTCATTCGTGTCGTGTATGTTGGCGGACGCGCGGCGACAAGCGGGGGCGCGTGACTATTTCTTGGGCGGCGGTGGCGTCGCCGCGGGAGCGCTGGGCGTAGACGTCGCGGGCACAGTCGCCTCTGCCGGGACAGGCGCGGCGGCGCTGGCAAGAGGCGCGGGCGCAACAGCAGCGGGGGGGGCCGAGGCGACCGAACGCGGGGGTGAACTTTCCGGCACGGCGCTTGCGGGAATCACCATCCGGCCGAGGAGCGAGTGCACATCGGCTACATGCGCGTCGAAGCGCGCGGCATCGTTGTAGTAGCCCACGATGAGGAGCCCCATGCACCGGTAGACGGTCTCAGCTCCACGCCCGTTGCCGCCTCGACTGACGACCGGCCAAGGAAGCATCGATTTCCCGCGAACCGTCTGAAGATAAGTGATTTTGGCGAAGGTCAATTCGGCTTTCGAATCACGGTGTGCGCTGTCGAGGCGAAGCTTTTCTACGTCGGCGATCTCGAGCACACCGACAATCGCGGGGAGCGGCCCAAGCGTCGTCGACTCCTTCTTGACCATGAAAGTGGTGAAGTGACGCTCACGGTTCACCTCGAGCCCGAACAGCGTGGACTGTTCGAAGAGCCCGGTGCCTTCCAACCCGCTGGCGTAGTTCTCGAGTATGACGTCGAGATCCCTCCCGGCGTAGGCGGGTTCCAGTGGGTGAACCTTGACCCAGATCACGGCGTTGTCGCGGGTGTTGACGAAACGCAGATCGAAGATGTTCTCGCTCTTGCGTTCGTTGGCTGAAATCGTGCCGTCGCCGTTTTCGTCGAGGCGGCGCTCGGCGCGGTATTGTTCCCCGTTCTTTTCCAGCCACTCACCCCTGGCGGAGTCGTACGCGAAGTTGTCGAGCATCCAGTCATCGGGCAAGAATTTCCGACGAGCCTTGTCCGCGTAGTTGACGCGGTATTTGGTCAGGCTCTGCTCGTACCCGTCTGCACCGAGCGCACCGCTCATGGGGGTGCAGTCGAACGCGAATAGGACAGCCCCCAAGCCCAAGAACCACCGCCAGCCCGTCATTTTCTTACTCACCCGTTCGAGTCCAGCACCAACCTCTTTTCGTCGCACGGCGGGC
>Ga0247766_1000208_pt1 | contig 12580 bp, 18 predicted proteins | sample UWRJL223509R6_FD_179946 | JGI IMG/M metagenome (GOLD analysis project Ga0247766, IMG submission 179946) | Plant litter microbial communities from Arlington Agricultural Research Station in Wisconsin, United States - UWRJ-L223-509R-6 | ecosystem: Environmental > Terrestrial > Plant litter >...
CGCACTCACCGAGAACGCACGCCGGGACCTTGAGCGTATCGGGTACCAGGTGAAGACGTTGCCGGGTGGCAAGGTTGAGGTGTACGCGAACACGAAACCCGCCACCGATCAGGCATCGGCTACGGTCCGGTGGCTGAACTCGTTGTACGCCAACATCTCCGTGGGCGTGGTGGGGCCCGGCAAGAACTACGCCCTGAAGAACATCAAGGGCGGCATGGCCGCGTTCGCCACGGGTGGCTTCGTCAGCGGCCCCAGCGGCAAGGACCAGGTGCCCATCTGGGCGACCGACAACGAGCACGTCACCAACGCCAAGGACGCCAACAAGCCCGACAACAAGCGCATCCTCGAAGCGATCAACGCGGGCAAGCCGTGGTATACAGCGGTTCCCCAGTCTCCCGGGTCCACATCCTCCCCGGGTGCGGGACGTGGCGGGGGGTCCGGTGGCGGCCGACCCTCCGTCACGTTCGGTGGCAGCATTGACAGCGCGCTGGCCCAGGTGTTCATGCGCCTGGTCCGTGACGGCGACATCCAGATCACGGGGGTGAACGTCTGATGCCCGCGCTGGGATTCCCTCGTGAGGTTCAGCTGGACGCGTTCCTCAATGGGTGGCGCGACGTCACCTCGGAGCTCCGGGAGACGCGCCCGATCAATGTGAGCTACGCCCAGAGCGCGGAGCAGGTCGGGGCCGCGGCGAGCTACTTCACGGCCACCCTGGACAACGACTCCGGTAACTGGACCCAGGAGAACCCCCTCGGCGCGTACTACGGCCTGTGGGGCCCTCAAACCCCCATGCGCTTGTGCCTCAAGGTTTCCCAGGACACGTTCGACGACAGGACCGTAGGCAGCGGTTGGGGCACGAGCTCATCGGGTGACGTGTGGACGCCGTCGGGAAGCACGCCCACGTCGGTGTCCGGAGGCAAGGGGCACTGGAGCTTCGCATCCAGCGTCATCGCTAGCATGGTCGGCCCGGCCATCCCGCTCAAAGACATGTACGTGAAGTACGACTACACCCCCACCATCTCGGACATCACGGGGGCGTCGTTCGAAACCGGCGTGCTGCTGCGATACGTCAACAACCTGAATTTCTACTACGCCCGGGTGGTTGTCGACAACGTTGATGACCTGTACCGGCTGCAAGTGTGGCGGTTTCGCAACGGCGTGTTCACCGGCGTGAGCGTGGACCAGCCCACAGTCGGCCTCACGCACACGGCCGGTGCCACAGTCTCGATCGCCGCGGCCATTGAGGACCGAACCGTACTGATGAAGGCCTGGGACGCCACACTCCCGGAACCCCTTGACTGGCAGCAGATCGAGGTGGACGGCGACATCGCCAACGGCATCGATGACCCGGGCACCTGGGCCATCCGGGCCGGCTTCTCCTCCTCGAACACGAACGTCAAGCCGGTGGTTGTCGACATCGACAATGTGGACGTCCGGGTGATCCTGTCTTCGGGGTTCGCCGAGGGCGACGATACGGCCGATCTCTCGCACGCCGACCGCAACACACAGGTCCGGGTGTCGGGCCATATGAAGCGGGTGATGGACGCCAAGGCTCCCGTCAAGTCCGCGCTACGCAGGGTTTACGAGAACGACACCACCGGGCACACCAAGGCCTACTGGTCCGCGGAGGACGGCGAGCTGTCCACCGGAATCAGCCCCTCGATCCAGATACCCGGCCTGGGGCCGATGACCCTGCAAGGGCAGCCGTCGTTCCGGGCCAACACGGACTTCGAGGCCTCAGCCGCCCTGCCGACCATGGGCAACAGCGCGTGGATTGGCAGCATCCCGACCTACACCAACACCGGGGAATCCATGACCCGGTGGCTGATGGCGGTACCCGCGGGAGGAACCACCAACGGCGCGGCGATGTTCCGCCTTGAGTTCAGCGGTGCCACCCTGGGTTTCCTGGACATCGAGTACGCCACGGGCGGCAGCGTGATGTTCCGGGGTTACAGCGACACTCGCGTGCTCATCCACTCGGCCGGCCCGGTCGGCTACGGGCTGGACGGCAACCCCAAGCAGGTGCAGCTGGACGTCCGACAGGTGGGCGCCAACGTGGAGTACACCTTCACGGAGCTCGTGCCCGGCGCCACGTCGGGCGGCACCTTCACTGGAGTCATCGCCGGCCGAACCATGGGAGCCTCACCACGGCTCATGTTCGGCGTGACGCGCAACATCGACTCCGTGTCCATCGGGCACATCCTGCACCGTGACCAGATTGTCAGCATCTACACCCAGGCCACCGAGCTCAACGCGTTCTACGGAGAGGACCACCTCACCCGATTCATCCGGCTGTGCGACCAGAACAACATTCCGGTGGCCTGGTACGGCGCGCTCAACTCCGGCACGGCCATGGGCTACCAGCGGCCGGAGACACTGGCCACGCTGTTCGACCAGGTCCGTGCCGTCGACCAGGGTTTCTTCTGCGACATGCGCGTGACGCCCGGACTGCGCTACCGCAACCGGGCCACCATCGAGGCCCAGGTGTCCCCCCGGCTCACCCTGGACTACGGCGCGGGCCAGGTGTCGGAACCTTTCCGGCCAGCCACCTCGGACTTGCAGCCACGCAACGACGTTCGAGGTACCCGGATCGAGGGTGGGGAGTACCGCTTCACCAAGACCTCGGGATCGAAGAACATCAACCTCCCGGGCAACGATCCCGACGGAGTCGGCCGGTACGACTTCGACCTGCCGCTCAACGTCCGGGACGAGACCGTGCTGGAAGGCATCGTTCAGCTCGACGTCGCCATGGCTACCAGCAAGGCCCGTCGGTGGCCGGAGGTCACGGCAGACCTCGCCGCCCCGGAGAACGCGTCAGCGGCCCAGCAAGCGGCCATTCTGGGCATCACCCAGGGGGATCGCATATCCGTTCCCAACGCCACCCTGATCCACCAGTACCAGGCCATTGACCTGTTGTGCCTCGGGTACTCGATGACCATCAGCAATGGCATGTTCCTGCACCGGGTCACCTTCAACACCGACCGCTACGAGGCGTGGAGGGCCTTGACCATGGAGCTCGGCGGCTACGACCGGCTGGACACCAACGACAGCGTGACCAACGAGGTGGTGGACATCGGGGAGACCGACATCGACGTGCTCTCGCCGTCGGCCGCCTGGATCACCACGGCGTTGTACCCGACCCACTTCCCCGTCGACATCGAGATCGGCGGTGAGGTGATGAGCTTGACCAGCGCTACGTCCCTGGGTGGCAACGTCTACCGGCTCACCGTCACCCGCACGCTGGCCAAGCAGCACCCGATCGGGAAGCCGGTCCGCCTGGCTTACGCCTCGACAGGCTTCCTGGCCAGGCGATAAGGCCTGAACCGCTACCCTGAAAACCGAATCCACCAGCAGAGAGTGAAGGGACGCCGACCATGTGGGTACCAGCGGGAAATGACCGGTTCACTTGGGACTACGAGCCCGACCAGGCTGGCACGGCGGACCCGGACCGGCCACGCCGGTTGTTCGACCCGGGCGACGGGACCCTGATCGAGGCCGAGGGCCCCACGCTCATCCGCTACCCGTCGGCGAACGTGGACAACGGGTCCATCTGGAATGAGTCCGGCAACGCCTGGGTGGTCCAGAACAGCGGTTGGGACGCGCGCAACGACGAGGAGTTCTGGGCCCAGCTCGAAGACGCGGCGAGTCCCGAGCACCCGGTCTGGGACGGCGCGCGCAAGACCGAGGAGGCCAAGACCGAAGAGGTTCCGACACCCCGGCAGCTCAAGGAGAAGCCCAAGACCGAGGCGGCTCCCGCTCCAGAAGCCGCGGAGTAACCGCACATGGCCTTCACACCGTTCGTCATCGGACAACGCCTCACCGCGGCGGATCTCAATGCCGCGGTGGGCGCGGTGTGGACGGCCTACACCCCCACGTGGATCACCACGGGCGCCGGGGCCGACCCCGTCATCAGCAACGGTGACTTCTCCGGGCGGTGGCGCAAGGTCGGCAACACGGTGACCGTCAGGATTCGCATGGTTTGGGGGTCCCTGACAACCAGTGGCGCGGGGGACTGGGAGTTCGGGTTGCCGGCCGGCCAGCTGCCCGCGGCCACCAACCAGCGCAAGGTAGGCAAGATCCTGACGCTGAACACTGTGGGTGCCACGTACCTCTTCAACCCCTGTGTGATCGAGGTGGGTTCAACCACCATCCGGGGTATCAGCGGCGGGTCGTACTACTCCGTCTCGTCCCCGGTCGCCTGGGTCACCAACAACTTTCTTGAGCTGGACATCGATTACGAGACCGCCTGAGGGGCCGCCATGCTGGGCATCGACATCTACCGGAAGTACCAGACCGTCACCGACGCTGCCGCGGTTGTTCGGGCCGGTGTTCGGTTCGCCTGGTTCAAGGGAACCGACGGCGGGGGGTTGCCGCCCGGTGGTCCGGCCGACCGTGAGGTGTCCCAACTCGGTTCCCGCATCCCGGTGGGGCTCTACCACTATGCCCAGCTCGGTGATCCTGAGGAGCAGGCCCGGGTGCTGGCCGCCGAGGTGCACAGATTGCGTGCCAACGGGCTTCCCCCGGCCCTGGACCTTGAGGACCCGCACACCCCAGGGTCGGCTGCCGCGATCTTCGCCCGGAGGTTCCTGACCGAGCTCAAGCGGCAGGGCTTTCCCCGCGTCGCGCTCTATGCCAGCACCAGCATGCTGACCGGGATTCGGGCCGACGACATCCGCAGGGACATCGATGGCGTGGTGATCTGGGCCGCGCGGTACGGCTCCAACGACGGCCTGAACCACGGCCTCGGCGGCTACACGGGCCACGTGGACGTGCACCAGTTCACCTCGGCGGGTCGGGTGGCCGGCATCACGGGAAGTGTTGACCTGAACAACGCGACCGACCTGCAATGGGCCGGCCAGACAGAGGAGGATGACGTGTCGCTCACGCCCGACCAGGCGAACAAACTGGAGTTCATCTACTCCGCGCTGCTCAACGGCGGAGAGTCCACCCCCAGCGGAAGATCGCTGATCAGCCTCATCGGGGACGCGGCCTACGGTCACGCGGCCACGCAGACCCAGTTGGCGGCGAAGTCGTTCAACGTCACCCCGGAGCAGCTGGACGAACTGGCCGAGGACATCGCGGCCCGCACCGAGGGCGTCACGGCCGACGTGGTCAAGCAGTCCATGCGCGACGTCCTGCTCCACGGCGTCGACGACACCAACGCGTAGCACTTCGTCCTGGGACCGGAGCGGCACACCCTGGACCTTGGTGTCCGCTTCGGACCCGCCCCACTAGTTAGAGGGCAGCCCGTGCGTGAGTACCAGACTGAAACGACGAGTCGCTTTGGCCAAAGACCTGATCTTGTTCGGGATCGGGTGTGGCGGCATCATCTCGCAGATAGTGACAGACGGCGGGAACATAGTCATCCTGACCGTGTGCACCGCCCTGGTAGGCGCTGGCTCACTGGTTGGATTGACATCGAAAGCACGTGGTATGCCTACCGAACTACAGCGCCCTTCGTCCAGTTCGGACTCTTCCTCATCCTCTACGGACAGCTCTTCATCGCCGTGACGGAGAACCTGGGCGGGGGGATGCTGCAATGACCGAGGAGCAGCACAGGGCACAGGGAAGCGCGCGCAGGTTGGTGATCCGGCAGATAGTCATCATACTGGCGCTCATCGTGGTGGTGGTCGGCAACCTCTGGTACACGAACTATGAGGCCCGGCAAGCGGAACAGCGCGCCCGGGAGGCCGCATCACTGGCCATTCGGGAGAGTGACCGGAAATGGTGCGACATCGTGGTGCTGTTCGACAGTACGTACCGGAGTACGCCACCGACGACACCAGCCGGCGTGTCCATCGCCAAGTTCTTCGCGGAGCGCCGCGTTGACTTCGGGTGCGACGCACCGAGATGACAGAGCAACGAGGCTACGAAGAGGGTGTGGCGGATGGCCGAGTCATCCAAGAGCTGCGTCAGCATGCCGAACACCTGAGGACCATCAACGGTTCGACCGAACGCGTGGCGCAACGCCTGGCGAGTATCGAAGTCCTGTTGCAGCAGATCGTGGACAAGGCCGACTTCCGGGCGGCCAGCAGCGCGGCGGACCTGGCCTCCCGAGACGCCACGGTGGTTAGTGTGGCTACGGCCCTGGAGAAGAAGGAAGAGGCCAGGCGGGACAGCATCGATCAGCGCTGGACACCCTGGCAGCGCACCATAGCCATGGCGGCAGGGACGGCTACCGTCATCGGCGCCGTCATCACGATCATCGCAACAAGGTAAGGAAAGGGGAATCATGAACGCCTACTGGAAGGCCGTACTGGCCGCCCTGTCGGCCGGTGGAGCGTCGCTCGTGGCGAGCGGGGTGTCACTGCCGCCGTGGGTGACGGCCGTGCTGTCGGCTCTCGTGGCCCTCGGCGTGGTGGCCGCCGTGCCGAACGCCGGCTTCATCAACCTGAACAAGGTTCCCGAGCACCGGCTGGTGGAGGCCGGGGACGCGGCACGGGCGGTCTACCAGGAGCGGCTACCGAACACCGACGCCGACCGGGGCACCTGGACCAACACCGCCCGTACGGTAGTGTTGGCGCTACGTCGTTAGGCGCGGCGAGATCCCCCTCGGAGGGCCCCAGGCGAGCAGGACGCCCGGGGCCCTCTTCGCGTCAGCAGAGGGAGCAGTTGGCCTGGGCCGCCGGGTCGTTCAGGTTGACGCACCTCTCCGGGGTGCAGGTTCCCGCGGTCAGCCCCGGGCAGGTCACCGGCGTCATGTTCAGCCCGCCGGGCCGCCCGTTCGCCACCACCCGGAATCCCGAGTGGGTCTCGTGTTCGGCGGCGACGTCGTCGCACTGGATCGTTGCGGTGGTCATGTGTTCCTCGATTCCTGGTGTTCGGGTTTCTGGCTTATCAGAACGCGGGCTGGATGGGCTAAGGAGAGTAGGGGTAGGCCACCCGGTAGCCGCCCGACCGGTCGGACAGCCAGTTCAGCACACGAACCTTGGTCACGTTGTCCAGGCCGTCCAGCGCGGCGAGACACAACTGCATCGCGTCCAGTTCGGTGTCCCCGGTCGACTCCACTGCCACGTGGACGTGCATCCGGGCGTTGTCGCCGGCCGTTGAGGTGTCTGATGTGAACGATGTCGCGCGGGCCGAGAGGCTCTGGCGCAACTGTTGCAACTCGCTCGCCAGCTCCGGGGATGGCCGGAACTGTGTCGGCTCCCGGTCCTCGAAGGGGTTGTCAGGCATGGTCATTCCTCTCGTTGTGGCGCGGCGAGTCCGATCTCTTGCAACCGTTGGGCGAAGAACTCGACGGTGGTGCGGCAGGTGGATTCCCACTCCCAGTTGAGTCGGATTCCTATGCCATCCCCGAAGTCCTCGATCCTGGGTACGACCAGGTAAGCGAAGTCCTCAGGAATCAGGTGCACCCACCAGCAACCAGGGTCGGCCACCCGGTCCCGGCGTTCGACCAGGATGCCCATGGTTCCGTGGGACTGGGGCACCTGCTTGGTGACCAGCTTTTGTCCATATGCCGTGATCTGGCCGTCGGTGAGCCCACCCTGGTGGTGCTTGACCTCCACCACCAGGCGGAAGTCACCATGCACGAGCACCAGGTCACCCTCATCCGGCGTGAAGCGGTCCCCGGTCTTGACGTGGCGCGCGGCATCCGGGAAGCCGTGGGCCTGCCACCACTTTGCCAGGGCCCGCTCTGCCCGCTTGCCCTTGTCCCCGACGTTGATGCGCGGCCTCTTGGTGGGGGTGCCCGGCAACCCCTCCCCAACGAACGGGTTGCCGGGCGAGAACTGACTCAGCTCCACGGGTTCGGCGGGGCCAACGGTGCAGGAGCGGCAGCCGGCTGGCCGAAGGGGTTCGGTGCGGCGGGTGGCTGCACCGGTGCGGGCGCGGGGGCCTGGCCCCAGGGGTCCGCGGCCGGCTGTTGGAACGTGGGGGCCTGAGCGGGCTGCTGGGGCGGCGCGGCGGGGCCCTCAGCGGGCAGGGGTACATGGTTGGGCTGCGGAGGGATGTACTTGGCCGCGTAGACCCGGGCAGGCTTGCCGAACTCGGTCGGGGCCTCACCGGTCCAGGCGACGTAGAGCTCCCCGCCGACGGCCATGCCGGTGAGGTTGTGCTTGCGCAGTTCCTCCTGAATGGCGGCACGAAGTCCGGTCTTGACGTACAGCGAGCGGTCGCCGTAGTCCTGCGGGTTCTGGGTGTTGCGTTCGTCGGGGATGCCCTGTCGGGACCCGTCGCACCGGAGGCTGACAACCATCTGCTGACGCGGCGTGCCGTCGTCCCAGGTGCGGACCACGCCCGGCTTCATGTACTCGGTCTGGTTCACCACCTTGGGTTCGGCGGTGATCCGGCCGCCCCGCCAGACGTTGAGCATCCGGGTGTCGACGTAGTGCCCCTGCACCACGTCGGCGGGCCACTTGAGCGACTCGCCGCCACCGGCGAAGAACTGATCTTGTGTCGGGTTCGTCATGTTCGTTGTCCTTTGCTCCGTTGGAAGTTGCGGTCATCGGCAGCCACGTGAGCGGCTACCAGGTCTTCGAGGCAGGGCACACCGAGCTTGGTAGCCAGGTTTCCCAGGCTTAGGGCTACATCAGAAAGCTCGGACCGCACCCTGTCCCGTTCTGGCCCTATGGTGTTCCACTTAGGCCCCGCCTTGTTGATGGCCTTGGCCAGCTCCCCAACTTCCTCAACCAGCTTGAGCATCTGCTGATTAACAGTGGGGTACCGGTCTGCTCCGTGCTTTTCCATTTGCAACAGGGCCAGATGCTGCAGGCTTGCCGGGCCCAGATTGAACATCATGGCCATCATCCCGTGAAAGGGTTGCCGGAGACGGGTGGCGCGGCCTTGTTGATCTGGTCGATTCGGGCCACGGCCGCGGCCTGGGCGGCGGGGGTCCAGTTGCCGGGCACCGTGCCCCCGACGGTGACCTCCTCCCAGAGGCGGCCGATGTCCTCGGACCCCTGGCACCGCGCGATGCGGTCGTAGATCGGGTCCGGCGTCACCCCGCCCGCGTCCAGTTCGGCCACCTTGGCCCGGCTGGCCTTGGTGTAGGCCTCGATCCAGGCTTGCTCGCCGCCCTGGCGCACCACGTCCTGGTGGATGATCTGCAGCTCGCCGACCGTTGACACGTTGCTGATCTTCGCCAGGGTCATCTGCTGAAACTGCTTGGTGCGTGTCGGGTGCAGCTCCGCGTCCGGCGTGATGCCCTCCGAGAGCAGACAGCCGCGCTTACGCAGCATGTCGACCAAGACCTTCTTGGTGTGGGCCAGGTCCGTGATGCCGTGGTTCCGGCAGTACTCCTGGGCCTGGGCCTTGGTGACCTTGGTGTTGAGCAGGTCGGTCGCCTTGAGCGTGGCCGGGACCTTGCACCCGACCGGCAGCCCGGTCGCCTCGGCCGAGAAGTCCGCCGGCGGGAGCGTGGCGTCCGGGGGCCCGGGATCGGGGTCCGGCCTGCCGTTGTCCGGGTCGACGTCGGGATCAGGAGCCGGGGGTGCGTCGCTCACGGTCGGCGACCACGCCGGGCTGGCCTGAGTACTCGGCGGTACGGTCATCCATTCACCGAGCTGGAAGATCTCTACCGTGCCGTCGTGCAGGGTGCGCACGGACCCGTCGGCAGGAGCTTGGGCCACCCAGTTCGCCTCGGTGACCGGCGTGCCGGGAGGGGCGTAGGGCAGCAGCACGGGGCCGCTCTTGCGCCACTGCCGCACCTGCTCGGCGAGGTTGGCGCCACGGGACCCGATCCAGAGGTCCACGCGGTACAGCGTCACCGTGGCGTGCTCCCGGTCGACGTGCACGATGATGGCGTAGTCGTCCCTGAGCGGGTGCTTACCCCGGGGGACGGCGTGCCAGGCGCCCTTGTCGTCCCGGTAGTGCGTGGCGGACTGGTACACCTTGAGCTGTACCGAGATCTCGTGTGCCGCGTCTTCCAGGTGGCCGGTGGACTTGATGTCCCCGATCACGTGCGTGCCGTCGGCCTCGATGAAGGTCCGGTCCAGGTCCCCGCGAGAGTTGAGTCCCGGGTTGTAGACCGTGGCCTCGATCAGCCCGACGGTCAGCCCGAAGCGTGCGAGCTCGGAGCGGTAGGACGCCACGAACGGCTCGAACATCTCGGGGTAGGGCAGGCCCATGTCCGCCAGGCGCAGGGCCTCATGGATCGCGGTGCCCTGGTTGGCAGCCGCCGACGTGCCGGCAACGGAGAGCGCGGTGTCGATGATCTCGTCCACCTTGCCCTTGCTGTCGCGGTCCAGCACCGACAGCAGCGCGATCAGATCCTGGCGCTGGGCGATGCCCTTAACCAGCTCACGCATCCGCCACTTGTTGAGCCCGTACTGGTCGGCGAGCGGGAACCCGAAGTTGCTGGCCGTCATCGCGGACACGGTGTTGCCGAACGGGTCCACGAACTTGTAGCGCCCGTTCACCCGCTCCGGGTCACCACCCCGCGTACCACCGGCCCCGAAGAACGCGGCCTGTTCATCCTGTGTGGTCATTCAGTCATCCTCTGGTTTCAGCGTGAACTTGGTACAGGGGCACGGCTTCCTGGCGCTATTCCAGTGGTTTTCCAGGGCCGTGGTAACCAGGCACGGGTGGTCGCCGTAGCTGGCATCGTGACTGCCCAGCGGATGACCGCAAGTGCAGGGCAGCCTGGGATTGTAGTCCTCCAACCGGATGGCGGCCCTGAAGCCGGGGGTCTCCCTCGGCCACCTCGACTTCCGGCTTCAGGGACTCCGCGATGGATTCCAGGGCCGTAGCCACCCGGGACAGCTCGAACGCGACTGCGCCCCGAATCGGTTCGATGCGACTCATTTGCCGCACGCTGCCAGCCGGGCCACGTGCACGGCCTCCACGGTGCCCTGCAGCAAGGTCGGCCGGTGGTCGGCCGCCTGGGGGTTGAAGAGCAGGAACATCGCGGCAGCCGCCGTGGCCGTCATCAGGGCGAGCAGCCCGAGCAGGACCACCGAGGCCCAGACGCTCAGTCCCTGGCGAGCCCGGGTGTAGGTGGCGGTGTCAGTCCTGTAGTGCGACATCGGTCTTCATCCTCTCTCGGGCAACCTCGACGGCCGCCAACATTTCCAGCGCAGTCTCCTCGGCGTCCTTGATGGACAGATAGCCGAGACCGAACACCTGAATGGGCCTGTCCGAATCGTCGGTCACACCGCACGAGTCCCAGGCCGCCAATGGTGTCATGACGAATACCGGCCCCTTAGTCAGGGCCAGCATGTCCGACCAGGTGTGGCGGTCACGGACCCCGGCGATGAACCAGCCGTCCGAGGTGCGAATAGCCGCGTAATCCCGGTCGTTTTGGGTGGAGAACTGGACCACACAACCGATGGCTGGCTCCTTGAGGCCGTAAGCCTTGTCGCCCAGCATCTCGGGCGGTACCGAAACACCGGTCTGGGGCTCGTTGCCCTGGAATTCAGTCATCGTCGTCACCCTTGTTCTCGTTGGCCTTTCGGGCCTTTTCCTCGTTGATACGTTCCTGCTCCTGGGCGGCGAGCTGCTTGGCCGTCCAGCCCTCCTCTTCGCTCACTTGACCGTCCTTTCCAGACAGCGGTAGGTGTTGTAGTCGTCGACATACTCACAGTGGTAGCTCCACCGCTCCGGAGCGTCGGCCGGTCGGAACACCGCGACGACGGTCACGATGCCCGCCAGGGTGAGCAGGGCCAAGAACCCTGCCGCCAGTACGTGCCTCATACCCTTGCCGCCCAACGAATCCACCAGCGTGCCGCGCCCTTTACACCCGGGTCGTTGTAAGCCCGTGACCGTCCGCTGGGGTGCGGGATGGCCACCACCGCGGGTGCCTCGGGATGGGCGCCCATGGCCTGCAGGTGGAACCAGTCCGGAAGGCCGAACGCGTCGCGGGCCTTGGCACCGCACGCCACCACTCGGGTCCCCACGGGAAGTGTGGCCACCAGGCTCAGGGCCCGGTCTCGTGCCGCACGGGAGTCCCACTCGGCCACCGGCTTGAGGGCCAGGTTTACTCGGGCCAGACGGGTCAGGTAGTCGGCGACCGGGATGCCGGACATGCGCATCAGCCGGTCACCAGCCGAGTTAGCCGGCCACGGCCACAGCGGGAGCTTGGCGTTGTGCGCGGTGCCGGGCTGCTCGCCGACCAAAAGGCCGACGGGTGCGGGCATGTCCTCGGGGAGTGTGGTGTGCAACCACATGCGCGCCACGGCGCTCACCGTCGGACTGACCGGCGCCATGGGGCGCTCCCAGGTGCTGTAGGCACTCATCGGTTCGGGCAGTCCTGTGGTGCCTGACCGCAACCACAGGAGCATTTCTTTGGAGGCGGAGGGGGTGCCGTGGGTGGGGTGATGGTTCCGCTCATGATGCGAGTTCCCTTTCCTGCCATGCCGCGAAGGGCCCGAGCACCCTGGCGGCGAACGTCATGGATAGCTGGTCCGACAGCTGACCACGCGTCATGCCCTCGGGCACCTGCAGCCCGATGCTCGCGGCCACCTGCAGCTGACCGTCGGAGGGTGGGTCGAGACGCCACCGGGCCGAACGCCGGGCCAGGTGCTCCCCGCTCGACTCCGCGTGGTCGCTGGCCACCGTGAGCGCGTCCGCCTGGGCAAGACCGTCGGCGACCATGAGCACGTCGACCGGGCGACCGTTGACCGGCTTGCGGCTACACTCCGCG
>Ga0247766_1000209_pt1 | contig 12558 bp, 6 predicted proteins | sample UWRJL223509R6_FD_179946 | JGI IMG/M metagenome (GOLD analysis project Ga0247766, IMG submission 179946) | Plant litter microbial communities from Arlington Agricultural Research Station in Wisconsin, United States - UWRJ-L223-509R-6 | ecosystem: Environmental > Terrestrial > Plant litter >...
TTGCTCCAGCGCAGTCAGACAGCGAGTGAACATGGCATGATCTCCGATGTGATTGGCAATGTCGCAGAAGGCCGCGTTGGCGAACGGCTGGCCCACGAGACGGCGAGCATTCGTCGCTTCACGCACGGCGTCTGCGAGCTCTTTCGGTTTGATCAGGGCGGGGCCGGACATCAGCGCGCCGACGTAGGCCCGCGCGTCCATCGCGGTCGAGCCGGACATTGCGACCTTGCAGGCAGCCAGCGCGGCAGCGCGTTGGCCAAGTTCGGTCAGCACCTGACAGTGGCGGCGCGCGAGCAAGAAGCCCTGTGGGCGTAGCTCGCGCGCTTTCGCGAGCAACTTCTCCGCGCCCGCCAGATCGCCCGCGCGCAGCAGCGTTTCGGCTTGCACATAGGCGTCGGCCGCCGCCGGCGATGCTGCCCGCACATCCGCGAGCTCTTGGTCGTCGACCGTGTGACGCACGAACGCGCGGGCCTCCGCGCCCTCGGTCAGCACACCCAACAACACCGCAACCACGACTGCCCAGCACTGGATTCGCACGGCGTGGAGCCTAGGTAGGCAGTGTTCCGCGCCCGAGGCGATTCCATGACATTTTCGACACGGTGCCGTGTCCCGGCGCGGGACTCGGCTAGCTGACCCGACTCTTGCACCAACGCTGCCAAGCTTCACGATACTTGGCCTCGAGGTTGCGAGCGAAGCGTGGCGCATCCATCAACGGTGATTGCTCCATCGTGGAGCGAAGCCCCGCGCGTAGTTGGGCGAGTGCATGCCGGTCGGAAGCCAAGCGGGACGCCGCGGCGATGAACGCTTCCGGCGAGTGCATGACCAACTCAGGCAAGCCGAGGTTAAACGCCTGACACAGGCCCGCGCGCCCGACGACTGTGCTCCCCACGAGTGTCAGCACTGGCACACCCATCCAGAACGCATCCAGGCTGGTCGTGTGTCCATTGTAGGGCAGCGCATCCAAACAGATGTCGATTCGATGATACAGCTTCAGGTATTCCGCGCGTGGTTTGCGCGACACGAACTCGAGGCGATCAAGCGCGATTCCCGAGGCCTTGAACGTGCCCTGCACGCGCTCGCGCGCGCTGCCTTCCGGCGCGAGCAGCAGCATGCGCGACCCCGGCACTCGCTCGAGCACGCGGGTCCATAGCTGAATCGTCGCTTCGTTGAGCTTCCAAAATGAGTTCAGACAACCAAACGTGATGTGGCCGTTGCCGCGCGCCGGTAACTCGGAAACCGGCGGTTCGCTTGCGCGTGGGTCGTAGCACCAGAACGTGTCGGGCAGCACGAGCGAAGCCTCACTGTATGGCTCAGCAGGCAGCTCCTCGGGATCCAAGTGCCGATCCGTCACGCGGTAGTCCATTTCCGGCAGCCCGGTGGTGCCCGGATAGGCGAGCCAGGCAATCTGCACGGGCGACGGTTTGCAGGCGAAAATCGGCAACAGACTGACTGACATGTGCATGGTCAGGTCAACCAAGACATCGATGCCTTGCCTTCGAATCAACGCAGCTGCAGCGATCGCGTCGAGCGCGGAGATGTCGGACCAACCGTCGAAGTGTGAGCGGATTTCGCGGGTAACGTCGTCGACCTTTTGCAAACTCGCGAAGGCATGCAGCTCGAAGTGCGAGCGATCATGGTGCCTGAACAGCGGCAGCGTGAACAGCGCCTGGCAGTGATCGTTGAAGTTCGAGGAAACATAACCGATGCGCAGCTTTCGACCTGCGTCGGGCGTGTTCAGGTGCGGTTCGATGTGCTCGGCGAAGGGCACCGCGTGGCGCTTGGCCCAGCTGCGCGATTCTTCCAGAATCGACCGTGCGCTCTCACCGGCATGGAAGCCGAGCAAGAAGAGCAAGTTGCTGTGGGTCCAGCCGTCTTGCGGATCCAGCTCGACCGCTTTGCGATAGGCAGCGATGCCAGGTGAAAGCTTGCCGCTGAAGGTCAAGGCCGCAGCCAGCCCGGCGTGGGCACTAGCGAAATCAGGGCGAATTGCCAGCGCCATTTCCGAGCTTTTCACGGCTTCATCGAAGCGCCCCAGCTCGGTCAGCGCCGCGCTGCGCTCGTGATGCGCGAGCGCGCTATTCGGGTCGAGCTCGAGCGCGCGGTTCGCGGCGCGCAAGGCGCCCTCGAAGCGTCGCAGCTTGCGCAGGCAGATTGCGTAGTCGGCGAGTGCATCCGACGCATTCGGATTCAAGACCAGCGCACATTGAAAATGCCCGACGGCGCGAGCGTGTTCCCCCGAGTCCGACAGGGCTCGCGCAAGCCCATATTGGATTTGCGCATTGTCGGGCTTGAGCTCGCTGGCGCGCTCGAAGGCTTGAATCGCCAGCGTCACCTCGCCGAGCGCGCGCGTCACCAAGCCCAAGTTGAAATGGGCTTGTGGCAGCTCTGGATTCAAGCTGACAGCGCGGGCTAGCGCTCCGGCTGCGCGTTCGTAGTCTCTCAAGCGGCGATACGCTTCACCCAGATTCGCGAAATAGTTGGCGTTGGTCGGATAGAGCGCAGTCAACCGCTCGAGGACAGGCACGGCTTCCCTCGAGCGGTCGCTCTCGATTGCGATGGCAGCCACCAGGAACGAAGCCTGCTCGTGGTTCCTATCTGCCTCGAGCACTTCCCGATACAGACGCTCCGCGTTCACGACTTGCCCAGCGCGATGCTGAGCGACGCCCTGCTCGAACGTTCGTTGCACGTTGACGGTCTGAGACATGGCCTAGCCGCTATGGACGAAGGAAGGCGGCGTGCCCGAAGGCGCGCCGCCCATTAGGTTACCGTGGAAGCAAGCCGTGCGGCTCAGCTCGCGCGGCGCCCATTGCTCACTGGCAGTGGTGCGTCGTGGTGTTGCAGGTCGTGCCCGCTTGGCAGACGTCCGTGGCCGTCTCAGCACCGTCGCGGAGGCCGTTGTCGCAGATCGACGACGGGATCACGCCACCGGAGATTGCGTCGTTGCCGATGCAAGCGTCGGTATTGGTGGCATCAGAGCAGAGCGTGGTGCCGTTGAAGTCTTCGCACAGCGGCTTGAACGCGCCACCCGTGGAGTTGGGCAGGTTCACGAAACCGATGGCGGGAGACTGCAGGTTGATCGTGCCGTTGAACGGCAAGGTCGCGTAGCACTTTGCCATCTCTTCTTCGGCGTCCGTGTTGGGGACGGTGGCCGAGCTGTCATGCAAGCCTTCGAAACCCTGGAGCGAGTTCAGGTAGAGCTTGCGTGCGATCGGGTACACCGGGGTGGTGCCGAGGACGAGCGCTTGAATCTTGTCGTCCGTGGGAGCGACACCGTTGACCAACGCGGCGACAGTGCCCGGGTTGTTGCTGACGCCACCGCGACCGGCGAAGCCAATGCTGCAGGGGCTAGCCAGCGTCAGACAGCCGATTTGATCGCTCGCGTCGTCTTGCGTGGCGCAGGTCTTGGTCGCCTGGTTCGGGGGCAATTGCAGCGAGCGAGTGGTGTGAATGCGGTAGTACGCAGCGGCAACTGGCGCCTGGAACACGCCGATCTTCGACGGATCGTTGCGGGTGACCGTGCGGATTTCGCCGCTCGGCTTGCGCAAGATCAAGTTGTAGACGCGACCGTCGACGTCCGTGCGGCCGTCCGTGGCCGGCGCGTCCGTGTACTGCGTGCCGTTGCCGTCGGTGTCGATCACTGCTTGCGGCACGTTGCCGGGCGGGTTGATGCAGTCGAACGCAACGCCGTTCGGCTGCGTCAGGTCGGTGCGCACGGGGAGCTGGCACTGGCCGTCTTGCGTCGCGTCGCCGTTCGGGCAGCGCAGCGGATCCGTGGTCGGGCGCTGAAGTGCTGGTCCGAGGAAGAAGCCCTTGCCCGGCTCGCACGGCAGCGACGGGAAACGTTCAGCAGTGGTCAACTCAGCGGGAACGGTGATCGGCAGAACGACGCCGAGCGAGCCGTCGGCGCTGCAAACCTGCTCGAACGGGAGAGCGGCGTTGGCGTTGTTGCCGCGACCGACGCACTTACGGCGGACCGGATCTTGATCCGTGTACTCTGTCAGATACGGCGCCATGTTCTTCGCGTTGGCCGAGCCGCGCGCCTGCGTCGCGAAGCCGAGACCGGTGCCGGCGCCCGTGGGAACGCCGACATTGGTCATTTCCGGGATTTGCGAGACGTTGAAGCCGAGCGTGGCGTTGGCGGCCAGGGTGACCGGTGCCCAATCGTCGTCCGGGCGCTTGTTGTTGCAGAACGGGCTGCCCGCGAGCGCGCGGTACACTGCAGTCTGAATCGTGTTCGAACCGGCCGGAGCGCCCTGAGCAAAGTTGACGCCCGCGAGGCTCAGCTGGCCGAGGAACACGTCCGTGGTGCCGGACTCGTCGTCGCGGCGGAAGGCGTGACGCACGCCCGGCTCGACGATGGAGTTTGACTGGTCGTAACCAGCGGCGCCAGTGCCCGGAACGCTCGGGTGCGAGTCGCCGCAAGCAGTGACAGTGCCGTGGAACACGTTGTCCCAGTTGTTCACGATGTCTTTGCGAGCTTGGCTATTGCAATCACGGAGGAACACGTTGTTGCCCACCGAGATGTCCATGCCCGTGTAGATCAAGCGCAGCACGTTGCGCCACTGGTTGGACGAGTTGCCGGCCGTTCCGGGGTAGTCGATACCTTCCGGGCCAACGTTGTTGAGGTCGCCGATGATCGCGAGGCCGTCGAGAGCGACGACGATTCCTTCAGCACCGGCGCGCTGGGCCGCCGTGGGTCCGCTACAGACAGCGGAGCCCATCGCGCGCGACATGGGGGCGATCATTTGGGTGGCGCTAGCGCCGATGATCTTGAGTGCGTTCTCGCCAGCACCAGAACCCGTGCCGTCGTACTTGATGGGGTCGCCCAAGGTGTGAAGGGCAGTGCAGTTGTTCAGAACCGCGACCGTCAAATTCTTCAGGGTGTCAGAGCCGACCATGGCCGGTACGGCGTCGAGGGCGCCCGCGCCCACGGTTCCGGCCGTAAGGGCCATGAACGTTGCCAGTGCAATGCTGCTTCTCATCTTGAAATCCTCCACTGTGGTGTCACGCAAGCACCGCGACTTCCCGGTGGGAGCGGCGCTACTGGGGCCACTCATTACAAGGACCGCGCCAACGCTCGGCGATCCGGCCCACAAGCGCACAATGTTTGTTTCGCTCGCGATTAACGCCACTGTCCGTGTGCCCGAGCGTGGCCTTTGATTTGAGCTGGTTGGCAGCACTCTCCGATAATCAGAAACCGGTCTACGATTTCTGTAAGCGTCAGAGCGAGAGCCGCGCCAAATTCCCAAATTGAGCCGCGACACCGCATATTCGCGCTTGTGCGAAGCCGGTGACAACGAGGCAACAGAACGCCGCGTGCCTCCGTTCACTCGAGGCGAGTGTCAGTCGCCGAGCTCCTCGAGCCGTCCCGCCCAGGCAGTCGGAAAACAGACCCCCTGGCCTTCACCCGTGAAGTCCAAACAATCGAAGTGGTAGGCACAGTCACTCGGTGAGTCACAGCGCGCATAGCAAGTCGGCTCGAGCCGCGCCGCACGCACGCACGCCTCGAACGGCTCGCAATCCCAACCCCTCTCACAGCGGGCCACACACACGCTGGGCTCGAACGATGGCGGCGCGTAGCAACTCAAACCGAAGCAGAAATTCGCACTCTCGCAATTGCGTGTGCCAGAGTCGATGTGCGGCACGTAACCGTCGGCTCCCGCATCGGACATGGCCCCGCCTTGCTCGCCGTCAGCACTTGGCGCACTGCCGCCATTTTCGTTCGAGGTCGCTCGTTCACCGGCAACCGACCTGGCTCCGGCGCCAATCTCCGAAGCCCCACCGGATGCCGATTTGCTGCCACCGGCAGCCATGACCGCATCTGCCGGATCGCTCGATGAATGCGCTCCACAAGCCATGCACGTCGACAGCACGAAGAGCTCGAGACTCCAGCGCGTCATGGCGTGCCCTCAGTGCGCCGCGGGATCCGGGGCGCTCGAGTTCGCGCTCGCAGGGTTGGGTGCGTTGACGAATTCGTCGAACACGATCGGCGCGTGAAGCGCCGGTCGCTGCCGCGGAACCCAGGCCGACTTTGGCCAGAACGCCAGCGCTGCAAGACCGCAAGTCACCAGTAGTGCGATGAACAGCGCGGAGCCTCGCTTCATCGATTGCGACGTGCGTTTACGCGAAGTAGCGCTTGCAGCTCCCGCAGTCATGGGTTGACTCCCGAGGAGGAAGGGGGTGCGCGATCGAATGCAGCCGTGGGCGCTCCCGCGCGCGGCGGCCGCGTCTCTTTCGGGCGTTGCGCAAGACATGCCGCAATGCCGTCACGCAACGCGCCAATCTCGACGCCGTCCATGAACAACTGCGGAGTCAAGCGGCTCAACAGGCGCGAAGTATCGACTTCACCATTGCGATGCACGGGGAACACGAACCGGTCGACACGTCCGCGGATCTCGGCCAGCGGAAGTCCCCCACCCTTGCCGTCGTTCCACGCGCGCGAATCACTGCTGTTGTTGCGGTTGTCGCCGAGCACGAACACTTCGCCCGGTTTCACGTCGTAGTCGGGGCGGGGCTTTTGATCCCAGGGGCCGTGCACGGTGAGGTAAGCTTGGTCGTCGATGAACTCGACGCGTAGCCGGCCTTCCAACATCCCCTCGCCCGCCACGAACACGTATTGACCCACGTCGCAATCCGGCACGCGCCAGCCGTTGATGAATGGGTGTCCGCCGTACATGTGGATGTGATCGCCCGGTAAGCCGATCACGCGCTTCACCAGTTCGGACGGGTACAGCGGACCGAGCTGATGATGAAATACAATCACTTCACCACGCTTCGGGGTGCGTGGCGTGGCGGCACGCGCCCCCGGCCATTTGAACCCGTACGCCGAGCGCGACGCGAGCAGCAGATCATCCGGCTGCAAATTGGGCAACATCGACGCGCTCAGCACCCGGTAAGTTTGAAAGAGGGAGGTTCTGGTGAGCAGTGCAGTTCCGACGGCCAGCAGCAGCACTGCCAGCCACGCGACATGACTCAGCAGGCTCGGCTGGCTTCGCTGCGCTGGCTCGGCCCAATGTCGAGCACCGGGCAAATGAGCGCGAAAGTGGCGACACACGTAGGAATAGAACAGAAACAGGCCTGGCCAAACCCAGGTCAGGTGTCTGTCACAGACATCGGCCCAATCACGCAGCGCGCCTTCTGATAGCTCCGCGGGGCGTGGCACCAAGTAGCGCCAGGTGAGCGCGGTCAACAAAAGCGGAATGACGCCGAACCAAAGCGCGCGCAACAAGCGAGCGGAAGCGTGGCTGTTGCCAGCGCCGTCACTCGCCTGCGCCGGAACCTCGCCGTCACTTGCCAAGTTGCTCACACTCGTCGAAGCGCAGATCCCTACCCTTACCCTGCGAGATCATGGCGTCGAGGTACACGAACACTGCTTGACCCGCGTTGATCGCGCCACGCGCCGCCCAGTCGTCGATGTCGCCCGGCGTGTACACGCTGTTGGAGTCGGTGGTTCCGCCTTTGAACTTGTTGGCGTCCACCACGAAGCTCTGCGGGCAGATCGGCACTTTGGGCGCCGTCGTATCGCCGGGCCCCTTCAGCGCCACTTGCGTGGCAAGCCACGCTCGCGCGGTGGCATCCGCTGGTTCCTTCACACACCAAGGCGTGTCGGTGGCGGTCGTGAGCGTGGGCTCGACTTGGCCCTTGCTATTGCCGATCGGCGTACCGGCGGGGTAGTTCTTTGGGAAATAGGTGTTTAAGGCGTAGTAGTTCAGGGATTGGCCGACCACTTCCAGGACGTGGACGGGAGCTGGATTGTTATACGTGCAGATGCGAGTCCACAGTTCGGCGTCGCCATTGTCCGTCAAGAACTGACCAAGCTTGCCGTGAAGCTCAGCCTGAGTTTTGAGACTCACCAGGTCCGTGGGATTGAATTCACCAAGCTCCATCTGACCGACCAAGGTGCACAGCGCTTGTGCGGTTTGCAGCATGTTGGCCGAAGAGACGTTGATCTTCTTGCGAGCCTTGCCCATGACGGGCGTATTGGCGACCAAGTTGAGGATCGGCAACGGGATCCTGGCGTTGGTGCCGCCGAGGGCCATCCACGGCAGATAGCGCGCAGCGACATCGTCAGTACCGAAGATCCGACGACGGTTCTCGCCGCCTGCGCCGAAGGGCCCGAAAAGGCCGTCACGGAAGTTGGCGACGCGTGCAGTGCCACCGGTCATTTCAGCCAACGTGGTTGCTTGGCGGCCGCCGGAGTCGGCGTCGGGTCCGTGGCAATTGACGCAAATCATGCCGAAAACGAGCGCGCCGGGCGCCGCAGAAAAGACCGGGCTGTCCGCTGTGATCTTCTTTCCGTCGTAGGTCTGGTCCGCAATATCCATCCAACGCGCGCGCCCGTTTTGAAACGAGCCTAGCCTGGGCTGACTGTCGAAGTTGCAGCCGGGCTTTTGCTGCCAGATGCCGAACGGCACCGGGGTTTTGGCGAAGCTTTTGAACTCATCGGTCAGCGTCAGACCCTGGAGCTGGGCGACGACTCGCTTCTGTGCGTCGAGTGCGGCTTGCAGCTGCGGCAAGAGCGGGGTGGGAGGATCTTGCGAATAGTCCTTGTCGACCTTGGAGAAGTCTTGGTTGACCAGGATGTCTTTCCAGTCGGGCCGGCGCGGGTTCCAGTCGCCAGGCGGATTCGTCAGATCGATCGTGACCCAGTGAGCTTTGTCGGGCACGCCCTCGGCAGGTAAGCCTTGCACTTCCTTGTCGTAAGGAATCAACAGACCGCCGTTGCTGCGTTCGACGGTGAGGTCGACGATGTCACTCGTATCTGGACAATAGTTCTTGGCTCGAATGCCAGAGCGGAAGGCGACGAGCCGCTTGGCGGCTTGAGCGACACCGTTCTCGAAGTCCGGATCCCCGGGCTTGACCTCTCGGTACGGCTGCGGATCCAGATCAGTGAACGTATCGGGCGAGTTGCCGGCCGTCACGTCTTCAGTGAGGTTCGGGTTCTTCTTCAGCGCGGGAATGCTGACCATCCACTCGCCCATGATGCGCGGCGCGCGGCAGTCGAAGCCGGGCGAATTGAGCGGCATGTGCGGGTAGATCGCCGAATCATCCACGTAGGTGAACGGTGTATCGACGTTGCGATAGATCAGACTGCGCCAGGGCGCGTCGATGAATTGGCCGGCGATACCATCTTTGGAACCGAACTTGGGCGTCCAGCTATCTTTCTCACCAAAGCGATCGCGCAGCGACGGCGTAATGTAGGCAATCGGACCGTCACCGGCCTTGTTGCGGAAAACGCGCGGGCTGTAGCGATCCAAAGGAAAGCCATAGATGCCACCCTCCGCGCTCGGCAAAAAGTCGAGCAGCGGCTTGAGCTCGGGGTGTTCCACCGAGGGATAGCCATTGGGATTATGGCAATGCGAGCAGTTGCCGAGCATGTAGCCCTGAGCTACCAACTCCTCGGTCGAGCGCATGGCGCGCGGTGCCTTTGAAGTGCCTTGCGGATCTTCGAGCTTGACCAGCTCAGCTTCCCCGTAGCCGCTGATCACCCCGTAAGCGGTGAGCCGCTCGACCTGAGTGAGCTCGTCACCAGCGGCAGGCTCCACTTGACCGGCGTCACAATGACCGTCGCTCGCGATCGTCTCCGGGCTGCAGGGGCGCGTGTTGAGCTGTAGCGGCGTGAAGCCGAGAATGAAGCTCTGGCTGGGGCTGCCCATGTGGCACTGAATGCAGCGCTGCAGGCTAGGAAACGCATAGCGGCGAGTCGCGTGACGGCTATCCAGCTCGTAGGTGTAGTTGCGAACTTTGCCCCTCTTGAATAGGTCTTGGACTTCGGCGGCAATGCCTTCATCCGTAATCAGCGTCGATACCTTGTCGACGAAGGGTTCGCCGTTGTTCTGCGGCGTAGTCAGCAGATTTGCCTGTGATTCGTCGTCTTCCCAGACGTACGTACCGAACAGGGATTGATCTCGACCGTTCTCGTCGCGCGGACGCGAAACGATCAGCCGCGTTTCAATCTTCTTGTAGCGAACGACGCCGTCGACGCCCTTCACCTTCTTCATGAAGGTTTTGTAAAATCGGGTATTTGCGGGGATGTCGAATTGCTTCGTCTTCTTGTTGAAGGTGATCGACTGCCCGGTCGGCACGCGCACGAAGCGAAGCTTGCCCGCCTCGTCGGTCCACAGGGGATAAGCGGGCACGTAGGCAACGACGCCATTGCGAGCCAGCTCTGCAGAATCGTAGGTGGTCAGATCGGTCTGATCGAGTGTCTCGGGCAAGCCGAGTCGCTGCGCCGCCGTGGCGCCATTCGGGTCCTGTTTCATGACCCGGAAGCGTTCGTCCATGTCGCAAGCGGCGGGAGCGGTGCCGACCATGCCTGCGTCGGGCACACACGTTCCCAGATTGGTGAGCGTGTCGGCGAGCTCTTGGGACATCGAGTACAACGCCTTTTCGCCCTCTTGGGGCGGAACGGTGAAGGTGTCCTTGCGTCCCTGCGCGACCCAGGCCGCGAGCAAGCGAACGAACGGCACTAGGCGATCATTCGGGTCCTTTTGGCGCGCCGACCACGGCTTTCCGCCCAGCTCCTTGGGCGGCATGAAGTTAAAACAGCTCGCGTCGGCCTTGTTGCCTGCGCCGTCGCGGGCGCACGCCTCCGTGTCGGAGCTCATCGCATCAATCACCTTTTGATCGACGATGGTCGCGAACGTTCCGGACGAGAAGGTGAAACCGCCAAGCGCCGCCGGGGATTTGTGGCAGCCGCCACAATACGAATCCATCGTCTTGTACAGGTCTTCGCGAAACAGTGTGCGGGCGCGCGGCACGCCGTCCACGGCGCGGGCGCCGAGCGACTCAGCCGATTGCGCCTGGTAACACTGCGACCCTTCGACCGCGGCACGCGGCACGCAAATAGACGGTGCTTCGCCTGCAGTACCCGCAGCCGCGGCGTCTCCCATCTCGGATGCGCCGCCTTCCTGCGTCGTTTGGCCGCCAGTGCCGCCTGCCCCGACAATGGGCAAGCCGTCCGGTTCCGGAAAACAGCTCGCGAGGCTGAGCCCGATACCGAGGACCAAGCCGACGAAGCGCGTGGTTATTGTGGAATGCTTCATGGCGATTCTGGTTTGGTCGCGCGCGAGAGATTGCGGATAGAACCGAACGGCGCGACGCATACCACGGTGAACCGCGTGGCCTTGTTACATTTGAGTTGCGCAACCAGCCGCCCACGGCTCGCGCGCGAGCTTGCCGCGAGGCAGAGAACTCCACCGCGGTCGAGCTCAGAAGTCGTCAGGTCTTGACCAATAATTCACGAGAACGTCTCCTGCGAGCTGCACGCGCCGTGCACACTGCGCCGCAAATGCGCTCGCGCCGGCTCGTCAGATCCTTGCTCTTGCTTCCGCTCTTCGGCTGCAACGACAACACTCCCAGCTACCCCGCAATCATCATCTACGAAAACCCGCAAGCTCCCTCGGGTGTGGGAAATACCGGCAACGTCGGCAGCGGCAACACGGGGAATTCGTCCGGCGGCTCGGGCAATGCTTCGAACGGCGGCGCGTCGAACGGCGGAGGCGAAAATGGCCTGTACGGGCATTGTTCGGACCCCTGGAGCGGAGGAGATCCGCCCGTAGGCAAGGTCCAGTGCGATATGAACGCTTTGACCGACGGCGGCGTGCTCACGGGCGACGTCACGGCAAACCGTACGCTCACTTCGGGTCACTCCTACCTATTGAAGGGCGGCGTGCGCGTGATGCCCGGAGTGACGCTCACCATCGAACCTTGCGTCAAGGTGATCGGCGAGAACTCCGATGCAGTGCTCGCGGTGCTTTCGGGCGGGCTCGGCGATCCCGATGACGGTTGCTATTACTCCAGCGGTGAGCCAGGCCCGGGCGGAAAACTGGTGGCCGTGGGCGAGCCGATGGCGCCGATCGTTTTCACCAGCTCCAAGCCGAAAGGCCAACGCAAGCCGGGTGATTGGGGTGGCCTGATCTTGATGGGCAACGCGCAAAACAACTTGGCGCTGACTGGCGACGACCCGAGCTCCGGCACCCGAGTCACGATTGAAGGCCTGCTCCGCAACGAGTGCCACGGCTGGATCACCGACAAGTTCAGCGGCGAGAGCAGCGGCGAGCTCAAGTACGTGCGAATCGAGTACGCGAGCAAGCAACTCGTCAAGGACAACGAGACCAACGGCCTCACCCTGGGCTCGCTCGGCAGCGGAACCAAGCTGCACTACATCATGGTTTCCAACTCTGCCGATGACTGCTTCGAGTGGTTCGGCGGCGCGGCCAGCGCCGATCATTTGATCGCGCTCAACTGTGACGACGACATGTTCGACACGGACACCGGCTTTTCCGGCAAGCTGCAGTTCCTGTTCGGTCGCCAGTTCCAAACCACGACTGAAGTCGACTCTCGCGGCTTCGAGATCGACGGCGCTTCGAACAATGTGTACCAGCCGCGAACGTCCGTGCAGTTTTCGAACTTTACGCTGTGCGGTGGCGGTCCCAAGGACACGAACACGTTTCGTGATGGAGTCGTGCTCCGCGCATTCGCAACGGACGTCGAGCTGATCAACGGGTTCGTCACTGGCTTCGCCGGCAGCGGCCTGTTCGTGCAAAAAGGCAATTC
>Ga0247766_1000210_pt1 | contig 12551 bp, 8 predicted proteins | sample UWRJL223509R6_FD_179946 | JGI IMG/M metagenome (GOLD analysis project Ga0247766, IMG submission 179946) | Plant litter microbial communities from Arlington Agricultural Research Station in Wisconsin, United States - UWRJ-L223-509R-6 | ecosystem: Environmental > Terrestrial > Plant litter >...
CCTTCGTGCCCTGTGCGACGCGCGTCCCGACGATGCCGGTGCGTTGGTGCCCTGGGCCGACGTCGCCTACAGCCATTCCCGGATCGGGGACTCGCTCGAGGCTTGCGCGCGGCTGGAAAAGCTCGATCCGGAGCATCCTTCTTCTTACGCGATTGCCGGTGCTGCCCGCTGTCAAAACGGCGATTTGGAAGCGGGCATTTTGGCGCTGCGTCGCGCGCTCCACTTGTCGCCGACGTACGCTTGGGCGCAACGCGAACTCGGTAAGCACTTGGCCATTGCCAAGCGCCACGACGAGGCGATTGTCGCGTATGCCGCGAATGCCGGCATTGCCCCCGACGTCCGTGCGACGTTCTTGCTCGGCTCGGCTCTGGCCGACGCGGGCCACCATTCGCCCGCGTTGCGCTACTTTCGCAAAGTGGCCGACTCGGGGGAGCTCAGCGAGCAAGAGCTCGGGCGCGTCGCCGCGAGCATGCGCATCGTGAACGGCGTAGGCGATACCCATTCGTACTTCCAGAATCTGACCGCGAACAATCCTCGCGATACGGCGATGCACGCGGCACATGTGCATTTTTTGGTCGACGAGCTTTGGTATCCGGGCGCGGCCGCCAGCGTGATCGCCAAGTTGTCGGAGCTCGATCCGGATAGTCCGTTCGTGTTGGCCAAAGAAGGTGATGATCTGATGGATGCATCGCTCGAAGCGGAACTCCGCGGTGAGGAGTTGTTACGCATGGCGATGGCCAAGGCGCCGACGCTCGTGTATCCGCGTCGCTTTCTGGTGCGTCAGCTGAACGCGCGTGGCCGCTTCGACGAGGCATTGGCGCTGCTCGGCTCCGCGAAGTTGGACGAAGAGACCACCAAGGATCGCGTAGACGCCCTGCTCGGACTCGAACGCGAGGCCGACGCGCGCTTGGCGATCGAAAACTACGTCGCCACGCTCGGCGACGACGAGCGTGAGGGCGCGCGAAGCCCGCTCTTGTTCCGCCTGGCACAAATCGCGCGGCGTCACGCTGAAGCACTGGAACACGCGCGCTTCGTCTCGCAACAGAAGGGCGACATGCCCGACGATGGCCAGCTCTCGCCCTGGGAGAAGAAGCAATTCTCTTGCTTGGTCGCGCTGGGTCAGAGCGAGGAAGCCTTCAGTTTCGGGCAAGCGCAGTGCAACGACGCCGAAGACCGGGGTGATCTGGCTTATGCGGCTTGGCAAGAGGGCGACGACGCTCTGGCCGCCCGCTTCGCCGAGGCGGCGTTGGCCGAGGACGAGAGCGAGGTCAGCGCGCTACACGTCATGGCAAAGCAAGCCGAGATCGCCGGCGACGACGCGCGCGCGCTTGCTCTTTGGGAACGCATGATCGCGATCACCGGCTGGCACATTCACGTCGAAAATATCGCGCGCCTGGCGCTCGGCCAGGGCGATCTCGAACGCGCCAAGGCGAACGCCGAAAAGGCCGTAGCCACCGGACACACCTGCTACGTCGCACTGCAAGTGCGGGCCGAGGTGCGCTTGCTCAGCGGTGATCGCGAGGGAGCTCGACTCGATGCCGAGCGCGCGTTGGCCTGCACGCCGCTCGAATGGCGCTCGCGTTCGCACGAAACGCGAGCGCTGCTTTCCGCGCTCGCCGGTCGCTCCGAAGAGGCCCGTCGCGGCTACGAAGCCTACCAGAGCCAAGAACGGCTCACCCCGTCGAATCGCGCTCGCCTGACGCGCGTCCTAGGAGCGCTTGGGCTACAAAGCTGAGTGATGAAATTCGAAGGCGTGAGCGTCGCAGGCGTCGAGACCTGCATCGAGGTGCCGTCGCTTCGGCTGGTGCTCGATATGGGGCGTTGTACGCGCAGCGCGGTTCACCACCCTTTGGTGTTATTGAGTCACGGTCACCTCGATCACATGGGGGCCGTGGCTCAACACGCGGCGCGACGCGCCATGATGCACATGGGTGAAAGCACGTACGTCGCGCCGGCAGCCGTGGCGCCGGATTTGGAGCAGTTGTTCAACGCGGCCGGCCGTCTCGACGGCCAAGTGATCCCGCGTCGCGTCGTGCCGCTTGCGCCTGGCGAGGAGTTTCAGATTGCCAAAAACCGCTGGGTTCGGCCGTTCGAAACGTATCACCGCGTACCCAGCCAGGGCTACACCGTCTGGGAACGCCGACACCGCTTGCGCGCCGAGTTTCACGGCCTACCAGGAGCTCGACTCGGCGAGTTACGCAAGAGTGGCGTAGACATCGAGGACTTTCAGGACGTCGCCTTGCTCTCGTTCACTGGCGACACACGGATTGAAGTGCTGGAGCGTACTCCAGAGCTACAGCACACCGAAACACTCGTGATGGAGACCACCTTCCTCGACGGCCGCGTCGACGTACAGGGCGCGCGCAGCACCGGCCACATTCATCTCGAAGAAGTGTTGCAGCGCGCCGAGCTCTTGCCTCGCTCGGCAGTCGTGATGAGTCATTTCTCTGCCCGCTACACCGACGAAGAAGTGCGCCGCATCGTCCCTGAGCGGCTTCCGGATCAGCTGCGCGGGATCGTGAAGTTGTTCGGTGTGGGCGAGGAGGACTAGTCCCAGTGTCCCGCCCTGCCGAGCTCGAACTCAGCGAACGAATTCGTCGCGTCACCGGCGCGCAGCGCGTCGAACTGACCGAGCGTTTGCAATCTTTGTGGGGTGGCTACGGGGAACTGTATCGCGTGCAGCTGTCCGGGACTCGAATCGAAAGCGCGATCGTCAAAAGCGTCACTCCGCCGGCGGCGCGGGAGGTCGCGCGCGACCCGGAAAAGCTTCGTTCACATCGGCGGAAGCTGCGTTCGTACGCCGTCGAGCTCGAATTTTACCAGGGCTTTGCGAAGAGCTGTGACGATTCCTGTCGCGTGCCAGAGCTGCTCGACGGTGAAGCTCGGGACGATCGCTTCCTATTCGTGCTCGAAGATCTCGATCAGGCAGGTTACTCAGTGCGGAGAACGCACTGCACGCCGTTCGAGATCAGCGCGTGCCTGGCATGGCTGGCCGCGTTTCACGCGCGCTTCATCGGCGTTGAACCGGCTGGGCTGTGGAAGGTCGGGAGCTATTGGCACTTGGCTACTCGCCCCGACGAACTTTCGCGGTTGAAGTCGAGCGAATTGCGGCGCGCTGCTGCGAGCATCGATCAACGCCTGAATGCGGCAAGCTTTCGCAGCTTGGTTCACGGCGACGCCAAGCTCGAAAACTTCTGCTTTTCGAGCGTCAACCACGGCGTGGCAGCGGTCGACTTTCAATATGTCGGCGGGGGAGCTGGCGTCAAAGACGTCGCTTACTTCTTGAGCAGCTGCTTGTCTCCCGCTGAATGTAGTGCGGAAATTCCTGGCTATCTCGACGTGTATTTTCAGGCGCTGCGCACTTCGCTGGCGACGCAAGGCAAGCTACTCTCGCGCGAGATCGACGCGCTAGAAGGCGAATGGCGAGCGCTCTTTGCCTGGGCTTGGGCCGACTTTCATCGCTTCCTGTTGGGTTGGGCACCGTCGTACGCCATGAGCGATACGTATGGCAAAACGCAACTCGAACTCGTGCTGCACGCGCTTCGCTAGATTCGTCTGTGCACACGCACCCACGATCGCGCGCACCGGCGCACACGCGGCACGCGCCGATCGACATGCTTCATGACACCGAAGCGATGTGATCTGATCGTGCCAAGACTGACCAAGAAGTATTAGAGTCGTATGCGTGAAAATTCCCTTCGCCGTCGTTTGCGCGCTGCTCGGTCCATTGGCTTGCGGTGGCAGTAAGAGTGGCGATCCGAGTGGACACGGGGGGAGCGCCGCGTGCGCCGCGGACTGTGCCGCGAGCGGTTTCACGGGCTTGCCTGGTGGCGAATCAGGCGCAAACTCAGCGGGAGGCAGGGGTTCGGGAGGTGATCCAGGGAGCGACGCGGGCGCTTCGGCGACAGGCGAAATGGGCGCCGTGTACGGGCCAAGATACTTTCGCTTTGGCGACAATCCCGGCTACTACGGGTCGGGCATCGATCGCCGCGAGAGCGCGCAGCTGTCGGTGGGCGCGGGCGCTTCGAGTCTGCGTACGACACTACCCGAGTACTACTTGCAAAAGTGGGGTGACGTGATCGAAGTCGCAGACTACGCAGCGTATCTGCCGCTCGGTCTGGGTCACCACGTCTGCTTCTTGATTGGACCGAGCCACGAGCACTCCAATGCGCCCGCTGACGCGTCCGACTCCGAGCTGGCGCATTATTCGCCAAAGAATTTGTACGAGCCGATCTTCAACGCAGACGGTAACGTGAACCCTGAAAACCATTGGGCGGCGTACGTCGAGCGCGTGGCCAAAAACTACGGCCAGTACTTGGACATGTACGAGGTTTGGAACGAGCCCGACCAAGTCGGGGGTAACTGGCAAGCGACCGAAGCCTGGGACAAAACTCCGCCAAACCCCAAAGACTTGATCTGGTGGAATGATTCGGTTTTTGCGTACATCCGCATGCTGCGCATCACGCACGAGGTCGTGCACAAGTTCGACCAAGATGCGTCAGTGACGGTGGGTGGCATTGGTTACGGCAGCTTCTTGAGCGCACTGCTCCGCTACACCGACGAGCCCGAAGCCGGCGCGGTCAGCGCCGAGTATCCGAATACGGCCGCAAAGTACTTGGATATTCTGAGCTTTCACTATTACCCCGTGTTCGGCGGCGGCAGCTCCGACGCTGGGGTCGACGGTTTGCTGAAGGCGCGGGACGACTACCGGACGCGCCTGGAGGCCGCGGGCGCTGGCGAACGGCAATTCGTGGTCACCGAGACCGGCGCGCCCCGCTACGCAGTGGGCGGCAACGTGGGCGGCGCGGACTATTCCGCGAGTTACCTGATCAAGGTGATGACGCTCGGTCACTACGAGGGCCTGCTCGGTGTCGATTGGTTCGCGCAAGGCGATGGCGCCGCGATCGGCGCGTCCACGGATTCCTTCTCGTACATGGGTTTGTATTTCGACTACTCCAAGGCCATGCAGGTGAGCGAAGCGAAGCTCAGCCCACAAGGTCAGGCCTACGCCTGGCTGAAGAGCTGGCTGCCGAACACGGCGCCCGACCCCAGCGCGTTCGGCAAACTCGCCCTACCGGAAGACGTGCGAGGTGCGGCCTTCACCACCGAAAGCGGTCGCCACTTGTACGTGCTGTGGGCACGTACGATCGCGGACGAGACAGCGACCGCTGCCTATTCGCTGTCGGTGTCCGACACGGCGACCGTGCGCACTTTCAGCCTAGAAAAGGGCGAAAGCGTCACCACGGTCGAAGCGAAAGCGGGCTCGCTTGCGCTCGCGCTCACCGGCATGCCCACGGCAGTCGAAGTTCCGTGAGCGCGATTGCGGGCCGTCGTACTTGAGGGTCAGGGCGGAGGGCTCGCGGAATTCTCGACGGTGACGTAGCGGACGATTTCTACCGTCTTGGACCGCGGGCTGCTCGTGAAGGCCCCCACCACGATGCCGCCTACGAACGGGGTGAGGATCCCGAATACGATTGCCGCGGATACGAAGAGGAGCAGGGGCCACGACCTGGGAGACTGGCGGTCGTTCATTTCGCCCTCTCATGCACTTCACAGGTGACCTTGTCGGCGTCGACGCGGGTCACGACGCCTCCTAGATCACGGCAATAGTTCTTGGCGTTGCGCTCCGCCGCGTTGTCCTGAGCTTTCACCAGGCACTTGCTGGCATCGTAGCTGGCCTTCAGCATCGTGAGGCCGCTCACGAGCCTGTTTTTGCTTCTAGCCAAGACCGAAAGCACGATCCCGAGCTCTTCCGATGCGCACTGCTTCAGCGCTTCGGCGCTAATTGGTGGTGCCGGCGGGGCTTGAACTTGGGTTCTGGAGACGAACGTCGACACCAGGGCCGACACAGCGGGGTTCGATTCCGGCGCCGGTGACGACGCAGGAGGTACCGGTGACGGCGGCTGTGCAGGACGCGCCGCCCCGGCCTCCGGCGCGTCGAAGTGAGCATCAACTTGAACCTCACAGGTAAACTTGTGGGATGAGTCTGCAGTGCAGCGTACCGAATCAGTCAATCGGGAGCCTCCTCTCGAGGGTGTGGGAGGAAGGTCGGTCCGAAAGCGCGCCAGTTGCCGAACCTTTACGAAGAAACTGCGGATGCCCCTTCCAAGCCGGGTTGGACGGCGCGAAGGAGGTCCGCCCCCTTGCGTGTCACGAACACGCGCCAGGCTTTGCCGGACATCGAACAGCCGCGGCCCATCAATCCTCGATGATCCAAGACTGCCATCGCGTGCCAGATCGTCAGGCCATCCAGTTCGAGGGCTTTACCGACCTCGTTCTGGTTCACTGCATCGCCCGTTCGGTGCATGAGCGAGCAGGTGGTGTCGAGCACTAGCCATTCGGTAAAGCTGATGCCTGACGGAGCGAGGCAGGCTTTGACGCGCTGACGCCAGCGCACCGCCGAAAGCCATTGGCGCTTCTTCAATTCCAGCTGTAATTCAGCCACTTCACGAGCCATTCCTGCGTCGACTGCGTTCGCCATGGTGTCCACCCGTTGCTCCTCCGGTCGCCTTGAGCGTCACGAAAACCTCGAGCCACGTCGATCGGGCTCTGAGTAGTTGTCGGGCGTGTACGCAGGTCAGTTCCGCAAAAAAGAACGAGCCGGGCGCCTTTCGGTAGAAAGGCACGCGGCTCGGACGTGAAACCGGGCACGGCAGGGCCGGCCCGGTGAAGCGGTGAACGCTTACTTGGGGACGCTGAACTTGCAGTTTGCGCAGCCGTTGTTGCCTTCGCAGTCCTCGCCGAAGGCGGCCTGCACCTTACCGTCGCCGCAGATCGGCGCGGACTTGCAAGCCCTAGTGCACACGCCATCGCCGTAGGCGGTGGCCACAGCAACGTTGGCTGCACCCTTGTCGCACTGCTCGTTGCCGTTCTTGACACCGTCGCCGCAGTAGCCGGCGAACTTGCAGTCCGGCGTGCAGGTGCCGTACGTGCCGTCATTGAGGCCGTTGTCGCACTGTTCGGGCGACTCGACGGTTCCGTTGCCGCACTTGAACAAGCATTGCGCGTCGCAGTTGCTCGTGGCGGTCCCGTTCTTCGTGCCGTCATCGCACTTTTCGGGCGGTTGGATGGTGCCGTCACCGCACAGGGTGCTGGGCACGTAGGCGCTGCAATCAGCCTTACAAGAGCCGGGGAGCCCCGTGTTCTTGCCGTCGTCGCACTTCTCCGGGCCGTTGATCACGCCGTCGCCGCACCAGCCGCCGGGCACGCACTGATCCGTGCAGCTGTTCGGTCCGTAGGCGGTGCTCATGTTGGCCGTGCCGTTGTCGCAGACTTCGGGCGGGGCCTGCAGCAAAGTGTCACCGCAGCTGGGGCCGAACTTGCACAGCGCCGTGCAACCACCGTAGTTGCCGTTGTTCTTGCTCGCGCCGTCGTCGCACTCCTCGCCGTCGTCGTGCTTGCCGTTGCCGCACTTGAACTGGCACTTGCTGTCGCAGTCGCTGACGGCGGTGCCGTTGCCACTGGCACCAGTGCCCGAGTCGCATTGCTCGCCGCTGGCAGTGTCGACCGTGCCGTTGCCGCACTTCTTCTTGCACGTAGCGTCACAATTGCTGGATGGGCCGCCGTTGTTGGGACCATCGTCGCAGGCTTCGCCGTTGGTGATTACGTTGTCGCCGCAGCGTGCGCCCAGCCTGCAGTTGGTTTGGCACTTGCCGTAGGCGTTTTGATTGGCGCTCCCGTTGTCGCACTCTTCGCCGTTCTGCTTCTGAAGCAGGTTGTCGCCGCAGTAGTTTGGCGTCCCGCAGCCGGGCGCGCACTGACTCATCGTCGGCGGTACGCTGGTGTAGGCGTCGATATTGAGACCGTTGTCGCAAATTTCCGGCGGGTTCTTGATCGCCTTATCGCCGCAGTACGGGCCCAGTTTGCACTCGGTCGTGCACTTTCCGTACGTGTCACCGCTCGGCGAGACGTTCAGGGTGCCACGGTCGCACTGCTCCACACCGGCGACGAAGCCGTCACCGCAGATCGGCGTGCACACGCTCGGGGACGTGTTGAAACCCGTGAGCGTGAGCTGGAAGTTCGAACCAGTGACGTGCCGCTCGGCATTGAAGATGGCAATTTCGTAGATGTTGTTGCTCGCCAGACCGAGGCTAATGGTCGTGCAGTTGTTGGTCTGACCGCCATCGTTGACCAAGTTCTCGGCGCAGCTGGTGGCCGTGCCGTTCGCGTTGAGCGTGAAGGTGCCGCGGATCTTGGAGTGAATGCCGCCCAGATCGAGCGCACGCTGACCGTTGATGAACACCCACAGATCGTCGTCGCCATAGAAGGAGAGTTTTTCGCCGCCCGTGAATGCAAACCAGCTCCGCAGCTCGGTCGTGAAGTGATAGTTGTGTGAGTTTGCGGTTCCGGTTGCCACTGGATCGCCGGGCCAGGTCCCAGAACGGGTCGACTCCTTCAGCGGATTGGTGGCGACCAAACCCTTTCCGTCGATCGGGAAGAAGCCGCCGGTGAAGCCGCTATCGCACTTGGTGTCGTCGCACGAATATTGATAGGTGCCGGGCTGACCACTGACGGCACTGAGCGAGATGGTGCCCGTGAAGGTCATGTTCACGGTCGCGTCGTCCTTGTACCATTGGTCGAAATAGGTGGTGGATTGCGCGTCGGTGATCTTTGCGGCGTCGGGCGGGTTTAGGATGGTGTCGGTCCCTGATACCCACCCCGGGCCGTTCATCGTCCAGTCCGCCACGTTGATGTACGGATTGGCGCCGCTCGACCAGCTGGGCGATGTGAACGCCTGGTTGTAGTCCGGGATGTAACGGTACGGGCGCGTGCCACCGACGTTGATCTGCTTCAACGCCGGCATGGTCATCCCCGGCATTCGGCGATCTTGAATCGGAGTGATCGAGAACTGGGGATGGCTACGCGGCGAGAAATCACGCCAGACGACCGGCAAGGTGACCAGCGCGCCTGGAGCCGCTTGAACGCACGTCCAGGCGGGCTTCGGCGGATTGGAGCCGGGCACGAGCTCCACCTTGCAGGAACCGTCGCAACCGTCGCCGGCCTGTGTATTGCCGTCGTCACATTCTTCGGGCGGCAACACGAGACCGTCACCGCAGCGCGCGAAGCATTGATACGTCGTCGCTGCTGGCGTGGGCGTGATGTAGGTGTTGACCGTGCCGCACAGCGGTTCGTTGGTGCACGTGGGTGAGCAACCATCGAACGGGATCTTGTTGCCGTCGTCACATTGCTCGCTGCCGTACACCGGGCTCGCCGCGTTCGACGGGCCGTTCACCGTGCCGTTGCCGCAGTAGGGAGCGGAGGGCTGCGAGTGCGTCGGCTGGTTCGGATCGCAGACGAAGTTGGGCTTGAGCTTGCAGCTCGAGGTGCAGCAGGCCACGTCGCCCTTTTCGTCGCATTGCTCGTCGCCAACGACGACGCCATCACCGCAGATTTCGCTGCAGGGCGCGCCGCCCAAGGGGCAGGCCCAGCCGGTGATGATCTGACAAGTCGTAGAGCAACCGTGCTTGCCGTCATTCAAACCGCTGTCGCAGGTTTCCGTACCGGTGACTTTGCCGTCGCCGCAGGCCATGGGCACGCAGGGGCCACCGTTGGCCGGGCAGGTGGCGTTCGGAGCGACCGTACAGCTCGGGGTGCAGCCATGGATGGTGTCGACGAAACCGTCGTCACACAGCTCGGTGCCGGCCACGATGTTGTCGCCGCATTTCGCGGCAACGCACGGGGTGTTCTGGGCCGCGCACTTCCAGCCCGTTTCTACCGCGCACACGCTGGAGCAACCGTCACCGCCGGTGATATTGCCGTCATCGCAGACTTCAGAGCCTTCGATCTTGCCGTTGCCGCACTGCGGGGGCGGCGGAGGCGGCGTGAAGATACAGTTCTGACCGACCACGGGGCAGGCGTAGTTCGGCTCAATCGTGCACACGGCTTGGCAATTGCTGCCCTTGCAAGTGCCCGAGCAGCCGTCGTCGGAGGCAATGTTGCTGTCGTCGCAGGTTTCACCTGGGTCGAGCTTGCCGTTGCCGCAAACGCGCTCGCAGGCGCCGCCGGTTGACGGACAGGCAAAACCCGACTCGACGAAGCACGTCGAATCACAGCCGTCGTAGTTCCTGAAGTTGTGATCGTCGCACTGCTCGGTGCCGTCGACCTTGCCGTTGCCGCAGAACAAATCGACCGTGCACACGCCGCCCGTGGCTGGACAGTTCCAGCCCTGCATGCGCTTGCAATCCACATCACAGCCGTGGGCGCCGTCGTTCGTGCCGTCGTCACACTGTTCGCCGAGGGTGGTCGTGACGATGCTGTCGCCACAGAACTTATCTTTGGTACAGGCTTGGCCGGCTCCGGGGCAGCTCCAACCCGTGACGATCTTACAAGTCGTCGAACAGCCGGCGTTGCCGTCGTTCAAGCTGTTGCCGGCGCTGTCCTCACCGAGATCGCAAGTTTCGCCGCTCTCGATCTCGCCGTTGCCACAGACGGCGGGCTTGGTCGGAATCTTTTCGCAGTCCTCGCCGGCAGTGGGGCACTCCCAACCGGATTCGACCTTGCAATTGCCGTTGCAGCCGTCGCCGGGCTTGCCGTTGCCGTCGTCACAGGTCTCTGGGGCGTCGATTTCACCGTCACCACAGACGGGGGAGTCGTCACCGCCGTCCGAGCCGGCTTCACCCGCGTCACCGCCCGAGTTCTTGCCGCCGTTTCCGGTATCGATCCGATTGCCAGTGCCGCCGCCATTGAAGCCGGACGCGCCGCCGTGTGCGCCTCCGACGCTCGGGTCGTCAGGACTGCTCGGCACTTCCGGTGTACCTCCACAGGCGAGGACCAATAGTGCGGATGCGAAGATGGACCCTAAGGCGGTGATGCGATTCATGTCTGCCACTTGCCCAATCAGCCGAAAAGCGGGGAAAACTTGCTACCGCTAACCATAGCTTTCGCCCCGCACGACTTCAACAGTCTACACAATGCGGAGCGCGAGAACCACGCTAGCGTGCTCACATTTATGTAGGGTGCTCGCTCGGCCGATCACCGCTAGGATCTGCGCGCGTGAGCGTTTTGTCGGCGCTCTTCGCTCGGGTCCGCCTGTCATTCATGTCATGGGCGGCGACCGTTTGTGCATTCTTTCGGTACCGCTTGGGCCGCACGCAGCAACGCCCGCTCGACCTGGCCACGGACCGACACTGGAACGCTGCCCGTGTCCGAGCGCGTTTCGAGCCTTCACAAACTAGTCAATTGCGCACGAAAACCGCAATCGTTTGGATCGCTCGCGTGTGGGTCAAGGTCGTACGGATTCCGGCGGTACGGACGGCGACGAGCGTGGCCCCGGCGCTGGCGGTACCCGAGCCAGCGACAGCCGAGGCGTGAGCGGCGTGAGCGGTTCTTCGGCGAAGGCTTCGGTGGCTTGTAGCACGGGCCACTCGCGGCCGGAGTTCGGGTCGATCAGGGTCGTGGCGTTCTTGTATACGCGAGCGGAGCTGTGCAGCGCTGCGGTGGCGCGGCCGAGCGGCATCGACTGGTATCGCCCGGGATAGCGGGCACGGAGCAGAGCTCGTACCTCGGGAGCGTGGCGCGCGCTCATCGCCGGGAACAGGTGATGTTCGACGTGATACCCGAAACCCAGGGTCAGCCACTCGACGAGCCGCGGCGCGGTCACACTCAGCGAATTCCGTAGCGGATCATTGATTTCGGTCAGCGGGCTCAAACTGTGGTTCGTCAGGATGAAACTCATGACGATGACATTCGCGACCAACAGCGGCAAAACGAACGCGAACACGAAGACGAGGCCGCCCGTGGCCACCGCCAGACCCGTCCACAGCGCAACGCCGAGCAGCGTTTCCGCGAGGGCATAGGCGTACTCCTTAGAGGAGAGGAAGCCTCGAGCGCGGGCCGCCAAGAGCATGTGCGCGCTTTGCACCGAAAAACCGATCAACGGGGTTGACGCGCCGCGTAGCTGCCGAAGTCCGGGAGCGACCCACGTGGCGAGCCGCACGGAGCGGCTGCTTCGATATTCGCGCAACGTCGGGTACGCATCCGGATCGCTGCCCGCGTGTTGCGTGTTCCCGTGATGAACGCGATTGTGCCAGGCGACCCACAACCTGGGTGAGACGACGAACGGCGAAAAGCCGATCCAACCGACCAGGTAGCGCAGACGAGGGCCACGCACGACGGCGCCGTGAAGCGTCTCGTGAGCGAGAAACGTCAAACCCGCGTAGCTCATGCCGATGACGACGGATAGGAGCGGAGCCGCAAGCCAAGGCAGAACGCGCTGCTGCAAAGCGCTGATGCAAAGCGCTACGATCAGCAAATGCGCTGGTAGCCACCATAAGCGACTGCGGGCCGGTTGGAACACGCCGCGTTTCAGGTGCGGTCGAATCTCTCGCACATAGCTCGCCATCGTGCTCTCGCTCATCTATCGAGTTTGACGTAGTTGACAGCGCGTGCCGTCACGCCTCGGTCACGTGCGGTCACGACTCCAAGATCTCGATTCGTCGCTCTGGTAGTGTGCGGGTGATGACGAGTGAACTCGAGGATGACGCTAACGCGCTGCGGCTCGAGCTCGCGCTCGAAGAAGAGTCGCCGCTGCTCGCGAACCTACTCGAGTTGTA
>Ga0247766_1000211_pt1 | contig 12518 bp, 11 predicted proteins | sample UWRJL223509R6_FD_179946 | JGI IMG/M metagenome (GOLD analysis project Ga0247766, IMG submission 179946) | Plant litter microbial communities from Arlington Agricultural Research Station in Wisconsin, United States - UWRJ-L223-509R-6 | ecosystem: Environmental > Terrestrial > Plant litter >...
CGGCGTCATCGCCAAGCATTCCAAGAGCTTTTCGCTCGCCAGTCGCTTGCTCGACGGCCCCTCTCGCGACGACGTGGCGGTGCTCTACGCCTGGTGCCGGCGAGCCGATGACGAGGTGGATCTCGCCCCAGCTGCGGAACGACGCGAGCGGGTCGAGCGGCTCGATGATGAGCTCGCCGCGGTGTATGCGGGCAAGCGGCTGGACGAGCCGGTGCTCGCCGCATTCCAAGCCTTGGTGCAAGGGCGTGGTATTCCCGCAGAATATCCACTGGCATTGCTGGCCGGGATGCGCTCCGACATTGGCCCGGTCCAGATCGCGACCAACGACGAGTTACTCGTCTATTGCTACCGTGTCGCGGGGGTCGTCGGCTTGATGCTCTGTCACGTGTTTGGGTTGTCGCAGCCAAGTGCGCGCGAAAACGCGACGCACTTGGGGATCGCCATGCAGCTGACCAACATCTGCCGTGACGTGCGCGAAGACGCCGAACGCGATAGGCGCTACCTGCCCGCTGAAGTGCTGGCTGAAGGCGGTGAGGGCAGCGAGCGTGAGCGGGTGTGCCGAGCCGTCGAACGACTGCTCGCGCTGGCGGAGCGCTACTATCGTTCGGCCGACGCAGGGTTTTACGCTTTGCCCCTACGTGCGGCGCTGGCAGCGCGCGCAGCGCGCAAAGTGTACGCAGCGATCGGCGATGAACTCGCTGCGCGTCGCTTCGACGCTCTCGCGGGCCGTGTGGCAGTCCCGCTCTGGAAAAAACTGCTACTCGTTGCGAGCGCGGTGTCACAGGAGCTTTGGGACCGAGCGCGCCGGCGCCTGCGAGGACACGGGCCTCTCTCCGAAGCCCAGCGGAGGCCGTCATGACCCAGCGCTCCGTATCGAACCTGGGTCGTGGCGATGCAGTGCTGAAAGACCGGCCGCCTTCCGAGTTCCTCGTCTATGTCGGCCGCGTGCGTGAGTTCTCGCGGGTTGACTGGGCGGTGTACGTCGCCTGGGTGGGGCTCATGTTCGGCTTGGTGGCGGCGACTGGCGGCTTCGTCGCTGCGGGCAGCTCGGCCGGCGTCACACTCAGCCGAGCCGCGTACCTGGTCCCCTTGGGCGCGCTGGTGTTCGCGCTCTCGATCGCCATCGACACCATCGGCCATCGCACCGTGTACCGCGAGGAGATCAAGGTGGCCGAGGGGCTCGTGCACGGCATCACCATTCTCTGCGGGATCGGCTCGTGCGTGCTGCTTAGCGCGGCGTACCACGAGCGGGTGCTGTTCGGCATTCCCGCCATGGTGCTGACCGTGCTATCGTTCTTCTACAGTGTCGTCGACGAAGTCTTCCATTGGCGGCGGTACGTGTTCCGCAAGTCCGATCGAGTCGAAATGTGGAGCCACGTGGGGATCTTCGTCGGCCATCTGACGATGATGGTCGCGTGGTGGGCGTGGTTCTTCGACCACTATCGCGGCGTCGCCGAAACGCTGGCGGTGTTCCGAAGCCATGGCTGACCCGCTGTATCGCATCGGAACCCTTGCGCAATTATCCGGCGTTTCGACGCATCTGATCCGCATTTGGGAGCGTCGCTACAATGCCCTGGAGCCCAGCCGCAGCGGCGGCCGCGCGCGCTTGTATTCGCCCGCAGATCTCGAACGCCTGCGCTTGTTGAAGCTCGCCGTCAGCCGCGGCCATGCCATCGGGCAGATCGCGGGCCTGAGGGGTGAAGATCTCGAGCGTCTGAGCGGGAAGCCCGAGCAGCACGTTGCCGACGAGACGATCCGCTCGTTCAGCGACGAGTTTCTGTCGGCGTTGCGCGAGTTCGATTCGGATCGCGCTCAGGCGGTGCTCGCGCGTGGCTCGGTGATTCTCTCCGCACGTTCTTTGGTTTTCGACGTGTTCGGCCCACTCCTCGGGCGAATCGGCAACGAGTGGGCGAGCGGTGAACTGTGCGTCGCCAGCGAGCATCTCGGCTCGACCCTGGTACGAGAGAGCCTGAGCGATCTGCTGCGGCGCCTACCCAGGAGCTCGGGCGGTCAGCTCGCGCTCGTCACCACCCCTGAGGGTGAACTCCACGAGCTGGGAGCGCTGCTCAGCGCCGTCGCCATCGCGCTCGAGGGCTACCGCGTGCTCTACCTGGGACCGAACTCACCGGCTGTCGAAATCGCGCGGGCCGCTCGCGGCGCATCGGCGGCGATCGTAGCAGTGTCGATCGTGTCACTCGACGCCGAGCGCGCCGTGCAGACGGTGCGTGATTTGCTGGACGCGCTGCCCGAGCAGATCGACTTCGTGGTTGGCGGGACGATGGCCGAGCACGTTCGCCAGGCGGTGGGAGCACGCGTCATCGTCCCGGGGACGCTCGCCAGTCTGGAGTATTGGCTGCGAGCCCGAAAGGACGGGTAAGTCGTCGTAGTCGCGGTAAGGTGTCGGGGCTCCCGAACATGGCCCGAGCTCCCCGCGTCCCAAGCCCGATACGTCCCAAAAAGGCGTTGGGCATCAAGACCTATTTGTTCGTGCTGCTCAGCGTGCTCACCGCGATACCGGTGCTGTGGTTGGGCAGTCGGCACGCGGCGCGCGTGGCGACCAACGATCGGCAGCAGTATGACCAAGCACTGGCGACGGTCGCTCGCTCGGTCGCGCGTCAGTTCGACCAAATGCTAGAGACGCGCTGTCGCGATCTGGAACTCTTGTCGAGCAGCATCGAAGTGCTGGGTGGGCCCAAGGCAGCCAGCGCACGGGATTTGTTGGCCCGTCATTGGGCCAGATCGAGCTACTACACCGGCACTTATTTGGGTGATGCCGATGGTAACGCCCTCAGTCGAGCGACCGAGCAGAATCCGGACGGTGCCCTTGGTCAGGCCGCGAACTATGCCGACCGCGACTATTTCCAGTCTCTTCGTCGCACCGAGCGAACCACCGTTTCGAGCGTGCAGAAGGGTAAGGTGCTGGACACCCTCAACGTTCAGATTGCGGCACCGATCTTCGATCGCGCGCATCGGCTGGTCGGATATAGCGAGGGCTCCGTTTCGCTGGCTGCATTTGCCCAGCTCGTTCGTCAGGTTTCCGAGGAGATCCCCGGCAGCCGCATCGTCGTGCTCGACGGCGGCGCGAGGGTCGTGGCGGACTCGAGCGCAAACGGCTCGGGGCAATTGACCGATCTCTCGACGATTCCGCTGTTTCGCGCGACCTTCGGTCAGCCCGCGGTGCGTACGGCGCTCGACGAGCGCGGGCATGAAATGCGCGCGGCAGTTCAGCCCGTGGGGACATTGCTTCCCGGTTGGCGCGTCGTGGCTGCGCAGTCTCAGGCGGCCATCGATACCCAATCGCATTTGACGCGCAGGCAGACCTGGGCGACCGCGCTGGTGGCATGGCTGCTGGTCGTTGCCCTCTCCGGGGCGGTGGCCGTCTGGTTCGGGCGTCGCATTTCGTCCTTGGTCGACACGCTGAGCGCCATCGGAAAAGGCGATTTCTCTCGTCGCGCCGCCCCCGCGCAAGCTTGGGAACCGCAGGAGATTCGCATCCTCATCGACGAGATCGGCAAAATGGCGGATCGACTCAGCGAGCACACGGGTCAGCTGGAGACCACCGTTCAAGAACGCACGAAAGCACTGGCCCGCATCAACGAACGCTTGTTGACCCTCGTGGACGCGCTGGAGCGTGCGGAAGATGGCATCGAGATCACCGACCCCGAGGCGAAGTTCATCTACGTGAACCCCGCCTGGGAAAGGCTCACGGGCTACAGTCGAGCCGAGGTCGCCGGGAAGACCCCCGCGATGCTTCGCAGCGGCACCGAACCCGAAGCTTTCTACGAAGCGATCTGGCAGCGCATCATGAGCGGCGAAGTGTACTCGGGCAGCTTCGCCGGCAAGCGAAAAGACGGCACGCTCTTCGATCAGGAACTGCGGGTTTGGCCCGTCCAAAACCGTGACAAAGAGATCGTGCACATCGTCGGCCTGAGGCGCGACGTGACCGAAAAGATGCGCACCGAGCAGGCGTTGCGCATCAGCGAACGCATGGCCTCCGTGGGCACGCTGGCTGCTGGCATCGCGCACGAAATCAACAACCCGCTGACCTATGTGTTGATCAGCTTGCGCTTCGCGCAGAGCGAGCTGAAGCAAGCGGACACTCGCAGTCCCCCGCACGTGCTCGAGGCATTGGAGCGCGCGGTCGACGGCGCTGAACGCGTGAGTGCGATCGTCAAAGAGCTACGCGTGTTTTCGCGCCCCAATGATCGCACGCTGAGCGCGCTGGATCCGCGCGTGGTCCTCGACTCTGCGCTGCGCATGGTCGACAACGACCTTCGTCACCGCGCCAATCTGGAGCGTGATTTTCGGGCGGTTCCCGAGGTTTTGGGCAACGACGGGCGTTTGAGCCAAGTATTTCTGAATTTGCTGCTGAATGCGGCGCAGGCGCTCGAATCTTGCCCGCGCGAGCAAAGCCAGATCACGGTTCGGACCTTCACCGACGACAAGGGCTTTGCCGTGGTCGAAATTAGCGATACGGGCGTCGGCATCGCGCCCCAGCATTTGACCAAGATTTTCGATCCGTTCTTCAGCACCAAGCCCGTTGGACTCGGCACCGGCATTGGTCTTTCGATTTGCCACGGAATCGTCAAGTCGATGGATGGAGTGATCGAGGTCGAAAGCACGCTTGGGCAGGGGTCACTGTTTCGAGTACGGCTGCCGAAGGTGCCAGCGAGTGCGCGCACGCCAGAGCACTCGGTCGATGTCATATAGTCGCCCCAGATCATTGCGGGACGCTCGCGCATCTACGCTCAGCGGAATTTGGAGCGCTCGAGGAAATCGACGAGCGCGGTCGATTTTTCGTCGAGCCGTGTCGATTCCGGGTTGCGACGTTCGTCGCAAGGTCAGAAGGAGACACTGCCAATGCGATTCATCAGCATTTTCACGCACCCGACGACCCCGAGCGCCCCGCCTAGCCCCGACGTGATGACCCGGATGGGTGCTCTGATCGAAGAGGGGATGAAGGCTGGTTGGCTGATCGCCACCGAGGGGGTCGACGGAAACAGCGCGTCACTGCGCGTGAGCTCCAAAGGCGGCGAGCTCAGCGTGACGGACGGACCGTTCGCCGAGGCAAAAGAGGTACTCGGCGGCTATGCCCTGATGGAGGCGCGCGACCGCGCCCATGTGCTCGAGCTCACGCGCAGGTTCCTCGCCATCGCTGGCGACGGCACCTGTGAGCTCCATGAGCTTTGCGTGCAGCCGACCTGATTTAGCCCCCGCGCACGGCGGCGGGCTACTTGGTGCGCCAGCCGCCGTCGTTGACTTCCAGGATGTAGCGGCCTCCAGCAGCCAGATGAAGACCGGTGACATGTTGGTAGCGCCGGTTACGATCCAGTGCGCGAACGTCCCAGGTGCCTGGCGGGACGTCGACTTGGACGCTGTGGCCGACGCCGATGCCCGAGCGCGTGAGGAGGTCGGGGCCCCACAAGGCCTCGCCTTCGGGAGAGGCGTAGTCCAAGTTCTGACCCGCCTCGTTGACTCGTTCGCTGCTAGCGATGTAGAGCGCGTTGATCGGCGCTTCGCTCGCGTTTTTCACGGTAAAGTCTACCGTCCCCGACCCGCTCCCGCCGTTTACGGTGATCAAGCGAGAGGTGGGGCCGCCGCAGGCGGAGAGCAGGGCGAAGAGCAGCGAGAGCAGCACGCAACGTCGACCAACCATAGGCGCCAATGCTACGCCGAAAGCGCGCGGCGCTGTCAATCCTCTGAAAGGGCGCTCTTGCCATCCGCCTGCCGAGCGCAGGGTTGTCAGCGGATCTGGCGGCCGGTTCGGTGTACAAGGTGGGTGCATATGGCTGAAATGCTTCCCGGCTTGCTGGTCTGGTACCTCGTGTTCCTGTTCAGCACGACCTTTCACGAATTCTCCCACGCATTCCTGGCCTACAAGGGCGGTGATTCGACAGCGTACGAGACTGGCCACGTGACGCTCGATCCTTTGCCTCACATCCGTCGTTCGCCGATTGGAATGGTGCTGGTGCCGATCATTTCGTATCTGCAGCTCGGCTGGATGGTCGGCTTTGCGTCGGTGCCGTTCAACGCGGAATGGGGACGGTTGAATCCGCGGCGCCAAGCGCTGATGTCACTGGCCGGCCCGCTCGCCAATTTGCTTTTGGCGTTGATCGCGCTCGGCGCGATGCGCGTGCTACTCGCAACACACGTGTTTCAGTATGCCGCCCCCGGCTCAATGCAATTCGTCGAGGCGCTGACTGGCGGCGCGCGCTCGCCGCTCAATGCGCTGGCCATGGCACTGAGCGTGATGCTCGAGCTCAACGTCGTGCTCTTTCTCTTCAACTTGATCCCAGTGCCTCCGCTCGACGGAGCGGGAGTGCTCTCTGGCTTCTTCCCCGGCTCGTTCGGCTCGTTCTACGAGCGCCTGAGGCAGACCCCCGCCTTCGAGTTTTTGGGGTTGCTCTTGGCTTGGCAGATCTTCCCATACGTGGCGCGCCCCGCCTTCGGCGTGGTCGTGCGTTTGCTCTATCGCTGAAGCTCCCGCTCGTCCGCGACGCCGAAGGCTGCGACGCGGCTTGCCGGAGTGAGTGACCATCACCCCAGGAAACGAACTTTTCGAGCAACTTGCTCCTGGGTCTGACCGAGCGGAATTGCATCGAACCAGCTTCGAGTGCCGAGGCTGCCTCGTAGGTCGACGTCCGTGGTAATACCGGTTATACTTTTGAAATGAAGACGGCCATCTCGCTCCCTGACGATCTGTTCGAGGCGGTGGACGCCCGAGCGCGGGCTTTGAAGATCTCGCGCAGTAGTCTATTTGCCCAGGCCGCCCGTGAATTCATCGCCAAGCACGAGCCGAAGAGCGACGCCACCGCGGCGTGGAACCGCGCTCTGGCACACGCAGGAACAGCGGAAGACGATCAGGCGGCGGCAGCATTTCGCGCACGGAGCAAGCAAGTCATCAGGGAGTCATGGCGCAAACGGGGATGATCAAGCGCGGACAGGTTTGGTGGGTGGACTTCGGCGACCCGCGCGGTTCCGAGCCCGCCTATCGGCATCCCGCGCTCGTGTTGCAGCGCGACGAGGTGAACCGCAGCAATTTGGCTACGGTGGTGGTGTGCGTGCTGACGAGCAACAAGCGAATGGCCAACGCGCCTGGCAACACGCTCCTCCCCAAACGCACAACCGGTCTGCCGAGAGATTCTGTGGCCAACGCTTCCCAGATTGCGACGGTCAACAAGGAGGACCTGATCGAGCTGGCGGGCACCGTCGCGGCGCCGTTATTGCGCAATGTCAGCCAAGGGCTGCGTTGGTTCTTGGACTTGGCCGAATCTGACTGAAAGCCGTTGCCGTCCGCCGTCAGCGCTAGACTACTGCGCTGACGAAATTTGCCTCGAAATGACGGCGGTCCGCGTCTGTTAGTCATGCTCGTTCGATGCGCACGACTGGCGCTCTTCGCTTCGGCGGTTTCCGCTCTTTTGGCGATCGGCTGCGGTGACACTGCGGGCGATACGCCGTCTGGAAGCGGAGGTGCACGGCCCGGTACGGCCGGCTCGGCGACGAGTGCTGGCGAGAATTCGGGTGGTGTGGCTGGCTCGCCCGGCAGCGCGGGTTCCGCGGCCGTCAACGGCGGCTCGAGCTCTGGAGTGGGCGGTTCGCCTGCAGGTGGGAGCGCGAGTGGCGAGGGCGGGGGAGGGCGCAACACGGCTGGCGGCGCTCCCGGCGCGGGCGGTCCCTCCGCAGCTGGAAGTGGCGGGGGCGCAACGGTGCCGCCCTTGGATTGCGGCGACCTCGGTTGGGTGGTGGAAAATCACGGGCCGCCCGACAACCGCGTCAACTACGCGATCATGGGTGACGGCTATTTGCAGGCTGATTTGGCGCCGGGCGGAGCGTTCGAGCAGCACATCAAAAAAGCGATGACCAAGCGCTTTTCGAGCCCGATCGGTGAGGTGTACGGGCGCTACCGGAAGTTCGTGAATATTTGCGCCATCAAGCTGCCGAGCACGGGGGCGATTTGCGGCGCGAGCGCGCTCGAATGTTGTGGCACCGACGAGAGTCGCTTGGCGCAGTGCAACGAGAAGACGGTGCAGGCCATGTTCAAGCAGCACTTGCCGTCCACGTTCATGAAAGACTGGAACGCCGTGGTATTGAACGGCAAAAGCTGGTGGAACACGGGCGCGGCGCTGATGTTGTGGAGCGGTGGCCACGATGATGCCGCGGGGGCCGCGTTGCACGAAGGCGGACACGGCTTCCACCAATTGGACGACGAGTACTGCGACGCGGGCGCCGGCACGATCTGCAGCACGATGAACGGCGGTCCGGATTCAGGCGACGGCAATCGCTGGCTGAACATGACCAACAACGGGACGACGACGGGCGATCGCTGGCCCAAGTGGCTCGGCTACATGCAAACGGGCGCAACGGGCGTGCAAGGGACCTTCAGCACGGGCTCCGCGCCCTACCGTCCTTCAGCCAACTCGATGATGAATAGCTTGTTCGGGAATAACGTGAACACGAGTTTCAACGCTGTCTCGCGTGAAAAGATGATCATGGATATCTGGCGCTTCGTGGTGCCGATTGATTCGACCGAGCCGCCCGCGGGTGCCGTGAGCAGCGCCGGCACGCTCGTCGTGAACGTGATCGATCCAGTCGTGATCAACGTGGATTGGACGGTCGACGGAGTGACGAAAACGAACGGCGGGACACACCTCGACTTGGCTGGGCTTGCCTCGGGTAGCCACACCATTTCGGCCAAGGCCTACGACAATGCCGGCGAAGATCTGGTGCGTCACGTGCCCGGGACCACCTGGGGCCGTCAGAATTGGACGCGCTCCGTGCAGACGGTGACTTGGACGGTCACGGTGCCGTGACTTCGCGAGCACCAGAAACGCGCGTGCCGCGCGACCGCGCGCTGCTCGACGCGCTGCTGCTGCTTGGTGCGGCGTTCGCGCTGTGGTCGTTTCTCTCGCGCGGCAGCGTTGCAAGCGTTGGGTCTGTCGAGCCCTCGAAGCCCGCCGCCGTCAGGTCGACGACGCCGCCGCCGCTGGCGGCGCAAGTTCCCGCGCCGAGACGACTCCCCATGCCAGCAGCGGCTGCGCTGCCGAGCGTCCAGCCCTCGCTCACGTTGGTCGACGTCGCGTCGGACGGTTTGCCCTACATGCCCGCGGCGCCCGATGCGAAAGCAGTCACGGGTCCGGTCCATCCTCACCCCATCACGCCCGAGCATGCGCGGATCTTCCGTGAAAACGCGACGATTCAAGCCCTGAACGATGCGATGGACTCGAAGGATGCCAAAACTCTGCGCCGCTTCTTGACGCGCTATCGCCTCGAATACCCAGAAGACGCGCAGCAACTTCAGCTGGGGTTCGAGTTGATCGCAAATTGTCTCGAAGCTCGCCCTGGGTATCGAGAGGCCGCGCAACGCTACTTCGACGAAGAAACGGCCTCTTCACTGCGCCGCTTCGTCTTGCGACATTGTCTCGGTGGACACTAGCCATCGTCGCCCGTGATGCGAGGGGAGGGGGCGCTCTCGATCCCGCCACGCACCTCGCAGGCTCATGAAATTCCGGGCGAAAAGCGGCTGGCGCGGCGAGTTGCGACAATGGGCGGCCGTGCCCTACCATTTCTGTATCGACAAACTTTCGCTGATCATTCAAATGTGACCAGCGCGCTGCACGTCACTCGTTGAAGTTCAGGGCCGCGGCGCGGAGCGCGCCCAGCGAACCATAGCGTGATGCTTTTGCGACCAGCACGGATTGGCTGCCGACCTGCACCAGCTGCTGAAAGGACTCCGTGCCTTGTTCTTGCATGCCAAGCACGTTGTTTTCGGGCGTGCGGGGCTCCAGGCCAACGTCGGAGTCGTGGTTGTCCGCGAAGAATCGCCGATGCACCGCGGCGCTGCCATCCATCCACGCGGCGCTGCGGTCCAGCCACGCGGCGCCGATGCCGCCTTCGGTCAACACGAGTGCCTGGTCGGTTCCTGTTTTACCGCCGCCTGCGATGGGCAACTCCGCCGTCAGCTCTTTTTCATTCAGTAGCTGCAGGAAAGAGCCATAGGCGATGGAGACGCTGACTGCAGCGCGCGTGTCGGTCGCAACCAACTGCCCAGCGTACCAAAGGTTATGCCCCAAGGCCGCAGTGGAAACCACGGACTGCAGATCCGCGCCGAGCCGCACCAGGTCGACGTCGCCTGCTTCTTGGTCGGCGGCGACCAATGCGAACCCCGAGGGTGTCGCAGCAAGCAGCGGTCCGATGTCTTGCACGCTGAACTGCGCGAACCGCTGAGTCGCGACGAACTTGCCGGTCAAATCGAGCGTCGGGGTCAGCGACTGCAGGCGCACGTGCTTATCGGACCCGCTGTACGCGAGGACCCAGCCCGCCGCACTCGCGACAATGGTCGCGTATTGGCCAGAAACGGCGAGCGCGTTCAGGTGAACCGTGCCCTGCTCGTCGACCCGCGAACAATGGACTTCGGCGGCCACGTTCCAGCACGCCGCATACTGCTTGCCATCACTGGCGAGGGTAACGTTACTGCGCTCCACGGCGTCGCTGGCGAGTTGTACGGGTGAGTCTATCCGTTCACCGGTCGCGTCGAAGCGCTGCATCATGACTCGTCCCGTGGTTCGCTCCACGTAAGCAACCGCCGCGTCTTTGCCGCGGCTAGCGACGGAGGGCACATTGATGGACACGTTCGCATCCGCTGCATCCGCGAGGGGCTTCCAGTTCACGGAGATGGGCAGCGTGCCCCCCGTGCCTCCAGCGCTGCCGCCACTGCTCGCTCCGCCCTCGGCCCCGCCCACGCCCGACCCAGCTAGGCCTGCTGCACTGAAGGCCGCGCCAGAACCCGCAGAGCCGCCACTCGAGTCCCCGCCCGCGTCACTGACGGAGGCGGCCGGACCAGGCTCGGCAGGGCTCTGAGAACAAGCGGTGACCAGCCCGCCGAGAACGAAGCTGCGAAATGCGAGTGAATAAGACATCGGAGCAGACTCTGTCTCGCTTCGACACAGCCGTCCAATAGAACTCCGCTATGGATCGCCATGCATGGGGCTGATGCTCGCGGTGGCGCGGGGGAGCTAATCTGCCGGAGAAAGCGTGGAGCGCGAACGTTCTCCAACATCTCGTCACGTTTTGAAGTGCCGCCTTGCAGAGCCTTTACTACCCAGAACGGCCTCACTGCCCAGGTCTGAACGTCAGCGCGCGAAGCTTCGAGATGCCCCCAACACTTTCGTGGCCACACACGATGATTTGCCCAATACCCGTCCGGCGCGCACCCCGCGCTCTCCCGCCATCTTGTCCGGAAAACGGTCTCTGTCCGGTGCGACCGGACAGAGACCGTTTTCCGGACAAGATCCGAAACGCGACCAAGGCTCGAGCTGGGACTTCAGGCTTCGTCACGCTTGGCGCGCTTACCGTCCACGCGGCTTGACGAAGACGACGCTGTGCGTTGAGCCCCTGCTGCTCGAGCCCCCCTCAAATCCTCGGCAAGCTCCGTCTCTGATTCTCCTCAATGAACCCGCAAGACCTCCCCGCAATCGCCGCTCCCAACGCCGATCGCCGATCCACACTCAGATCCGCTATCGACACTTTCTCCAACTCCGCGCGATACGCCTTCTCCGCGCGCAACATGGCGACGTTCACGCCGCACGGCGCTTTGTGAAAATGAGCCGCAATCGGTGACGGCCCACGCTTGCGGATCTCTGCGCAACGAAAGGCGGGCTCGGGGCCTTCGACGGCGAGCACGATGTCGAGCAAGGTGATCTGCGCTGGCTCGCGGGCGAGGCGATAGCCGCCCTTGGGACCTGGCACCGAGAGCAGTAATCCGGCGTTGGCCAGGGCTTGCAGGTGTTTGAGTAAATAGCTGGTTGAAACGCCGTGGTACTCCGCCAAGGCGGACGCGGGCAGTACGCCGTCAACGGGTAGGCCGGAGAGTAGTAGGACGCTGTGGATCGCTTGTTCCACCCCTTCACTGAGCTTCATCGGGCAGCCCGTTCGAGGGGTGAGGCATCATGGATGCAGGCTGTCGATGATTCGAGCAGGGCGCGGGTGTGGCTGGTCATGTAGTCGATGTAGACGCGCGCGCGGGCGGGGAGGTGTTGGCGGCTGAGGTAACAGAGGTAGTGTCGGCGGTCGGCTGGCGCGTAGGACGTGAGGCAAGTCGTCAGTTGGCCGCGATTCAGCAGATCGGAAACTCGATAGCTCGCGAGTTGGGCGAGACCTTGTCCGTCGAGCACGGCTTGTAGGATCAGCTCTGCGTCGTTGAAGCTGCTCTTGGCTTGGGGGGTGAGTTTCTTCGGCTTGCCGTCGACCTTGAATTCCCAATCCGCCGTCCGTCCGGAGCTGAGGCGGTAGTTGATGCAGTGATGCTCGCCGAGTTCTTCGGTGCGGCGCGGGAGGCCGTGTTTGGCGGCGTACGCGGGGGAAGCGCAGACCAGGAGCTGCGTGGAGAAGAGGTGTTTGGCGATCAGCTGGGTCTGTTCAGGACGGCCCTCGCGAAACGCGATGTCGAGGTGCTCGGCGCTGAAATCTGGCGAGCTGTCGTCGAGCAGCAAATCGACCGCGATTTCTGGGTATTCATTTTG
>Ga0247766_1000212_pt1 | contig 12467 bp, 9 predicted proteins | sample UWRJL223509R6_FD_179946 | JGI IMG/M metagenome (GOLD analysis project Ga0247766, IMG submission 179946) | Plant litter microbial communities from Arlington Agricultural Research Station in Wisconsin, United States - UWRJ-L223-509R-6 | ecosystem: Environmental > Terrestrial > Plant litter >...
CACCCGCGCGCTGTCCCGCGTGCGGTGCAGGCAACCCGCCGAACGCGCGTTTTTGCGCGGAATGTGGGCGACAGGTCGGTCCCTAGAACTTTACATCTCACTCTTCACGGCTCTAGCGTGGGCGCCTCGGTGCTACGCTGAACTCGGCGCGAATCGTGGACGAAACGCTCAACCAAATGGGTAGCGGTGAGGACACCGCGGGCGGGGCAGCGCAGCCCGCGTCTCCCGAGGGCCGTGGTGCGACCGTCTGTCCGCAATGCGGGCAGTACTTTTCGGCCGACGGCCGCTTCTGTCCCTTCGACGGCGAGCCGTTGCGCGCCGCGCCGGAGCGGGATCACGCGTCGGATCCGCTGCTCGGCTGCGTCGTCGACGAGCGCTACGAGATCAGCGCCGTGATCGGCGAGGGTGGCATGGGGGTCGTGTACTCCGCGCGCCATCGAACGCTCGGCAAACGCTTTGCATTGAAGGCTCTGCGCAAAGATCTGGCGACGGATCGTGAAATCGCCGCGCGATTCATGCAAGAGGCGCGCACGGCCGCTTCAATCTCGCACCCCGGTTTGGTGGAGATCATCGACTTTGGCAGGCTCCCCACGGGTCAGCCGTTCTTCGTGATGGAGCTGCTCGAGGGGCAGTCGTTGGCGCAATTGGTGCGGCGCGGAGGGCCAGTGCCCGCCGGGCGCGCGATCGACATCGTGCGGCAGATCGCCGAGGCCCTGGGAACCGCCCACGAGCGCTCGATCGTGCATCGCGATCTGAAGCCGGACAACATTCACATCTCAGCGGGTGTTGGCGGCCGCGATCGCGTGACGATCGTCGACTTCGGCTTGGCAAAGGTGATCGGTGCGAGCCGACTGACGCGCGCCGGGATGGTGTTCGGAACGCCTCATTACATGAGCCCTGAGCAGGCCCAGGGGGATCCGACCGATCACCGCGCGGACATCTACGCGCTGGGCGTGGTGATGTACGAGATGTTCACCGGGCGCGTGCCCTTCGAGGCGGACAGCTACATGGGGGTGCTGACCAAGCACATGTTCATGGCTCCCACGCCTCCCAGCCAACTGGTGGGCATCGACAAGCTCGGCGTGCTCGAGGACATCATCCTGCGTTGTCTGGAGAAGAAGCCGGATCATCGCTACCAAACCTTGCGTGAGCTGAACCAAGACCTGGATTTGGCGCTGAACCCGACGGGCCCGCGCCCGCTAGCCACGACCAGGCGTCGGCGCGGGACGCCGCGGTCGCTGCTGGCCGACGAACTGGAGCTCCCGAGTCGCGAAGAGCGTGCTGCCCGGCTCGAGGCGTCTTACGTGAAGCCGCTCCCGTGGCTACCGATTACGGTCATCGGCGGACTGTTTCTGGCGGGCATCGCTGGCATGTTGGCTTTTCGCTCGTTCCACGCTGCGTCGCGGTCGCGCGCGCGGCTACCGCCCTCGGCTCAGCTCGTCACAGAGGGGCCTCCCGCGCCGAACAAACCGCCGGCCCTGCCGGTTTCGGACTCGCCCTCGTCCGAGCTCGCCACGGCCGCGCCGAGCTCGAGCGGGCCAGCGCCCGCGGTCGCCAGCGCTCAAAGTCCGACCAGCACGACGAGTGTGCGGTCACTACCCGTCATGCGCGCCTCGGTCCCTCCGCCCCGGACAAGCGTGCGTCCGGTGGTGTCACATCCTTCGCAAACCGCTGAAAAAAAGCCCGTGCGCCTGGGCAGTCCCGAGATCGTCGACCCCTGGGCCAAGTAGGGGCTTGCTCGAAAGGGGGTGGGTTGCGTGGAGTACACAAAGAAGCACGGGCGCCGCGCGCCGAGTGCGCTATGTCTAGGACGGGGGAGCAATTCGGCTGCTTCTCGGTGAAGAACCTCGGACGTGGGCGGATATGGAGCACGAGCACGCTCTGGCAAGATGGAGCGGTGGGCCCCATGGTGCTAAAGTGATCAGGTGGAAAAGTCGCAGGCAATGGCAATGCAGCAAAGACGCGGCAGAGCGCGGACTTGACACCTTTGCCTATCCCCGGGACTCTTCACGCTACTCGCCGTAACTCGATTGTGGGCTGATTTCGCGTGGCAAAAAAGCAACTACTCCTAGTCGACGCCGATCCCCGAAGCGTGCGGGTGCTGGAGGTCAGCCTCAAGAAAGCTGGCTACAGCGTCACGACAGCCAGTGACGGGGCGGATGCGCTGTCCAAGATCGAGTTCTCGATCCCGGACTTGATCCTAACGGATACGCGCTTACCTCGACTCGACGGCTATGAACTCGTGCGGCGTCTGAAAGAGCACGCCGAGTTCGCGCAGCTGCCGGTGGTGTTCCTCACCAGTCAAAAGTCGGTCGAGGACAAAGTCCGCGGCCTCGAACTTGGAGTGGAAGACTACCTCACCAAGCCGATCTTCGTGCGCGAGTTGATCGCGCGTGTGAACTTGCTCTTGGCTCGGCGCACGCAAGAAAAGATGGCCACCGCCATCCCCACCAGCCGGCGCACCCGCCTGAGCGGCTCGCTCGAGGACATGGGCGTGGTCGACCTGCTGCAAACCTTCGAGGTCAGCCGCAAGAGCGGCATTGCCCGCATCAACGACGGTCGCCGTGAAACCCGCGTGTACTTTCGCGACGGCAAAGTGGTTGACGCCGAGCTCGGTCAGCTGCGCGGTGAAGAAGCGGTTTACCGCTCGTTGATCTGGATCTCCGGCACGTTCGAGGTCGAATTTTGTCCCGTGTCCCGCGAGGACATCATCCCGACCTCCACGCAAGGCTTGCTGATGGAGGGCATGCGCCGCGTGGACGAGTGGGGCCGCTTGCTGGAGCAGCTGCCATCCCTCAAAACGATTTTTGAAGTCGACCACGAGCAGCTCGTCGAGCGACTGAACGAGATCCCGGATGAGCTCAACGGCATTCTGCGGCTGTTCGACGGCAAGCGCACACTGATCCACGTCGTCGATGAATCTCCGTTCGAGGATCTGTCTACGCTCAGCACGATCACCAAGCTCTACTTCGAGGGCCTGCTGGTGATCGGTCAGGCCGCGCCGGAAGAAGACGTGGTGCCGAGCGAGGGTGAAATTCGCGCCGAGTCATTGGCGCCGGAACCCGAGAGTGAGCCTTTCGACTACGACGACGTAGTGCCCGATCATGGAAGTGAACCGAAGCTACAGGTGAGTGACGTCCACGCGCCGTCTTGGCGTCCGTCCGCGCCGCCGCTTTCGGGCCTGAGCCATCCGCCGGTGACTATCCCCGGCCTCCGTCAGGCGGACGTCTCGTCTTCCATTCCAGCCGAGCGCGGCGGACGCTCGCGGGTGGTGATGCCGTCGGTGCAGCAAGAGCCCGCGCCCGAACCCGCCGCGGCGTTCGACGCGCGGGCCATGCACCGCACGCATTCCGGCCTCGGGCCGATCATCCCGAAGCCCGATCTCGGCGCTGAGGCCCCGCGCCCCGCGGCATCGAGCAGCCACGCCGATGCCGGCGATTCGCGCACCGCCGCTGTGGCTGCGCTCGAAGTCGGGCAGCCCGTGCCATCGCGCGACTCGGCCGCCCGCGATCCGGTGTCGCGCATCGTGGAGGGCAAGGTGATTCCCTTTCCCGCCCAACGCAAAGAAGACGAGCCGGGCGAAGTAGCGCCGAGCGCACAACCCACGCCGAGCGCAGCACAACCCACGCCGAGTGCTCCCGAACCTGCGCCACCGCCGGTTGCTGCGCCGCCGCCGCCGCCGCCGGAGCCCGAGCCTGCGGTCGCCGCAACCAGCACCCAAAGCGCTTCGGACGTCGCGCACGAATCTGCGGCAGTCAGCAGCGCCGAAGCGCAACCCGCGCCCACGCCGGCCGCGCCCGCAGAGGCCCCACCCGCTGGGCCGCCCGCGCCCGCCGCGCTGATCGGCGGAATGATGGTAACGCTCACCTCGGGCCCTGCGCCGACCGAGCGCGAACCTGTCATCGCGCGAAGCGCCGAGCGCTCCGGTGTTGATTTGTCGTCCACCTCGATCGTCGGTTCGCCCGCAGAAACCGAAGAACCGCTGCCGCTCCGGCGGGTCGCACCGTCCAATCCGGAACCCGCGGTGCTAACGCCAATGCCCGCGGTCGTGTCCCGCTTGGAACTCGAGCCCGAGCGCCCGCACGCTGCCGATCCGGAGCCCGCCGAGCCCGAGCCTGCGGCAGCTAGCGCGACTGCGCTCGATGATGCCGCCCATGGCTCGGTCGAAGACGCGCACGACGAGTTCTTCTCCGCGGGAGAAGCGGGCGCCTACGCGGGTGGCCCAATCGCCGAAGGGCGTCACGCCCTGGACGCGGCCAACGATCACGACTTCGACGATCTGGCTGCTCAGGGCCGTCGCATCATCCAGCGCACGCCCGAGCAAGAAGCCCGTCGCGAGCGCAACATCAAGATGGTGTCGGGGCTAGTCGGCGTCGGCTTGGCGATCGCGAGCGTCGCGCTCTGGCGCTCGCATCGCACGGAGCAACCCCCGGTCGAACCCGCACCGCCAGCGATCACCAACGAAGTGGCGCATCCCGCGGCGAACCCGTTGGAGCCCGCCGTGACCTCGGTGATCCCCGCGCCGCCCACAGCCGAGGCCATGCCCCCCGAGCGCGCGAAAGCGCCCGAGCCGACCAAGGCGCCCGAGCCGACGAAGGCACCGGAGTCCACGAAGGCACCGGAGCCGACGAAGGCACCCCAGGTCACTCAACCCGCGACTCCCGCGCGTCCAACGCCCGCGCCGGCGCCGGCTTCGGCAGCCACACCTCGGCCAGACACCGAGCGTCAACCCAAGCCGGCAAAGCCCACGTCGCGTCCGTCCACCACGGATGAGCCGCGTCCGTCGACGACCAAACCGCCGACCGCCGCATTCCCGCTGTGAGCCGTCAGTAACGCGCGAGCGGCCGTTCCGCCGCCATCGGCCGATCGATGTGGCGTAACCCAAGCCCGCGCGGGCTCGGCGGTCCGAGCCGAGCATCGGCTCGATCCGTCGTTTGCATTGGGATGCTCGCGGGAAGCGGATCTGTCGCGGGCCGAGCGCTCGTGCCGGCGCAAGCCGTGATGGCGATCGAGAGCAGCCAGAGCGCGTGACCAGTGTGCATGCGCGAAATTCTAGGCCGGCCGGCGTGAGCGGGCCAAATTGTCTAGCTCGCTCAAAACCGACTGCGCCGCTCGTCGCTCAAGAAGCGCTGCACCAAACGCACGATCTCCTCGGGCTTCTCCTCGTGGGGCGAGTGTCCGGCGTCCAGTAATTCGAAACCCGAGCCCCGGATCTCGCGCGACAGGCGTTGTCCGAAGCTGGCTGGCCAAACGCGATCGTGGCGACCCCATACGACCAACGTGGGCGCGTGAATGCGCGTGGTTTGCGCCACCACCCCGCGCGTATCGACCGTGCCGCGCAACGTCGCCAAGGCGCTGCTGCGGGCCGCGGGTGCGTTGAATGCGTCGTAGTAGCGATCGATGCGCGGGGTCGCCGCGCTCGAGGTGGGGCCGAAGATCGTTTCCTGAAAGTGACGGCGAAATAGCGCGCGTCCCCAGAGCTGCTTCAAGATCAAGCCGCCTACGAACGGCAGCAGCGCCAGCTCGCCGTAGCGTCCCGTTCCGCTGTCGTAGCAGAGCGCGTCGATCAACACGAGTTTCGAGACGAGCTCCGGGTGACGCGCAGCGAGCGTGAGCGCCACGGCGCCGCCCAGCGCGTGCCCGACGACCGCCGCAGGTCCAAGTTCGAGACCCGCGTACAGATCGGCGATCGCTTCGGCGAACGCCTCGATGCCATACGGAAAGCGACTGGGCGGCGGCTTCTCGCTCTCGCCGAAGCCCGGCAGATCGGGGGCGATGACGTGGAACGTTTCTGCCAGCTTGGGCATCACCAGATCCCAACTCGTGTGATCCACGAACAGGCCATGAATCAAAATCATTGGCGTGCCCACGCCTGCTTCAGCGACGCGCAGGCGAACCCCGCTTGCGGTGACGTCGCGGTGTACCGGACCGGCCATCCGAGGAACGACGCTACCACAATCCGGTCACGGCCCAGAAAGCGCGAAACTCGGCTGGCGGCTGACCGATCGGCGTGACGTGACCGAGATTGTTCCACGGCCTCGCAGTGATCGGTTCGCGCTGGTGCGCCCGCTCGGGCGCGGCGGTACAGCCGAGACCTGGTTGGCTCGGCGCGTGGGCGGTCTATTTCCGGAAGAGGTCTGCATCAAGCGCCTGCACCGCTACCTAGATCGCGACGACCGTCGCTCGTTGTTGGAAGAGGCGCGCTTGCTGGCGCGTATCCGTCACGTCAACGTCGTGCAACTGCTCGACGGTTTGGAAGACGAAGACGGCGAGGTGTTCCTGGTGCTGGAGCTGGTGCGCGGCGTGGACTTGCGAACGTTGTCGCGCGCGCTCGCGCGCCGCGGCCGAGTTCTGCGACCGGCGGTGGTCGCGGCGATCGCCATGTACTTGTGTCGCGCCTTGGCCGCCGCGCAACGTGCAGTGCCGGGTGGCATCGTCCACCGTGACGTGACGCCGCACAACGTGCTCGTCTCGTACGAAGGCGAGATCAAACTCGCGGACTTCGGCATCGCGCGCGCGTTCGATCGCGAGCCGTGGACGCGGGTCGGGTTGGTGAAGGGCAAGACCGGCTTCTTTTCGCCCGAGCAATTGCGGGGTGACGTGCTGGACGTTCGCAGTGATTTGTTCGCGGTCGGTATCATTTCCTTCGAGCTGCTGCTCGGTTATCGACCGGTCATCGAGCATGGCGTCGAGCTCGAGCTGCGGCTCGCCGAGTGTCGCGCGGCGCTCGCGCGCCTCGGCCCGGCCATCCCGCTCGGCCTGAGCGACGCCATCGGTGGCCTGCTCGCGGCCGAACGATCGGACCGGCCCGCGACCGCCGACAGTGCGGCACGCTTGCTCTCCGCGTTCACCGACGAGCAACGAGCGATCGACGAGCTGCGCCAGAACCTTTCGGACGTCGCGAGCGAGGGCGCCAGTTATTGAAGTGCCGCGCGCAGCGTCGCGAGGCAAATCTGCCGAGCTTGCTGCGCGTAGCGCGAGGCCGGTTGCTTCGTCAAAAGCCTGACGTGCGTGGCAACGCGGCCGGGCTCGGGCGCATTTTGCGTTCACGCGCAGTTTGCAGCCAAAAGTATGTGGTTCCATGTGCGCATGGACGACGTATCAGCTCCATGGACATTCGCTGAACATGACAGACAATGTCATAGCTGCGATCGCAAACAGCGTCCATGGAGCTCCCGCGTTCCATGCCCAAATATTTGCGCATAAAGTCCTTCGTGCATTCCACTGAGTAGAATATATTCGCTCGCGCTGGGACAGGGACCGCCACGGACCCGCCCGCACTGGTAGCCCCGTGATCGACGATTCCACCCTCAGCCAGATCGAACGAAAGTACGCGGTCGGTCTGACCTCGGTGGAGATCTTGGACGTGTTCGCTTCACACGACGTGTCACTGAGTGAAGCGACGCTCCGCAAGTACGTGCAGCTCGGTCTGCTCCCACGCAGTGTGAGGGTAGGTCGCAAAGGCAAGCATCAAGGCTCGCAAGGGGTTTATCCGGTGAGCGTGATCCGTCAGATTCTGCGCATCAAGCAGATGATGGCCGAGAGCTACACCATCGAGCAGATCCAACGCGAATTTTTGTTCATTCGGAACGACGTCGAACAGCTCGAGCAAATGCTCAGCCGTATCTTCAAGAAGCTCGAGAGCGTGCTCAAGGAGCGCAAGCTCGAGCGCTCCGCTCAAGCGGTGCACCGGGACGTGCTGGACGCGCGTGGGATCAGCAAAGACTTGATGGCCCGTTTGGTCGCCATCGAAGACAAATTGACGAAGAGAAACAGGATCGAGAGCGTCGCTGCGTCTTGAAAGACGGCGGCGGCGAGGCTTCGCTGCAAAAGAGTCCGATTGTCGGCCCAGATCGTCAATCGAGACTGCCGCGAAGCTAGCACCACGAATTGCTCAGAGTACGGCGTATCGCGCGGTCAGGCAGGGTCCGATCGCAGAGCGGTATTCGTGCGAGCCATCAACGACCAAAAAGGACAAGCGAGGTAGCCATGGAGTCGAACAAGCTCGGCACGGTAGAAATTCAGACGCTCGAACAACCCGAGCTGGTGATCGACGGAGCAACCGCGCTCGCGCCCGACGAGGAGATCACGCGCGAACAGCGTCGCTCGCGCCGCAAGCGCGACGTGCGCGCCCGCACGATCAGCGTGAAGCGCATGACCAAGCGCGAACTCGAGATCGGCAAGCTGCTCTATCCAGAGACGGACTACTTCAAGCCGAAGCAGCGCGCCGAATGTGCGGAGGGCCCGCGCCCGTGCCCGTACGTCTCGTGCAAGCATCACTTGTTCATCGACGTGTCGCCGCGCACCGGCGCGATCAAGCTGAATTTTCCCGACTTGGAAGTGTGGGAGCTCGGTGAATCGTGCGCCCTGGACGTCGCCGACCGCGGTGGCACCACCCTGGAAGACGTGGGAGCAATCATGAACCTGACCCGTGAACGTATTCGCCAAGTGGAAGTGAAGGCGCTGGCCAAGCTCGAGGCACTGCGCGACATGTCCTTCTTGCGCGACTTCGTGGACGAAGGCCCGGTCGGCAAACGCCGCTTGCCGCAGCTCTCCAAGGCCGACATGGTCGGCACCAAGTACGACGACGAGAGCGAGGGCGAGGACGTCGACCTCGATGAAAAAGAAGAAGCCGAGCTGGCGAAGAAGCATCGCGGCGTCGTGGCCGTGCTCGAGATCTGACTCGTCACGGAGCAACGTGGACGCGCCCCACGCTCAGGCGCGTCCCCGCGAGTTCTCGGGTTACGAGAGCTGCGCGCGAATATTCGAGAGCGGCAGGTGGGATGGGCGTGCGCGCGAGGGAGCGTCAGCCCCGCACTTCACGGACCACGCGTAAGAAGTTCCGACCCAGGATCTTCTGAACCACCGAATCTTCGATGCCGAGCTTCGTCAGCGCTGCGACCAAGCGCGGCAGCTCGAGGCAAGTCGGCATGTCGCGCGGAGTGATGATGCTGCCGTCCCAATCGCTGCCCAGCGCCGGCGTGTCTTCGCCGCCCACGCGCAGCACGTGCGCGATATGCCGCGCAATCGTCTCGACACGGCCCGCCCACGGCGGATCGCCGAGGAACGGCGCGTGATACATGATGCCGACCACGCCGCCCGAATTGGCGACCGCGCGGATCTGATCGTCGTCCAAATTTCGCCAATGGCGATGCACGCCGGATACACCCGTATGGGTAACGACGAAGGGCGTGTCCTTGGCGTGTGCGTCACAGGCCGACCAAAAGCCGCGCGCGCTGATGTGCGCCAAATCGACCAGCACTTTGCGCTCGTTCAACAGCTCCACCATTTGCGCGCCGAATGCGCTCAAACCGGTGTCCGAGAGCCTCATGGGTGAGCTCGTCGAGCCGATCCGTGAGCTCGACAAATGCACGAGCGTGATGCGCAGTACTCGGCCGTCACACAGGCGTAGCAGCTCGGCCAAACTCAGATCGAGCGCGTTCCCGCCCTGAATGCCCACGAAAGCGGCGTGCTTTCCGGCTGCGCGCGCCGCGTCGTATTCGCGCGCGTTGGTCACTAGCTGAAACTCCGCTGGCACGCGCGCGAACGTGCGACACAGCTCGTTCAGGTTGGTCTCGAAGGCGAGCGCGCGGTCTCTCGGTTCACGCAGCGGATTGGTGGTAATCACCCAAGTCGCACCGCTGATCTCCGCCTCACGGATGCGCGGAAAATCGACCTGACCGAGGAACGCGCCCCACAGCGGCGCGCGATGACGCTTGGTCAGATCATAGCCGAACGTTCGCTGCCAAATGAACGAGTCGACGTGCAGGTCGATCACCTCGCTAGCGCGATAGAGCTCGACGGCAGCGAGCGGAATAGCGAGCTCGCGCGCCCAATCTGCCGATGGTTTCACAAACCTTTGGGCACGTTTTCGAGATCGATGGCACCCAAAGCGTAGCGAATCAGGGCGCTGCGATTGGCCTTGGTCAAGCCGCGCGCCTTCAAGCTATCGACCATGGTGTCGAGTCGCTTCAGATCCTCGGTGTACATCGAGATGCAGATCACTTTGTAGTGAGTCGGCTTCTCCTGTTGCGCCGCGTCAGTCGAGAACAGCACCTTCGGCCGGTCCTCCGAGCTCGGCGCGTAGAAGCTGTTCGAGAGCACGCCCTCGACCTCGTCGACGTCGAGAACTTTTCTTGCCGCTTGTCGTAGTTCGTTGCGATCGCTCATCAGCCCAATCCTCCGGCTAGGCCCGCTTCGTCGCGAGCAGGTTCAACTTGCATCAACCGTTCGATCACCCGCCAGTAATCGGCGGCGGCGCTCGTATTCGGTGCGTACTCGAACAGTGTCTTGCCCACCGAGGGTGCTTCTTTGACCTTGATCGCGAAGTGGATCGGGTCGAGGCACACGTCTCGGAAGTTCTTTTTCAGGGTATCCAACGCTTCGTTGCAGATGCGCGCGCGGCTGTCGAACAAGGTCGGGAGCACGCCCCAGAAGTTGACCGGGTGGTTCAAGATCTTGTTCACGTGCTTGACCGTGCGCACGACCTGCCGAATGCCGATCAACGACAGGTAATCGCAAGCCACCGGGCACAGCACGGCGTCCGCGAGCACGAGCGCATTTTGGTTCAAGAGCGAGAGGCTCGGCGAACAATCCACGATCACGTAGTCGTACACCTCGCGTGCGCGCGCCAGACGCGAAGCCATCACGCGGTCGCGGTTGCGTTGCCCGGCGATGTACAACTCGGCCGCCGCCAAGGTCTCGTTGGCGACGATCACGTCCAAGTTCTGACGCGCCACGACGCGCGCCTGCTCGAACGGCAAGCCCATCACCAGCACGTGATACAGCGAGCGCTCGGCCTCGACCCCGAGCGACGCGGCGACGTTGCCCTGGCCGTCTGCGTCGACGAGCAGCACTTTGGCGCCGCGCGCCGCCAGGCCGGCCGCGACGTGAACCGCGGTCGTGGTCTTGCCCGTGCCACCCTTGTGATTGAACACGGCGAGCACCTTCGGGTTGGCCGCCGAGCGCGGGCGCATCGGAATTTCTGCCGGTTTCGTGGCCGGGCGCAGCTCGGCGACGGTCGCCATCGGCGGCGCCGGAGTGACGGGGGCGGGCACAGGCTCGGGCGCAACGACCACCGGACCGAGCGTCCCGTCGTTGCTCGGTTCGACGTCCGCGGCGACCGCCAGCGCGAGCTCCGAAGGTCCCATAGGCGCCGCGGGTTCGTCCGCGTCCCCGCCCTGCGCGTCGTTCTCGATCGGGTAACTCGGATCGAGCAATTGCCCGAGACGCACGGAGCGCACGCCAGCCAAGATGCGCGCACGGCACTCAGGACCGCAGGCGTAGTGGCGGCGTCCGCCCGTGAACAGCACGTGCGAGGCCAGCTCGACCTCGAAGCGCGTCGCGCACGCATCGCACGCCACCGAGCCGTCCGTGCGGCCGCGATGGCTCGCCTCGAGACAACGCTGCGAGCAGTAAAAGGTGTATTGAGTCCGAGCTACGCCCTCGGCGTCTTGCTCGGTGTGCTCTTCCATCTGATAGCGGAAGTGCAGTTCGAACTCGTTGTTACAAGTGGTGCAGGTACGATTGATGACAACCATGAGGACCGCGCTTCCTGTTTATCGAAGTGCGTCCCAGCGGATGTCATAGAGCGCCGATCCGGGCCAAATTCGCGACACGCGCGGAACCTCGAATTTGCATTAAACGTGACGATGTAAATGCTTGGATAAACTGGTTAAATTTGTTTTATTGATGGTCACGATTTCGCCCCGCAGGCGACCCAGCCTTCGGCGTCGAAAAGTGGGCTTCGAGACCCGCTGCGCCCCCGACAAAGCGATCTAAAAACATGAACGGCTTCTAAGAGGCCCGCCAAGATCTCCAAGGGGGCCAAGACCGCCAAGAGCAGAGAGCGGCTTTGAGCGCAGCACCACACCGGAGACGACGAGAAATTGGGGGTTCGCGTGTCCCGTCGTCTTGCTCAAAGGTGCGAAGGGGGCGTGCAGCGCATTCCCCGGCAATGGCGACGCCTCAGTGACGCGCTTCGAGCGATCCAAATTCCGAACGCCGCACCCAGGGTGTGCTCTGCCGCGAGCCACACCCTGGGTGCGGTCATCCGCGTGCCGGGAGCCACACCCTGGGTGCGGTCATCCGGGTGCCGCGAGCCACACCCTGGGTGCGGTCATCCGGGTGAAAACCATGAACGGCTCCTAAGAGGCCCGCCAAGATCTCCAAGGGGGCCAAGACCGCCAAGAGCAGAGAGCGGCTTTGAGCGCAGCACCACACCAGGGGGGACAAGGAAATTTGGGGTTCGCGTGCCCCGTCGTCTTGCTCAAAGGTGCGAAAGGGGGCGCGCGGCGTGTCTGCTGGGTGCCGGGAGCCGCACCCAGGGTGTGCGCTCCCGTTCCGCACGCCGCACCCAGGGTGTGCTCTACCGGGAGCCACACCCAGGGTGCGGTCATCCGGGTGCACACCCAGGGTGCGGTCATCCGGGTGCACACCCAGGGTGCGGTCATCCGGGTGCACACCCA
>Ga0247766_1000213_pt1 | contig 12412 bp, 8 predicted proteins | sample UWRJL223509R6_FD_179946 | JGI IMG/M metagenome (GOLD analysis project Ga0247766, IMG submission 179946) | Plant litter microbial communities from Arlington Agricultural Research Station in Wisconsin, United States - UWRJ-L223-509R-6 | ecosystem: Environmental > Terrestrial > Plant litter >...
GGAACATCGCGCAAGTGGCTGTTTTGCCGGCATTCGCCCACGCAAAGTCCAACTCCGAATTGGTCGCCATTATCTCGGGCGACGGCGAGAAACGCTCCGAGTTGGCCAAACGCTACGACTTGGAGCTCACCGGCAGTTACGAAGACTTCGAGCACGTGCTGCGAGAGGGACGGATTGACGTGGTTTACATCGCCACGCCGAACGAGCTGCACAAGCCGTTCGCGTTGCGCGCCGCGGCGCTCGGGGTCCACGTGCTGTGTGAAAAGCCTCTGGCGACTAGCGTTGCGGACGCTGAAGAGATCGCCGCCGCTTGTGTCAAAGCGGGGGTCGAGCTCATGGTTGCGTATCGCCTCCACTTCGAGGAGGGTACGCTGAGCGCCATCGAGCTCGTGAAGTCAGGGAAAATCGGCGACCCGAGGGTCTTCGAGTCGGTGTTTGGCCATACCGTGCGCCCGGGTGACATTCGCACGCGCGCCGACATGGGCGGCGGGGCGATGTTCGATCTAGGCGTCTACTGCGTAAACGCGGTCCGTAATCTTTTTCAAGCGGAGCCGATTCTGACCTTCGCATCCTCGCTGATGAAGGACGACGTCGACGACACGACGACCGCATTCCTGCTCTTCCCTCACGGTCGGACTGCGCATTTCACGGTCAGCAACAGCGTCGCGGGAGTCTCGAGCTACCGGGTCGTGGGCACCGAAGGCGATCTACGCGTGGAGCCCGCCTATGAGTACTCAGACAAAATCGAGCATCACCTGACCGTTGACGGGAAGAGCAGCACGACCCAATTCGGCAAGCGCGACCAATTCGCCCCCGAGCTCGAGTACTTTTCACGCTGCATCCTGGAAGGGCGCGCTCCAGAGCCGGATGCGGAAGAAGCGATTGACGACCTCCACGTCATCGAGGCGATCTTGAAGTCCGCGAAGACGGGCGCAATGGTTGCGTTGCAACCACGGAAACGCATCCGTCGTCCCTCGCTGGCCCAAGAATCCAGCAAACGCGCGGTCGGCAAGCAGGAGACGGTCAACGCGCCCTCGCCAAGCTTGAAATAGCGGCCTGGGCTGCCGCGGCGGGAGAATCCCTAGAGCGCGCTTCCGGGAGACGACATCGAGTCGAACGAGAACAGGAGCGACTCGCCCGATGGATCCACCCGCAAGTGGCACTCACGGAATTGTCGGCCCGCGCATTCCAAGTCGAATCGGGGTACCCCTTCCGACATCCGAAGGAACTTCGTCACCTGCTTCAAGTCAGGTCCGCTGAGCAGACCCTCCCCGGGCGCAACGGTTAACGCGGTCACCGCGAACGCGGCGCTCATCGGCGGGCGTTTGAGATAGACGAAGGTCGCCGTCACGTGTCGATCCTTTTCGCACCCGAGTAAGCCATTAGATAAGTATGGTGCAAGCACACTGATTTTCTGATGTAACGCGCGCGTTTCTCACCAGGGGGCTGGTGCAGAGCGCTGCGAACCTTGCAGATTGCAGGCTTGTTAACGAGACATGAACTCGCGACAAAAAAAGTGTGCTGTCGCTCGATCCCTGAAGCCAGGGGGAGCCCGTGGTTTCGCAAAAATGACACGTTCTCACGGACGACGCTCGCCCCGTGTGTCAGGCCCCATGGCCAGCTGCCGCGTCGCTCCAGCTCTAAGTCGAGCCAGCAGACGCCGCCTGATCAAGAGCGCGCTGGAATCGCAACGCGTCGCTCAGCGCCGCGCCCGAGGCGGTGTTGTCGAAGACGCACCAAACAAGCACCCCGCTCGGCTGAGCTTTGACGAAATTGGCGAGCGTGGTCAGGCGCTCATCGGAGTAACTGGACCAATAAATGCGCGGCGAGCCATGCCAGCGCACGTATACCAGTGACGGGCTACCGCCCGGGGCAATGGCCTGAAGAGGCCGCGGCGGGTCCGCCAGCACCCGAGCGATACTGTATTTCAAAAACAGCTCCTCAGCCCGATCTTCGTACCAGCTGGCGTGCCGGGGTTCGCACACGACAGAGCCCGCATAGAGCGAGCGCATCACACGAAAGAAAGAGCTCACCTTGCGCGCTTCGAAGGGCACGCTGGCCGGTAGTTGCACGAGCACCGGACCGAGCTTCGAGCCGAGCGGTTCGAGATCGGCGAAGAAAACCCGCAGCTCTGCAGCGGGCGAGACCAAAGCGGCTTCGTGAGTGATCGTTCGCGGCATCTTGACGGCAAAGCGGAAGTAGTCCGGAACGCTGTCCCGCCAGCGGGCGAATGTCGTTGGCCGGTGCCGACGGTAGAACGTGGAATTGATCTCCGTAGCGCCGAGAAGGTGGGCATACTTTTGGAGCCCGCTGCCATGACTCGGAGCGAACGCCGCCAACTCACGCGGAACGCTCCAACCGGCCGTCGCCACGAACACGTCTAGCCGTCTGCAAGCAACGTGCCGCGGCGAAGTGTTGCGGCACGCGGCTCGGCTCTGACTAAACTGACCCCAAGCGACACTCTGCGAACGATTCATCGCCGCTGCCCGCGACGTCGCGCGGCCGCTGCTCGCGGTGCTCTTCGATGCGGAAGCAACGGACCTGGCGTTGTCGCACTGCGCCCCGCGCGCCACATTGCCTACTTATCCGGAGCGCCAGCGTCATCACACGTAGTGAGCCCCAATCCGCCGCTCTTCACGGTACATTGCCATTGGTTCGAAATACATTGGCACTCGTACACGGGCGCCGTCGTGGGCACGACAGACACGCCAGGGCGGCAAGAGTTGTCGAGCTCGATCACGCACGACCCTACCCCCACGCATTCGCCCGTCGGCGTCACATCGAAACGACCAGAATCGGAGACCGGACAAGAGATTTCGGGGCCGCCGTCGGCGCCCCCAGTGGCCGCACCCGAATCAGAATAGTGGGCGCATCCCGCAGCGGCGAAGAGCGCGATCATCTCGTAAACCAGGCGGGGAGTCATGGCGGGGAGTCTTTAGGTCGCGGTGCGGGTCGAGGCCGGACTATTGTATAGCCCGCCATGACCCAAGAGCTAGTCGCCCAGGCGCGTGAGCTCCGCGAGCAATTGCTCGAGCAAGAGGAGCGATTGAGGCTTGCTTTGCAGGCCGCCAATCTCGGGACTTCGGAACATGTGCCGGGCACCCATGCGTTGCCAGCCGCCTGTGCGAAGCGCGGAGTCGCGATATGCATGATCGCCGTCACCGGCTACGCCAGCCTGAAGACCGAGCGCGCACCGCCGCAGCAGGCTTTGCGCACCACCTCGTCAAGCCAGTCGACATCGCGGATCTGGAGCCTAAGTTAGCTTGAAACAATCGAGATTCTGATTGGCACACTGGCCTGAAATCCGCTGTGGCACTCTTGCCGATGCGGCACGCCCGAAAGCATGAGCGCGCGCTGAACGTAGCAAGCACGGCCAGATTCCCGCATTTCTTCTGGTAGACAATCGTGGTTCTCTGCGCGCGATGTCTTCTGGATCCTCCGAAGCCCCGTTCATCATTGGCGGCGGCGAGACGGGCGCGCTCATGCGCGGCATGGATTGGGAAAAGCGACCGCTCGGTTCGCCGCGTCTGTGGGCGCAGAGCTTGCGGACCGCGATCGATATCTGTCTGAGTTCGCGGTTTCCCATCGCGCTCTATTGGGGACCTGAATACTCGATGCTGTACAACGACGATCTCCTACCCATGGTGGGTGCCAATAAGCATCCCTGGGCTCTGGGACGGCCAGCAAGCGAGGTATTGGCAGAGATCTGGAGTATCATTGGTCCCCTACTCGACCGAGTGGTCGAGACGGGTACGGCTATCTGGTCAGAGAACCTGATGCTGCCCTTGCTGCGCTCACGAACGCAGGAGGAATCCTACTTCACGTTTACCTACAGCCCAGTGCACAACGAGGCCGGGCAAGTGGGCGGCGTGCTGTGTGCCGTGCTGGAGACGACCGACAAGGTCATCGAGGAGCGACGCCTTCGGTTGCTCAACGCGCTCGCCAACGCGACGATCGCGAAGAGCAAGGAAGAAGCCTGCATGATCGCCGCAAAGGAGATCACCCAAGCTCCGAACGATGTGCCGTTCGCGTTGCTTTACTTGCTCGACTCGTCGTCCCAAGTCGCTACTCTCGTGGGCCATTCGCAGCTCGACCCCGGCACCCCCCATTCGCCGGCCTCGATCCGCATGGACGATGGCAGCACGGTTTGGCCTCTCTCGAGTGCACTCAGCGAGCACGACCAGATCATCGTCCCGCTCGAAGCAGGACCATTCTCTGCCAGGGGCGCCAGGGTCATGCGCATCGAGCGTTCTGGCGGTGGCGCGCCATTCGGTTTCATCGTTGTGGGGCTGAGTCCGCTGCTCCAAAGCGGTGAGTCTTATGACCGCTTCCACAACCTCTTGGCGGCGAGCATCTCTCAAAGTGTGAGCGGCGCGGCCGCCTATGAAGAAGAGCGAAAACGCGCCGAGTCTTTGGCGGAACTGGACCGTGCCAAGACCGCGTTCTTCGCCAACGTGAGTCACGAATTTCGCACCCCGCTGACGTTGATGCTCGCTCCGATTGAAGAGCTCAGCGCGCGACCTGACGGAGCGCTCGTCGACCGGCCGACCATCGAGTTATTGCGTCGCAATGCATTGCGATTGCAACGGCTAGTCAACACGCTGCTCGAGTTCTCGCGCATCGAGACGGGGCGAGTCGAAGCCGTGTACGAACCGACGGACCTCGGGGAATTGACGACGGAGCTGGCCAGTGGGTTCCGCGACGCGATCGAGCGCGCAGGTCTGACGTTGATCGTCGATTGTCCTGCGCTGGACACGCCCATCTACGTCGATCGACAGATGTGGGAAAAGATCGTTTTGAATCTGCTTTCCAATGCGCTCAAGTTCACGTTCGAAGGTGCGATCAGCGTGCGTTTGGAGTTGGAAGCAGAGCGCGTTTGCTTGACGGTTTCGGACACCGGAACTGGCATCGCAGAGCGCGAACTGCCGCGCCTGTTCGAGCGTTTCCATCGCATCGAGGGCGCCCGTTCGCGCAGCCTCGAGGGCTCCGGGATTGGGCTCGCGCTGTTGAAAGAGCTGGTCAGATTGCATGGCGGCGAGGTCGGCGTCGCCAGCGAAATCGGCGTCGGAACTGCCTTCGTCGTGAAGATTCCACGTGGCTCCGGGCATCTTCCTCCTGAACGGCTCCGTCCAGCGCAGCGGCGTGAGCCGAGTCAGTTCGCCGCCGCACCTTATGTGCAGGAAGCCGTTCGCTGGTCAGCTCCCACGCAGTCTCGGATGTCGACGGTGTCGGGTACGCGCGAACGAATCATCTTTGCGGACGACAATGCAGACATGCGCGACTACGTGAGTCGCCTGCTTGGCGGGCGCTGGGAAGTCGAGGCAGTCGCGGACGGTGCTTCGGCCCTGGCGTCGATTCGTCAGAACCCGCCCGCCCTGGCGCTGCTCGACGTGATGATGCCAGGCATCGACGGGCCGACGCTGGCACGCATGCTGCGCGAGGACGTTGCCTTGCAAACGCTGCCAATCATGCTGCTCTCCGCGCGCGCCGGGGACGAGGCCACGGAAAGTGGTCTAGCGAGCGGAGCGGACGACTACTTGGTAAAGCCCTTTTCGGCGCGCGAACTAGTAGCGCGCGTGGCGACACAAATTGCGCTCGGCCAAGCGCGCACCTCGGAACGGAGCGCCAAAGAACGACTGCAAGCCATCTTCCGCCAGGCGCCGGTGGCCGTGTCGGTCGTCCGCGGCGCCGAGTTCGTGTTCGAACTCGCCAATCACCGCTACGAAGCGTTGGTCAACCGCCAAGGTATCGTCGGCAAAGCGATTCGTGACGTATTTCCGGAACTTTCGACCGATGCACCAGTCTTCAAAATGCTGGAGCGCATCCGCCAAACGGGTGAGGCCTTCACTGCGACCGAATACACCGTCCCTCTCGATCGCAGCGGAACGGGTCAGCTAGAAGACGTGATCTTTCAGTTCTCGTGTCAGCCGATACGAGAGGCAAACGGCGTCGTCGATACCATTCTCACCGTGGCGATCGACGTGACCGAACAGGTGACGAGCCGGCGCACGGTGGAAAAATTGGCGCGGCGCGAAGAAGCGGCAAGACGCGCGGCGGAGGACGCCAGCCGAGCCAAAGACGAGTTCCTGAGCACCTTGAGCCATGAGCTCCGCACGCCGCTCAACGCAGTCGTCGGCTGGTCGCACTTGCTGCGCAGCGGCTCGGTCCCGGAAGACCAACGTGAACGAGCGTTCGAGACCATCGAACGCAACGCTCGCGCGCAGGCCAAGCTGATCGAAGACATGCTGGATCTGTCTCGCATTAGCCAGGGCAAGCTCGTACTGGCGGTCGGTCCGGTCGAGGTGGTTCGCGTGGTCGAAGCAGCGCTCGACGCAGTTCGTCTCGCCGCCGATGCAAAATCCGTTCGTCTCCAGCCAGTGTTGGATTCGCACGCGACGATCGTCGGTGATGCCGACCGCTTGCAGCAGGTGGTGTGGAACCTGCTTTCCAACGCGATCAAGTTCACACCCAAACACGGACGTGTGCAGGCGCGCGTGAGCCGGCACGATTCGTACGTCGAGATTGCGATCGCCGACAACGGACAGGGGATCGCCGAGGACTTTTTACCGCACGTCTTCGATCGCTTTCGCCAGGCCGATGGTGCTTTCAACCGTCAAGCAGGCGGCCTCGGCCTAGGTCTCGCCATCGTGCGCAGTTTGGTGGAATTGCACGGCGGATCGGTAACGGCAGCGAGCGACGGCCTCGGTCGAGGTGCCACGTTCACCGTGCGCTTGCCCACGGCGCCCCTTCGCCGTGACTCGGCCCAAATACCGGTCTCGCCCTCCGGCGTGCCCGTTGCCCCGTCGTTCGAGTGTCCACCCGCGCTGTGCCACTTGCGAGCCCTGGTGGTAGACGACGAGAAAGACACACGTGAGCTGCTCGCGTTCGTGCTCCGTCAATGCGATGTCCAGGTGACGCTCGCCGAAAGCGCGAGCGAAGCCATCGCGGCGCTCGCTCAGCAACCGTTCGACGCGCTGATCTCGGACATTGGCATGCCCGGCGAAGACGGCCTCACATTGATCCGTCGCTTGCGCAAATTGCCTGCCTCCCTGGGCGGCCAAGTCCCAGCCCTGGCTTTGACGGCGTACGCCCGGAGCGAGGACCGAATTTCGGCACTCAAGGCCGGCTTCCAAATGCATCTAGCCAAACCGATCGAACCGAATGACCTGCTCGTGACTCTCGCGACGTTGGTGGGTGGCTATAATTCCCGTTGAGACGCTGCGTATCAGCGCCTCGGCGCTCGCCAACGCGGTCGATCTCGAATCGCGGTTTCGGTCCCGTCCCGCTCGCGGGGCGTACGTTAGGTCAGCGCTCCTTTTCCGCTGCCTGCTCCGCCTTTGCCGCGCCGATAGCTGTCTTGACTTGGCGACGTTCCTCGGGCGGGGGCAAGACAGCCGGGATCCCCAACGACTGGAGCCACAGCTCGCGGCACCAGCCTTTCGTGTGATAGAGATGCTCGTCTTCTTGGTCTTCCACGGCTTCGTAAGCGGCTTGTAAGGCGCCCGCAGCGGACGCGTCGGAATGCGCGGCGCACTTGCCAATGAGCTGCCAGTCCAGATGATCCTTCGTTTCGGCGAGGACCACACATTCACACGCGACGAGTTCGGCTGCTGCGGGTTCACCTGCGGCGAGCGCGAGTTTCATCGCTTCGACCAATGCCCCACCGAGCAAACGGACGACTTGCCTGCCGGGAGTCTCACGCGAAGCATCGATGCCGAGCACGCCGCACAGATCGGTGAGCGTCGTGACGTGGGTTTTCGTTTCGTCCAAGTACTTCTGCCACTCGCCCTTGAGGCTTGCGTTTTGCGCGGCCTCGATGGCGGTTTGGTAAACCTTGACGCCCCCGAGTTCGTGCTCGAGTGACTGCAGAATCAGTTCTTCGACTTGCTTGCTTTGCATTGTAGTTCCATCCGTTCCCTGTGCCATGCGCTCACACCTCCGGCGGATCCATCGCTCGTTCGAAATGGCGGTGCCGGCTGAGAGCCTTCACGAAGTCGGGCAGGGCCGTGGCCGCGCTCGCGTGGCGTCCCACCAGCATGCCGGGGTCCGGCTCACCGGACGGCAACTTCACCGGTACGCCAGCGTTCTCGACGAGATCGACGCCAGCGCCCAGCGCAAGGATGGGCTTGCAATGACGGTATTGGTCTTTGATGAACTCCGCCGCGTGACCGACGTTGCCGAGCGTAGTGATCGCCTCTTTGCCGCCGGGAATGATCAGCCCGTCGAACAAGACCGCCGGCATGGTTTCGAGCGAGCCCTCGGGTTCGAGCGTGTCGCCATCCTCTGTTGAAACGGTTCCGAGCTGCACGCCGATGTAGCGTGGAACAGCGCCCTTCGCGGTGAGCCCTGCATGCAAGGCCCGTGCAGCGGCGCCGTCCACGCCGTTCGCGACCAAAATCGCGACGCGCCGGGTTCGGATGCTCCCATCGCCTGGCTGAGAAAAAATCGACAAAGCGGGAGAGCTGGTGACTTCAGGCTTCACCGGCGTTTTGAGCGCCTTGGGCAGCGGTTTGGGCAGCGCCATGCCCAGCGCCTTCGCCAAAGCTTTGGCGAGCCCCGAGTCCACGTTCGCGAGCGAAGCCACGACCCGTTCGCGGATGGCTGGCGTTTGTACCTTGGTGAGCTCGAAGCGGAAGCCGCGCAAGATGTGGGCACGCTCGATCGGGCTCTGGCTATTGTAGAACAGAGTGGCCTGCGTGTAGTGATCGGCGAAACGCTCGGCACTGCCGCGCACCTTGTCCCCCTGCGGAGGCTCCCGGAAAGAAGTGAAACCCGCGGCTCCAGCCTGGAACGGACAGCCCCCGCCCAACGAGTTCGGTTCGTACGCCACGCGCCCGCGGTTGATGGCCTGCCGATGCATGCCGTCTCGTTGATTGTTATGAGTCTGCGCGACCGCTGCATTGATGGGAATTTCGTGAAAATTTGGGCCGCCGAGACGCGAGATCTGCGTGTCCTGGTAAGAGTGAATGCGGCCGGCCAGCAGCGGATCGTTGCTGAAATCCAAACCGGGCACGATGTGAGCGGCGCAGAAGGCGACCTGCTCGGTCTCGGCGAAGAAGTTATCCGGGTTGCGGTTGAGCACCATTTTCCCGACCTTGGTAAGCGGCACGAGCTCTTCCGGGATCAACTTGGTTGCATCCAAGACGTCGAAGCTGAAGGCCTCGGCCTGTTTCTCGGAGAACATCTGGAAGCTCAGCTCGTACTCCGGGAACGCTCCAGCCTCGATCGCCTCCCACAGGTCACGACGATGAAAGTCCGGGTCGGCGCCGGCAAGCTTCACGCATTCATCCCAATCGAGGCAGTGCGTTCCGGCTACCGGCCGCCAGTGGAACTTGACGAATGTTGACTTGCCTTGCTCATTGATGAGCCGGAACGTGTGAACGCCGAAGCCTTGCATCATGCGATAGCTGCGCGGAAGCGCGCGGTCGGACATCGCCCACAACAGCATGTGAGTCGACTCAGGCATCAACGAGACGAAGTCCCAAAAGGTATCGTGGGCCGTGGCCGCCTGCGGCATGCCGAAATGCGGTTCGGGCTTGGCAGCATGAATCAAGTCCGGAAATTTCATCGCGTCTTGGATGAAGAAGACCGGCATATTGTTGCCCACCAGGTCCCAATTGCCCTGGTCCGTGTAGAACTTTACGGCAAAACCACGCACATCGCGGGCAGTATCCGGCGAGCCGCGCTCGCCGACGACCGTCGAAAATCGTACGAACACCGGCGTGCGCTTGCCCGCTTCGGCGAAGACGGATGCGCGCGTGACGCTGCTCATCGACTCGTAGCATTCGAAGTAGCCGTGCGCAGCCGAGCCCCGCGCGTGCACGATGCGCTCGGGAATGCGTTCGTGGTCGAAATGCGTGATCTTTTCACGCAAAATGAAATCTTCTAGTAAGGCAGGGCCGCGCAGTCCGGCCTTGAGTGAGTGCTGATTGTCGGCAACCGGCACTCCCAAATTGGTCGTGAGCACGCGCTCACTCGAGTCGACCCGCACGCGGTCCAGCGGCAGGTTGCCCGGATTGTGACCCAGCTTCGGTTTACCCGAGCCGAGTTTGTCCGAAGACAGTTGCTCGGTCAGTGTGCTGCCGGTCGCCCGAGAGTCGGGTGACGGCACCGTTGCGCCTGCCCGGGGCTTTGCGCTCACGGGTCCATACTCGTTTGGCTTGTTTGCGTTGAATGGCATCGCCGAGGCAAGCGACTGGGCCCCGTCCTGCTTGGCCACCAGATCATCCCCGGACGTTCCGCGCTTCTTGTTGGCCGGACCGCTGACGGTCGAGCGCGCGCTAGTGGTGGATGCGGACGTGATCGCTGCGCGCTCGGTCTGCTTTGAAGACCGAGTAGAAACTGGCTTTTTCGTGGGCATTCCTGCTCCGAGTGGAAGGAAGTCGGCTAGCGAGCGTAGGCAACGCCTTCGCTTCGCGCGCCGACACTCGCAAGTTGCGTGCCCACGGACACAGCGAGCTCGATGGTCGAGGATGTCGCGAAAGACGGATTAGCGGCGTTCGCACTGCGCTGTCGCAAATTGCCCTGTCGCGCACGACTGTCACCGCCATAGAGGTTCCCTCTCACGCTCCTTCGACAGGGTCGAGAATCGAGCGGGCGCGCGACAGTTCGCAAAAACTCGCTTCGAGTCGCCCAGAGCCCGGAGTAGACTGTCCCAATGCGGCTCGTGGTAGCTCCTCCATTGCTCCCGATGTTGGCAAAACGGGTCAGCGCATTGCCCACGGGCAACACCTGGCTCTTCGAGCCGAAATGGGACGGCTTTCGAACCTTGGTCTTTCGAGATAACGAAGAGCTCTTGCTGCAAAGTCGCGACCAGAAGTCACTCAACCGATATTTTCCGGAGCTGGTCGCGCCGTTGCTTGGTGGGCTGCCTCAGCAATGCGTGCTGGACGGCGAAATCGTGGTCGCTCGCGGCGACGGATTGGACTTCGACGCGCTTCAGCTGCGCGTGCACCCCGCTGCCTCGCGGGTAAAGTTACTGTCCAAAGAGTTGCCTGCGTCGATCGTCTTTTTCGATATCTTGTGCGAGGGAACGAGCGATTTGCAGACCGAACCGTTTCGCAAGCGGCGCACGCGCCTGGAAACGGTACTGCGCGACTCAAAACCGCCGATCTTCATCACGCCCAGCACGACGGACCGCGCGCGGGCGGCGGATTGGTTCGAGCGTTTCGAAGGCGCAGGCCTGGACGGCGTCATGGCCAAGGGCGAAGACGGCAACTATGAGCCAAACAAGCGCGTCATGTTCAAAGTGAAGCATGACCGCGAGTGCGACTGCGTGGTGGCCGGCTTTCGTTGGCACAAGACCGGTGACCAGGACCGCGTTGGCTCGCTACTCCTCGGCCTCTACGATGAACGAGGCGCGCTCCAGCACGTGGGGGTGTGCGCGAGCTTCACCATGCAGAAGCGCCAGGAGCTGACCGCATTCCTCGCCCCGTATCGGGAGAACGCCCTCGAGAATCACCCTTGGCGAGCCGAGAATGACGGCGTTCTCGACGAGCATCAGCGAATGCCGGGCGGCAAGAGCCGCTGGAGCCAAGGCAAAGATCTTTCGTGGGAACCCCTTCGACCCGAGCTGGTCGTAGAGGTGGCTTACGATCACATGCAGAGCGGTCGTTTCCGGCACACAGCGCAATTTCGCCGATTTCGCAGCGACAAGCCCGCTCGGGATTGCACCTACGCCCAATTGGAGGTGGTGCCCGCTCAAGAGCTGTCGGAGATTTTCCGAACCTAGTTTGCGCGCGATGAGTGGCCGACTTCAACCATTGTCCCCTAGCGCGGGTCAATGTGTGCTTGCAGAAAGACTGCGGCGATACGCTCCACATCCGCGTATGCAGGTTTGGCCAGCTCGTCCGAAAAAACGTCCGGATCAAGCTCGTTGTAGGAGAAATGAGCCTCGGAGCGCTGCAGGTCATCGATGATTGAAGCTAGAAATACGTCGCGCCCGGCCACGATTGCCGCCCCGGTGTAGAGCAGCAACGTGCCCCCTCGTGGATTGTCGCGCAGACGCAGCAATGCCTCGCGAACCATGCGCGCGCCGATCGCCTCACCGTACGCACCCGCGCCGTCACGATACCATCGATGTTCGTCGTCTCGCAGGTACGGGGGGTTCGCGATGACGAGGTCGATGTCGCCCTCGACTTCAGCCAGAACATCGCTGCGCACGACCTCGGCAGCGACACCCGCCAGCTCAGCGTTCACCTTGGCCAAACGCAGCGCCTCGCCATTGATATCGGCGAGGATCACCGGGTTCGCAGTCAGACCGCGGCGTGCCAGCATGATTCCGCCCACACCGCTGCCGCAGCCCACGTCCGCGATGCGCGCGCATCGCGGGGCGGACCGCACGATGGCATTCACGAAACGCACGCTGTCTGGGCCAAGAAAGACCGCATTCTGACTTTTGGTCGGAAACGCC
>Ga0247766_1000214_pt1 | contig 12402 bp, 13 predicted proteins | sample UWRJL223509R6_FD_179946 | JGI IMG/M metagenome (GOLD analysis project Ga0247766, IMG submission 179946) | Plant litter microbial communities from Arlington Agricultural Research Station in Wisconsin, United States - UWRJ-L223-509R-6 | ecosystem: Environmental > Terrestrial > Plant litter >...
CGACGTGCTCGCCGCGATGGTACACGAGCTCGCTGCGCGCGCGCTGACCATCGTAGTCTTGGAGATGGCGCGCGGCGACACCGGCAAATAGCGGCGACAGCAGGGTGTGATAGACGATGCCCAGGCGCGGGTCAGTGGTCGCGGTGCGGCTCAAATCGATCGCGCAGCCAGGCATTTCGACGGTCACGGTGTCCAGCAAGAGCGCAGTGAGCGCGGGCAAGTCGCCCGCGTCGAACGCGCGACAAAAAGCGTCGAGCGCGGCGGGTGCCGGATTGGGCGCGTCCACCGACGGCGGTTCAGCCAGCTTGTTGCGACCGCGGTGAAGCGCGGTCTTCACCGCGCCAACGCTGGTACCGAGCACGCTCGCGATGTCGCCTAGCTCGAGCTCGAACGCGTCTTTCAGCACTACCGCCGCGCGCTCTTGCGGCGAAAGCTTGGCGATCAACGTCCCGGCGGCTTCACGCTTGGCACGCGAGTCACTGATCTGCGCCGGCGGCTCTGCCAACGCACCCAGCTCCTCGCGCACGCGGCGAGTGCGATCGATGTATAGGTTGGTGGCGACACGGAACAACCAGGCGCGCGGGTTCTCGATCTCGGGCTGGAGCTGCGTCCCGAGAGTGACCAATGCGCGTGCCAGGGTATCTTGGGCGAGATCTTCGGCGTCCCAGGGACTGCGCGTGAGGTGTCGACAATAGCGGTACAACTCGGGACGCAACGGCTCGAAGGCTCGACAGAAGCGGCGATGAGCGGCGCACGTGAGGGCAGCGAGATCGTCCATGCTGAGCGCTCAGTCTACCAGGGAGCCGCAAGTGAGGTTCACGATCGCGCCCGTCGTTGCAGCGGCACGCTCAGAGGCAAAAAAGGCTGCTGCCTGAGCCACTTGCTCGAGCGTGGGCAGCCGACGAAGCAACGTGTCGCGCTCGGCGTGGGCCTGCAACATGGCCTCCGGCGTAAACCCGTGCTGGGCCGCGATTTCACTGAAGATTCGCCGACTGTGCGAGCGGCTCAGCGCCTCCGGAATGGCATCGGCGCGCAGGCAAACGGCACGCACCCCATGCGCGCCCAACTCGCCCGCCAAATGACGCGTCATGGCCTCGAGCGCCGCACAAGCGACCCCATAACCCATGAACCCCGGCCCCGGTAGCACCGAGCCAGGCGTAGACAGGCCGAGAATCACACCACCGCCCTGGCGAATCATGAAACGCGAAGCGGCCTTGGCGATGATGAAATGCGCACGCACGTAGCCGATCACTGGCGCCTCGAATTCGTCGAGCGTCTGCTCGGCGAAAGACTTGCCCTGCACGTGCATGAGCCCGATCGCATTCAATACGACGTCGATGCGGCCCGCGCGCGCCGCCACGCGCTCGGCGTGCGCTTCGACCGCTAGCGGATCGAGCGCATCGACCACGTCGACCGCCACCGTGCCACCGACTGCCCGGATTCGCGCGGCCACTTCCTCCAGCGGACCCAGAGTTCGGCCAGCCAGAAACAGCTGGCCGCCCTCTTGGGCGAAGGCAAGCGCTGCCGCTCCGCCGATGGCACCGCCCCCCCCGTGAATGACCGCTACCTTGCTAGCGAGGAGCGCCGAACCCGAATCGATTTTTGCCTGCATGGGCGGACGACGCGCGACTCGGACGAAAAGATACGTCGGAGCGTGCAGTTCACCGCCTGGGCGGACATTTCATCCACCCGCCGGCCGGCAATGCCTAGCTGGCCGGCGGGCGCGCCGATTCAATGCCCGGGAGTCGCAGGTGCGACGCGCTCGGCGATCATACAGTCGGTTGCCAACATCAGACCGGCAACGCTGGCCGCATTCTGCAGGGCGGCCCGCACGACCTTCACCGGGTCGATGACCCCCATCTCGAAGAGCGCGCCGTACTGGTCAGTCGCAGCGTTGTACCCAAAGTCGCCTTGGCCATCCCTGACGCGATTGACGACGATCGAACCTTCGACCCCCGCATTCTCGGCGATCTGGCGCATCGGTTCTTCGATCGCACGGCGAATGATCTCCACGCCGAAGCGTTGTTCGTCGTTCAGTTTCAGCGCATCGAGCGCGGCTTGCGCGCGGATCAGCGCGACACCTCCACCCGGCACGATGCCTTCCTGGACTGCCGCTCGCGTCGCGTGAAGAGCATCCTCGACGCGCGCTTTCTTTTCCTTCATCTCGATCTCGGTGGCGGCGCCGACTTTGATGATAGCAACACCTCCGACCAACTTGGCCAGGCGATCCTGGATCTTTTCTTTGTCGTACTCGCTCTCGGTGTTGGCAAGCTGGGCTCGGATCTCCTCGATGCGCGCTTTCAGCTTCTCCTTCGAGCCCCCACCATCGATGATCGTGGTGGTGTCCTTGTCCAGAGTGACGCGCTTGGCTCGACCCAGATCGGCGAGCGTGAGGTGCTCGAGCTTGGTCCCCAGCTCGTCACTCACGGCACTCGCGCCGGTCAGAATGGCGATGTCACGCAGCACTTCCTTGCGGCGGTCTCCATAGCCCGGCGCCTTCACGGCGGCGCAATTGAGCGTGCCGCGCAATTTGTTGACGACCAACGTGGCCAGGGCCTCGCCCTCGATGTCGTCCGCGATGATCACCAGGGACTTCTGCTCCTTGGCGATCGCTTCGAGCACCGGGACCAGATCAGCCATGTTGGTGATCTTCTTTTCGCTCACCAGTAGATATGCGTCTTCGAATACGACTTCCATCCGCTGGGCATCGGTCACGAAGTACGGGGATAAGTAGCCGCGATCGAACTGCATGCCTTCGACCACGTCGAGCGTGGTCTCCCCGGTCTTCCCCTCTTCGACCGTAATCACTCCTTCTTGCCCCACTCGCTCCATGGCTTCGGCCAGCTTGTCGCCGATTTCGCGGTCACCGTTGGCGCTGATGGTCCCTACCTGCGCGATCTCCCGCCGATCTTTGGTGGGTTTTGCCATCTGTTTCAGCGAAAGAGCCACGCATTCGACGGCTTTGTCGATGCCGAGCTTGATTTGACCCGAACTATGGCCGGCTGCGACCAGCCGCAAGCCCTCTGTATAGATTGCCTGCGCGAGTACGGCGGCTGTGGTCGTGCCGTCACCCGCCATGTCGCTGGTTTTACTGGCGACTTCACGCACCATCTGGGCGCCCATGTTCTCGAAGCGGTCCGAAAGCTCGATCTGCTTGGCAACGGACACGCCGTCTTTGGTGATCGTCGGGGCGCCGTAGCTGTTCTCGAGCAGGACGTTCCGGCCGCGTGGACCAAGCGTCACTTTGACGACGTTTGCCAGTGCATCGACGCCCGCAAGCATGAGCTTTCGCGCATCCGCCGAATAGTGGACCTGTTTTGCCGTCATGGATCACCGCTTCTCTGGCCCCTGCGGGCCGGTTATTCGAGGCGCGCGCTCGGTTTCCGAAGCGTGCCATGCGCGGATTGCGCAATGCCTACACCTCGGCCTCAGTCGCGAAACTCCGCCGTGGGCATGACGGTAACCACGATTGGCCCGCGCGCAACGCGAAAACTCGGAGCGAGTAGGGCCTTTTGACCTTTCGACGAGCCGAGCGTACGTTGAGCACCTAGGAAAGCGAGCGATCAGCGCCGCGTCTTTCCAAAAACGAACTCATCCCGCCCCAAGGCGGTCGCACGCGAAAGCGAGCTGTCGCTTGCTCTAGCTTGCGCAATCAACCAGTGATCGGAGTCGAGCTCCGCTCCAAGAGAGGCCCACCATGGATCAGAGTGAACACGGCTCGCACGAGCGCAACAAGTTGCGCGGAGCGATCGCCGAAATGACGCTGCGCCTGGCGGGACTCTCGGAGAAGGGCCAAACAGGGACGGACGCGCAGCGGGTCGAGCGACTAGAAACCTCGTGGCAGGCGTTGATAGCGCTGATTCAGCCGGAGCCCGAGCCAACGCGGCGACAGTGCCCACACTGCCGCGGCCAGATGCGCGAGAACGCGACGCGCTGTCTGCATTGCCTGTGCAAGTCAGTGCCACCCGCGGCAGAAGCGGCCGGCGCAGCGTGAACGAAGAGATCAAGCTCCTGCGTGCGATTCAGGGCAGCGCGCGAGCAAACGGCGGCGAAGCATTCGGGCGCGTGACGTTTCGCTTGAGCAGGAGCCCAGAGACGCGTTGGCGCGAATTGTTCGATGCCGGCAAAGGTGAAGGCGTTGCGAGCGAAGAGCGTGGGCCCGAATTCCTGCTGCACGTCGAGGTCAAACCAGGGGAAGTCGCCAGCAGGCGGGACACCTTGCAAGCGCTCATCACCGACGTAAACGAACAGCGCCGCGCGGAACTGGCCCAGCAGGCCAATCTGACCCGCGAACGCACCGAAAACAAACGCAACATCGAAGATGCATTGAATCGAGAGCTTGAGGCGCTGAAATTCGAATGAGGGCGTCCACGCGAGATCGCGAGCCGGCATGAACAAGCAAACAATCCTCGACAAGATCAAAGTCGCGCAACAAGAGCTGCGCGACGCCGAAGCCGACGTGGGGAAGGTGCTGCGCGAGCTCAAGGGTGGTGTACGCGCTGACAAGTCGATGATCGGCGAGGCACTCGAGAAAGCCTTCGCCAAGGTGAAGCATGCGAACCAGGAGCTCGTCGACCTCGAGAAGTTGATCGAGAGCGCATTGGATTGAAAACGTTTCAATACGCTGGCGACGCATTCGCCGAGCCGCGTTCTCATCCGTGGCTCGGCGCCGCCTTCGATTCTGAGTCGCAGTACTACGATTTGACCGCGACACCCGCGCTCATCAGGAGCTCGCTGGAGGACTTTTTTCCGTGGAATCGCTTCGCAGGGGTGCAGTCGTTCTATGACCTGCTCGAGCGGCTGAACCATCCCCAATCAGCGCTCGAATCGAATGATTGCGCGTTCTCCGGCCCTCATGCGAACGACGACATGACCATTCCGAAAACACTTCAATGCAGTGGGCGGGTCATGGTGCTGTTCCGAGCCCTGGAGCAGAACAAGGATGACGGCCGGGTGTCCTGGATGAGGAACGAGCTACACGTCGAGCTTTCGGAGCTCGACTCGGCGTTTCAATGGGGTGCAGTCGGCACGACCGTGATCCCCGTTCGCTTCTTGGCGCTCCCAGAAGCCGAAGGGCAGCTCGGCTGGCAGTTACTGATCTCCTTTTGGGCCTGGGGAGACCGCGAAGCTGACACGATGCAGAACCTGGCGAGGGTCATCAAGAACCTGGGGCGAGCGTTGCGTCGGCTCTCGACGAGCGCCGAGCGTTCTTAGCCGCATTGGCAGCGCGGCGGCGCCGTCGCGGCTGATCCAAACCCCGGAGAGGCTCGCTGTTTCGTTGCGCCAATCCTCGCTCACTCATCCGCGTATGGCGATTCCCGCCGCGACGCTTCCGCTCGCGCCGTATAGGCGGCAGACTTCTTCTGTCGCTCGCTGTCGGAAAGCGAATTGTCGCTCTTCGTCGCAGTCGCGAGGAGGTCGCATGCGCGCGCTTCGTCGAGTTGGCAGGCGCGCTCGAATTGGTGCTGGGCGCGTTCGAGATCGATAGCGGTGCCGCCTGCGCCGAGCGCCAATGTCAGCCCCAGAGTGAGGCAGCTAGCAGCCACCTCGTGGTCGCATGCAAACTGGTAGCGCTCCCGGGCAGCCGGCAGATTTCGGCTGGTACCGATGCCGTTTTCGAGCAAGTAGCCAAAGACGAAACAGCTGAAGGGATGCTCGAGCAAGCAGCCCTTGGAGGCGAGCTCGGCGGCGCGAGCGGCCTCGGCTGGGGTGGGATTTTTCAAGTGCGCGAGCTCGTTGGCAAGGTTCGCACAGCCAAACTGATTGCCGGCATCGCAAGCCCGCACGAAAAGTGCTCGTCGCTCGGCACGCGCTCGCTCGCTATCGCCGCTGCCGGCGTGAGGCAGCGCCCGCGCCAGATCGTTACAACCTTCACCGAGGTTCGCGTCGCATGCTTGCTTGAGGTAGCGCAGCGCCAACGCGCGATCGCGCGGCACGCCGAATCCCCAGAGATGGAGGTTACCGAGATTGCGACAGGCGATCGCCGATTGCTTGGAGCAGGCCGTCTCGTAATAGCCGCGTGCCCGCGCGTAGTCCTTCTGCACGAAAAGGCCCTGCTCAAAGGCCACGCCCACGTTGCTGCAGCCGGTCGCGGAGCCTCCGCGACACGACTTCTCGCTATATTGATAGTAGCGCGTGAAGTCGGACTTGCGATAGGCGTTGAGCGCGGCTTCGGCGCACAGCGACGCGCGCCCGACGGCGCAGAGCAGCTCCGGAAAAGATTTTTCCAGCAACGCGTTGGCGCCGAGCAGCCCGACCAACAGCAGGCCGCCCACGCGGAGCACCGTCTTCGAAACACGCAGAAGCCCAGGCAAGCCGCTTCAGAATAACGCTTGGTTTTCAGCCAGACCAACGACAAACTGCCGCGAACACCTGGTTATGGACACTTCGGGAGCACGGGCAGCGGCCAGATGAGCCAAGATTTGATTGCTTTGCTGCGCGCAGCGCTCGATGGCAGCCCGCACAACGAAAAGCTACTCGTGGGGCTGCTCGAAGCAATCGCCGCGCAGGCGCCCCCCGAACAGCGCGCCCACCTCGAGCGCTCGGCGCTCGAGGCAGCACGCGTCGAGTCCGTCGAACAGGAGCCCGATCAACGCACGCTGGCGATGGCGCTCCTGCGCAATCAGCGCGCAGAGCAGGCGCTCGCAATCCTGAGCGGGCAATCGCCCGAGAACCTAGTGGTGCGCGCGCGTTGCTTGCTCGCGCTCGATCGCACGGAAGAGGCCCAACGGACTTATCACACGGCGGTCGCCAACAACGCCACCGTGCAAGACACCGAACTCGAGCGACTGCTGCAGACGCCCGTCGCGCGCAACGTAGTCGCGGGGCAGCCCCGGCTACGCGTCATCGCCAACGACGACACGGCCCAAGCGGAGGTCGTGCGCTTGTTCGCGGCCCCGGTCGAGCGCATCACCTTCGAGGATGTCGGCGGGCTCGAGCAGGTAAAGCAGCAGATCCGCCGCAAGATCGTGGTGCCGTTTCAAAAGCCGTCCATCTTCGCGCGCTTCAAGAAGAAGATCGGCGGAGGGATTCTGATGTACGGCCCGCCGGGCTGCGGCAAGACGTTGATGGCGCGCGCAACCGCAGGCGAGTGCAGCGCTGAGTTCTTCAATGTCGCCATCTCGGACATTCTCGACATGTACATCGGCGAAAGCGAGCGCAAGCTGCACTCCATCTTCGACAAAGTGCGCAGCAAGACGCCGGCGGTGTTGTTCTTCGATGAGCTCGAGGCGTTGGCCGGCAAGCGCCAATACTCGCGTGAAAGCACCTCGTCCAAATTGGTGAGTCAGTTCTTGGCCGAGATGGACGGCTTTGCGCAGAACAATCAGGGCGTGCTCGTGCTGGGCGCAACCAACGTTCCCTGGGCGGTGGATCCGGCGTTTCGGCGCGCTGGTCGCTTCGATCGCACCTTGTTCATTCCGCCACCGGACGCGCTGGCGCGCCAGCAGATCCTAGCGGGCATGATGCGCGATCGCCCGCAAGACCGCAGCGTGGACCTGCCGGTGCTGGCCAAGCGCAGCTCTGGCTACTCGGGAGCCGACCTGCTGAACATCGTCGAAACAGCAGCTGACGAAGCCATCGAGCGTTCGCTCACGAGCGGGAGCGAATCGGTGATCACGCAGGCCGACCTGCTCGGCGCTCTTTCCGAGGTCAAGTCCACGACGCAAGAATGGCTCTCCACCGCGCGCAACTACGCGCGCTACGCCAACGAAGCTGGGCAGTACGACGACGTGCTCGCGTTCTTGCGGCAGCACACCAAGGAGTGAGGGTGGCCGCATACCAGATCGTAGACGAGCCGTCGCAAACGCCTCTGAGTCAGTTGATGACCAATCCATTTTGGGCGGTGCTCGCGACCATGCTCGGTGGAGTCTGGCTCGGCTGGTCCTGGTTCGTGCTCAATTCGCTGGCGATCGGCAGCATGCATCGTAAGAAGGAGATCGCGACAGTGGTGCTGGGCTTGCTCGGCTCGATGGGGCTGACGCTGCTCGGGCTGTGGGCGGTGCAGCAAGGCCGGCTGGACGCGAAGCTTTTGCCTTACGCAACGACACTGCTCATCGCGTGGAAGCTTTCGATCTCGTACCTGCTCCAGTTTTGGCAGACACCGAGCTACGAGCTCGCCGTCTATTTTCGAGGCGCCGCGCGCAGCGGCGCGCTGCTGGCTTTTGCTGGGACATTCTTACGACCGCAGGTCCTGCAACACCTGCCAGACTTCTGGGCGCTGGTGTTGTCGTGAGCTTGGGCACACTCGCGGCCGCGCGCTGGTTCGAACAAGCCGGAAATAGCTTACGGCGCGGAGACTCCCGGGGTGCGATTGATTCGCTCAAGCGCCTACTGGGCGTCGAGCCAGAGCACGGCCAAGCGCACGCACTCTTGGCGCTCGCGCTCGTACAAGCCAAGCGCATCCACGCCGCCCTGCACGAGGCCAAGCTCGCTGTTGCGATCGAGCCCGAGGACTCGTTTTGCCACTACGCGCTCGGCCGCACGCTGATCGTCCACGGACGGCTCGAGGCTGCGCGCGCGGAGTTCGAGATGGCGCGAACCTTCGATCCGGAAGACGCGGACAACGAACTCGGGCTGGCGCTCGTCGCAGAGTTCGCGGGCAAGCGCGCAGACGAATTACAGCACTTGGAACGCGCGCTTTCGCTGGCGCCGGACAGCGCCTCCGTGCTCGCACGCCTGGCTGATACCTGGTTTCGCCGTGGCGACGACCAGCGTGCCGAGCGCTACGCGCGCGCGGTGCTCGAACAAGAACCCGACCACCTCGATGCGCTGGTGGTGATGGGACACCTGCTGCTACGCAGGGGCCAGACAGACGAGGCGCGCGAGCACGCGTTTTGGGCGCTCTCGAACGATGCCACGAGCACGAGCGCACTCGGCTTGTTGGTCGCGGTCAAGACGCGCACGAACCTGCTCTTGGGGCTGTGGTGGCGAATGAACACGTTCTTGCTGCGCGGCAGCAAGAATCGCGCGATTGTGTTCTTGATTGGGGGCTACGTGCTCACGCGCGTCGGGTCGCTCTACACGCAGCAACACGGTTGGCCCATGGCGAGCGATTTCATCGACTACACCTGGCTCGCGTTGTGCGTGTACAGCTGGGTTGGCCCCCCCTACTTCGCGCGGCAGCTTCAGCGCGAGTTGAGTCAGGTCGAGCTCTCCAAGGACTATTGAGCTCACCCCGAGACCCTGCTGATCTAGAAAGTGCTTCCGAAAGCCCCGGTAGGCGAGCAGCGGCGCCGCCAAGGTTGTGCAGAGAACGCAGGTCTGCTCCAGTGCACGCATGACCACGTTGAGTCTTACGAGTAGCCAGCGCGCTGGCGGTCGCTTCGAGCTAACATTCAGCCACGGCGAAGAGACCTTCAAAGCGTACTTGGACGCGAACAGGCTCTTGGTGCCCGGCATCGTCTCGGTTCGCGCGAGAGAAGCAGTGAAGAACTGGGAAATCGACGAAATGGAGCAGGTCGATGGGTTTCGCAACGCGTTGCGAAACGAGCCGAACGGCGCGGCCCGACCCCCTACGAACTAGAGCCTCGCGGAGAATCAGGTGCGGTGAAATACTGACGGTGCGGTGCGAGACGAGGGCCCGCTGCTCGCTTTGAAGCGTAGACGACGGAATCCGAGCTACGCGGCGAGCAGTGCGCGCCGCGCCCGCTGACCAAAGTCTCCTGCCGCTCACGGCACGCTTCCGCCGACCAGCCCGCGTTCCTCCGCGCGCGTGAGCACAAGGTCTTTTTGGTTAGCGGGCGCGGGGCGCGTTGTTCGGCGCGTAGCTCGTTGCTCGGGCTCCTGAGTCAGTCAATTCGCTTTCAAGAACCCGCCGCTGCCGCCTGCGCTACCAGTGGCTGCTTGGTCTTGAACACCACGTAGTTTCTGACGGGGTAGTAGTAAGTGACGAACAGCGCGAAGTTGGCGCCCAAGGTCAACACTTCTGGGGCCACTTGCGGCAGTAGCCCTGCCAGCAGCTTGAACACCAAGATATTGAGCGGAAAGCCAATCAGCTCGGCAATGACGAAGCGCTTGACCTGTGGCGCGGCGCTCTCAGAAGCCGCCCGAAACGCATACGAGCGACTACCCAAGAACAAGGCCACACCGCCCACGAGCAAGCCACAGACGCGCCCCCAAACTGGGTCGAACCCCAACACGCGCGTGCTGAATGCCACCGCGGCAAAGTCGAGCGCGGTGCCCCCGCTGCCAACCAGCAACGACCGCGCGAAGCGCAGCACTTGCCCCGCGTCGGGAGTGCGCGTGGCTCGGGTCAGCTGCGTTTCACTCACACCCTCAAAGCTAGCGCCTGCTGCCGCAGATGCCAGTGGGCAAGCGCGTGGTTTTCACGTCCCCCCAGAGATTTCAGTTCCGTTTCGCGGCGACATGACTCCTCACCCTCCAGCGGACATGACTCCGTGTTCGCCCGTGACGCCGAGCCGTGACTTGCAAAAGGGGGAAGCGAGGTGGCTGCGTCGGCGGAGTATCGGTCGAGTCGGCCCGCTCCGACTCGAAACGTGAACCACTGACCTGGCAATGGAAAGATCTCTCGACAATCGCCCTTGCGTTTCGCTCGCGCTCGGTAGCTGCCAATGTCGGCGAACATGCGACGGACGCCGCCAGTCGCAATGCGATTCAGAACCAGCCCGGCTCGGTTCCTGCAACACAAAGTGGGCATGCTAGCTCGTGAACTCACCCTGACGGATTATCTTGGCGCGGTCGGCTTCGAGCCGGCAGAGGCACACACGATTCTGGCGCTATCGCGCGCGGCGGCCGCGCTTGCTGGCGTGCTCGCGCGCGGCAAGCGGGCAACCTTTTCGGGTCATGACAATGTGCACGGCGAGCACGTCCGAGACTACGATGTCATAGCGAACGAGCTGTTCGTTGCAGAGCTGTCGCGTGCGCCAGGGTGTGTGGGTGTGCTCAGCGAGGAGCTGACCGAGCCGTTGCGGCTCAGTGACGCCAGCGAGGGACTGCTGGTGTTTTTGGACCCGCTCGATGGTTCGGCCAACCTGGATTCACACGGCTTGTGCGGCTCGATCTTCGGCGTGGCCAAGGCCAGCAGTGGGGTTAACTCGGCGGCGCTGCAGTCCGGTCGCGGTTTGCTGCGAGCCGGCTACTTTCTCTACTCGAGCGCAACCTTGTTGGTTCTGGCCAGTCGCGACCGCGTCGACCTCTTCCTGTACGACCCAGCGCTGGGGGCGTTTACACTGGCCGAGCAGGACTTGCGCTGTCCCGAGCGTGGCAAGCTCTATGCGGTCAACGAAGCGCGCACGTGCACCTGGAGCGCGAGCGCCCAGGGTTTTCTCTCGGAATTGAAGCGCATCAAGACCCGCGAGGGTGCGCCCCGCTACTCGCTCCGATACACGGGCGCGCTCGTCGCCGACGCGCACCGCGTGCTGCTGGAAGGCGGAGTGTTCGCCTACCCGGCCGACGCGGCGTCCCCGCGTGGCAAGCTCCGCCTGCAGTACGAAGCCAATCCGATGGGCTTCGTGTTCCGCGCCGCAGGAGGCGCCGCGACGACCGGTGAGCGGAACCCACTCGACATCGAGCCCTCGCGGCCTCATGAGCGGGTGCCGCTGGTTCTGGGCTCGAGTTGGGAAGTTGCCGCGTACGAGCGTGCGGAGAGGGCGAGCGGCTGCGACGGCGGCTAGCCGAACGCAAGCAATCATTGGCGCGTTCCGGGAGCCGCGGATTGTCGTCGTCAGCGCAGCGGCCGGGCGCTGCGGCCCCAGAGCGACAGCCAGCGGCCGGGTGTGAGTCCGTAGTGCGCTTTGAATTCTCGCGAGAAGTGTGATTCGTCGGCATAGCCGAGTTCAGACACGATCATCTTGATCGAGACTCCGCGCCGTAGGCGCCGCCCCGCGTCCCTCGTGCGGAGTTCACGCCAATAGCTGCCGATACTGACTCCGTAGGCCTGTTCGAAAACGACGCATAGGCGCCATGTGCTGAGTCGTGCCTCGGCGGCGAGCTGCGCCAACGGGGGGCGCTTGTCTAGGTGTGCACGCAGGTAGTCGACCAGGCGACGCAAGCGGAAATCGCGAATCGGGTCGGTGCCGGCGATGGGCCTCGTGGGCGTTTCGCCGAGGCGCCCGAGCAACGAGTGCATTGCGACCCCGCAGGCGGACTCTATTTCATCCGATCTCGATTGCCTGCCACTTTGTCCACGAGTTGACGAAGTGCGCTGAACACCAGCGGATCTCGAACCGCTGGGGTTTTGAAATGAAATGGGCGCGCATGTCCAACTCGCGCGCCGATTGCTCAGGAATACGGGCGAGAAGCGCACGATGTCGAAATCAGCGCCGCGCTCGGGGATGTTCAACCGCTCGGTGACGTGCAAATCCCCTGGTTCAATGGCCATGATCTCACCCGCGGCGGACGACAACGAGCGCGCGCGCCGCTCACGAGCCGCCGGTTCGTCTG
>Ga0247766_1000215_pt1 | contig 12377 bp, 10 predicted proteins | sample UWRJL223509R6_FD_179946 | JGI IMG/M metagenome (GOLD analysis project Ga0247766, IMG submission 179946) | Plant litter microbial communities from Arlington Agricultural Research Station in Wisconsin, United States - UWRJ-L223-509R-6 | ecosystem: Environmental > Terrestrial > Plant litter >...
GCCGCTGCCGAAGGTACCGACCGCCGCGTGACCGTGGGCCTTCTGCAATTCCTTGATGCGAGCCGCTATGAAGTCGAGCGCGGTGTCCCAGCTCGTGGGGGCGAGCTTGCCGTCGGCGCCGCGCAGTAGCGGACCGAGCACACGCTGCGGGTGGTCGAGCAAGGCCCCCGAGGTGAAGCCCTTGATGCACATCTGACCGCGGTTGACCGGAAAGTCTGCATCGGCCTCCACCTTGGGTTCTTCACCCTTGGCAGCACTGGGAGTCACCGTCATGCCGCACTGAAATGCGCAGTACGGGCAGTGCGTTTTGATTGGGCCAGACGGCTCGGACAACGTAAGCCTTGGCGGCAAGGCCTCGGATAGCTCCCCGTCGGGGATCGCGAAGCGCGTCGCTGGGCCATCCGCGCGCGCGCTCATTCTGAATCTTTCGTCACCGAGATTTGGATGCGGCCAGACACGACGCGAATCGGATACACCGCCAAGCGGACCGTCGGATCATCCAAGCACTCCCCTGACTCCAAGCTGAAGTTCTGCTTGTAAATCGGCGAAGCGATCTTGGGTACGCCGGCACGATCACCGACGATGCCACGCGCGATCACGAACGCGTTGCTGAACGGATCGAAATTGGACAACGCGGCGAAGCGACCGTCACGCGTGCGGATGATCGCAATTTGGTTGCCGTCGATCAGCGCCGCAACACCCGTTCCGGGAACGACGTCGTCGATCGCACACACGTCGCGCCACTCGCTGGTGTCGCTGACGACTCGCGGGAACTCTACCAGGGCTTGCATAGACATGACTCGAATGACCCCTTCAGACAGACAACACAGGAAGGCGGATCTTGCGTGTTTCCACCAGGCTTCGCTTTTCGCTCCAAGACGCCGGGCGATGCTGATCGCGCTCACGCACGAATGCCACGCTCGGATCCGGCTCGTCGGAATTCACGAATGAACGGAACGCGCGCAGCTTTTCAGGGCTTTCGACGGTGGTTTTCCACTCGCATTGATAGGTACCAACGATTCTCGCCATGTCCGCTTCCAGTTCCGCCGCAATCCCGAGCGAATCGTCGATGATGACGCTCTTCAGGTAGTCGAGCCCACCTTCCAGATTGTTGAGCCAGGTGGCGGTGCGTTGCAGGCGATCGGCAGTGCGCACATAAAACATCAGGTAGCGATCGAGGTAGCGAACCAACGTTTCTTCGTCGAGGTCGGTGGCGAACAAGGCTGCGTGTTGCGGCTTCATCCCGCCGTTGCCAGCGACGTACAAGTTGTAGCCCTTCTCGGTTGCGATGATGCCAAAGTCCTTGCTCTGGGCCTCGGCGCATTCTCGCGCGCAACCGGAGACCGCGCCCTTGAGTTTGTGCGGCGCGCGCAGCCCCTTGTAGCGATTCTCGATCCGCACGGCCGCGCCGACCGAGTCTTGCACGCCGTATCGGCACCAGGTGCTGCCGACGCAGGACTTCACGGTACGGAGCGCCTTGCCGTAGGCATGGCCCGACTCGAAACCAGCCGCGATCAATTCCGTCCAAATCGCCGGCAATTGGTCGAGGCGCGCGCCGAACAAGTCCACGCGCTGCCCGCCCGTGAGCTTGGTGTACAGGCTGTATTTTTTGGCCACCTTGCCGAGCGCGATCAGTTGGTCGGGGGTCACTTCACCGCCGGCCATGCGCGGCACGACCGAATACGTGCCGTCCTTCTGCATGTTCGCCAAGTAGCGATCGTTCGTGTCCTGCAGACCAGCGTGCTTCGGCTCGAGCACGTAGTCGTTCCAGGTGGAGGCCAAGATCGACGCGACGGCCGGCTTGCAGATTTCGCAGCCTTGACCCTTCCCGTGGCGCTCGATCATGTCGTCGAACGAACGAATGCTTTGCACCCGCATCAAGTGCGCGAGCTCTTGGCGACTGTACGGGAAGTGCTCACAGATGTGGTTGGTGACCGCGACGCCGGCCTTCTTCAGCTCCAACTTGAGCAACTGATCGACCAAGGTCACGCACGAACCGCAGCTGGTGCCGGCCTTGGTACAGGTCTTCACCGCGCCCAAGGTGGACAGCTTTTGATCGCGGATCGCGCCGCAGATGGCGCCCTTGTCGACGTTGTTGCACGAACAAATCATGGCCGCGTCGGGCAGCGCATCCACCCCGAAGCCGCTCTTGCCTCCGCCCTCGCGCGGCGGAAACAGCAGGTCCTCCGGATGCTCGGGCATCTGCATGGCCGCCTGCACGTGGACCAAGAGTTGGCTGTAGGCCGAAGCGTCACCGACCAGCACGCCGCCGAGCAGCTTGGTCTTGTCGGCAGAGACGACCAGCTTCTTGTACACCGCCGAGTGACCGTCGAACACGGTGAACACGCGCGCTCCGGGCGTGACGCCGAACGCGTCACCGAAGCTGCCCACGTCCACCCCCATCAACTTGAGCTTGGTGCTCATGTCGAAGCCGTCGAAAGCGTGGCGCTCGCCGGCGATCGTGGCAGCGGCGACCTCGGCCATCTTGTAGCCGGGCGCAACCAAGCCGTAGGTCTGGCCGTCGAACGCCGCGCACTCGCCGATCGCGAAGATGCGCTCGTCGCTGGTGCGGCAAGAGCCGTCGATCACGACGCCACCGCGCTCGCCCAATTTCAATCCGGATTCGCGTGCGAGCTTGTCGCGCGGACGAATGCCTGCGGAGAAGACCACCATGTCGACCGGCAGGCGCGTACCGTCGGCGAGCAACAGCGCGGTCACGTGACCGGTCTCGTCCAGCAAGATCTCGCGCGTGGTGGTGTTGCAGCGCACCTTCACACCGAGCTCCTCGATGCGTCCTCGCAGCACGCTCGCGCCCATGTCGTCGACCTGAAGCGGCATCAAGCGCGGCGCGAATTCGATCACCTGCGTGTCGAGACCCAGCGTGTGCAGAGCCTTGGCGGCCTCCAAACCGAGCAACCCGCCGCCAATGACCACGGCGGTCGCGGCCGTCTGCGCGGCATCACGGATCGCCACCAGATCGTCGATCGTGCGGTACACGTAGCAGCCCGGTTCGTTGCAACCTTTGATCGGCGGCACGAATGGATACGACCCCGTCGCGAGCACGAGCTGGTCGTATGCGAGCACGCGCCCGGAGGCCAGGCGCACCGTACGCTCTTCACGGTTCAGTTCGACCGCGGCGTCGCCGCGCACGACTTCGACTCCGAGCGCTTCGTACTGGCCATCCGCAACTAGCGACAAGTCCTGATCAGACTTGCCTTCGAACCACTTCGAGAGGTTCACACGGTCGTACGCGAGCCGAGATTCCTCGCAAAGCACCACCATCTCGAACGTGTTCAGCAGACCGCGCTCGGCGGCCTGCTCCACGAAACGGTGACCGACCATGCCATTGCCAACGACAATCAGGCGCGGCTTGGGGCTCTCGAAGTAGTTCTTGGACACAGATTTCTCCTAAAAAGTGGGCAAAGTCTCAGGCTCGGGGCGCGCGTCAAACGCGGAGTCCGGCGCATCAGCAATGAAGGGCCCAGCGATGCGAGATTTGCATCGCGCGCTCGATGTCGAGCGGGTCAAAGTCAGAGTCAGAGTATCTATTCAGATTGTTTCAAGGGCGTATCACCGCGGCTGCTCGGCGCTCGTTGCCTTGCTTGGTGTCGAGGTAGCGCATCAGCGACATCACTAACGGACCCATCTTGGGATGCTCGGGCATGACGTGTGGTGTGACGCCGTGAACCTCGATGATCGCGCGACAGGTCGGGCCAACCGCCGCAACCACTACGTCTTTGCGGAGCGCGTCGACCAACTCACGCCCCAGGTCGAGGCGCTCGGCGACCTGATACAGGTGCCGAAATTGGATCTGGCAGGTGATGGCGACCGCGTCGACCGAGCGCTCGACGATGCGGCGCACCAACTGCTCGAGCGGCGCGGTATCGGCCGGGAATTGCCATTGATACAGCCAAAATTCGCTGAGTTCCGCGCGACGCGCGAGCAAGGTCTCCGACAGGGTCTCGCTGCGCTCACCGTAGTTGAAGAGCAGCACACCGCGCTCGGAGATTTCCAAATCACTGAGCGCGTCGATCAACTCGGCAGCGGTGAACGGCTCACGCGCGCTGAGCGTGGGGGGGACGCCGAAGCCGCGTAGTGCGGCCGTCGGCTTCGGTCCACGACAGACCGTCGTGATGTTGCGCAGGGACGTTACCAGCTCCGCGTGGCGGCCCAGCTCCTGCGCCAGCTCGAACAACAGTGAGACGGCGACTCCCGTCATGAAGATCACGATCTCGTGTCGGCCTGCGCTCAGCTCATCCAGCAATTCACGCACGGCCTCGGGCTCGATGCGCGGTGCCTCACGCACGGCTGGTACGCACAGCGGCGACCCTCCGTGCTTCTCGACGAGGCGCGCGAGCTCGCTCTTCATGCGCGCTTCGAGCAACGCCACCACTGGGCGAACGCTGCTTTTGACAGGAACCAACAACTCCATCGTGATTGCCTCTGCACTGCCCTACAGCAACCTCCGTGCCACGAAGCAAATCACCCCGCGAAGTGGGCCTATTTCGCGATCGCGAAACAGCGAAGAAATCAGCGGCGCGCGCATCCGCCAACAAAATTGTCGTAACCCTCTCGAGTGGTCCTACACAATTGTCGGGCGGTTTGTCTGTTTTCGCATTGTTTCGAGCAGCACAGGCAACGCCCAGTTTTTAGCCTCGGATCGACAACCTGAAACGAAGCTCAGGCAGTTAACCGACCTGAAACCGACAAAATTGTCGGGAGGCTCAGCGGCGAAAACGCTTGGTGGCGATACCCAACTTGCCGACCTTGTAGCGCACCACCCGCTCCGTCGTTCCCAGGGCCCGCGCGGCTCCCACCAGGCTGCCCGCCTCCGCTTCGAGCGCCTCTTCGATCAACTGCCGCTCGAGGCGCTCGACTGCCTCGACCAAGGTCAGTTTTTCCTTGCCCGCCGCAGCCACGCGGAAAGCCTCCGGCAGATCCGACTCTTGGATCACCGAACCTTTGCACACGACCACCGCACGTTCGATCACGTTCTCGAGCTCGCGCACATTGCCCGGAAACGGCTGGCGGCTCAGCAGATCCATAGCGGCGGTCGAGATGCGGCCGATTTTGCGCTGATGTTCGGCCGTGAACTTGCGCATGAAGTACTCGGCCAACGCCGGGATATCCTGCGGTCGGTCGCGCAGCGGCGGAAGCGTGATGGTAAAAATGTTGATGCGGTAATACAGATCCTCACGGAACGTCCCGCTGGAAACGGCGCGCTCGATGTCTACGTTGGTCGCGGCCACGATGCGCACATCCGGGCGAAGCGTCTCGGTACCGCCGAGGCGTTCGAACTCACGGAACTGGAGCACGCGCAGCAGCTTGGCCTGCGTCGTCATGGGCAGCTCGCCGATTTCGTCTAGAAACAGCGTGCCGCCTTGCGCTAGCTCGAAACGGCCTTTTTTTCGGGCGTGCGCGCCGGTGAAGGCGCCGCGCTCGTGACCGAATAGCTCGGATTCGAACAAGGACTCAGGCAACGCTGCGCAATTTACCTTGATGAAGGGCTGAGTCGCGCGCGGCGAGTTTTGGTGGATCGCGCGGGCCACGAGCTCCTTGCCGGTGCCCGACTCGCCGCGCAGCAGCGCAGTGGCGTTGGTGCGCGCGACCTGGCTCACCTGCTCGTAGATTTGCCGCATCACGCCGCTCTCGCCAATCATGTTGGCGTATTCGAACTGCGTGGCGGAGGTGCGCAGGGCCGCTGATTCGTTGAGCGCGGGGTCGCTGTCCGGGCGCGCTTCTTCTTCTTTCAACGTCTTGCCGATTAGGCCAGCCACGACGTCGAGCACCCCCAAGCGTTCGCCAAAACCAGTCGGATCTCGATGGCGGAAGTACGCCGACAGCACGCCGACCGAGCGGCCGCGAGCGCTCACCGGAACCGCCACTAAATTCCAACCGATGTCCGCCCAGCGCGACAAATCCGCAATTTCGGAGAGCGCCATGGGATCATGGCGCAATACCGGCACGACCATGGGTTGATTCGTCGCGGCCACGCGACCCGCCGCGCCGGCAGAGTAGCGCGGGCGGAACGCATCTGGATCGAGACCGTGCGAGGCCGCGACGACGAGCGACCGCTCGTCGCCATTAGCCAAATAGACGACCGAGCGACCCGCACCCAAGCGCCGCTCCAACACGCGCAATGCACCACCCAAGCGCGCCTCGAGCGGCCCCGCGGCTGCCAGCTCGCGTCCCACTTCGCCGACCGCGATTAGAACTTCCGGGGTCGGCCCGGGCCGTTGCTTCATCACCGTTAGTACTACTTGATCAGCTAGAATCGCGCTGTCAAAAGGTTTTCGTTGACTGCGACGCTACTGTCTATTCTGCCAGCGCGCCGCGCGCAATCAAGGCACTTGAGCCAATCCTGGAACCCCTCCCGTCGGGGTTCTAGGACTGGTCTCAGCGCGCGACGGCTGCCTCACCCAGCGCGCGCGCCAAGTGGTCGACGAGTGCACGTGCGGCGCTGGTCGGCCGGCCACGCTCTGCGAAAATAGCATAGATCCCGAGCGGGCTCGCGCTGTAAGGCTCGAGCACCTGGACCAGACGCCCGGCGCGTAGGTCGCTCTCGACGGTCATGCGCAAGGTCACCAAAAGTCCGACCCCTGCCAGCGCGGCTTCGTGAAGCAGCCCGAAATCCGCTGATTCGAAGCGCGATCGCACCGGCACGCTGAAGCTTTGTTTGCGCGTGTCCAGCCGCCAGTCGACACGCAGTGGCAACGCGGAGTTTCGCAGGCACGAGTGCTGAATCAAATCGAACGGCGTCGCGATGACCGGCGCGCGCGCCAAATACGCGGGTGCTCCGACGACCACCACGCGATCGGTCCCGAGTTTGCGTGCGACCGCGCGGAGACCGCTCGCAGGCACCACGCGCAGCGCCACGTCATAGTCGCCTTCGACCAGATCGACGAGCCGATCGTCCAAGGTCACGCTGAGCGACACCGCGGGCTCGACCTCGAGAAAGCTTTGCAGCGCGCGCGCCACGAGCCCGCGATGGATGGTCGCCGGCGCGTTCAGCTTCACCCGACCGCGGGGAGCTCTGCCTCGCGAGAGCGCGCCTTCTGCCGCGCGCGTCAATGCCACCAGCTCGGCAGCGTGCTCGAACAGCTGCATGCCTGCTTCGGTCAACGACAATTTGCGCGTCGAACGGCGCAGCAGCTGAACCCCGAGCCGTGCTTCGAAACGGGCAATTCGCTGGCTGACCGCGGCCCGCCCCAAGCCCAGCTCGGCCGCTGCCTGCGTGAACGAGCGCAACTCGACGATCCGCCCGAACAGGGCAATTGTCGGCAAATCCTCGAACTCTAGCTGCATGATTGTTCATACCATATGAACAATCAGGTCACGAGCCACGGACTAGTCGCGCGCGCGCCGACGGCCCACGACGGAGACGTGAATCGCTACCGATTGCTGCTTCTGATGAGCGCGTGCTTTGCCTGTGTCGCGCTCGACAACAGCAAGCTGGTCGCTGCCTTGCCTTCCCTGGCGCGCGTCGGCAGCGCGAGCCCGGTTTTGCAGCGCTGGACAGTCGAGGCCGGCCTTTTGGTGTACGCCAGCCTGCTCCTGCTCGGCGGAGCGCTCAGCGAGCGATTCGGCGCGCGGCGCGTGCTGCTCTTGGGTTTGTGCGCATTCGGCGGTGCTTCTTTGCTCGGCGCCTTTACTGGTTGGGGGTATTGGTTGATCGCGGCGCGTGCCTGTTCCGGCGCGGCAACCGCGTGCGTGACGCCCGCCACGCTGGCTACCCTCAAACACTCGTTCGACGAGCGCGAACGGCCGACGGCGATCGCCGTGTGGACGGCGAGCTTCAGCGTGGGTGCGGCGCTCGGCCCGGTGCTCGCGGGCGTATTGGTCGGCCACGGTGGATTCGCCGCGGTGCTTCTGGCCAACCTGCCGCCGGTCGCGCTGTGCGCTTGGGCTAGCCTGCGACTGGTTCCGGAGAATCTTCCGCGCCGCGATCGGCCACTAGACTTTGTCGGCAGCGCGCTGTGCCTGGCTGCCGCTGCAAGTGGGCTGTTCGCCATTCTGAGCGGGCCGCCTGACGGCTGGTTTTCGTTGCCGGTCCTGGCGAGCGGCGCGGTCGCCGTCGTTTGCCTGCTCTTGGCGCGAAAGTGGCTCGAGCGCGCGCCGCACCCGCTACTCGAGCTCTCGCTACTGCGCGAAGCGCGCTGCAAGCTGGCCCTGCTGGTGATCTTTCTGGGCTACTTTGCGTTCTCGGGCGTCTCATTCGTGCTGGCGCAGTACCTTCAGTTGGCGCGCGCGAAGGCCGCGTTGCACTCCGGGCTCATGACCTTGCCGCTGACGGGGGCCATGCTCGTCGGCACCTTGCTGGCGCCACGGTTGCTCCTTCGGGTGCGCGCCGAGCGCGCATTGGGTCTCAGCTTGATGACGGCTCTCTTCGGCATCGCACTGCTGGTGGTTGCCAGTCATGGCCAAAACGACCTGCTGCTGTGTGTCGCGCTAGTCCCTTTCGGAGCGGGCTTGGGCAGCACATTTGCCACGGCCACCGAACTGATTCTGGGCTCAGTCAGCGAGCAGCGTGCAGCGATCGCGGCGGCGACCAGCGAATCGGCCTTCGAGTTCGGCGGTGTGCTCGGGATCGCCGTGCTGAGCACGCTGCTCGGCGGCGCGTCATTGCCTTCGTCTCGCTTGGCCGAACTCGTACCACGCGCGCTGGTTGCTGCTGCGGTCGCCGTGTTTTTGGCCTGGTCCGCGGCGCTGCGCTTGTCCCGTGCGACCGCCGCGCAAGCTACTCCGAGCGTGTGCTCAGATCCGTGAAACCGATGCCGACACGAAACGACGTCGTCGAGCGATCGTAGCTGAGCAGGGTCTCGCCGTAGCCAGTGAAGAACTGCGCGTACAAGTAGGGCGTAAAGCGCCAAAAATCGCCGTAGCGAGGGCGCCAACGGCCATCGAGCACCAAGCTGCCGACGCTCCAGTTCTTGGTGCCTTTGCGCGCGTGACCAGCCAGCTCCCAATCACCGAGCCAGCCGCGGCCGCGATCGCTGCCGACGCTCAGCGAGAGTTCACCGTAGCCCTGGTAGCTGGCGATGTCGGGGTTGTCCTTCTTGCCGAACGGCGGCACCCACAACTGCAAGGTGACTGCGGCATAGCGATGGGCCGCGTCGTAGCAAGCAAAGCGCGACTCGCCGTACACGCGGTTCCAGCCGCGTGAATCTTCGCCCTTTTCCCCTGTCGATTCGTGAAGGATGCCGACACGCTCGAAGAAGAAACCGCAACCCGGTTTGGGCTCGTACCGTCCGGGCACATGAAAGAAGCTATAAAATAGCTCCGGCGCGTAGTTGCTCTCCACGAACGGCTGCGAGGTCCGGTAGATGTCCCAGAGCGACTTTTGGGTGAACGCGAAGTACACCGCGTGCTGACCGCGATTGGGCCAGATGTCGAACTTGGCGCTGAACTGAAATTTGGCTTCCGTCTCCATGGTGAAGCCGGTGATGAAGTAGTTGTCTTTGTAGAACGTGAGCAGGTCGAGCTCTGCTTCATGACTGGGCGCGGTGCTCGGACCTGGCGGCGTACCCCCGGGCGAGGCCTTGCCGGCCGCGTCAGCAATTGGCTCTGCAGCAGTTGCCGTGTGAGGCAGCGACCACGCGCTCGCCAGCAAAAGACCGCGCAACCAAGCGGAGAACGCCATCGGTGCGCTCAGCGTAGCCCGCGCGTCGGCGAATCGAACTATGGATTCGTGGCTGCGAGCAGCTCGCTAAGTGGCATTCCTGCCTCAGGATCCAGGTCTCGCGGAAACCCCGCGAGCTGACGCACGGTGGGCGCCAGATCGGCCAAGCGGCGCTCCGTCGGTGCTTCGACGAAACCAGCCGCACGGAGGGCGCTGCCTGCGGCGATCAGCCAGACGCGAGCCGACTCCGGAAACTTCGACCCGTGTTCGACGAAGCTGTCGGCGCGGCCGTGGTCGGCAGTCACGAACAGCGCGGTGCGCGTGCCGTGAGCGGCGAGCCGCGTCAGCTCTTGGTCGATCTCCGCGATGCGCGCGTCGGCGCGGCGTACGGCGTTCAAGTAGCCGGCATAGTCGTTTTGGTGTCCAAATTCGTCCGGTTCGCCGAGACCCAAGAACAAGAACCGCGGCGCGTGCACCTTCAAATGCGCGATTGCCAGATCCGCAGTCACCGCGTCCGAGCGAAAGCTTCCGCTGCGAGGCAGCGGCTCGGCAACTGTGCCGCGATCACTTGCAACGCGTGCGATGTCGGGCCAAGAAGTGAATAGCGCGACCTGCGCGCCCCCGCGCCCGGCACTCGCCGTGAACTCATCGAGCAGGGTTTTTGCCCCGCTGCCGGTGCATTGGTTGTCGCGACAACGGGTAGCCCGCCGTCCGCTGAGCAGCTCCGCGTAACCGGGCAACGACACGAAGTTCGGTCCAGAAGCGCTGATCGCCGCGCCGTGACCCGGCGCGCCCAGCGCACTGCCATGCGTCGCGACGATGCGGTGCAAGTTTGGCGTCAGATCTGCAGCACTCACCACTTCGCTGGGCGAAAGTCCGTGGCTCGCTGCCAGACGCGCATCGACGCCTTCGAACACTTCGTGCCAGCGAACACCGTCCAAAGTCACGACGACGACCGTCAGCTCAGGCAGCGTGGACGGATTAGAAACGGAAGCGCGTCGACCATGCTCGACGTCAAACGTGCGAGCACTCGGATTCGACGTGGCGAGCAGACAACCGGTGACAGCGAACGCCGCGCATTGCAGCACGAAGCGTTGCAACTGTCGGCCGATACGGGACCGGCCCGTAACGGCTTCGACTTTGCGTTTCACGAGTTCCGAGGCTGCCAGCCTGGGATGGCAAGCGAGGAGCAATCGAGTGACAACGACGGAACAACTAGGCTTCTAGCGCGAAGCCTTCTTACGGCTCTTCTTCTTCTTCCGCGCTGGCACCTTGGCGCCGGCCGAGCGAGCTTCCGACAGTGCGATGGCAATCGCCTGTTTGCGACTCTTCACTTTTTTCTTCGAGCGGCCCGACCGAAGCGTTCCGTGCTTCTTCTCGTGCATGACCTTTTTGACGGTCTTTTGCGCTTTTGCGCCGTACTTCTTCTTGCTCTTCTTCTTGGCTGCCATCTTCTTGCTCAACCTGCATGGTTGTTGTGATCGACAGCGGTCGACGAGCTCTTGCTATCGAAGCTCTGTTGCAGCTGCTTGGCCCGCGTCAGGTGTTGCTCCACCGTCGGCTTGATCTCTTCCAAATAGGCTTTGAGGTGCTCGTCCTTCACGTTGGGCAGCAGCTTGTCATTGATGGTATCCAGGACTTTTTGGTGCCCCGCGATCTGCGCAGCGATGTAGGTCTTGTCGAAATCCTTGCCCGCATCCTTGAGTGCGTTCAGCGTGGCGCCAGAATCCGCCTGCAGCGCAGTCGATATGCCGCTCTCCTCGGTCTTCAGTTTGAGCTTGGCTTGCTTTTGCTTGGCCTCCCCGTGATGCGTGAGCATCATGGCCGCGAAGGTCTTGACCGCAGCATCCTTGGATCGCGCTTGGGCGACCTTGGCTTGGGCAATCTCAGCCGAGTTCACGGCTTCGGTAATGGCGGCGATTTGCGCGTCATTGAGCGCTTCGGGTTTGGGTTCGGGAGGCTTCGCCGCCTCGGCAGAGGTCGCAATGTTGGTGCCCTCCGGAGTCTGCGCGGTCCCGCCATCCAACTCCGGGCTTTGGTCGGAGGGTGGTTCAGCGCTGGGCATCGACGTCGGCGCCTCTGCTACCTTTTGCTCGCCGCCGCAGCGCACGAACGAAAGTGCGGGCAGCGCCACCAGGGCGATCGCACGGAGTGAGGTGCTGATATTCATCGGACTGCCTTTCGAGCGACGCCCGTCGGGTTCGCCACGTTCAACTCTTGGTTCCGGGTTCGGCCGATTGCGTCTGAGGAACATCGAGGCGCGGCGAGGGCACGGTCGAGATCCGCCAAAATGAGTAGGCCATACCCACCACGAGCAGGAGGGCGAGCAACCACAGCGCTTTCATGAACCGAGGAGTCTTGCGCGTGGGGATCTCCGGCTCCGGCATGCCTGGGTCGTAGTAGGACCGATTCGCGTTGCGGGTTTGACCTGAAATCATGATAATTCTCCGGTTGCTGCGTTTCGGTTGCTCAGCTCGAGTGCAATCGGCGTGCCGCGCTTCGAGCCGCGATACTCCACGTGGTTCGGAGGTTGCATTCGAGAGATTCGTCCAGGCCATGTCTGCACCGCCATCACCGCCCAACGCGCTGCTGCGATTCATTTGCTCGGCAATGCTTTTCTCGGCTGGGATCCCTGTGTCGTCGTGCGCGACGGAGCCGGAGCGTGCGGCGCGCCTGTCGAGCGTGGCAACGCGCCACGCCTCGCTGGCGAGTTCTGCGACGCCCGCGGCGCCACCCAGCCCAGCCGCGGCGACTCCGA
>Ga0247766_1000216_pt1 | contig 12365 bp, 10 predicted proteins | sample UWRJL223509R6_FD_179946 | JGI IMG/M metagenome (GOLD analysis project Ga0247766, IMG submission 179946) | Plant litter microbial communities from Arlington Agricultural Research Station in Wisconsin, United States - UWRJ-L223-509R-6 | ecosystem: Environmental > Terrestrial > Plant litter >...
GCCCACGCAGACGACAAGGGTCTGTCGACTTGGGACATGTTTTGCAAGAAGCCGGGGATGGTCTGGAACGGCCAGAGCGGCGAGGTCGCGTGCGATCACTTCGCGCGCTACCGCGAAGACGTGGCGCTGATGAAGCAAATCGGACTCGGCGCCTATCGCCTCAGTATTTCCTGGCCTCGGGTGATCCCCGATGGCGTCGGTCGAGTGAGCGAACGAGGGCTTTCCTTTTACGACCGCCTGGTGGACGAACTACTCGCGGCGGGCATCGACCCCTGGGTGACGCTCTTTCATTGGGACTATCCGCTCGCGCTTTACCATCGCGGTGGCTGGTTGAACCGCGACACCGTGGAGTGGTTCGGTGAATTTGCGAACGTGGTGGCGCGTAAATTGTCAGACCGCGTCAGCAACTGGATGACCCTCAACGAACCGCAGGTATTCATCGGCGCCGGTCACCACGAGGGTCGCCACGCACCCGGCGATCGCCTGCGCTTCGCGGAGGTGCTCTTGGCCGGGCATCACGCGCTGATGGCTCACGGTCGCTCCGTGCAAGCGATTCGCGCCGCCAGCGTGAAGCCAGCGCGAATCGGCTTCGCCCCGGTGGGCCTCTCGAAGATCCCGGAAACGAACAGCGCGGCCGATCTCGCGGCCGCGCGCGCCGCCGCCTTCGCCGTGAACGCGGAGACCGCGTGGACGAACAGCTGGTGGATGGACCCGGTGTTCTTGGGCCACTACCCCGAAGACGGGCTGCGCTTTTTCGGTCAGCAAGTGCCGCGCATCGCCGCCGGCGATCTGGAGCTGATCAGCCAGCCCGTCGATTTTTGTGGGATCAACATCTACCAAGGGCAATACGTGCGTGCCGGTCAGGCTGGGCCGGAGCCGGTGCCAACCCCAGTGGGTTATCCGATCACCGCGTTCGAGTGGCTGGTGACGCCGGAGGCGATGTACTGGGGGCCGCGCCTGTTCTGGGAGCGCTACAAGAAGCCAATCGTCATTACCGAGAACGGTCTCTCGTCCCGTGATTGGCCGTCGCTGGATGGCCAGGTTCACGATGCCGAGCGCATCGACTTCATGGAGCGTCATTTGATCGAGTTGCGTCGCGCGCTCGCCGATGGCGTGCCGATCGAGGCCTATTTCCATTGGTCGTTCATCGACAACTTCGAATGGGCTCACGGCTACAAGCACCGTTTCGGCTTGATTTTCTGCGACTACCCCACGCAGAAGCGCATCCTCAAGGACTCGGCTCACTGGTACAAACGGCTGATCGCCGAGAACGGCGCGACGCTCAGCCCCGCTGAGCGGGGCGGCTACGGTTCGTAGAGCGGTCGTAGCGCACTGCGGCAACTTTCCCTTCCGTCTCCAATTGAAACGGCCGGCGGCCCGCAGCGAAAAACGCCGGCCAGGCGTGACCGAGCGGGGCCGGGCCTGACCAGAGATGACCAGGACATGACCCGTTTCTGACGTGCAAAACGCTAGCTTGAGGGTCATGTCGACGTCCGAAGCCACGCGCAGCGATCACCGCATTGCCTGGCTCAAAGCCTCTCCTTTCTTTGCCGTTCATCTCGCAGCCGTGGCCGGTCTCTTTTGGTTCGGCTGGTCGTGGTCCGGGGCGCTCCTGGCGATCGCGCTGTATTACGTGCGCATGTTCGGCGTGACCGGCGCGTATCACCGCTACTTCTCACACCGTACTTACCGCACCAGCCGCGCGTTCCAGTTCGTGCTCGCGGTCTTGGCGATGACCAGCGTGCAAAAGGGGGTGCTGTGGTGGGCGTCTCATCATCGGCATCACCACCGATTCTCCGACCAACCGAACGACGTGCACTCGGTGCTCCACGATGGCTTCTGGTGGAGCCACGTCGGCTGGATCGTTTCGCGAAAGTACGATGCGACCGATCTGTCGAGGGTGAAGGACTTGGCGCGCTTCCCGGAGCTCCGGTTCTTGGATCGCTTCCACGTGCTGGTGCCGATTGCGTATGCGACCGCGCTCTACCTGCTGGGTGGCACTTGGGCCTTGTTTTGGGGCTTCTTCGTGTCGACCACGCTGCTCTGGCACGGGACCTTCACCATCAACTCACTCACGCACGTGTTCGGCTCGCAGCGCTACCTGACCACCGACAACAGCCGCAATCACTGGCTGCTCGCGGTGATTACGATGGGCGAGGGCTGGCACAACAATCACCACTACTACCAGCGCTCGGTCAACCAGGGCTTCTTCTGGTGGGAGTTCGATCCAACGTATTACGTCCTCCGTGCGCTTTCTTGGGTCGGCTTGGTGTGGGATCTGCACACGCCACCCCCGCACGTGCTCGACTCGAACCGCATCGGCTCGAAGCCTGCGACCTCCGTCGCGAGCGACCCCGTGCCGACCGTCGCGATCATCGAAGCTCCGGTCGAAACACCGGCGGAGTGAGTCAGTCGTCGAGCACTTGCCGAACGCGCTGTGCGAGTTGTTCGCTCGAATAGGGTTTGGCCAAGAAGCGGAAGCTACCCTCGTCGACACCGCGGCGTGAGATGTCGTCGCCGGGGTATCCGGACACGTACAGGACCTTGGTGCTCGGGCGCGCCGCAGACAGGCGCTCGATGACCGAGGGGCCCGACTCCCCCGGCATCACCACGTCCGACAAAAATAAGTCGATGCGGGTGCTGTGATCCGCGGCCAATTCGAGCGCCTCGTTGGCCTGGGTCGCGACCAGGACCGTGTAGCCCTGGCCCCGCAAAATCCGCGCCGTCAACTGCCGGACCACGGCGTCGTCTTCGATCAGCAGCACGGTCTCGTCGCCGCGCGGCATCAACGAGGGGCGCGGGCGGCCGTCGGCGTCGGCTTCGGTTTCGGCGCGCGGCAACGAAACGTGGAACGTGGTGCCGCGCCCGAGTTCGCTCTCTATCGCGATGCTGCCGCCGGCGTTGCGCACGATGGCCAGGCACGTGGACAGCCCGAGTCCCGTGCCCTTGCCCGCTTCTTTGGTCGTGAAAAACGGCTCGAACGCGCGTGCCTGAACGGTGTCCGGCATGCCGAGGCCGCTGTCCTGCACGCTCAGTCGTACGTTCGAAGCGTCCACGGTGGTTCGGATGTCGAGCGAGCCGCCGGAGGGCATCGCGTCGCGCGCGTTGACCGCCAGGTTCATCAGCAGCTGCTCGCATTGCACCGGATCGATCATCACAGGCAGGCTGCGTGGAAACAGCTCGATCGACAAGATGACGTCTTCGCCCACCACGCGGTGCAGTAGCTTGGCCACGCTCTCGACCAAGCGATTCAAATCGACCACCTTCGGATCGACCACTTCCCTGCGTGCGAAGATCAGCAGCTGGCGGGTGAGCGCGGCCGCGCGCTGAGCGGCGACGTTGATCTGCTCGAGAGACTCGTAAGCCGGATGCGAGGGATCGAGCGCAAAGCGACCCAGCTCGCTGTAGCTCATGATCACAGTCAGCAAGTTGTTGAAATCATGCGCGATGCCACCCGCGAGGTGGCCGGTGGCCTCCATTCTTTGGCTGTGCAGCAGCTGTTCTTCGAGCTCGTGGCGGCGCGTGGTGTCCATACTGGTCCCGGCCATGCGCACGGCAGCCCCAGCGCTGTTTCGAAACGCGCGCCCACGATGTTCGACCCAGCGCAGGGAGCCATCGCTGCCGACCACGCGGTGCTCGAACGCAACTTCCGCGACCGCGCCGCGCAAGCAGGCTTGCACGGTTTGATGCGCGCGCGCGCGATCGTCCGGGTGCACCAACTCGAGGTAGGACTCGTAAGTGTGAGCGAAGCTCGCATCGGAGACGCCAAACACCAGATACATCTGCGGGCTCCAGATGATCTCGTTGCGTTCGAGCAGCCAGTCCCAACTGCCCATGCGCGCGGCGTCCATCGCGGCGCGCAGGCGCTCGTCGCTCTCGTGCAGGGCCGCTTCGACGGCGCGACGCACAGTCAGGTCCTGCATGGTGACCACGCGCATCGGCCGGCCCTGATAGACGATGGCTGCGGAGCTCGATTCGACCAATCGCCGCTCGCCGGTCTTGGTGATGAGGACGATTTCCGAGGTGCCGCCAGTCCCTGCCGAACGGATGCTGGCCAGCACCTGTTCTCGGGACTCGGGCGCCAAGAAAAAATCCACCCCGTACTGCCCGATCAGCTCTTCTCGCGTGTAGCCGAGCATTGTGAGGAAGGCCTGGTTGGCCTCGCGGATGACGCCGTTTTCGTTGATGAACACCGCTTCACGGGCGGCTTCGGACAACGCGCGAAAGCGCTGCTCACTCTCGCGCAATGCGCGAGCCTCCGGCTCCTCCTCGCTCATCCGGCGCATAGGCTATCGAGGGGCTCCTACGAACACAAGCCCGAGCGGGCGCGCGACGCTGCGCGGTTATTTCGTTCGCCTCGCGCGCAGCGCAGTGTTTGCTATGGTTTTCGCCATGTTCGAACACCCGAGCCGCCCCGAAGTCTTGGCCCCCGCTGGGGACCAGCTCGCGCTGGACGCGGCAATCGGTGCCGGTGCCGACGCCGTGTACTTCGGGGTGGACGCATTCAACGCTCGCGCCCGCGCGCAGAATTTCACTGTCGACGGTTTACAGGAGACGGTCGGGAAGCTCCATGAGCGCCGCGTCAAGGCCCACTTGACCTTGAACACACTGGTCTTCGATAGCGAACTCGACGCTTGGGCCGAGGTCGTGCGGGCGGCGGAGCGCGCCAGCGTGGACGCGGTGATCGTGCAAGATCTCGGCGCGGTGGGTTTGGTCCGTCGGATCGCACCGAGCCTGCGCATTCACGCTTCGACGCAGATGACCTGCACCGACGTGGCCTCGGTCGAATTCGCAGCCTCACTGGGTGCGGCTCGCGTCGTGCTGGCGCGCGAGTTGAGCCTCGCCGACATCGAGCAAATCGCGCGCGGCACGCGCGTCGAGCTCGAGGTGTTCGTGCACGGCGCGCTCTGTATCGCCTATTCTGGCCAATGCCTGACCAGTGAAGCGATCGGTGGTCGCAGCGCGAACCGCGGGGCGTGCGCGCAAGCCTGCCGCTTGCCCTACGAGTTGTTGGTCGACGGCGTGCTGCAGGATCTCGGCGAGCGCGCGTATCTGCTCTCGCCCCAAGATCTAGAAGCGAGCGCGGCGGTGCCGCGCTTGATCGAGTTGGGCGTGCGCTCGTTCAAGATTGAAGGCCGACTCAAAGGGCCCGAGTACGTGGCCGCGACGACACGCCTGTACCGAGCCGCCGTGGATCAGGCGCTCGGGGCGGCGCCCGCGCCCGATTTTTTGGCCACGAAACAACGCGCGATCCAGAGCTACTCACGCGGTTCTGGCCCCGGCTTTTTGTCCGGAGTGAACCATCAACAGCTGGTCGAGGGGCGCTCGTGCGATCATCGCGGTGTGGAGGTGGCACAGGCGCTGGGCCGTGAGCAGCGCGCTGGCAAGAGCTGGCTGCTCGTTGCTGCGAGCGAGCGCATCGCGCGCGGCGACGGTTTGTTGATTGAAGGCGGCTGGGGAGGTGAGGGTGAAGTCGGAGGCCGCGTCTGGAATGTCGAAGTCGCGGGCAAGGACGTGAGCGCCGCCGAGTCGGGAGCCTCTGCCAAACTGTGGTTCGGTCCGGAGCTCGAGCTGACTTCGATCGAGCGCGGACGGCGCGTGTTTCGCACTCACGATCCGGAGACCGAACGCGAGATCACGACTCAGCTCGCGCGCGAGCCGTATCGCGAGCGGCTTTCGCTTTCCATCACGGGCGCCTTTGGTGAACCGTTCACGCTCGAGGGTCGCAGCGAACGCGGACGGTTTGCCCGCGTGCGCGCGGACACCAGCGTCGAACCCGCGCAAAATCAGGCCACCTCGGCTAATGAACTGGCAGACAAACTCGGTCGCCTGGGCGACTCGCCATTCGTGCTCGACGGGCTCGAGGTCGACCTACCGAGCGGCGCCTGGTTGCCGGTCTCTGCGCTCAATCGCGCCCGCCGCGCGCTGGTGGCAGCGCTGACCGAGGTCCGCCCTGGGCCGCTTTTTCCGCAGCAAACGCGGCCATCGCGGCAGGCGCCCGAGCTTTCCGCGTTGCCCGCGCCCCCGCCGGCGGGGCTGTTTGCGCTGTGCCGCAACCGCGCGCAGGCCGACGCGGCACTCTCCGCAGGTGCCGACGGCGTGTATTTGGACTTTTTGGAGCTGACCGGGACTGGCAATGCGCTGCGTGAATTGCGCGCAGGCGGGGCGCTCGTGGGAGTGGCCCCGCCGCGCATTCGCAAGCCGGGTGAGGAGAAGATCGATCGCTATCTGGAAGGCCTCGCGCCAGACGCGGTGCTGGTTCGGAGTCTAGGCGCGCTGTTCGAACTGGAAGCTCGAATCACCGGCGGCAGTGCCGCGCTGCGCATCGGTGATTTTTCGCTCAACGTCAGCAACCGCCTCACGGCGCTCGAGGTGCTGTCGCGCGGCCTCGCTGCGTTCACGCCCTCGTTCGATCTGGATTCACCCCGTTTGCTGACGCTGCTCTCGCAGTCGCTCGCGCCGTATGCGGAGGTCGTGCTGCACCACCCGATGCCGCTGTTTCACATGGAGCACTGCGTGATCGCCGCGCTGCTCTCGGACGGGCGCGATCACCTGAGCTGCGGTCGGCCGTGTGAGCGGCACCAATTGTCGCTACGCGACCGCGCGAACATGGATCACCCAGTCGAAGCCGACGTGGGCTGCCGCAACACGGTGTTTCACGCTTCGGCGCAAAGCGCCGCGGAGCTCGTTCCGGCGCTGCAGCGCGCGGGCGTGGCGCGCTTCCGTCTCGAATTGGTGCGTGAATCGGCCGAGGAGACAGCGAACATCGTGCACGCCTACCGAGAATTGCTCGCGGGTCGCTCGAGCGGTAAGGAGATTTTTCGCAACCTGCGCGCGTCCGGCGGCTACGGCGTGGTGCGCGGCTCCCTGCGCGTGCTGACTGACTAACGAGTGAGATGTGACGGTACAGTTGCGGGTGAGAGACTTTTCCTTGACGCCTGAGGGCCGAGCGGCCAAGACGCGCGCCCATGGGCCTACAGGCAATCGTCCGCTGGTTCTTACCACGCGAAGACCATTTCTACGGCTTTCTAGAGGCTCAGGCCGACGTCGCCCACGAGGCAGCGCTGGCCGTCGCGCGCTTCAAGGACGAACAGGTGAGCGCCGCAGACGTGCGCTTCGCCGTCCAGGAGCTGGAGCACAAAGGTGACAAGATCGCGCACGAGGTCGAGGAGTCGATCGCGCGCACCTTCGTCACGCCGATCGATCGCGAAGACTTGCAGAAGCTCTCGCAAGAGCTCGACGACGTGATCGACTTCATCAACGGCGCCGCACGCGCGTGCGTGCTCTACGGCGTCGAGCGCCCGACCGTTCCCATGGTCGGACTGATCGACAAGTTGGTGGAGTGTACCGAGGTGCTGAAGGGCGCCTTGCCGCACCTGCGTGCGCACGACTACGCCGCGCTGATCGAGGCCAGCCGTCAGGTGCGCAAACTCGAGAAGGACGGCGACACGGTCTTCCGCAGCGCCATGAGTGCGCTGTTCAAGGACGGTGCGGTCGACGCCAAGCAGCTGCTGCGCGAACGTGAAGTGTTGGATCACCTGGAAAATAGCATCGACTATTGCCAGCACGTGGGCTCTACGCTCGCCAATCTCGCGATCAAGCACGGGTAACGATGCTCAGCCTGCTCATCGCCGTCATCGTCACCGCGATCATCTTCGACTACATCAACGGCTTTCACGACGCGGCCAACGCGATCGCGACCGTGGTGTCGACGGGCGTTTTGCCGTTGCGCACGGCGGTGATCGTGGCCGGTTGCTTCAACTTCGTGGGCGCGATGGCCGGTACCGCGGTGGCCAAGACCATTGCCTCGGGCTTCGCGGACCCGGCCGCGGTCAGCCAGACGGTCGTGCTCGCGGCGCTGCTGGGTGCCTGTATCTGGAATTTGCTCACCTGGTGGTGGGGCATCCCGTCGAGTTCGTCACACGCGCTGATCGGCGGACTGGGCGGCGCGGTGGTGGCGCACGCCGGCGTGTCGGCGTTCAAGTGGCACGCGCTGGTGCAGAAGGTGCTGGTCCCGCTGGTGCTGTCGCCGACCCTGGGTTTCATCGTCGCGTTCTTCATGATGGTCGGCTTGACCTGGATCGCTCGCAATTTCCGACCCGGCACGGTGCGTGTCGCGTCGCGCCGGTTGCAGTTGTTGTCCGCGTGCGGCATGGCCTTCTCGCACGGCTCGAACGACGCGCAGAAGTCCATGGGTATCATCACCTTGGCGCTCGCTGCATTCATGGCTGCAGGTCATGGCGGATTGCCGCAGTGGATGACGCCTACGGGTGCAGAGGTGCCGCGTTGGGTGATCATCGTTTGCGCGGCGGCGATTGGCCTCGGCACGATGGCCGGCGGCAAGCGCATCATCAAGACCATGGGCACGAAGATCATCCGCATCGCGCCGCTGCAGGGCTTCGCCGCCGAGACGTCCGGCACCTTGGTGATCTTGGCCGCGAGCAAGCTCGGGATCCCGGTTTCGACCACCCACTGCATCAACGCCTGCATCATGGGTGTCGGCGCAAGCAAGCGCGTCAGTGCGGTGCGCTGGGGCGTGGCTTCGAATATCCTGCTCGCTTGGGTGCTCACGTTGCCGTTGAGCGGGGCAGTGGCGTACGTCACGATGTTGGTGCTCAGCGCCGTTTTCTGAGCGATTCGCCCGGAAAAGCTCGGCGTCGGTAGCCCTACGCGCCCGGCTCGACTACACCCTGCCGCGTGGCAACCAAGAAGATTTCCCTCGACCCGGCGGCTGATGGCAGCACCTTGCGCCGCATCGTGCTCGGGATCTTGATCCTGGTCGGCGTTGGCTTCTTGCTCAACGCCACGCTGATGCGCATCGACGCCGGCCACGTCGGGATCAAAGTCAAGCTCGCCGGTAGCGCGCGCGGTGTGCAAGACATTCCCGTGGTCACCGGCTGGGTGATGTACAACCCGCTCACCGAGCAAATCGTCGCCTTCCCGATCAGCGTGCAGAACGTGGTCTGGACGGCAGCAAAGGACGAAGGCCGTTCGGTCGACGAGTCCCTCACTTTCTCCTCACAAGAAGGCGTGAACGTCAGCGCCGACATCGGCGTCTCGTTCCACATCGACCCGGCGCTCGCGCCCCACTTGTATCTGCGCTTCCGACAGCCGGATCTGATGGTGCTCGCTCACGGCTACATGCGCAACGCAGTGCGTGAAGCGTTCAACGACATCGCCTCGCGCTTGGCCGTGCAGGAAATCTACGGCGCCGGCAAGGGTAAGCTCGTTGCGGACGTCTCCGTGCGGCTGCGCGAGGTGCTCGGCAAAGACGGCTTCGTGATTGATCAGCTCACGATCAACGGCGCGTTGCGTTTGCCGGAGAATGTGGCGCAGGCCATCAACCGCGCGATGGAAGCGACCCAGAACGCCATTCAGGCCGAAAATCGCGTGCGCCAAGTGCGCGCGGAAGCCGAGCAGAACATCGCCCAGGCGCACGGCGGCGCGGAGGCCGCGCGTCAGCGCGCCGAGGGCGAGGCCGACGCCATCTTGATCCGTGCTCGAGCGGAGGCCAAATCGAACGCAATCATCCGCCTCTCGACCACCGGCACGGTGTTGCAATACCGCGCGATCGAGCGCTGGGACGGCAAATTGCCGATGATGCAGGGCGGCGACAAGCTGCCGCTGCTCACCTTCGACACCAGCAAGCTGGCACTCAACGACGCCGAGCGCGAAAAGAAGCTGAGCGAATTGCTCGCGGACGACAAGAACGCAGACAAAGCCGTCTCCAAGCCTCAGAGCCCATAGCCGTGCTAGCGCTCAGCTCAAGAAACCGAGCATCAGGTTCAGCGTGAGGCCGAGAATCACGGTGTTGAACAAGAACGACAATAGCGAGTGCGCGAGCACGGCGCGTCGGATGCTGCGGCTCGTGACGCACACGTCCGAGACCTGGAAGCACATCCCGAGTGTGAAGGCGAAATAGGCGAAATCGAAGCCGTCCGGGTCGATCTTGCCGGGAAATTCCAGGCCGCCTTCGCCATCGTCGTCGTCGCGGTAGTAGAGGTGAGCGTAGCGCAAGGAATAAGCGGTGTGCGTCAATGCCCAGGCGCTGACCACTGCAGTCAAACACAACCCGAGCAACAAGCAGAAGGCCGTGTCGCTCGGGGCAATGCCGCGCGCGCGGCGCATGACGAAGCCGGCCGCAAACAAGCTGACGGTACTCGCGAGTAGCACGAGCAGCCAGACCAAGTTCCGCCCTGGATCCTCGGCGGCCGCGTGACGCCGCGTCTCGGCCGCGTTCTCGTGCCAGATACGCCACCAGGCGAGCACCAGCAAGCACACGCCAGCAGCGTCCCAACCCGAGAGCAGATGAATGGCCCAGCCGACGCTCGGCACGCCGAGCCCCATCACGCTCCCGACGGCGATGCCCACGCCAGCGCTGATCAACAAGCGCCGCCCCGCGGTGTACGGAGCGATGCCACGCCGGATACTCGAGGGGGGATCGCTCATCGACTGGCGTGGAGTCTACACAGCTCGCCCCCGGATCTGGCTATGCCTCGAGCGAAGCCCGCAGAAACCAGGCGTTCTTCTCGAATTCCGTGATCACGGTGGTGAACAGATCCACGGTGTCCGTGTCGGCTTGGCTCTCGGCGGCGGAGCGCGACGCGCGCAATTCGGTCAAGTAACTTTCGAAGCGCTCGGCCAAGAGCCTCACGTGCTCGAGATCGCGCGTGGTGTCTTGCGGATACTCGTTGATGCGCGAGCTCTTGGCGACGTGCCGCACCGTGCCGAAGGCCTTGCCGCCCAGGGTTACGGCGCGCTCGGCGATCGAGTCGTTGAAATTCGCCAGCGAGACGGCGAAGGTCTCGAACAATGGGTGCAAGGCGGCGAACTGCGGACCTTTGATGTTCCAATGCGCGACCTTGATTTGGCTATGCAAATCGAGGCCGTCCGCTAGGCGGGCGTTGAGTACGTCACTCAAGGTTTGTCGGGCGGATTCACTGAGATGACTCGGGCTGCGGTACATGGTCGACATCTCCTTTCAGGGAGGAAAAGATGGTGTTGGGAAAACGATCTCAGGCGGAGCTGTGTTCGCGAAGCAGCGCTGCGCCATCGAGCGCGACCGCCGCGCCGTGCACGACCGACGCGATGCGCACCGCGTCGTGGATCTGGTCCTCGGTCGTGCCGTGTTCGAGCAGGGCGGCTTCGTGAAAGCGCACACAGATTTCACAGGCGTTGACTGCGCTCACGGCCAGCGAGAACAGCTCGAAAGCGACCGTCGTCGTCGCCGGCTTGGCCAGGCGCTTCATCCGCAGGCGTGCCGGCTTCCGTTCGTAGCCCGGCTTACCCACCAAGTGGCGGAAGCGATAAAAGACGTTGGTCATGCCCATCATGGCGGCCGCCGCGACCGCGTCCTCGATGGTCTTGGTGGTTACTTCTTCGGGGCGCGAGGCGATCAGCGCCTCGGCCAAGCGGCTCGAGCGAGAGGCCAGCGCGACGGCGATGGCGACACCCCAACGCTCGGGCGTTGCCAGCGTCCCACTGTCCAAGACCATGCTCAGGTTCAGGCGCAGGTCTTTGGTGACTTCGGGAATTTCGGCACGAATGGTTTCGAGTGCGCTCACCAGCAAACCTCTGCAGAAGAATCTCTTAGAGCGGATCTAATGGTAGATTGTGTCTAATTCGAGGGCCGGGCGACGCTGTTTGCCCGACCCTGCGCGCTCAGCTGCGCTTCTGAGAACGGGCAGACTTTTTACCGCGCATGACCACCTGATACTCGCGAACGTCGAAGCCGTTCAAGCTGTGAACGCGACGCACGTCCAGCGCGGACCACGGCACATCGACGATCTCGCCCGTTTCTTCGTCCAAGAAGTGGTGGTGCGGCTCGAGCTTGGGATCGAAGACGACTTTGCCCTCGGCCAAGACGAGTTCGCGCAGCAGGCCTTTTTCCGTGAACAAGTTGAGCGTGTTGTACACCGTTGCTCGCGAAAGCATCGGAAAACTGCGCTTCACTTCGGCCCAAACCAGGTCTGCTGACGGGTGGGCGGTCGTGTACAGCACGTACTCGGCAACCGCCACGCGCTGCGCAGAGGGCTGAATGCCGCGCTCCGTCAATGCCTGCAGGGTCTCACGCCTCACTAAATTAGATTTAGTCTAAATCTGGAGACGGTCAAGCCGAGCTGACGCGATCGTCACTTTTTCGCGCACGCGCTTCGGAGTTCCACGCCGGGAACCGAGCCGAACTGCGAGGTGCGCCGCTGAACCGCACCCCTTCGGGTATCACGAAGCGCGTCGAGCGCCCCCTCTCTTCTCCCTCAGGAGGGAGGATCAGCGGATCACGACGGAGCTTTTGAACATGCCCATGCCGCACTGGAAGGCCAGCGTGCGGGCTTTGTCGGTGGGAACAATCACATCCACGGGTTGTT
>Ga0247766_1000217_pt1 | contig 12352 bp, 9 predicted proteins | sample UWRJL223509R6_FD_179946 | JGI IMG/M metagenome (GOLD analysis project Ga0247766, IMG submission 179946) | Plant litter microbial communities from Arlington Agricultural Research Station in Wisconsin, United States - UWRJ-L223-509R-6 | ecosystem: Environmental > Terrestrial > Plant litter >...
TGGAGTCGGCGGCTCATCCGGCGCCAGTTCTGGAGCGGGCGCAGGGGCGGGTGGTTCGATTGTGCCGGTCGCCTGCGAACCGAGTACCGGCAGTGCGCCAACCGCAATTGCGATCGACGGCAACAACGTCAAAGCGACCAATCTCAACGGTCTCACCTTCAAGGGCTTCGGCGTACTCAGCGCCAACGGCACGAGCGAGCTGCTCATGGATTACAAATCCGAGCATCCGGAAGCATACGCACAGCTCCTCCAGCTCCTCTTCGGTGGCGACCGCCCAATCATGACGCACGTCAAAGTCGAGATGGGGAATGACCGCAACAACTCTACCGGCCCCGATCCCTCGACGATGCGCCTTGCTAGTGAAGCCGCGAACGTCCGGCGAAGTCCTGGGTTTCAGCTCGCGGCCGACGCAAAGCAGCTCAACCCCAGCTTGAAGGTGAGCATTCTGCGTTGGAACGCGCCGGGCTGGGCAAACACGAATGACAAGGTCTACACCTGGTTCAAGAACACGATCTTGGCGGCCTACCGCAGCTACGGTTACATGGTCGATTACGTGAATCCCGGGCTCAACGAGCGAGCGGCGGATATCGCGTGGACCAAGCAGTATGCTTCCAAGCTCAAGGCCGATACTACCGGCTTCGAGAACGCCACCGAGCAAGGGCTCTATCAAAAAATCCAGGTCGTGATCTCGGATGAAGCGGGGCTTGCCTCTTTCGGTGGCACCGCGATTAGCGATGCGACCCTGCGAGATGCGATAGCGGTGGCGGGGTATCACTACAACACGGACGACGATAGCGCAGGGAATTTCAAAAAGCTGGCCGAGCAGTTCGACAAGGAAGTTTGGAACAGCGAGGCGCAAGCAACATTCGGCAATTCGAGTTTTCGTCCCAACAACAACACCAAAGACCCAATGGTCGCGGGCACGGGGATCGGGGGCATCAACGGACCGCTGGAGATGGGTAACACCGTCATCAAGGGCTTCGTCAATTCACGCCGCTCACACTTCGTTTATCAACCGGCGATCGGCTCTTTCGACGAAGGTGGGCAGTACTCTTTCAAAGAGGTGCTGAGCGCTCGAGACCCCTGGTCGGGCTGGATACACTACGACGCCGGCCTGCAAATTCTTCGGCACTTCAGCTGGTTTGCCAAGACGGGGTGGGAAGGCCAAAGCAATACGGCCGGCATCTGGAGAATGGTGCCGCAGTCGAGCGCCACCGGAGCAACCGGCACCAACCCGGTCAACGGTCGCAACGGCACACCGAGTTACTTGACCCTTGCTGCGCCGGACAAGCGCAATTTCTCGACAGTGTTCGTGAACGACAGTGAGTCCGCGAAAACGTACCAACTGCGGCCTACGAACATGGCGTTCGACGGAAACCCTCCGCTAGAACTTTGGGAAACCAGCGCGCCAGAGCCGGGCAAAGCCTTCAGCGAAAGCTACATGCACTATCGCTGCAGTGCCGCGGGCGGCGCGAGCAACGGTTACACGATCACGGTCAAGCCCTATTCGATCCTCACCGCCACGACTTTGGCCAACACGAGCAACGCTGCCTACGCGGTTCCCTTGCCAGTGGAGGGCGCCCGCACCGTGCTCGATACGAACGCGGACGGCTCTGCGCAAAGCACTTCGGATTCCATCTTGTACGCCGATGACTTCGACTACACGAAGAAGACCGTCGCGGTAATCGGCGCAGGCGGTAAGGTCATGGGTAGCGAAAGCTACGTGACCGCGCGCGGAGGTTCACAGAGCGTGATGCCGCGCTTTCTATGCGACCGCAACGGCGCGTTCGAAGCCTATCTGCCGAGCGGCTCGTCGAACTATGTGCTTCGCCAGCAGGTGGATCAACCTTCGATGGGGCTCGGGGGTACTTGGAACGAGGGCGCTCCGATCACCGCGGTCGGGGACAACCGCTGGCTCAACTACAAGGCAAGCGTCGATGTCTCGTTCGAAAATAGCAGCACCCAAAGCGGCAACAACTACGCAGCTATCGGCGCCCGCCAGCAGGGGGGCGAAAGCTCCCACACCATCAGCGGTACACCCTACGTGCTGAAGTTCCAGTTCGACGGCAGCTGGCAGTTGCTCGTCGACGGCGTGTCAGCGGTCAGCGGAAACGTCGTGGCTGGCACGGGCGGCGTCACCATCGCAGGCTTCAAGGCTGCGTACGACGCTTGGCACAACATTGCGCTCCAAGTGGTCGAGAACAAAGTCACCGCCTCTCTCGACGGTGTCGTGCTCACGACGTACACGGATCCGAAGGCTCGACTCTCTGGGCGCGTCGATCTCGCCAGCGGATATTACTTCACGCGTTTCGACAACCTGAAGGTGGAAAAGGTTGCGGGCTCACCGGCCTATTACTCGGAGTTGCTCGACAACCTCGAGATGACGGATCTCGCGTCGCCCCCGGCGCTCAAACTCGTCTACGCCGGCAGCTGGGCGCATGAAGTGGGCAAGAGCATGTACGATTATCAGCGCTCTCTCTCCACGAGTCGAGCCGCCGGCGCGACGCTCAAGTACGAGTTGACGGGGACCGGCTTGGATATCCTGGGTCAGAACGACGGTTCTGCGAAGCTGGAGGTGACCGTAGACGGAAAGGTCGTCAACGCTTCCGCTGCGACGGCGGCAGCGAGTCAACTGTACCAAACCTACTCGCTCCGCGGGTTACCCGCGGGCGCGCACACCGTTCAACTCAAAGTGCTGAGCGGCAAGCTCGTCGTCGATGCGGTCGCCGTCGTTCAGTAAACGGCCACGCAACATTCGCTCCTCATGGATTCATCTCGGACTGGCTTTTCACAGCGCACCGTGAACGCAGACGTTGTTAAACTATTTACGGGCTGCGTCGCTTTTTTCTCTGAAGAACGGGCACGTTCCAAGACTTTAACCTAAGCGCAATCTCACGCTCAGAAACGCACTTCACGCGAACGATTGCGTCGAAGCGGAACGGTTTCTGAGTAACTTTTGTGAGTTCCATCCACTGTGTAGTTAGCACCGTGCCGTCGTTCATTGGAAAGGGTAACCCAATTTCTCAGCCATCCTTGGTTACAGGTCCGTCAACGATTCGGCCGACGAAATCTCCCCCCAGTCCCCTCCTGCTCGTCTTGGGCGGAGCGGCGCTGGCGTTGTTGGGTTGTTCGACGGGAAACATCGACAATCCTGGACAGTCGAGCGGCGGCACCGGCACCGGGACCGGCAGCGGCGGCGGCGCGGTCGCTACCGGGGGCGGTAATCCGGGTGCCGCAAACGGCGGTGCGGCAGGCGGCCCTAGCGGCACGACCTGCCAGGGCACGGAGATCGCCGACAACAAGCGCGTGGTGCGGCTCAGCTTCAATCAGATCTCGCGCACGCTCCATGCCCTTCTAGGTGATACGTTCGGCGCCAAACTCGACTCGGACTACGAGATCGGGACACAGGCCGGCACTGCGCGCACGTTCCCCCCGCTGGCTAGCCCACAAGAAGGCGGCTCAATCACCACGGGCCTTTGGCAGAAGGCGGACTTGATCGCCAACTCCGCTGGCTCGTACACGCTCGCCAATCTGAGCCAGGTCACCGGTTGCGGTGCCGCCCCCACGGATGCCTGCGCGAAAGCCTTCGTCCTCTCGTTTGCTGAAAAAGCTTACCGCCATCCGCTTTCGGCCGCTGAGTCTGCGTCGCTCACCCAGGTCTATGACGAGGTCAAGACCATCTACGGCACGGTACCCGAGGCGGTGCAGCACAGCGTCTACGCCGTCGTGCAATCTCCCCAATTTCTGTACCGGACGGAAGTCGGAGCCGCAAAGGATCAGGCCGGCCCGTTGAGCCCCTACGAGCTAGCAAGCGCGCTTTCATACTTCTTGACTGATGCTCCACCGGACGCCCAGCTGCTGAGTGCCGCCAAACAAAACCAGCTAGGCACGGTGGCCGAGATTGCCAGTCACGTCGACCGCATTTTGCTGACTGACGTGGCCCGAACGAATTTGCAGGGGGCGCTGTTCTCGTACTTTCAGCTCGACAACCTGGGGTCGGTAAAAATTGACGACCCAGCGTTTACCTCGGGAACCGCAGCCTCGCCCTATTCGGGCGTGCGCGAATCCGCCTACCACGAGCTCGAATTATTCTTGGCCAACACCTTGTGGAGCGGTCCGTTGACCGGGTTGCTCACGGCGAAGAAGTCATATCTGAACACCACGCTTGCCCCTCTCTACGGCGTGACCATACCGGCCCAGACCGACGCAAGTAAGTTCGTGTCCGTGGATTTGCCCGCCAATCGCGGCGGGCTGCTGACGCAAATCGGTTTCTTGGCCTCGAATTCTCGTCCCGACGTGCCATCGGTCGTGGCCCGCGGGTTGGTCATCAACAAGTCGATGTTGTGCCAAACGAACCCTCCCTTTCCGACGGACGCTGCCACGCTCGCCTCGATTGCAGCAGCAGGCACGGCGCTCGCGTCCGCCTCCGAGCGCGCCAAAGCCGAGTATCGAGCGATGACGCCTCCTTGCTCGGGCTGCCACCGCAACTTCGACGCGTACGGGCTTGCCCTCGACGCCTACGACAGCATCGGTCGATACCGTACGGTGGATCCGGAGGGGCGCGCCATCGATTCAACGGTCACCCTGCCTGGGCTGTTCGGCAATCAGGTTGCTCAGGATACGGTCGACATGCAGAACAAGATCGCTGAAAACCCCGGTTTTACCGCCTGTTTCAGCAAAAACATGCTGAACTGGTCGCTAGCAGAAGGCTCGCAGCTCACGCCGACTAGCTGCGCGACTCAGGCCATCGCTGCGGCCTTCAATCAAACCGACAAGAGCCTGAGTTCGTTGCTCCGCGAAGTAGCCATCTCGAAGGCCTTTACCAATCGCAACGCAGGAGCCAATCAATGAGGTCGTATCGTTTTGCGCGTCGCTCGTTCATCGCCGGGATCGGCGGGGCGTTCGCGCTCGAGGTCTTACTGCGCAGCATGGAGACTGCCGCCGCCGGAGGGACCTCCCCCGCCCGGATGCTGCTCACTCATTTCCCGGTCGGGACCTACAAGCAAAGCTTTTTGCCCACGGGCGGCCAGACTGATTTCAAGCTATCGCCGATTTTGCAGCCGTTCGAGAGCCTCAGGAACGACATGATCGTTCTTTACGGCTTTGCCGACAGATTGACGTGCCCTGGCGGCGGCGGGCATGAAGCGGGCACGCCGTTTACGACCACGGGCGCCAATTCACCCGGCACGCGTGCCAATGGTGGAGAAGGCGACGACGGGGTCGCAGGCGGGCCCTCCTTTGATCAAATATTTCTCAAGCACGTCCCAGGTTTGAAGCAGAGCGGCGCGGGTTATATCAATACCCTCGCGGACGCGCGAGTCGACGCCTTGGAGACTTCCACCCAATGCCTGTCGTACGGCGAAGGCATTCCGGGGACCGCAAACTATCAAACCAGATCCATCAAAGCCGCCAACCCGGGCGGCAATATTACCGAGTACATCCCCAACTTGCCGGAGCTGAGCCCCGCCAACGCCTATGCCAAGTTGTTCAGTAATTTCATCCCGGGCGGTTCGACGCCAGCCAACAATGAGGCGGCGCTCAAGGCCCTGAAGTCACGGAAAAGCGTACTCGATCACGCGCTCCGCGAGCTGGCTGCCCTGAAGACCCTGGCGCCGGCGGGCGAGGCCGACAAGATCGACGCACATGCGAGCGCCGTGCGTGAGGCGGAGAAGCAGCTTTCTGAGCAGATCGCAAACGGCGCGACTGGTGGTGGTGCGGTGTGCACGGTGCCCGCCGCGCCCGACCCCAGTTTGAAGGGCCAAAGTGGCTCGAAGGACAACTACAACGGTAAAGAAGGCTCAGCAACCTCGGATGAGGACATCCACGAGCGTATCGGCAAAGCGCACGCCGCGGTGATTATGGCGGCGTTTCAGTGCGATATCGTGCGCGTCGCGAGCTTTCAGTGGTCCCCCGGCACGAATCACGTTTCGTTCAAGGGCAAGTATCCCGCCGATCCCACGAAGAGCTTCATGCACCATCCGATGAGCCACCGGATCACTTCCCAATCCTTCTACAATGGCCCACCGCAAACCGGAACCAGCGCGGATGCCTCCTTGTATCAGTTCTTGGTCAGTATCAACGCTTGGTACAATCAAAAGACCGCAGACATCTTGAACATGTTCAAGACCGCCAAAGACAGCTTCGGTAACAGTTTGCTCGACTACACGGTCGTCCCGTATCTGACTGAAGTGGGCGACCCGTCACACGCACGCAACTTCAAGCCTTCGCTGATCTTCGGCGGAAAGGCGCTCGGGATGAAGGGGGGCCAGTTCCTCAACTTCGAGAACAATCAACGACCTCAAGTCGATGTTTGGCTGACAGCGGCCCAAGCGCTGCTCCAAACGGACGACCCGCTGTCGGTTCTTCCGACGACCGAGAAGTTCGATCGCAAAGGCGCTGGGGTCATCAAGGGGCTCTGGGCAAAACCGACCTGAGAACGCCAGCGCACAACCGCCGGCTGCAGTCGCCGCAACCTTCCCGAGTTTGGCGAAATCGTTCGCCGCTCAGATTTTATGTCCAAGATTTCTCGAGACGAAATTTGACCGCTGGGGCCATTGCTCAGCGGTCGTGATCACGTCGAGCGTCTAAGTTACGAACTGAACGTCCCCATGAATACGAACATCATCGCGCTGACCACTGCTACGCTGCTGACCTTGGCTTGCGGATCGGATCCGAACCCCTCGGGCGGCGCGGGCGCCGCTGGGGGAGCGCTCAGCGGCGTAGGCGGCCAGGCAACTGCGGGTCAGCCTGCCACGGGTGCTGGAGGCACTAACAACGCGGCCGGCGGCAGCATGAGCGGGCTCGGCGGGGCAGGCGCGAGTTCACTCGGAGGTGCCGCTGGCACGGTCGGCGGTTCTGGCGGGGCAGCCGGCGGCACGACCGGTGGAGCCGGAGCCGGCGGAGCCGTAGGTGGAGGCGGAGCCGGAGCCGTAGGTGGAGCCGGTCACGCGGGTGCGGGCGGAAACGGCGGCGCGGCAGGAACCCCTAGCGTAACGGATGTGGCGAAGGCGCTGGACGGCGTTCGCGTGGACGACGCCTGCGCGGGCACAGCGGACACCTCCGTCGGGGCGGTGTGCACTCACGTCATGCTGACTTCGAGCGGAGGCTCCAAGTACGCAAAGAGCGTGACCATCGCTGGCGTCAGCGGCACGACCTACGACGTGACCCTGCGCATCCGCGGCATTGTCGAGCCGACCAAGATCACGGGCGGCATGCCGGTCGAAACGACCCCGCCGAGCACGATTCAGTACATGGGCAAGACCTGGCGAAAAACGCCGTACACGATTGGCGGCTCCGCGTCAGCGTCGACGACCGACCCCGACTACACCCAGTGGCGCATCGGTGTCGCGAGTCCCAAGGGTGACTATTACCTGAACGACTACCAACAAACCGGGCACTACATTTTCAAACTGGACTATCAGGTCACGATCCAAATGGCCGCGAATACGACGGTGACTTTGGACGGAGTTGACCGCAATGAGCGGCAGATCGTCAACTTCGAGAAGTACACCATCGACGGCATCGCCGGCTCGGTGAACTACGGCCAGTTCATCCAAATCAACGTGGTTTCTGTCCAGCCGCACTGAGTTTGCCGCAGCCACTCCAAGCCCCCCGACTCGAAACCGCTCAGCCCTTGTACGCGAGCCACTCTTCTTCGAACGACGCACGGTGGTGACGAACGTACTGCGCGGCGAGCCGCTGGATGTCGCGCAGCTCGGCAAAGAAACGATGATCGAGTGATTCGAGGGCGGCCGGGTCGAAACCGAGCACGGCTTCGCGTCGGCGTTCGAGGTCGCTCGGTGCCACGCCCTGCGGAAATAGTTGCAGCGCCTCGTTGTAAACAGCGGCGGCTCGTTTCGCTCCAATCGCTTCGAGCGCGCTCGAGCTCAGGCGGTAGCTGGGGTCGGACCTCAGATTGGACGAAAAAAGAAACGAGAAGCCGCCGTTACCGACGATTGCAGGGGTATCGGTGGTCAGGGCCGCGACCCGCTCGTGTTCCGGCCAGGTCGCGCCATCACTGTCACCGCGCTCGCGGTAGACTCGCTGGCAAACGCCGACCAACAAAGTCACGTCGTTCGGCTCTGAGAACAGCTGATGGATGGCTCGTTTTTTCCGCAGCTGAAGCAGCGCCCACGTGGCGCACATCGCGATTCCCAGGCACAACAGGAAGAGCCTCACCGGTTCAGCCTATCAAACACTAGGCCCGGTTCACACGCGATGTAGAGACGAGTTCGCCGACGTCGTGTTGGGCGGACCTTACTGCTGCCAATCCTTGCCTACGCGCGCGAAGATGTACCCTCTTGCCATTACTCGTCAGCCGAACGGTCGTCTCGTCGGTGCCGAGTGCCAAGGTGTTGCGTCTTCGGAGAATGCGACGGCTGTCGCGTAGTAGCGGCTCGGCAGGTTGTCGAGCAGGTGAACCGGAGGCGTTTGCCTCGCAACTCGAAGCCAACATCCGCCTAGCCCGTGGTAGCATTTGTGCTTTTCGCAACGATGATCGCTGTCCTCGGTCTTCATTCGGTGTTTTGGCAGGCGACCCAGCGCTGGCTTTCACTCACGCTGTCAGCCGCGTTGATCGCGATCCTGCTCGAGTGGCTTGGCAAGGCTCGATCGGAGCCGTCGCCCGACGGTCATCGGACGATGAGCTATCCGCGTGCGTACGGCTACTTTGGGTTGGCCTTCGCAACGGCGTGCTGGGCCGTGGCGGCCTTCGCCTGGGTCTCCGCCCCGGAAGCACGAGCGATCGCTGTGCTGTTCATCACGGTTTCACTGGCCGGTCTTGCGGCATATGCCGACGTTCGCGTCACGCGCCTCGAGCTGAGCCCAGAAGGCGTGCGGGAGCGCAGGATCTTTCGTCAACCGGCCTTCACGCGCTGGTCGGACGTGACGCGCGTGGAGCGCCGGCCACGCTGCCTTGCTCTCGAGCGTCGCTCGGGTAGCACCCTCCAGATCTCGTTCTCTCTGCACGGCCTCCAGGACTTCGCTCGACTGGCGCTGAGTTCTGTCCCGGAGCCGCGCATCGAGCCGGAAGCGCGGGATGTGCTCCAGCGAATGGCCGCCGACGAACTACCGAAACCGTAGACGCGACTGGCCCCTGACTTTCTTCCTGCTCGGGGTCCATTGGCCCGAATGCCAGCCGCAAACCGTCACCATCGAGCGAGCTTCTATTCACAGTTAAGGCAAACTCCATGGACCCATGGCCGTCATATCAGCAGCGCGTTCGCAGGCTGCTCACCTTGTCCCTGGTCGCCATCGCGACCCTCGCGCTCGGTGCCTGGCGCTGGCCGAGCTTAATCGCGCTCGGGATCGTGTTGCTCATAGTCGCAGTGATTGCGGGCACCGCGCTCGAGGCACTGCCGTGCCCACGCTGCAGCAAACCATTCTTTCGCGCTGGGCTCATTCACAACTCGTTTTCGAGCTACTGCCTGCATTGTGAGTTGCCGAAGTGGCGTCTGGCCGACGGCTCCCTTTCGCCGGCCAAGCGGCGCTCGGATCGCGACCTCCGCTGAGGCCGGCGACGCTCAGTTACTTCCACCGGTGCCTCAACGGCGGCAACCCATGGTCGCTTCTGAAACCATTGGTTGCAGACCTGGTTGCAGGTAGCCGGGTGGCTCACTGCGCCGCGGACGGTGCTCGCCCGCGCGGCCGCAGATGATCGCCGAGTCGCAGTAGGGTTGGGGTGCGCACGGGTCTTGCAGTCCGCATTGCGAGACTCGGAGTAACCCATGCTGGCTTCACACTCACTCGATACGACAATGCATTGGCCCGTGCTCCGCAACCAGAAGGTCGGAGGTGAGTCGTGAAGCTGCTCAGGCGCTCGATCATTGCGCTATTTTGCGGTGATGAGGAGGGGCAAACCCTGGTCGAATACCTGATCGTCGTCGGCGCGTGCGCACTCGTCGGCATTGCGGGGTTCAGCCGTTACGGGCAGATTGTGAAGAAAGACCTCGCCGCCAATGCCAAGCACATCGAGGGTGAGGGGCTGCCCTCGACGGAAGGGATTTTGGGCTCGCTCGGCGCCGACTACAACGAGCTCCCGGGATGGTGCGTCAAGCCCAATTACTGCTTCGGCAAAGGCACGCCCGTACAGACGGAAACGGGGGATCGCCCGATCGAGAGCGTGCGCATTGGCGACCGCGTCTGGGCGCGGGATGTGAAGACGGGCGCGATCGCGCTCCGTCCGGTGGTGAACACTTATCGCACGCTCGACACGCCAGTCGTCGACCTGGAATTGTCCGCAAGCCGCCCTGACGCTTCTCGAACGAGCGCGGGTCACGGTGCGGTCGAGCAACTCGCGGTGACTCGTGGTCACTTGTTTTGGGTGGAAGGGACGGGCTGGGTCCGCGCCGACTCTCTTGCCGCGCGCCCGCTGTGGTCGACCGAAGCGCAGCTCGGCGCCACCTTGATTCGCGAACAGCCCGAACCGACCACCGTTTACAATCTCGAGGTATCGGAGTTCCACAGCTACTTCGTCGGTCACAGTCACGTGCTGGTTCACAATGGAGACCCGGGGAGCTGTTTTCCCGACGATACGACGAATTCACCGACCGCCAATCAACCTCGACCGAGCGACTATTGCCCGGCCGCTACTCCGTACAAGAGCTCGTCCGGCGACTCGCCGGGCCTTTGCTGCAAAGACGCGCAACTCACACAGTGCGATTGTGCCGCCCAAATCAACAAGACCGGCCACACTCTACAGGCTGACTTCCAGATCGGCGGCGAGCAAGTAGACATCGAGGCGGTGCCGGGCGCTTGTAGCAGCGACACGGACAGCTGTTCTTCTTCCGCCACCGCGGTCGATGTGAAAGACGCCGCGATTCAGGATGAACTTCAGAAGAAAGCGTTTACCAGCATGTGCGGCGGCTCGAGCAGTGCCATCAAGCCCGGCGCGTTCTTGACTGCCCAGCAGAACAAGCCGACCTGGACAGACCTGTCGCAGGCTGCGAAAGATTACTACGCAGCCTTCGATCAATACTGCGCGGTCCTTTCCGGAAAGCTAGAGGGCCAAAAGGGCAACACGGCGGCATTGCACCTGGGCCGCGACCCGGACGTCACGAAGGCGGAAAACGCGCTGCTCGATATGTACAAGCAGCTCTCGCCCGATGAACAGACTCACTCGAACCAAATCACGAACACGGGCGGCAATGCGTATCACACCGAACCCAAAGCAATCGCCTATCTGGAAAGCTGGCGAACGAAGGGCGGTAAATCCCTCACCGGGGGCACTTTGAACATCCGGGGCACCGCTTCCCCCTGCGCCAAGTGCAACAACGACTTGGCGGCGTTTGCCGATGAGTACGACGTGACCATCACCTACTGCTTCGACGCCATCTATCCCTCCGGCCCCGCAAGGACGAACACGGAATTTTTCGCGCCGGGGTCAAAGCCCGCGGCCTGCAGCGTTGCCTATCAGGGCTGCGTCACCTATTCAGAAACGGGCGCGCTATCGTTCGAACCGCAACCTGGCCAGAAGCCACTCTGCGCCAAGGGCGCCAATACATGCGCGAAGCAATGACCGAGTCTTACGCTCGTCCTATCGGTCACCAACTCCCGCAGCCGCTCTGACGCCTCTCGCTTCGAAGTCCGAGGATGGCAAATTTCGAGATCCATCGTCCGAGGATATGCGGTGCGATCCTCGTGAAACCTGCGCGCTCACGCGTAGCGCGCGAATTTGGCGATCGCCGCCTCGCTCACCGGCGTGAAAAGATTCACGAGATTGCCGTCCGGATCGCGGAATAGTAGCGAGCGGTTTCCCCAGGGCATCGTAGTCGGCTGCTGCAATGGGTCGATGTGCGGCCGAATCTTGCGGTAAGTCGCGTCGACATCTGTGACCAGTAGCTCGATGATAACGGAGGCATTTGCGGCGGGCCGCGCAGCGCCAGCCGCAAAGAGCTGCATCGTGCGCTCGCTGGCGATGGCCAGCGAGCCCGCTTCAGTGACGAGCTCGGCGAAATCTTCGGTGTACCACTGGGGCGAGACGCCCGTGACGGCTGCATAAAAGCCTACCAAACGCTCTATTTCGGCGGTGACGATACGAATTGAGACGAATTTCATGGGCTACTCCTGTTCGGGTCTTCGGTTCGTCGTAGCTGGAGCCTACTGACAGCGTGGTGGCAGGAGTGTAGGTTGCTGACTTCGCGATGCGCCGGACGGAGCGTTTGTTCGCCATCATCCAAATGCTGCGCGGCCGCCGTCGGCCGCTCACCGCACAGCAATTGGCGAGCGAACTCGAGGTAGGAGTTCGCACGATCTACCGCGACATGGCCGAGCTCGTCGCGCAGCGCGTACCAGTGCGCGGCGAAGCTGGCACTGGCTACGTGATCGACGCCGGTTATGACCTGCCACCGCTTAC
>Ga0247766_1000218_pt1 | contig 12337 bp, 27 predicted proteins | sample UWRJL223509R6_FD_179946 | JGI IMG/M metagenome (GOLD analysis project Ga0247766, IMG submission 179946) | Plant litter microbial communities from Arlington Agricultural Research Station in Wisconsin, United States - UWRJ-L223-509R-6 | ecosystem: Environmental > Terrestrial > Plant litter >...
CCAGTGGAGGCCGAAACCGGAAGGCATCTCAACCCAGCCACGTTTAAGTTCTTCCTCAACGGTCATCTTCCCCACCAACCTTTCCCGCCTTCGGTACGGATACCCGCTTCGGCGTCACGTCCATCACCACCTTGTAGCCTAGCCTCTCTAAAACCATGGTCGCGCTCTCCTGACTTCGCCAACCGCCGATAACCATGCACCCATCGGGGCGCGGGGCGGGCAGGTGCGCATACCATAGCCTGTCCCGGCAACCCGCCGCATTGTCCAGCAGAGCGGCGTCAAGCTCTCTGGCCCGCTCTAGTTTCGCCCGCATCCCCGGCGTACACTCGCCCCGGTTGTTCACGATGCGGGGAGGAATTGTTTCGGTCATAGTTCCACCTCTTCAATAGCCGCCCATTTCTCTCCGTCACACAAAGCGCATCGAGTTGTTCTACCGAGAACATTCGTAACCCCCGAACCATTGCAGTCAGCACAAGGCGTTCCGGCAAGAGGTACAAATATTTGCGGGTCCAAAAGAACGAGGGAGCACGGTTCGACCCCGTGAAGTTCTGCAAGCTCTCTTGCATTCATTTCATCAAAGAATACCGCCCGGAGGCCCGTTCTAGGGTTGATAACGCCGTAGAGTAGCCAAGTGCCGTTTGTTTCTCCCGCTTTCATGGTCCCACCTCGTTCCAGTGCGTACAAATCCACCACACTTGCGCACCGCCGAAAAAGACGAACAAGCCAAGTATCACGATAGCTAGAAACGTCGTAAAGTCGTCTACCAACTCCCCGATGCAGCCTTTATTGTCGTTCATTCTGCCATCTCCACAATCCGCAGAACCCGGTCACTTGGGCTAAACATGGTAGCCCTTGCCGCTTCCAGTCCCTTCTCTGCCGCCATGCGCGTCTTAAACCGTTTTGCGTGGGGCAAGCAGTGCGTCCTTGGCGGGTCGCCTTCCTCGGCGTTACTGACCCAACATGACGCGGGCGCATTCGGTAGTTCGATTACGAAAACTACTGCGGAATCTTTTCTCATCCGTCTACTCCCGAAGTCATAAGACCCCCGATTTATACAGGAAGATGCTGAAGCCGGTCTTGGTTTTGACGACGTAGTATTTATGCCATGGCTTTGACTCATCCGACGAGCGTATAAGCCCTGCGAAGTCCTTGTAAGGCATCTTCCCCGCGAAGTAATCCGCATTCGCTTTCATCACGCGCCCTGCGTACTCCGTGGCCTCTAAGTCTGGAAGTCCCGCCTCGTTGTTGATAATGATTCTATTTCCCACCGTCGCCACCACTCGCCTTTCCTAAAGCCACTACAGCGCGGCACAGGGAATCGTGCGGAGAAAGGTCGTTATAGACGGTGTACTCCTCCCACTCCGGTTCAAAGGTGTAGATTCGCGCCTGATAAATCCGCTTAGGGCCGGGATTTTCAAGGTAGCTATGCAGGTTGATGGAATACCCCTGCCCCTCAAGCCACACCCTCACCAGGTCTGCCGCTGCGGGGTCGGTGCTGAATTCAGGCACGTTCCCCCACGCCCCCTCTTCGGAATCAAAATACCCTTGATATCCACCGTCAGGATTATTTAGAATCCACGGATTCCAATTAGGGTATTGCGATTCAATCTGTTTCGGCCTGTACCCCAAAACCCGCGCCACCTCTACGTCCAACTCTCTCAATTCGCTCATCGCTTCTGCCTCTCTTTCTCTTAAAACAATCCCGCCCCGCACTCGATACCAATGGTCGCAACGCTGTACTCCCAGTCGCAACCGCCCTCAGCGGTATGCGCTTGATTACCGCTTTCGTCTTTGCGCATGACATTGAGCGTGTTTGTATCTACAAACAGCCACAGACTTTTAGGCCACCTCTTCGCCAGTCTACGAAGCACACTGATAGCCGCAACTTCTTCGTCGGTCAATTCAAACTCTATCGGCTCGTCCATTATTCCCACCTCTTTCTCTTATGCCTCTGTGGGCCTCTACAATCACCATAGAGGCCCGTCTACCCGTCCCGGTGTAGAAACGCCCCATCCGACTACGGATGGGGCGTTTTCTTTCTAGCTAACCAGTTGCAAACGGGTCTTCGAGAGAAGAAAGCGGGTCTTCCTCCACGGGCGGCTTAGGAGCGGGCGGAAGCGGCTTTACCGCGACCATACCGCCCGGCTCACCAGACTTGGAAGGCTTGACGCTCAGGATTTTATTAATCGCGTTACCCTTGCCGCTCACCCCCTCGTCAACCATCACCCGCCAGTTGGCACGCTTCAGGTTATCCAGGTTCAGCGCGGCGAACTCGTCGCTAGTGAGACGCCGACCGGCCATACCGTCAATCAGGATGGTCAGTGCGGCCTTGTCGTTGCCGTAGCTCGTGCCAGTGAACTTGACGAACCGGAAGGGGTTGCCTTTGGTGTCGGTGTTATCGTTTGTTTCAAAAACCCACTTGAACTTGTCCACCTGTACGTTCGGGTCGTCAAATGAGGGCTGCTTGGTCGGTTCGACCTCCTTCAGGCGGCAGATGTAAACGCCCGCATCGGCAACCTCGAAATCTCCACCCGTGCTAAAAGTCGCGTTCTGTGCAAAAAAGCTCATTGCTTGTCGTTTCCTTTGGGGCTACGCCCCGGTCATTGGAGCGGTTACGCCGCTCCTTCCTATGCTCCAAACCCGAAGGCTCGGAGACTGCTTTTACCCCTGTTCGGTGGTCCGCCTCTATAGAGTATTTTATCAGGCACACCACAAATGGAGGGGGCGGGGGTCAGGTTGCAAGGGAATAAAACTTGGAGCGGTTCTCTCCCACTCTCACCTTAACAACCCCGTTTTCTTCTAACTGTTTTAGAGCGGCGGTAATCGCGTCGTTACTCGCTTTGATGTTAGTCCGAATCTCGCGAACGTTCGCTTCGTTGACCCGACTCAGGTATTCACAAATCGCGTTTCCGGTATCGTCTATCTTATGCGCGGAACGCTCCTCTGCGTCCATCGTCGTGATATGTATCTTGTCATCCGGTAAATCTTTCAAGGAGAAGTCGATGCTGACCGAATTATCCTCACTTACTAATCTCCCTTTGGTAGTCACTAACCGGAACCAACCGACACCTTTTTTTTCTACCGAATAAGCCATGTCTGCCGATGCTGCCATTTCACCGGCACCGCGCATCCGGTCATGCTTGACATTGCTCTCCCCCTGCCCGCCTTTCCGGTCATGATGGGCGACAATCAAAAGAATGTCATCCCCCATAATCTGCTGAAATTGCTTGTAGAGGATTTTCATTTTACTATTGTCGTTTTCGTCCAGAGTGTGGACGCGGGATAGGGTGTCTATGATAACTACCTTGATTTCCTTCTCTTTGCAAAATGCGACAATTCGAGAAAGGTAGTTACCACGCATCATGTCAACGCCGACTTTATTGGTGTACCAAAAGCCTTTGTCGATGCCGCCTATCCCCAGTTTCTTTAGACGAGAAAGCATTTTGGTTGCGCCCATTTCTTCGTCTATGTAGAGAACGGGCATTAGCGGCACGTCGAAGGTATCCACCCACTTACCACCAAGGGTCAAGCACCGTACCAAATCAAGCAAGAGCCATGTTTTTGCTCCTGCCGGGGGAGCGGAAAAGTAAACAAGCCCTCCTACCGGGAAAACGCCATCGACCACCCACTTTACTCCGCCGAGCCGTTCCGACTCCGCTTCCATATCGGCATACGTCATGAACTCCCACGCGTCTTTGTCCGCAAAGGGATTCGCTTTAAAATCTTCCGGTTTCGCATCCGGGGTATCTGATTCCAACCATTCGTACCAGGCGCGGCCCGCTTTTTCCTGTATGGTTCTTTCATCAATTGGCGGCTGGCAGAAATCACGATTCCAATCTTTGATTATCTTAGAAGCTACGTCAAAGGGGAAGCGTCGTGCTCGCAAAATACCCACTAGCGAAGTCAGGGCGTTGTCTCTACCGCCGAACTCCCCGCCACCCTCTGGTTGAGGCTTGTAGAGCCTTATAAGGGTATCGGCGGTCTTATCGGTTGCCCCGGTGCCGGGAGTACCGTTCCTGTTGGTCTTTCCGGCGTTCTTTACGCCCTCTTCAAACGCAGTGTCGAAATCGAAATCCGTTGACATCAAATGGAACCTTTCAGGGAATAGAAGTTGGCAAAGAAAATCAGGTCGGTATACTCCCGGTCCATTGTTTCTCGGTCTTGCTTCTTAAGCGCATTATTGTAATTTTGGTCAAGGCGGCGAATGGCCGCGTTAGCGTCACGGGTCTTGCGACCCGAAGGAAGTTCAATGCTTCCCGGTTTCGGAAGTTCGCCAGCTTGCGCGGCCTCTACCAGTAAGCGAACGAACAAAGCCGTTTGTTCGCTTACAACAGGGGGAGGAAGGGGAGAGGTTTCCTCCTCCTCTTTAGGGTGTGCCTCAGAATATTCTCTATAGGGGCGGACCACCGAATCACTCTGAAAGCGCATGATTCGTACCGGCTTCGGGTCACTGGGATTCTTCCAATTCCACGTCCCAGGAACTCGCAGGATACGCGGTAAATCGGCCACATTGTCGCCTTCGGCATTGATAGAACTCTGCCACTTCCGACAGGCGGAAATAAACCCGAAACGGGCACTTTCGTCGCCAAGCGTTATAACTCTACCCACCGACTTATAACAATGCGCTCCGCCTCCTGAATGGACGGCGATATCAGAAGCCCCTATAGCGGCGTCCAGAGCATCGGTAGGGGTATTCTTCAAGTCAACGTCTGCCCAGACCCACGCCCCTTCTCTAACGTTTTCAGACCTACCCGCCTTCGCGTTCCGTGGTAGTACCCCGTAGTACACATCCATTCTTTTGTCGGATTGGTTGATGCAGTCGCGGGCGCAACTTAGTAATCCGGCGCTGGTCCATGGTAGTTCGTAGAAGGCGCGATTATGCCCGTTTCCGAAACAACGTATCTCAACGAAACCGGAAGCATAGGGGGCAAAAACTGTTTTGATGAAGATACCCGCCATTTTCATTCGGGCGTCTCGGTCAAAATCGTTCATATCATCCCCCGCGCCATTTCTTCTAAAAGGTCGGCTGTTTGATTGATTTCTTTCATTTTCTCGTTATCACCCCCGACATCGGGATGGTATTTCTTGGCTAGAGATTTCCGTCCGGCTGTCACTATCTCAAGGAAAACCAGTGCGTCTATCGTCGGTTTAGGTACTAAAATCGGCGGTTGGCTAGCGCGTTGTTTTGCGTTTCTACTCTGTTCGTTGTTGTAACGGTCGAATAACGGCTCATGCCTGTTATCCAATTCTTCGGCAAGCATATCGCGCTTGAATTCTTCTAAGTCGCAATTCCAGTAGACCCATCTGAGATAAGACGCGTCAACGTTGTCATCTGCCAAGAAAAACCCTTTGTATTTGCCTCCGTAGAACCGACCGGTAGCCGAGAACATTACCACTACTCCTAAACAAACAGAAAACCCGTTCATCTCTAACCTGATTGCGGCAGGTGAAACGAACGGGTTTCTGCTCTTCGCGTGGCGGGTAGTTCCCTGCCCGCTTGGAGCGTAGTTAGAAGGGGCCGCAATCACCCTTCCAACTGTTATTCTATTTTCTACTCACATTCTACCCTATCAAACGCCTTCGGTCAAGGCGTTTTGGTTAAAACTGGATTCCGATTTGGCACCAAGAGAAGTACCCGCCCTTATCTTCTGCGTAGGACTTCGCCCGCTCTTCCGCCTCGTACTGGCTTCGGAACTCCATGCTGCACGCCCAATCTTGCGTGAGATTTTTCTCTTTAGCTTCCTCCAAGGGGATACTCCCCCACGGCTCTTCGTATTCCTCTCCATTCGGTCCTAGAGTCGGCCCCCATGTCTCCCACACATACGAACCGGGCGCATCGCCGTAAGGGAGTTCTATGCAAAGGTCGTAGTATTTAAGTGTCCTGTGTTTAGCCATGGGAGACAATCTCCTTCCCGTCCGCCTCGGTAGAGATGCAGTGCGATAGCTTGGCGGCAATGCGCTCCGGTAGGGGGTCGCTCATATGACTATTTCCTTCCATGTCAGATACCGCTCCCCTGGAAAGGGCGCATTCGGTGATTTGATCACCTTCCACTCTGCCGGGGCGAAGCATCCCTTCGCGTCATTACATTCCTTACAGGCCAGCACCACCACGGCGGGTTTTCCTTTACGACGTTCGCGGAGGGGATAGACATGGTCCATTGTCGCCTTGCTCGGTACGTTTAGCGGGTATCCGTCATGTACCCGCGCCGCGCAGTAATAACAACGTCCGCCAAACTTTTTCATCAGGTCGGGGAAGCTGATGTTGTCTTTTGACACCTTCGCGGTTTTTTTCTGGCCGACCTTGGTAGAAGGTGCTGCCTTCTCTTTCACCTCTTTGGGGTACTTCTCTACGACGTTTGCCAGCACGTTGTAGCGCGCGGTTGCGTAGTAGCCCGGCCTTAGTGGTAGAGCGTCCATGGCTACAATAGCCTTTTTAAGCCCCCTGGCGGCTCTCAGGAGGCCCCAATCGTCCGTGGTGGCTCTTATCCCCTCTACCGCCTCTGAATACCGCTTTTTCTCCTCTACGTGCCGCGCAATGATGTCCGGCTCGGTGGCGTTAATCGCTTTGACGTATTCCGCCGCCTCTGCTACCAGGGGCGCTACTTCTTTTCGGGGGAGCGCCCACGCTAGTTCCTGTATGCGCCCGTTTTCTTCTGCGGTTGTTTTCCCGTTCTGGAACAGAAGAGTGCGCAACTCTTCGATAGATGCTTCTACCTTGCAAGGGGTGGAGCATCGAATCTCTTCCATGGTTGACCTTTCTAAAACAAAACACGTTGTTTGGGGCGTGAAATCGCCCGATTGAATTTGGCTAGGTATTCAGGTAGTGCCACCCTGTACCCATACTCACGTTGCGTCATGCCCGACCCGTGGAACGCCTCGCAGCCTGAACCAAAGCGGCTATTCCACGCGGCGCTATCCACGCTCACCACCGTTTCCGGTAGTGCTTCCCGCGCCTTCAGTGCGGCTAGTTTGACCCCCCATAGGTGTAGGGGTACTCCGGGTAGTTCTTCGGCAACCGCCTGCGCTACCTCTCGAATCATGCGCGCATCGGCCCTCTGACAAAGCGTTCCTATTCCCACCCGCCATGCCGGATTATGCCCATAGTACCCACGCATCATTTCAACCAAAGGGGCTACCGAGCGGGCGTGCCTCACGTAGTCCTCTACGTGCCACCCCTGAATCGTAGGAACCCACGCCCAAGGACATTCGCGGTAGCGCGTAAAGAACTCCCACGCCGCGTCGGTTGTCTTGCGTTGTCGCTCCTCTATCGCACTCTGGCTATCCGCTATCGCGGGTTCGCAGCACCAATCCATTGTAGCGGCCCAATCAAGCCGGGGGAATTTATGGAGCCATTCCACATACTCGGCGGCAGTGTATTGATACTCGCCCCCCCATCGGTGCATGGCAACGAATCCCCCACAGTCCGCCGCTACCTCCGTGCAGGTATCCGGCACGATAGGAGCGCGCATTTTAAAGCGCGGCAGGGAATACGAGCTGGCAGGATACAGGTACGCGCACTTGGGCATTAAAGAAGGTCTTTCATCCCCCGCTGCAATAGTGGCGTAGAAAGTAATCACCGGGGTCGCGCCACTCCGCTAATCTTCATCGTGCCGCAGTTCTTGGTTAGCAGAACGTGGGAGGTGAACGTTACCGGGCACTTCAGGGCGTCCGCTGCCATTTGCGCGATAAGTTCCACCATCCCCTCCATGTTGCGCTCTGGGGGGTAGTACCCATTCCCCGCAAACCCGCCAACGAAAAGCTGAAGCAGTTTTGTCAGGCTGTACACCTCTAGCGTGTGCGCGCCCGGTTGGTACTCTAGCGTGATTGTAGAGCCTTCTATCGGGTTATCCGATACAGGACAGCACTTTGGGGGTAGGGGTACTGTATGAGCCACTGTGCGCCCCCATATGAGCCTTTCTGATACAGGCATCGTCAGTAATCCCGACTCCTCGTGGGTGGTCGCGTCGGTGATAAAGGAGCATTTCTTGTCCATGGTTATCCTTTCTCTATGTTTCCCCGCACCGGAGTCAGCGTGAGCGTTGCCCCCTCACCGGTCATTGTGAGCCACCCGTGGGCATGCAGGTACTCCACGCCCGCCCGCCGCTGTACGGGTGAGTCTGTATAGAGAATCGGGCCGTGGCGGTAGAGATGCAGCATAAGGCGCACTTCGTTGTCCTGTAGGCTTCCTAGAGCGTCCAGAAAGCGATTTGGGACCGGGGTATCATTATCATCAGCATGCTTGGTGGCTATATCCGGGTGCCGCAGGAACGTCAGGCGGTTGTGTACACCTAGTTTCCCATAGATGTTATTAATGTGAAAATCTATAGAGCGCTTTTCTATCCCCACACGTCCCGCTATTTCCTCCCTATTTAGCCCCTCTACCATGAGCGCGATAACTTCCTGTTCGCGTTTTGTAAATCTGGTCATAGCTTCACCTCTCTCATCTGCGCCGCCGCCATAGCGAATGCGGCTTTTGTCTCTGCGTCTTGCGTGTTAGCGCCTACGCTATCGCAGAACTCATCCCACGCGCCGTCGCGCTTCATCATGGCGATAACCGGGGGTTGTGGTTGTTGGTTGCGCTTCTTCATAATCCACTTGAGCGTGCCCCACTTGTTATCAGCGAGGTAGGCTTTCCCGATATCCGGCACGTCTGCCATGCTGAACGGCTCTGCATCGGCGCAAGCCCACGCGAACATATCGTTACAACCTAGCATCAAGGAGACAACCTGTAGCCCGTTGCGCCCGTCTCCTTCGGGAAAGCCGCCTACCTGCGCTTGGGTTACATAGATTTCCCCCCGAAGCATCAGGTAGGCGAGTACGTCGTTTTCCATGCAAGACTCCTCCCCCTCGTCGTCTTTGCTTGTCTTGCAAATCCAAAACCAATCATCGTAGGTCGGTTTGATAGGCGCTTCGCTCCACACCTCGTAAGTCGTTACTGCCGTCTCTGCTGTTTCGCTCACTTTGTTTCTGCTCCTATCGGCACTGTGATGCCGAACTCTTTTAGCACCGGCTCTATCGCGTCCATAGCGTAGTGAAGCCTTGCTTCCACCTCTGCCTCGAAATCCTCGTCGCGGTCCTCCTCTGCTATGAAGAAATAGATACAGGCGATTTCCAGGGTAGCTTGCGCGGCTACGAGGGCTTCTAGTGCGTCGGGGAACTTGGCGAGGATGCGCTCGTTCTCGTGCCTGTCGTAGTCCGCTACCCAGTCGGAAGGTGGGCTACTGCTCATCGTCCTCCGCCTCCTTTGTCTTGTCTACTATCTTTGCGGCTCTCTGCATGAGATGGCACGAATCAGCGAGTATCCCGCCGACAATCCACCCTAGACTTCTATTTACGCGGATGCTTTCCATGAAAGAAATTACAACCTTGCGTAATTCGTCAATGTCGGTTTTTAGCCGCTCGTTCTCCTCGCGCAGGGCCTCTGCTTTTGTCTCACAATCCTGTGTTGTCATTCTGCCTCTCCTTGTTTCCAGTTATTGCGACTGTGCACGTCCATCACATGAACTACCCAATCCGGTATCGGTTTGGGGAACACGAGGATTTGCAGCGTCTTGGCGCTTGTCATGGTCAGTCCCGGTGTCCCGCAATCTTGGATGGTGTACCGCACGCTTCCGTACCCCCCCGGACGGCTTATGGTTAGAATGCGCCTGCTGTCTATTCTCTCTACTGGCTGCGCGCTCAGGCTAGGCGCGACCCCGGTATAGTCAAGCGCCTCCTGCCACTGCGACGGGTAATGGAACACGCGGGGCGTTCCTAGCGCATTGACGAGCGTGGACAGCTTCACGGTGCCGCTATGGTTACGCTTCATGAGGGTTCCTCCGAGTTCGCGATTTCTAGCAATACGTCAACGTGGCATTTTGTTGCTCTTGGGCAGAAGCACGCAAGGTTCTTCCCGTGTAGTTCTTTGCGGGCTAGTTGCCGTAGTTCCGGTGTGAGGGAATCGCGGAATGCTTCTATAGCCTTCTCTGCGGCGATTTCAGGGCTGTCTAGCCCGCTGATTGCCTCTCTACCCCCCGTGGTGTCGACACACGACCAATAGGGGGCTTTACCGCGTCCGTTCTTATAATTGACGTAGTGTGGGCCTTCGACTTTGAACGGGTTCCCCCACTTGCCGGGACGGGTGCAGCAAACGCACGGTAGACCGTTGATAGCGCGGGAATGCTCTTGGAGCTTGAATCCCTTCGTGCGTCGGCGTTGCAGGCGGACGGGTATGGGGTCAGGCATCGTTCCTTGTCGCCTTGTTTAAGATTTTGCAAGCGATAACGACGCCTGTCACCCAAATCACTTGCGCCAATAGCGCCGCCGATATCCCCACCCACCCGGTTTTTGACTCCCAGAAGTAGGCCGTCATAGCCACCCACGTAAAAACGTTCTGTACTATCAGCGCCGTATAGGAAGCCTGCACCAAATTGCAGTTGTTTCTGTTGATGCGACCCCAGGCGTCCCATGATGCACCCTCAGTCTCTTTACCGCAATGCTTACAATTCATTACCCTTCTGCCTCTCTTCCACTCTCCGCTTGCGCAAAGTGCTACCGATATGGTAGCATCTTACCATGGGTATTGCAAGTACAAAAGAAAAGAAAATTCAGACCGGGCTACGATTACCGGAGAAACTCCATGCTATGACCGTAGAACGCGCCGAAGAAAGCGGGCGGTCGCTAAATAGCATTGTCATAGAGGCACTGCGGTTCTGGCATAGCGAGGCTGTAACGCGGGACAGGCAGAAGAAAACGAGAGGGCCGAGATGAGAATATCTGAATTGATAGCAAGGCTTAAAGACATACAGGACGAGGATGGAGACGTGCTCGTTGTCGTGTCCTCTGACCCGGAGGGCAACTCGTTCAACGCTCTGGATGAGACAGAGGGCGGACGGTTCTACGACGAAGAGGATAGGGAGTTGTACGATGCAGACGACGCTCCCGCTCGTGGGGTGGTAAAGGTGGTGGTGTTATGGCCGTAGAGGAAGAATCCGTGCAAATCCCCTCTCTACCGGAAGGTACGACTCTACGATGGTTCGCAGCTTCTGCCTCATGGGACCGTATTGAGCCGATTGCCTTTATAGAGTGTAGGAAACACATATTTGATGGCTATAACCGAGAGCTTGACGCTGTTATTTGTCACTTCCTAGAACAAGTAGGGTGGCCTAAAGCGACTTCTTGGGAGTGGACATCTAGGGCCGCTGCTGTATTCAGGGATTCAATTCTAGCAGAGACGCGAGAGGAAGCCCTAGAACTTACCCGTATTGCGCGGGAGGTAGAAATTATGCGGTGGGTGCTACCTGAAGAAGGGGAGAATTAAATGGGACTGGATTGTAGCCACGATGCCTTTCATGGCTCGTATGGGGCGTTTAGTCGCTTCCGTGATGCGTTGGTGGAGTGCATCGGCGGCAGGGTCGACAGGGGGAATACGTTTGAGGGCGAGAAAAGCTATTGGTGGTTTCCCGAAGGGATGAACTCCTCTACAAACCCCGGCCTCTATGAGTTCTTTTCGTATTCTGACTGCGACGGGGAGATTTCCCCGGAGATGTGCGCCCGCCTCGCCGATGAGATGGAGGCTATACTCCCCTTCGTGGAGAAATGGCCCGATAATCTAGGCGGGCACATAGAGCGCGACGGAGGCTTTGTAGCGGTGACAAAGCGATGGATTAAGGGGTGCAGGGCGGCGGCTCTTGAAGGCGTGCCGTTGGAGTTCGGGTAATGACCGATACCGTATTTATCCCCACCACTGCCGACGAAGCCGAGGATGAGCTTCTGCGCGTGGCCCATTACGGCGAAGAGATAACAATAGAGGAATGGTTTGCCTTATGCCGCTGTAAAGAGTACGCACGCAAGTTCCCTTTCACGGTGGAGAGAGAAGGTATACGCCCCGAAGTTTTTACGCACCAATGCGGGTACTACACGTTGCCCGAAGCTATCGCTCTTTTCCGCGCCCTCTACTGGAAAGGCAGGCTGGTTCGGCATGGCGCGGGGTATATGCCGGTAGAGAAAAAGGAATGGATGAGGTAGAGGGAAGAAAGGTGGGAATGCATGACGAAGTTTAAGGTTGTCTTACCGCCGCTGCCGGAAGGCACGAGGCTCGTTTGGCAGGTTGATTGGTCCCCGGAAGGACCGAATGAACCGCGCCCGCTAGCGTATATCTTAGAGGTGGAACACGGGTTTATGGCTCTTCCGTTTGGCTACCATTGTAGGGAAAAACGGGAGTGGGTGGAAGAGTGGGATAGCAAGCCCGAATACCACGGCGGTTTTTACGGGTGCGACCCACGTGGCACTACTAAAAACGTCTTTGATACATTTTTAGAGGCGGAACTCTTCTATGTGAAATTGCAATGTGGTCACG